>WNFD01007849.1_pt1 | contig 10538 bp, 11 predicted proteins | sample 5400491 | NCBI WGS metagenome assembly WNFD01 (sample SAMN13153343, study PRJNA577476) | soil metagenome | isolation source: 120 cm saprolite under Douglas fir tree site 2 hole 2 replicate 2 | place: USA:California | collected 2015-04-18 | reverse complement strand
ACCGAAGGCGGCGCACTTTGCCGCCGCAGTGGAGAGATCCCTGTATTTCGTCTTTGCTCTTGCTCTTGCTAGTTTTACGCCGTCATTCTGAGCGCAGCGAAGAACCCCCGCATTTTCCAAGGGGAGCGTAGCGACCCGAGCGCCTTTCTCTTCCAACCCACCCAGGAATCGTCATTTCGACCGAAGCTGCTCACGCTTTTGTGAGCAGCGCAGCGGAGAAACCCGCTTCTCTACCCATCCCGCCTCCCAACCCACACAACGCTTTGCCCTCTACTCCCTACTCCCTATTCCCTGTTTTTTTCCACCGGCGGAAAGCACAACTCCAACCCACTCGCATCCGCCGTAACCGTCAGTCCCTCAAGCGAAGCCACCACCCAGTCCGCCTCCTGCAACTCGTCAAGAGAGTGCGTCCCCAGCACCCCAAGAACATGGCACCCAGCCGCTACGCCGGCTCCCACGCCGGACGGAGCATCCTCCACCACCACGCACTCCTCCGGGCGAAACCCCAGCAGCTCAGCCCCACGCCGGTACGGCTCCGGATCTGGCTTGCCGCGCTCCACCATGTCCCCGCTGATGATGCGTTCCGGGATCGGCAACCCTGCCGCCTCCAGCCGTCCCAGCAACAGCCTTCGAGTCGCGGACGTGACGATGGCCCACCGCTCCAGCGGAAGGCTCTCCATCAGCTTCTTCACTCCGGGCAACACGGTCAGGTCCGCCGTGTCCTCCATCTCCATGTCTTCGATCACGCGGAGCCCCTCCTCCGCATCAATATCCGGCCGCAGGCTGCGGATGATCTCGATGGCCCGCATCCCATGCGGCACCTCGAATATCTCCGCGTTCGGTATGTCGTATATCTCCGCCCATCGACGCCAGCAGCGAACCACAGACCCAATAGAGCTGACCAGTACCCCATCCATGTCGAACAGAATTCCCTTGATCTCAACGCAGACTGGCTCGCTCAAACAAAACTCCCTTGCAGTACAAATGCCTGCGCCGCCTCAAGGACTCGCGCAACAGATTCAACCGAGCAGCTCTCGCAATACACCCGCAGCAGCGGCTCGGTTCCCGAAGCCCTGAGCAGCAGCCACGTCTCCGCCGCATTCGGCTTCCCTGCACAGGCTGGATTCTCGAGGAAGAACTTGATGCCGTCCAGCGTCTCCACCCGCAGCACCTTCATCCCGGCGAAGTCTTTGACTCCGTCCTTCGCCCGCGCAATGGCGGACTGCTTCAGCTCTTCATTGATATGCATATCGACGCGCCCGTACTGGTGCTCGCCGAACTCATCCTGCAGCGCCTGCACCAGCTGGCCCAGCGTCTTCTTCTCGTCCGCCATCACGTTCGCAAGCAGAAGCGAGTTCAGCAGGCCGTCGCGCTCCGGCAGATGCCGGCTGATCCCGACGCCGCCCGACTCCTCCCCGCCGATCAGAATCTCCTGCTCCAGCATCAGGTCGCAGACATACTTGAATCCGATGCCATGCTCATGCAGCCGCCGCCCATACTTCGCGCTGATGCGGTCCAGCATCTTCGTCGTATTGAACGCACGCGTCACATCCCCGGGCCACCCCTTCCGCTCCAGCAGCCACTTCAGCAGCACCGCGAAGATCTTGTGCGCATCCACCACATTGCCATGTTCGTCCACCGCGCCAATGCGGTCCGCATCGCCATCGGTGATCAACCCGGCGTCGCATCTCTCCGCCACCACAGCCGCCTGCGAGGCCTGGATATGCGGCAGAATCGGCTCCGGGTTGATCCCCGGGAACAGCGGATTGATCTCATTCCGTATCTCCACAAACGGAATCCCCGCCCGCGTAAAGATCCCCGCAACCACACCCCGCCCAGCGCCATACATCACATCAACCAGAAACTTGTACCCCGAGGCCTTGATCGCATCCAGATCGACAAACTTCGCAATCGCCGCAATGTACTCCGGGTTGAAGTCCACCTCTTCAATCGCCGCAGCCACAGCCGCGGACGGCAGCGGCTTCAACAAATAGCCCTCAATCGCCGCAATGATGGACGGCTTTCCCGACCCGCCATAGCTCGCCTTGTACTTCACCCCATTCCACTCGGCAGGGTTGTGGCTCGACGTAATCATCACGCCGCCCGCAGCCTTCCTCCCGCGCACCGCATACGAGAGCGCCGGCGTCGGCGTAATCTCCACAGCCAGGGCCACCGGAATCCCCGCCCCGGCCAGCACCTCCGCAACCACCTTCGCAAACGCCTTGGATCCAAACCGCGTGTCATATCCAATGCACACACCCGCGGCCGCATCCTCATGCGCCAGCACATAGTTCGCAATGGCGGCCGCCGCCACCCGCACATTGGCATAGGTGAAGTCATCGGCAATGATGCCCCGCCACCCATCGGTTCCGAACTTCACCACCGTCTTCGTCTCTGCCATATCCTGTTCGACACTCCCGCTAGACTAAGTCTTCCCTACCGGCCTTCTTCAACTCCGCAACCACCTTGCCCACATCCTGCGACCGCTCCCGCGTCGTAATCAGCAGAGCATCCTCCGTCTGCACCACCACCAGATCGCACACGCCAACCAGCGCAATCACCTTGCCCGGCGCATAAACATAGTTGCCGCACGAATCGATCACCACACTGAGCGGATCAGTCTCATCGAACACGTTCTTTTGGGAGGCCTCGTCCGGCCCGCAATCTGCCACATGTTCATGCAGCGCATCCCAGCACCCAAGATCGTTCCAGCCAAAGTCCCCAGGCAGACAGTAGATCTCCGCTGCAGCCTCACCCATCGCCGACCGCGGCTCCAGCACCGCATAGTCGATGCTGATGTTCTCGCACAGCGGATACTCCTCCGCAAACACCCGCGCGAACTTTGCCGTCCCATACGCAGCCGCAATCTTCTCCAGCAGCACAGCCATCGCCGGGCAGTGCTCCCGAATCGCCCCCGCCAGCGTCCGCGCGCTCCACAGAAACATCCCGCTGTTCCACGCAAAGTCGCCGGAGGCCACAAACTCCTCCGCCCGTGCCCGATCCGGCTTCTCGGTAAATCGCTTCACGCGCCGCGCTGGAATACCGCCGCACAGTGCCGAAGCCGCATCCACAACCGCACCCTGTTCGATGTACCCGTAGCCCGTCTCCGCTCGCGTCGGCGGCACCCCTAGAACGACAATCTTGTCGCCGCTCGCCGCCAGCTTCACCCCTGCGCGGATCACCTCGGCAAACCGCGCCCCATCCTTCACCACATGGTCCGAGGGAAAGATTCCAATCACCGTCTCGGGAGCTGTCTTCTCCAGCAGAAACGCCGCCAGCGCACAAGCCGGAGCCGTATTCCTCGCCGCCGGCTCACTCAGAATATGCTCGCGCGGAAGCTCCGGCAGCTGCTCCGCGATCAGCTCGTCCAGCAATTCATTCGTAATCACCCACACATCGTCGACATCGGCGAGCGGCTTCAGCCGATCCAGCGTCTGCTGAATCATGGTGCGCGTCCCATCCAGAGCCAGCACCTGCTTCGCCCGCGACCTCCGGCTGCGAGGCCAGAACCGTGTCCCACTGCCACCCGCAAGAATCACTGGAGCAAACCGCAACTCCGACTTACTGCCTTCACTGGGCATACATCTCCATCTTTCAGGGAATAGACCGCGCCGGAAGGTCCGTCCGCGGCCTCAACCCCTCAAATCAACTCGTTAGCCAAGCGTTGCAAAGTACTCCCGCATCCGCTTCACACCTTCATCCACTACATCGTGTGAAACCGCATACGACAGCCGGATATGCTCATTCGTTCCAAACGCCTCGCCCGGCACCACCACCACATGCGCCTCGCTCAGCAGCTTCGCGGCCAGGTCCGTAGCAGACTTCACTCCGCCCTTGCCGATAAAACTCTTCACATTCGGATACACATAGAACGCGCCCTGCGGCACCGTGCACGTCAGCCCGGGAATCGTCTCGAACCCCGCCAGCACCCGGTCCCTCAGCTTGATGTAGTCCGCCCGCATCTCGCCCACGCACTCCTGCGGCCCGCTCACCGCCGCAATCGACGCCCGCTGCACCATGCTCGCCGTATTCGACGTGCTCTGCGACTGCAGCTTGCTCATCGCCGCGATAATCGCCTTCGGCCCCAGCGCGAACCCTGCCCTCCAGCCCGTCATCGCATACGTCTTCGAGAGCGATCCCAGCACCACCACATGCTCCTTGCAGTCCGTAAACGTTCCGCCGCTGACGATCTCGCCCGTAAAGTTCAGGTACACATAGCACTCATCCAGCAGCACGAAGATCCCATGCTTATGCGCCAGCCGGACAATCGCCTCCAGGTCCTCCGGCGCAACCACCGCACCCGAAGGATTCGATGGAGTATTCAAAATAATCGCCTTCGTCTTCGGCGTTATCGCGGCTTCAATCATCTTCGCCGTAACGCGGAAGTTCTCCGCCTCATCGCTCTCGACCAGCACCACCTTGCCGCCCGCATACTGGATGATGTCCTTGAACGAAACCCAGTAAGGCACCGGCAGGATCACCTCATCGCCGTGGTCCACCAGCACCTGGATCGCGTTGAACAGCGCCAGCTTCCCGCCCGTCGTGAACACGCACTCTTCCGGAGTGTAGTTCGAAGCAAAGTCCGTCGCATGGCGATCCACAATCGCCTTCCGCACCTCCGGAATACCGGCAACGTTCGTATACCGCGTAAAGTTCTTCTCGATCGCCTCGATCGCCGCGTCCTTAATATGCTGCGGGGTCGAGAAGTGCGGCTCTCCCGCGCCGAAGTCCGCCAGGTTCACACCCTCCGACTTCAACTTCAGGGCCGCAGCCGTTATCGCCATCGTTGCCGAAACTTCAATGCGGCCGATCCGGTCCGCAAATATCTTGGTAGCAGTTGCCGTTGCGCTCATACCTCTAGTGTGTCAGATTTGCCCACTGAGATAAAGCGCAGAGCCAATTTCGCCATTAGTAAAAAAGCACTGCGCCTATCGCACTACACGCGAACTATCCAGTCACCCTGTTCGGAACCTTAGCCTTCAACCTCTCCACCACCAGCGGCGGAACCAGCGCCGTCACATCCCCACCCAGCTGAAACACCCCTTTGATCAGCCTTGAGCTGACATACGTATACTTCTCCGCCGGCATCATGAACAGCGTCTCCAGCTCAGGATCCAGCTTCCGGTTCATCATCGCCATCTGGAACTCGTACTCGTAGTCGCTAATGGCCCGTATCCCGCGCAGAACCGCCTTCGCCCCCTGCTGCCGGGCAAAGTCCACCAGCAGGCCATCGAACGTCGTAACCGAAACATTCCCAAAGCCCTGCGTCGCCTCGCGAATCATCTCCTCGCGCTCTGGAACCGTGAACAGCGGCGTCCCCTTCTCCGTGTTGCGAAGAATCGCAACGACCAGTTCATCGACAATCTTCGAGCCCCTCGCAATGAGGTCAAGATGCCCATTCGTCAGCGGATCGAACGTTCCCGGGTAAATAGCCTTAACGGTATGCACATCAGCAGAATAACTCTCCCTGCCCCAAAAAAATAAAAACCGCCGCTGTTGTAGTCTTCCCGCCAACCGTCACGTCTGTCCTGATAGCAGATGGAACCTCACCACGGAAGCCCGGTCGCTGCCAAATCCATGCCCGCTCACGCCCTCATATCCGACATCTCGCCGCATCTAGCCACCCCCGACGAGGCGGCCGCAACCCCCTTCGACGATCTGGCCTCCATCGTCGCCCTCTACGAGCAGCGCATCTTCCGCTTCCTCCTCGTCTCCATTCGCGACCGCGACATCGCCCAGACCCTCACCCAGGAGACCTTTCTCCGCGCCTGGACCTCCCGCACCAGCTTCCGCGAAGACTGCTCCATCTCCACCTGGCTCATGCGCATCGCTCTCAACCTCCTTCGCGATCACACCCGCACCGATCGCTTCCGCTTCTGGAAGCGCGCCTCCGCCAACGCCGTCGACGTGTCGGAGATCTCCGAGCGCATCCCGCACCGCGACAGCTCCGCCGAGGCACGCCTCATCGCCAAAGATCAGATGGAGGCCATCTGGAACGCCGTCGCCCAGCTCTCCCAGCGTCAGCGAAGCATCTTTATGCTCCGCTTCGTCGAAGAGCTCGAACTCTCCGAGATCTCCATCGTCACCGGCCTGCCCGTCAGCACCGTCAAGAGCCACCTCTACCGCGCTCTCGCCACCATCCGGGCCCAGCACAATAGCTCTTACAAGGACGCCCTATGACCTCCCAGATCTCCCACCTCAGCCACGAACAGCTCTGCGACATCGTCCTCGCCCGCTCCCCGCATCCCCTAAGCAGCGACTTCGCCGCCCTTCAGGAGCATCTGAGCCTCTGCCCAGCCTGCGCCACGGAACTGTCGAACCTCCGCACCTCGCTCTCGATCTTCCGCGACGCCTCCACCTCCTTCGCGCAGCAGGAACTATTGCGCCTGCGCACCGGGAACAGGGTTGAAAGCACATCGGTCCACTCCCTGCGCAGCACTGCCCTTCAGCCAATCTACTGGGCCGCCGCTGCCGCTGCCCTCCTCGTCGCTGCCGTGCTTCCCCTCAGCCTGCATCGGCAGAGCCCGCCGTCGCCGCCCTCTGCGCCAGCCGTTACCGCGCCCGCTCACACCACCGAGTCCGACGAGGCGCTTCTCAACGACATCAACCAAACGCTCTCTGCCTCCATTCCCTCCCCAATGCAACCCTTGGCCGATCCCACCGCCAGTGCTGCCGCAACCTCATCCACTTCAGCCCAAAGGAAGAACTGACATGAACTCCAGACCTATCTTCGCCTCTGCCTTGTTTCCCCTCCTCATCGGCACACTCGCGCTCGCCCAGCAGCCTGACCCTCCTCTAGCGCCTGTGCCTCCCGCCCCTTCCTCCGATCGCATGGGTCCCGGACAGGGACAGGGTAAGGGGCTGGGCCAGTCTCGGGGACGAAACATGGTCTTTGAGCGCCATATCGTCGCGGAGGGCGGACCCCGCTCCGAGTTCCGCATGGGGCCTCCGGGAATCTGGTGGAAGAACCCTGACCTCATCCAGAAGCTGACCATCACCCCCGACCAGCAGAAGCGCATGGACGACATCTTCCAGCAGAGCCGCCTCCAGCTCATCGACCTCAAGGCAACCGTCGAAAAACAGGAGGTCATGCTCGAGCCCATGCTCGCCGCCAACCCACCCGACACCAATAAGATCCTCGCCCAGATCGACAAGACCGCCCAGGCCCGCGCCGAACTCGAAAAGGCCAACGCCAAGATGCTTCTCGGCATCCGCACCGTCCTCACGCCCGACCAATGGACCAAACTCCAGGCAGAGGAGCGCGGAAACCGCCGCATGATCTTCAGACAGAAAGGAATGCCTGGACGTCTCGAGGGCCCGGGAGATCGCATCGGTCCCCTCGGCCCCGGAGCTCATGGCGGACTCAGCGGCCCGGAGAGCCTGCTCACCCTGCCTCCCCTGGGTTCAAACTTCGAGCTCCACGAATCCACCTCCGGCCCATCCGACGACGACATAGACTTCTAACCAGGTCCCCTCGCCTGTCGCCGTCGCTCTACCGTTGTTGTGCTTTTTACTTCGAACCAGCCCAAAACGCTCGGGTGCCCCATCTTCGCGACGGTTTTATCGTCGCTAAGGTGGGAATGTATACCGTCTCCCAGCCAGCTCTTGCCGTTGCTTTTGCCGTTGCTTTTGCCGTTGCTTTTGCCGTTGCTTTTGCCGTTGCTTTTGCCGTTGCTTTTGCCGTTGCTTTTGCCGTTGTTCTTGCCGTTGTTCTTGCCGTTGTTCTTGCCGTTGCTTGTTCTCTTTCAGCCCACCCCTAACAAACGTCATCTCGACCGAAGGCGGCGCACTTTGCCGCCGCAGTGGAGAGATCCCTGTATTTCGTCTTTGCTCTTGCCTTTGCTCTTGCCTTTGCCTTTGCCTTTGCCTTTGCCGTTGCCGTTGCCGTTGCCGTTGTCGTTGTCGTTGTTAGTTTTGCGTCGTCATTCTGAGCGCAGCGAAGAATCCCCGCATTTTCGAGGGGAGCGTAGCGACCCGAGTGCCTTTCTCTCCCCCACCCAAACATCGTCATTTCGACCGGAGATGCTCACGCTTTTGTGAGCATCGGAGCGGAGAAACCCGCTTCTCTACCACACCACCTCCCAGCCCAGGAACCGCCTTTGCCTTTGCTGTTGCTAGTTTTACGTCGTCATTCTGACCCTGAGCGAAGTCGAATGGGGAAGAACCCCCGCATTTTCGAGGGGAGCGCAGCGACCCGAGTGCCTTTCTCCCCACCCACCCAAACACCGTCATTTCGACCGGAGCGGCTCACAGCCTCATCGTGAGCAGCGCAGCGGAGAAACCTGCTTCTCCACCCAAACCCCTTCCCAATGAAGGCCGTTGCATTTGCTCCTGCCGTTGCCGGGTTCTCCCCAACTCCACCACCTCGAACAAACGTCATCTCGACCGAAGCAGCGGACAGCCTCACCATCCGTTGCGCAGTGGAGAGATACCTGTATTTCGTCTTTGCTGTTGCCTTTGCCTTTGCCTTTGCTGTTGCCTTTGCCTTTGCTGTTGCCTTTGCCTTTGCTGTTGCCTTTGCCTTTGCTGTTGCCATTGCCCTTGCTGTTGTTCTTGCCGTTGTTCTTGCTGTTGCTAGTTTTACGTCGTCATTCTGAGCGCACGAAGAACCCCCGCATTTTCGAGGGGAGCGTAGCGACCCGGGTGCCTTTCTCTTCCACCCACCCAGACACAGTCATCTCGACCGAAGCGACAGATAGCCTCATCGTCTGTTGCGCAGTGGAGAGACCCCGCATTTCGCCTTTACCTTTGCCTGTTCTTGCCTTGCATCTGGGTACCCCAAGGCTTCAGCCTTGGGTCTCTCAAAACCTGCCGCGCAGCGGCCCCCATTCTGCCGAAGGCCGGAGTGAAGCCCGAAGGGCGCAACGACCAATCTATTGCCCTTGTTTTTGCTCTTGCCGTTGCTTGGTTCTCCTCGAACCCACCAAAGAATCGTCATTTCGACCGGAGAAACCCACTTCTCCCCACACCATCTCCCAGCCAATGCCTGCTCGGTAGTGTCTCAGTTTGACCCTAAACGGAGCTCCGGCCGGTCCCATGCACCAGTCCGCGAAGGCGACTAGGCGGATATTGAGCGACCCTTTTGGAATCGCCAAATGAGATACGGCAGCACGGTGAGCAAGAGAATCAACAAGGCTTGAGACAAGCCATCAGGAATAGGAATAGGAATAGGAATACCCTGAACGGAAGGCCCAAGGGTGAAGCCCATGCTGACATGTCCGACTGCGCCGGGGAGGGTTGGGCGGTGCGCGTGGACCTTGGCCGTACCGCCGATCAATGCGATCAGGGCCAAGCCGACGGTGGGCCAAACCAAATTGAATCTTTGACGGGCGGCGATCAGCCCGATTGCCCAACCGATGAGAATCGGCGCGCCGGAGTAGAGCGACCAGCCGACGCCGAAATAGAGAATCGCGAATCCATCTATTCGGACGAATGGCGTATCCGTTCCCGGTAGAAAGATCTTCCAACCAGACCACAAGATCAAACAGGCAACGAAGTAGGCTGCAGCCAGAAGGAAGAGCGGGGCGAGACCGAACATCGCCCACGGCGCTCGGGCGCACCAGGATTGGAACTGGCGCTGCTCTATCATCGCCTTGGCGAGGTCATCCATCCCGCCGAGCCGGATGAGCGCCGCGGATTCCGCATCCGCTCGGCTGCGGCCCGCGCGTTCCTCTTCCGCCCTCAGGTCGGCCAAATGATCGGCAAGTTCGGTCAGATAGCGCCGCACATGCCGTGGCGCGACGCCAGCCCGCAGCAAGCGTTCGCGAAGTTCATTGAATGGCTTCGCCATGTTGCCCTCCCGTCAGCATCTTTTGGATTGCGGCCGCCAGATTGGCCCAGGCCTCCGACAGATCAGCCAATCGATGCGATCCGACGGGCGTTACGGAATAATAGATACGGCTACGGCTGTTGACGGTCTTGCGCCGCGACGTTAGCGCCCCATCGCTTTCCAAGCCGTGCAGCACCGGATAAACCACACCTTCGCCGACTGAAATCACCGCGTCGGTGCGGCTACGGATTGCTTGAACGATCTCATAGCCATACATCTCCTCTTGCTGGAGTAGCCTGAGGATCAGGAGCTCCGGAACTCCATTCATAAAATTCGGATTGGTTTCGCGCGCTGCCATCGAAGACCCATAATACCTCGAAGTTCGAGGCATTGAAAGGTAATAAACGCCGGGTTTGGCAACGACTGGAACGTCGGCTCCTGGCGAGACGCGGAAATTCAAGTGCGACACCACCGCCTGCTTTCTTCGCGCCACAGATTTCCACAGAAAATCTTGTCAAGCCACCAACCAATTAACTCTCACAAAACAAACAACATCCAGGTGCGTATTAGTTCCACCCAATCCGCTACAATTGAACTATAGATCAAAGAAAGCCCCGGCCAAAACCGGGGCTTTCGCCATTAATCCCATAAACCTTTTAGAAAGACGATTTTACCCGTAACCCATTTAGATGGACGATTTTACAAACATCAAAAATCGTATGTCGCTGAATCAAAGGATTTTAGCCAGGGGGTACCCCCGGGGGGGGAG
>WNFD01007847.1_pt1 | contig 10538 bp, 14 predicted proteins | sample 5400491 | NCBI WGS metagenome assembly WNFD01 (sample SAMN13153343, study PRJNA577476) | soil metagenome | isolation source: 120 cm saprolite under Douglas fir tree site 2 hole 2 replicate 2 | place: USA:California | collected 2015-04-18 | reverse complement strand
AAAGCGGAAATCACAATGCCGCGACTTTTTTTTCGCCACGCCGGTCTGCTTGGATCGACAATGGGGAACGCGAGCGAGTTTGAGTCTGTGCTCAAAGCGATTGATGGTGGCCTGCGCCCGGTGGTGGACAGCGTCTACCCGCTGGCGGACGTGCAGGCCGCGCTGACCAGGCTCGACGCTGCGGAGCAATTCGGGAAGGTCGTGCTGTCGGTTTCGGCGTTTTAGTAAGGAGAGAAGTGCGGCGATGAAAGGCTTCAAGACATTCCTGCTTCGGGGAAACGTCGTGGACCTCGCGGTGGCCGTGGTCATCGCGGTCGCGTTCGGGCTGGTGATCACTGCGTTCGTCAAAGACCTCGTGACGCCGCTCATCGCCGCGTTGTTCGGCAAGCCCGACTTCGGCGCGCTGACCTTCACGATCAACAACAGCAAGTTCCTCTACGGAGACTTCATCAACGCGGTGGTCTCGTTCGTGATCATCGCCGCGGTCATCTACTTCTTCGTCGTCGTGCCGTACACAGCCCTGATGGCACGTGCGCGCAAGGAGCCGCCGGCCGACCCCACCACGAAGAAGTGCACCGAATGCTTGAGCGAGATTCCGAAGGACGCGCGGCGCTGCGCATTCTGCGCGCAGCCTCAACCGGTCTAACGCGACGGGACCGCCCAGACCTTCGCCGCAGTCTCGTAGCTGAGCGTGAACTTGTGTTTCGCCGCCTGGAGGCGAAGTGTCTTGGCCACGTCATCCACCTCGAGCACGCGGACCTCGCGCCCTGGCACCAGGTTGCGCTCGTGCAGATAGGCAAGTAAGCGAGGCGCCTCGCGCTCGGCGACCTCGGACACGCGCGAGATGCTTGCCCGGTCTCCGGCGCCTAGGCTGGCCAGCCTCACTTCTCGCGCCACTGCCTCCGAATAACCTGGGATCGGGTTCCCATGCGGGCAGGTCTGCGGCCTTCCGAGGGCCTTGTAAAGGCGCTTCTCCACCACCTCGGAGACTGCATGTTCGAGCCGGGCGGCCTCGGCGTCGGCGGTAACCCAGTCAAGGCCCAGCGCGTCGGTGAGCCACCGCTCCATGATCCGGTGCCTCCGGACGATCGCTTCCGCCATGCGGCGTCCCTTCGCGGTCAGCTCGATGTCCTTGCGCGCGTTGAACCGGACCATGCCGTCACGGGTCATCCTCCGCAGCGCCACCGTGACCGTGGGCCGGCTCACGCTCAGCCAGTCGGCAAGGCGTGCGCTCTTCACCGGCTCACCCTCTGCCCAGATGTAATAGATCGCTTCGAGGTAGTGGGACACCACCTCGGAAGGTCCTCGAGAGTCAACGTGGGAATTAGTATTATCTAACTGAATCTTTTGCATCTACTAACGCCACTATGAACCAAGCGACTGCCATCGGACTGGGCGCGATCGCCGGCGCCACCATTTTCCTCGGCTTGCCGGTGGCTCGTGTGCGAGGCCTGCCCAAGGCCGTTCAAGGATTCCTCAATGCATTCGCGACCGGGATCCTGGTCTTCCTGTTCTGGGACATTCTGACTCACGCCGCAGGACCCGTCGAGAACGCCCTGGTCCACAAGCAAGGAGTCTCGTTTCCGGCGATGGCCGTCATCTTCGCCCTCGGCGTCGCGGCAGGCCTGCTCGGCCTGGTGTACTTCAACCGCAGCATCTTCAGCCACCTCAAGCACGGAACGGCCAGCCCAAGCCCGCGGTCCCTGTCGCTCGCGATCGCGACCGGCCTTGGATTGCACAACCTCTCCGAAGGGCTCGCGATCGGGGAGTCCGCCCACGTCGGAGCGATCGCGTTCACCGGCGTGCTCGCCGTTGGCTTTGCGCTGCACAACATCACCGAGGGGTTTGGCATCGCGGCGCCGATGACCAGCGAGGCCAAGCCCGTGTCGTGGCGCTTCCTCGGCCTCGCCGGTCTCATCGGCGGCGGGCCCACCTTCATCGGGACGTGGATCGGTTTCCTGGCTAGCTCTCCGTACTTCTCGGTCGCGTTCCTGGCCGTGGCTGCGGGCGCGATCCTCTACGTGCTGAACGAGCTATTCAATCTCGGCCGGAAGCTCAACTCACCGCCGGCGTTCGCGTGGGGACTGCTGCTGGGCTTCCTGACCGCCTACGCGACCGACCTGTTTCTGACGTTCGCGAGCGGCGCCTAGCTGGCGTACACGAAGTCGCCAGATCCCTCGCCCTCGCCGTCAGGCTCGATGTCTTGCCAGTCCGGGTAGCGCCAGCGGAAAAGCCGTTCCTGGACCTCGAATAGGCTGTCCAGCGTGTCCTGGACCTGCCCGCCGTCCCGCAGCGGCTCGCGCACGTGGTTGGGCATCGCCTCGACCACCTCGCGGAGCTCGGCGCGGACCTTGACCGGCACCGTCTTGACCCCGTCCCGGTTCATTTCCTCGAGCCGCCAGAGCACGCGGTCAGTGGCCTCCAGCATGCGCTGGAAGGCATACCGGCGCCGGTTTTGCCGGCGAAGCGCGGTCTCCTGCTTTTCGATTCGACTGCTCGTTCGGTCGATCATGCTCAGCTACCTTTTGTTAGCTTACCCGCTCCCGCAAGCTCCTAAAGAGGCGATTTGACGGATTTCCTGACTCGGCTCGAACACCTGTTCTCGCCCATCGACGGCTGGGGCGAGTTCAGAAAGGGTGCCCGGCGGGCCGCCGTCGTATTCGTTCTGTACCAGCATGCCGGACGCTGGATGGTGCCATTTGTGCGGCGCCGGGCTGACCTTCGGGACCACCCGGGGCAGGTCGCATTGCCCGGCGGCGGGGTCCAGCCTGGGGAGTCCGGCTGGGACGCCGGCCGGCGCGAGGTGATGGAAGAGATCGGCGTCCCGGCAGGCAGCCTGGTCCCACTCGGCGCGGGCAGCCCGATCTACGCCGCGGTCTCGAACTTCTCCGTCGTGCCTTTCGTCGCCCACCTGCCGGACCCGATCCTGCCCTTCGTCCATGACGAGCGTGAGCTGGACGGCGTGCTTGCCATCCCGCTCGACCGGCTGCTCGACGACAGCGCCTGGCTCGAATCGGCCGATCCCTGGCGCTTCCGCTACCTGGCCCACGAGGAGAGCGTCGTCTGGGGGCTGACCGAGAGGATCGTGGCCGGCCTTGCGCCGCGCCTCAGGGAAGCGCTCGCCGGAGATCAAAACCAGGATCCTCCAGCTGGCGCGGCGTAACCCCGGCACCGGCCTGCATCACGCGGCGGGCACGGGCGACAGTGTGGTGGTCGTTGACTCCGGCGGCGGCGACGAGCCGGTCGCCTCCCAGCTGGAACACCGTAAAGGGCGGCTGTCCGAGGGTGCCGCGGACCACGACCTGGTCCCATTCCAGGCCGGCTCCGGCGTACTGAAGGTTCAGGTCGTACTGGTCCGACCAGAACCAGGGCACCTCGGAGTACGCATCCTCGGCGCCCGCCATCGCACGCCCGACCGCGAAGCCCTGGCGCTGCGCGGTCTGGAAATGCTCGACGCGAATGTGCGCCTCGTAGTGCGGGCTCCAGAAGCGGGTCGCGTCGCCGGCCGCGAAAACCCCGTGGACCGCAGTGCGGCCCACCCCGTCGACCACTATGCCTCCGCCGACGGCAAGCCCCGCGTGCTCGGCCAGCTCTGTTCGAGGCACCGACCCGACGCCGGCCACAACGAGGGACGGCAATGCAGGCAACGTTTCGACGCCGAGGCGCAGATCGACTCCATGCGAGCGGTGCACGCCGGCGAGGTAGGCGCCTAGCTCCGGACCGAGAACGTGCAGAAGTGGTTGGGCGAGCGCTTCGTAGACGTGGACCGCGCAGCCTCGCTGGATCGCCGCGGCCGCCACCTCGCAACCAATGAAACCGGCGCCGACAACGTTTAGTGCGGAGTGGCGTTCGAGCTCAGCGAGGAGACGGTCGGCGTCCTCCAGCTCCCGCAGGTAAAGCGCGTCATCGAAACCCGGCAGCCGGCGCGCGGACGAGCCGGTCGCCACGCACAGGAGGTCCCACGACACGGTCGACCCCGACTGGAGCTCGGCAGCCCGGCGCTCCACGCCAAGGTCGATGACCCGTTCGTCGAGCCGCAGCTCCACGTCGAGCTCCCGATACTGCTGGGCCGGCCGCAGCCGCAACCGTTCGCGAGGCACCGTGCCCAGCAGGTATCCCTTGGAGAGGTGAGGGCGCTCATAAGGTGGCTCGGCTTCGGCGCCCACCAGCAGTATCCCGCCGGCGAAGCCGGCGTCCCTGAGTCCGGCGGCGACAGCGTCGCCCGCCGGGCCGCCGCCGACGATCAGCGCCTTTGGCTGCGCTTTTCCAACTCACGCAAGCGGCGAAGCGACCAGGCCAGATACCCGCCCAGCACCACTACCGCGAACGCATATGCGGAGACGAGGTAGATCACCTCGTCGGCTCCGGTTCACGAGGCGTGACCACTGGCGCGAGCTCTGCCACTTGAGCGACCTGTCCGTCGGCCAGCGTCTCGATTCGATACCTGATGGCCATGAGCACGGCCGCCAAGACGATCGTGCAAGCCATGGTGAACAGGAATGTCGCGAGCATCTCCGTCGGAAGCGCGTCGCGCACGATGACAGATCCGGGGTGCTGGGTTTTCCACCAGGTGACGCTGAAGTGCACCACCGGAACATCGATGAAGCCAAAGATGCCGACGACCGCGGCAAAGCGCGCAGCCTGACGCCCAGGCTCCGCCAGGCGGCGGACCAGTAGATAGCCGGCGTAGATGATCCACAGCACGAGCGTCGACGTCAGCCGAGCGTCCCAGGCCCAGAAATTCCCCCAGATCGGCTTGGCCCAGAGCATGCCCATCACCAGCGTGACGGTGGTGAAGATGACGCCGACGAGCGCGCCCGCACGAGCGAATCGATCGGCGGCCAGGCTCTCGTTTCGCAGGTAGATCACGCCCCCGAGCAGCACAACCGCGAAACACCCGTAGGCCGCGATGGCGGAGCTCACGTGCAGGTAGAAAATCCGCTGCGGCTCGTGCTGCAGGGCATCGGCGGGCGCGTAGAAAAAGATCGCGCCGGCCGCCAGGAGCATGAGCCCGACCGCGGCCGCTGCCGCCTTCTCGTAGTTATTCATCGAGCACGAAGCGAGCAGCCAGCGAGGTGAGCACGACGAACAGTATGTCGAAGTCGACCAGCAGAGCCAGGGCCTGGTCGTAGCTTCCGCTTGCTCCCATCGCGACCTGCACCGCATGACCGCCGGCCACGATGAAAGGGATCCAGAGCGGCAGCGTGAGCAGCGGGAGCAGAAGCTCGCGAGAGCGAATCCTGGCCACCATGGCGGCGAACAAGCACCCGAGCGCGGCCATCCCGATCGTGGCCAGCAGCACCGCGGCGACGATGGGCGCCGATATCGGCGTCCCGAAGAAGAGAGCCAGCGCCGGCAGCAGGACCGCTTCGCAGCCGACCAGCAGCAGTGCCGCCGCGAGCGCCTTGCCCGCGAAGATCGCCACCGGCGAGGCGGGCGTCATGAGCATGGCCTCGAGCGACGCCTGCTCGCGCTCGGCGGCAAAGGTGCGCCCAAAGGCGACCAAACCTGCAAACACGAGGGCCAGCCACAACACGCCGGGGGCGATCGCCGGCGCGTTGCGCGAGTCGATTTGAAAACCGAAGTTGGCGATCACGAGCGCGAGCACGACGAACTGGGCCAGCGCGGGCACGAGCTCGCGCGTGCGCCACTCGGCCGTCAGGTCTTTGCGCGCGACGGCGAACGCAACGGCAAACGAGCTCGTCATTGGACCAGGTGCAGCCGCGTCGGCGTGCCCATCGACCGGCCGTGCCGCAGCACCAGTGTCCGCTGGCACAGCCGGTTCGCCAGCGCATGGTCGTGAGTGGCGAGCACCACTGTCCGGCCGCGCATCAACGTGGCCAGAAGGTCGGCACCGTCCGAACCGAGGCTCGCGTCAGGTTCGTCGAGCACCAGGAGCTTCGGGTCGTGGAGTATCGCGCGCCCGATGGCGAGCCGCTGCTGCATGCCTCGCGAGAGCTCGCCCGCCGGTCGCTTCGGCACCTGGCTCAGGCCGACGAGGGCGAGCGTCTCTGGCACCTTCGTCTTGCGGACGCCTTGCAGGGTGCAGAAGAACTCCAGGTTCTCGGTCACGGAAAGCGCCGGGTACAGGCCTGGCGCGTGGGCGACAAAGCCGATGCGGGCCCGCAAGCGCTTGCGCTCACGAAGGGCGTCGAGGCCCATGATCTGGAGCTTGCCCGAGGTCGGCCGCGCGGCGGTGGCAAGGATGCGGAGCAGCGTCGTCTTGCCCGCGCCGTTCTCGCCGAGCACGGCCATGTGCTCGCCGGCATCGATCGCGAGGTCGACGGACTCGAGGGCAACCTCGGAGCCGAACCATTGCGTCAGGCCATTCGCGACGATGATGCTCATGCGCTTTCATCCGGTGGCGTCTTGATGAGCGGCCACAGCACGAACGGGCCGGCGGCAAAGATGAGCAGCGTCGCGACAAGGAGTGCCATTACGAAGGCACTGGGGCTGGAATCCGGCGCCTGACCGCCTCGGTGGCCGCCGATCTTTCCCCGACGTTGCCGAGCACCACGCCCACGATGATGATCGTCGCGCCTGCCCAGATCCAGGTGACCAATGGGTTGACGAAGATCCGGAATGACCCGGAGCCGTCCGCGTTCGCGCCGGCCATCACCACATATACGTCGGCCAGCGGCGTTGTGCTGATGGCCACATGCGTCAGCGATTGCCCGCCAAGTCCGGCGTAGGTCGCCCGCGCCGGCTCGAGCGTGACGTCACCGAATCGCATCGCCCCAACCACCTCGCTGTGGTCGGCGAGCTGGCGCTCGACTGCTCCGACGTAGGTGAGCGTGTATCCCGCCACAGTCACCTGCTGCCCGGGCGCGAGCGTCACGTCCTTCTCCTGCTGCCAGAAGTGGGAGGCGGCGATTCCGGTCACGAGCACAGCGAGTCCGAGGTGGGCCAGGTACGCGCCATACCGCCGTCGCCGCCTGCGAAGCATTGAAGGCAGCAGAACCCATCTCCGGCCAAGCCGGGCGAATTGCGTCATGCATGTAGCGGCGACCGCGGCCGCGAATGGGAGCGCGACAAGCGCGGGAATGGAACGCACCCCTGCGAGCGCAAGCGCCACCAGCACCACCAGGGCCGTGGCCCCGGGCCACACCAGCGCGCGCGCATAAGGCCTCAGCCGACCGTCTTGGTAAATGGCGCCCTGCGCGCGCCCGGCCCGACCCCAGGGCAGCAGCGGTCCCGCGGCCATCAGCGCGAGGATCACCACCAGCAGCGGGCCGGCGGCCCGTTCGTAGTACGAGGCGCTGACCACGCGCTGCTGGCCGACCATGCCCGACACGAGCGGCAGCACCGTACCCCAGATGACCACCGCGACGACCCCGATCAGGAGCAGGTTCTGAAGCGCAAACGCTCCCTCGCGAGAAACCAGGATGGTGGGCTCTGCGCGGCCGCCAAGTTGGTTGGCGCGAGTCGCGAGCAGGACAACCGAAAAGACAATGCAGACAAACAAAAAGGCCAGGAACCAGGGGCCGATCGCGCTTATCGCGAACGTATGGACCGACTGCACGACGCCGCTCCTCACGATGAACGTGCCGAACACGACGAGCAGAAAGGCGAGGATAACGAGCCCGAAGTTCCAGGCCCGCAGGCGTCCTCGCTTCTCTTGCACCTGCGACGAGTGGAGGTAGGCGGTCGTCGCGAGCCACGGCATCAGCGCGACGTTCTCAACCGGGTCCCATCCCCAGTAACCGCCCCAGCCGAGGACGTGATACGCCCACCACATGCCGAGGACGAGGCCGGTGGTTTGAAGGCTCCACGCCATGAGCGCGAAGCGGCGCGTGTGCGAGATCCATGCTGAGTCTGGTCGTCCGGCCAGAAGCGCGGCGGCCGCGAAGCTGAAAGGGATGGCAAACGACGCGAACCCCGCCAGAACCACTGGGGGGTGGATAAGCATGCCTCCGTCGCGCAGCACCGGATTGAGGCCGAGACCGTCCGGCGGGATGACTGAGAGCAGGTCGAACGGACTCGCAACGAGCACCAGGACGATCAGGAAGAAGCTCACGATCGCTGCCAGCACGCCGGCGGCATACGCGGCGAGTCTCACGCCGAGATTGGCGCTCGCGACCAGCGAGGCGCTGCCGAGGAGTCCGAGCACCAGCGCCCAGTAGAGCAGCGAGCCCTCCTGGCCGCCGTAGAACCCCGCGGCGACGAGCGCGGTCGGCGTTGCGAGGTCAGTGTGTTCGGCGACGTAGGCGAGCGAGAAATCGTGGCTGAGCAGCGCCCACTCGAGCACCGCCCCGGCCAGGACGATCATCACCGCGGCGGCAAAGAACGCGCGGCGGCCGACCTGGACCATGACCGCGTTTTCCTGCCAGCCGGCCCAGAACGACAGCACCGCCGAGAAGCCGGCCATGACGAGGCCGGCTAGCAGCGCGCCGGCGCCTAGATATCCAAGTATCACTGCGTGTACGGCGTGGTCGAGAAGCGCGAGGGGCACTTCGCTAGAAGCGTTCGAGCGTGGAACACGCCGTCACCTCCCAACTTGCCTTCCGCCACCACCGTGATGCCAGGCTTGAAGATGTCCGGCAGGGTCCCCGAGTACTCGACCGGCATCGAAGCCGTCCCGTCCTTCTCCGTGAAGGTCACGTGCAGCCCGCCGTCGCTCTTCAGCACGTCGTCCTGGACGACGCCCGCCACGCGCACGTCGCCGCTGCCTGTGTGCGAGCGCAGCTCGGTGACCGTCAGGTAGTACTCGGCCGAGCCGCCCGAGGTGTAGATCAGGTAGCCCACACAACCGGCCACGACAAGCGCCGGCAGCACCCACTTCATGTGGCGATCAACCCGAGATAGTGATCGAGAGTCGTCGCGCCAAGCGGCCCAGAAAAGGACGCCAGCACGCGGCCCTGCGCATCGATGAAGAAGGTGACCGGCAGCCCCGCCACTCCATAGGACTGCTGGCTGCCGACGACGATCGGCCCCGCGGGGTACGGGTGGGGGTGCTTCTGCTCGAAGCTTCGAAACCCGGCGGACGTGTCCTGGCAGTTAGCCCCCACGAAGGCAAATTCGGGGTGTGCGCCGGACGCCCTGGACAAAACTTCCAGCTCGTCGACGCACCCGGTGCACCAGGAAGCCCAGAAGTTCAGCACGACAGGCTTGCCCTGCAGCTCCCACACGCGCACCTGCTCGCCGTATTGGGTTTCGATCGCCAGCCTCGGCGCTGTCTTGCCCAGCACCGAAGGGTTGGCCAGGGCTGCGTGCTGCAGGCCCCAAGCGAGCGACACCGCAAGCACCGTAGCAAGGCCGATGGCGACCGCCGCGAAGACCCCCGACCTGCGGCTCACGCGCCTGAGTTTAGTTAGTCAGGAGGGCGTTCGCCTTCGCGATGCGCGCGTACAGCCGGCCGGACGGCTTGATGGTGCGTTCGAGCGTCTTGCGGTCGACCTCGATCAATCCGAAGTGCATCTCGTAGCCGCGCGCCCACTCGAAGTTGTCCATGTTCGTCCAGTGAAAGTAGCCGCGCACGTCGACACCGTCTTGAATGGCGAGTTGCACGTTCGAAAGGATCTCACCCAGGTAGCGCTGGCGCCACTCGTCATCGTTGCTGGCCAACCCGTTCTCGGTGATGTACACCGGCTTGCCAAGTCCTTTGAGCTCGTTGAGCACCCGCCGCATCCAGGTCGGGTCCGTGCTCCAGCCCATGTCGGTTACCGGCACTCCCGGCACGTTGAAACGCTTGATGAACTGGTCCTTTGGGCGAAGAGGATCAAAGACGACGCCCTGACCCCAGTAGTGTGCGATGCCGATGAAATCGGAAGTCGCCGCGACAACCTTGCGCAGCTGCCCCGGAGCGACCGGCCAGCGGTCCATGGCCAGCTGGGCGGTTGATGCGGCGAACTTATCGAGCCGGCTGGGCGTGGCCGGCAGGAAAAGAAACTTGTGGTGCGACAGGCCCACTGGAGCATCGGGCCAGCGGCGCTTGATCGCCAGGTACGCAAGCTCGTGCGCACGCCGCATGTTGGCGAGCACCCGATAGACCGACGTGAGATCGCCCTGGTGGGCAGGCGGAAACTCGCCCGTGATCCAACCGTTGGCGGCATAGATGTTGGGTTCGTTGATGGTGCACCACAACGTGACCAGGTCACCGAGCTCATCAACCACGCGATGCACGAAGGGCAGGAAGGCGCGGGCGGATTCTCGGGCGGTCCATCCCCCCTTATGCGCAAACCAGAGCGGGCTGGAGAAATGATGAAGAGTGACCATCGGCTCGATTCCCTGCTCGCGCAGCTCGCCCAGCACGTCACGGTAGTGCCGAAGCTGCCGCGAATCGAACTCACCTTCAGACGGCTCGATTCGCGACCACTCGATCGACAGGCGATGGGCGTTCTGGTTAATCTCGCGCAGGAGCGAGAAGTCCTGCCGGTACCGGTGATAGTGGTCGCAGGCAATCTCCGACGAATCGCCGTTCGCGATGTGACCCGGCTGCTGCTCGAACTCCCACCAATCGTTGTTGTGGTTGTGGCCTTCGACCTGGTGCGCCGCACTGGCGGTTCCCCACAGGAAGCCCTCGGGGAAATTGTCGGCCA
>WNFD01017301.1_pt1 | contig 10539 bp, 7 predicted proteins | sample 5400491 | NCBI WGS metagenome assembly WNFD01 (sample SAMN13153343, study PRJNA577476) | soil metagenome | isolation source: 120 cm saprolite under Douglas fir tree site 2 hole 2 replicate 2 | place: USA:California | collected 2015-04-18 | reverse complement strand
GATCTTCTGCGTTTCCCCAACTTCAGAACTTTGGAGCGGGGGACGGGATTTGAACCCGCAACCATCACCTTGGAAGAGTGAGACTCTACCGTTGAGTTACCCCCGCCCGGTGCTACAAATTTTCCGTCCGCCACAACCATCAAATCGACATCCTGGAGCCTGGGACCGGGATTGAACCGGTGACCTCGTCCTTACCAAGGACGCGCTCTACCAACTGAGCTACCCAGGCCGAACCCGTCCACTCCCCTCGCGCCTGCTGCGCCGGTCGTTCGCGCACTTTTCCTCTGCGGCGCTTGTGCCGGCAATTGCACCGCTCATGAACATCGCGTCGGCGATTCCCTGCGGTTTATTGCGAACCACTCACCGGATGACCGCTCTGCGGTCGGTTATTTTGGTCAGCTCACAGGCCAACGAGAACATGGTGGACGGGGGAGGATTCGAACCTCCGTAGCCCGCAAGGAGCGGCAGATTTACAGTCTGCTGGTTTTAGCCACTCACCCACCCGTCCTCGAAAAAACCCGCCAAAACCCCAATTGCTTGTTCCGAAAAAACTTACTGCAAAAATTTAGCGCCGCGAGCGAAAACACAAAACGGACTCGTGTCAAAAGACACCAGCCCGTTAACTTTGAGTTCCAGGATTCGCTCCGCCTCACTCCCCTGCAAATTTTCTGGTGGAGCTGGCGGAGGGAATTGAACCCCCGACCCTCTGATTACAAATCAGATGCTCTACCAGCTGAGCTACGCCAGCGCTCTCAAACCGACTAAGAATAGCAGAAGGGGCATAAGAATTGCAAGGGCACCGTGCCAAATTTCCAGCACGTAACTGGCCAAGACTGTGGAAAACCACCTGCCAGGTGACCTCACTCTAACTTATATCCTACCTGGTTTCTACGGCTTAGCGGTATAAAAGACCTGCCGGTCGAAACCAAATGAATAAACGCCGCTGGACGCTTTGGATTGCCGCAATTTCGCTCGCTGGCTGCCTTGCTCTATTGGATGCTTATTGGCGCTGGCACGATGCTGGTGTCAGAACCCGCGATGCCCTGCTTTCCGCCATGCCGCCGGATGCCAGCGCCGTGCTGTTCGCCGACCTGGCCGAGCTGCGGCGCGCACCGTTCGCCACCCAATTCTACAACTGGATTCCAAAGAGCCAAGCAGATGCAGAGTACGCGCAGTTCTTGCGCGAGACAGGTTTTGACTATGAACGCGATTTGGACCGCATAGGCATTGCAATCATCAAGGATGAGAAAAGAAGCAAGCTGTTTGCAGTTGCGGAAGGCCGCTTCGATCGCAAGAAAATCGAAGCTTACGGTTCCAGGTCCGGAACACGCGGAACCCGCGGCGGGCGCGAGATCTTGACGGTGCCGCTTACCGACAGCGCACGCAAGATTTCTTTCGCGTTCTTGAGCAAAGAAGAAGTCGCCTTAACCGACGCAGGAGATCTCGCCGCTTTCCTCGCGCCATTGCCGAATAGCACGGACGCGCGCGAGTGGCGGGAGCGCTTCACGCGCGAGGCGGGCTCGCCGCTGTTCGCAGTGATCCGCCAGGACGCCGCGGCCGGCAGCGCGCTGGCGTCGCGCCCGCCGGGCGGTTTTCAATCGCCGCAGCTTTCCGCGTTGCTCGATCAACTGCAGTGGATCACGTTGGCGGGCAAGCCGCAGGACAACGCGCTGCGTATCGTCGCCGAGGGGGAATGCACTTCGGAGCAGACGGCGCGCCAGCTTGCGGATTTGTTGAATGGCGTGCTCGTGCTGGCACAAGCAGGTTTAAGCAGCCCGAAAACGCGGCAGCAACTCGATCCGCGCATTCGGGATGCTTATTTGGAGCTAATCAAGGGCGCGGATGTTTCGCGGTTCGATCGCGGTGAAACCAAGTCCGTTCGGGTGGTCTTTGATGTCACTCCCAAACTCCTGGAAGCGGCCACCATTGCCGTGCCAGCTGAGCCAGCGCCTCCCGTGCCGACGATTCCAGCGCGCAAAACACCGGCCGCTAAGGCTCGCGCACAAAAAGCAACGAAGAATTGAAACCGAACTTGGTGGATTAGTCGCCGGCAGGGGTGGAGCGCATGTAACGCCACGGATTGATCGGCGCGTTGTTCATGCGCACTTCGTAATGCACGTGCGGACCGGTGGAGCGGCCGCTGATACCGGTGTAGCCGACAACCTCGCCGCGCTTTGTACGCGCGCCAGGAACCGCGGAGAACGATGAGAGGTGTGCGTACCAGGTGGTGATACCAAATCCGTGATCGATTACCACCAAGCGGCCGTACCCTGCATGGTTTTCCGCGATGGTAATGATTCCGTCAGCAGTAGCGTGAACGGGAGCGCCGTAATCAGAAGCGACGTCTACGCCCGTATGAAACGCGCCCTCACCGCTGAATGGATCCAGGCGTTCGCCAAAGCTGTCGGTGATGTGACCTAGCACCGGCCAGATCGAAGGCGTGTAGCTGGAATCGGCAAAACTCACCGCCGGCATCAATCGCAAGCCGCCGCTGGAGATGGCAATCACCGCGGCATTGCGCTTCAAGAAGGTGTATTGCTCGACAGAGCGGTCAAACGCATCCTGTGGAGTAACCGGGTTATCGCCAAGATCGAAGGCGGCGGGGTGATAGCGAAGCACACCGTAGGTCATGGCAACTTCAGTGGCTAAGGATTGCAAAGAGTCCAAGCGCTGGTTGGTGTCGGCGACGGTACTCTGCAGTTCTTTATACTGGCGCTTCAAAGTCTGCTGATCGTGGCGGAGAGCGTTGTAGTTGCCAACCTTCCAGAGCATTCTGGAGTACGAACCGGCCGCGGCAACCACGGTGATCCCGCCAATAATGGCTAGCACCGCTATGCCATGGAGCACGTACGCGGGCACGATAAGCTTCTTCAGCTTACCGGGCGTCGAGGCGATAAAGAACGTGTAGGTCTTACCCTTCATCAGTAGCAGGGCCCCTTAGGCCTGAAAAATCGTCTTGCTGCGGGTGGCACACCCTGTGTTCCCGATTGGGTCGGAAGACGACCAATTCGACTGTGGCCATACTAGATTTTGCAGGGCATGGCCGTCAACCCTGTATTTTCCTGTTCGTGGAACAGGCGGTGCAAAGCCGTCCCCTGTACCAAAGGACAGGATTTAAGGTTTCTAACGTTAGACTAGACCTTGGGCAGGTGTAAGGTCCGTACCGGAATACCCTGAGAAGGATATAGATGAAAGCGGGAGAAGACAAGCTGGTTAAAAGGATCGTGAAGGCACTGGCTCCCAATCCCGGTCCGTGGCTGGCTTTGGGCGTCGGCGACGATGCTGCACTGCTGACGCCCCGACCGGGCTACGAGACCATTCTGACCTGCGACTGGTTCCTCGAAGGGAGTCACTTCTTGCCAGGGAAGCACCCGGCGGACTCCATTGGTTGGAAATGCCTGGCGCGTGCGATTAGCGACCTCGCAGCCATGGGCGGTAAGCCAAAGTGCTTCCTGCTGAGTCTTGCGCTTCCGGGCCAGTTGACCCTAAAAGAGAAAGGCAGGGGGAGCCGCTGGCTGAATGAGTTCCTGGGCGGTCTGCGGCGGGCGGCGCGGCGATTTGGGTGCGTCTCGGTCGGCGGAGACACCACGCAAAGGCGCGAGATTCTGATTAACGTCACGGTCGTAGGCGAAGTGCTTGCTGGCCGGGCGGTCCGGCGTTCCGGAGCAAAGGCAGGGGACAGGGTTTTTGTAAGTGGCGTTCTCGGCGAAGCGGAACTTGGTTTGCAAAAACTGCGGCGAAGCGCAAGAATTTCCCCAAAAAATAATCGCGCGCTGCGAAAGCATCTGTATCCGGAGCCGCGCTTGGCGCTGGGGCAATGGCTAGCTGACGGCAAGCTGGCCAGTTCGATGATCGATCTTTCGGACGGACTTTCGAGCGACCTTCCCCGACTGTGCGCTGCCAGCGGTGTAGGCGCAAGGATTGAAGCCGCGAGGATTCCGTCACCCAAAGCGCCTCTGACCGCCTCGAAGCGATTCGATGCGCTGGGTTTGGCGCTTAACGGCGGCGATGATTACGAACTGCTTTTTACGGTCGGCGCGAACAAGGCTCCCCGTATGCCTCGCTCCTTTCGAGGCCTCGCGCTGACGGAGATCGGGGAGATCACGCGCGAGCGGCGCGTCGTAATGGTGCAACAAGATAGAACCAGGAAGGCGTTGCTTCCTCGCGGCTGGGACCCTTTTCGCAAGTGAGGCTGGCGCGCCGGCTCAAAAATTCGGCTGAGGGGTGGCGCTAGACGTCACTGTTTTGGTTGGCGGTGGCGTAGGTGCAGGTTTTTCGCGGGGCGAAGCGGGTTCGTCTTCGGTGGGCGCGGTATCCGGAGTATCCACCGTGATTCGGTGCTCGCGCGCTTCCTGCTCCAACGGGACGACGTTGGCGAAATCGAGGGGCGGCATTCCGGCGAGAGCGCCCTGCATAAACTCCAGCCAAATAGGCAACGCGGCGCGCGCGCCGGTTTCTTTTTTGCCAAGCGAAATCTGCTTGTCGTCATAGCCAACCCAGACACCGCTAGTAATCTGCGGCGTGAAGCCGATGAACCACGCGTCGGTGTAATCCTGTGTCGTCCCCGTCTTGCCTGCGGTGGGACGGCCAAGCGCCCGGGCTTGAATGCCGGTGCCAAACTTAATTACTTCCTCCAACATGGCAGTCATGGTGCGAGCCACGTCCGGCGAAAGAACGTCGTGCACTTCCGGGTGCGCCTCTTCCAGTAACGCACCTTCATAGCTGGTGACACGGCGAATCATGTGCGGGTCGATGCGGATGCCGTCATTGGGGAAGACGGTGAAGGCGGAGACGTGTTCGAGCAGCCGCATGTCCGCGGCGCCAAGCGCGAGGGGCAAGTACGGAGGAAGCGGCGTGGTGATGCCGAAGCGGCGCGTGACATCCACGACAGAGGAGATGCCGATTTTTTCCGCCAGCTTCACGGCCGGAACGTTGCGCGAACCAGCCAGCGCGCGGCGCAGCGTGATGGTGCCCTCGAATTTTTCGTCGTAATTTTTCGGCGAGTAGGCCTGGCCGCCGCTTATGGTCGTGAACGGAGCATCGAGGATGGTATCGAATGGCGACGATCCTTTTTCCAGAGCATCGGCGTAAACGTACACTTTGAACGAACTGCCCACCTGCCGGAAGGCCTGCGTAGCGCGATTGAACTTGGAATCCTCAAAACTGTAGCCGCCGACCATGGCCTTGATTTCGCCGGTGGGGTTGTCGATCGCCAGCATCGCTCCTTGCGGAGCGGGTTGCTGCTCGAGTTGCACGCGCGCCGTAGTTTCGCGCAACTCTTGAATGGAGAATTGCGCCAGGTCGCCGACTTTTAAGAGGTCCGCGGGTTTCTTGCGGCCGGTCCACGAAAAATCGGAGGGCGAGAGGATCGCGCGATACGCGCCGACCTTCATGGTGGCGTTCTTCTCTTCCACGGAGAGAACCAGTCCCGTGACGTAGCTTCCCTTCTCAATCGAGTGGCGCCAGTCTTCGTCTTCATAGGAGGCCAGGTTGCCCAGATTGTCGCGCAAAATGTTGGGGAGATCCCCGCGCCAGCCATGGCGGCGGTCGTAGCTATGCAAGCCGTCGCGAATGGCCTGGTTCGCGGCGCGCTGCATATTGATATTCAGCGTGGTGTAGACGCGCAAGCCGCGCTCGTGCACGGCTTCCGTGCCGTAAGTGGATTCGAGATACTTGCGAATTTCTTCAAAGAAATACGGCGCCAGGTCGTTGCGTGGATACTGAATGTGCAGCCCCAGCGGTGATTTCCTGGCCGCCGCTTCCTCCGAAGCTGTGATCCTGCCTTCATCCTCCATGCGGTGCAGGACGAGATTGCGGCGCGCCAGTGCTCCCTCCGGGTTGGCGAGCGGCGAATATTTTGGGCCGTTGACCATGCCCGCGAGGAGCGCGGCTTCCTGGAGCTTCAAATCCGCGACATTCTTGCCGAAATAAAATTCCGCGGCGGCGGCAAAACCGTAATTTCCGTGCGCCAGGTACACCTGATTGGCGTACATCGTAAAGATTTGAGGCTTCGTATAATGGCGCTCGATTTGCAACGCCAGCAGCATCTCCTGCATCTTGCGGCGGAAACTGCGGTCGCTGCGATCCAGGAAAAGATTGCCTGCAAGCTGCATGCTGATGGTGCTGGCGCCGCCGGTGATGCGGCGCTTGGCGAGGTTGCGATACGCGGCGCTGGCAATGCGCGGGAAGTCTATGCCCCAGTGTTCCTCGAAGTGCTGGTCCTCGATCGCAGTGACGGCGTTGTAGAGCATCTTGGGACATTGCTCGTAGGTCATCAAGACGCGGCGCTGCAAAGCGAAGCTGCCGACAAGCTGGCCGTCATCGGCGTAAATCTCCGTGACCACGTTGGGACGGTAGGTCTCGAGCGCGCGAATCTCCGGCAGGTCGCTGGCATAGACGAAGAGCAAGCCGCATCCTGCGCCCAACGCAATCGAGCACAACAGCAGAAACGCCAGCGCGACACGGTCAATCAGCTTCCAGCCGCGGAGGCGCAGGGTGATGGGTGGGAGACTTAGCATAGAAAGTAGGATTTTAGCGCAGAAGAACAAGTTGGGGCGAATCTAGCACCAAGCGGTTTCCCTTGTCTCAGGTCTGACGGCTAAAAAGGCGGCGGCGCTTCGAGGCTCAGGATAAACCAGACCGCCGCACTCCCAAAAAAGTCACTCGCCATTTACAATGGCCCGAAGTAGCGCTCGCCGGCGCAGGAGCGGCAGAGCGTGCGGCCATCGCGAACTAGGGCCTTTGAAGCCGGGCAAATCTTCCGGCTGCACTTCTACCTTGACCCATTTTTTGTCGAAGAGGATTTCATCGGAGAGCTGAGCGTAGGCTTTCTGCTGGCCGGCTTCCTTCTCTAATTCTGGGAACATTTCGCGAGCTGCTTGCTTGGAGGATTCCTTCGCGGCGACGCGGACGGCGCGACCCGTTTTGAGGTCCACGAAGGTGGCGGCGACTTTGCCCCAATCGCGGAACTTCAACGCGCGCTTGCCCAGGCGGCAGTTGGCCACCAGCGCAACGGCATCGGTCACGCAGCGATCGATCTCCACGAAGGTGACTAGGCGCTTGCGCTCGGCTACCGGATCATCGATGCCGAGCTCGCGCAGTCCCAGCATCGCTAGGCGGATCCCCAGGACCTGTCCGGCACACAGGTGACCGTGGGCTTGGGCTGCCAGATCCAGATACTCCGCGAGTGACTTCATGGCGCCATTGTACTGGAGAGCGGACGCTCGCGCTGCTGTAGAAGCTAGTGACCGCAGATTAAGCCGACATTTGGCATCAAGCTGGCTCTGGGGAAAAACCTCGCCCCTGCCTGCCGCCGGCAAGCCTCACAAGGGCTGAGCTACAGGGGCCCCCTCCCCGGTTTTTTGCAAGTGCCCATTCTAAAGACACTTAGCGTAGTGCAAGAGGCTAGGTGGGTTGCGGGGCGGACCATGGGTGGGGCTTGTTGGCTTCGAGGAAGGCGAAGTAGGTCGTTAGGAGCGCTAGCGCGGAGAGCGCTGCGTCTTCTAGGATTTTTCTGGGGCCGATCGGTTCGGGGGTCGCAAAGCAGCCGCAATTGATGTTCATGTGCAAAAGATACGCACGCAAAACCACCACGAAAAATCCGAGCATGATCAGGGTGAGGAGCGAAGCCCAGATACGCAGGCGCCAACCGATTAGCACCAAGAGTCCAAGGATTATCTCGGCGAACGGCAAAGTGTGCGCGACGAATTGGACTCCCCAAAGCGGCAGCAACTTAAAAGCGTCCACCTGAAGAGCAAAGTTCGAGAGGTTCATCGATATGGAGAACTTCAGAACGAAAAGAGGCCAGAGGTTGCTGTTGGGAAGAAAGACCTTGGAGTAACCGGCGTAGATGAAAATGCCTCCGAGCACCAGGCGGCCAATCCAGATAATCGCTCGGCGAAGATTCAGAGGGCTGGATTGTATCATTTGGGTTTTCAGCTTTTGCCGAGCTGGTCCAGGAAATTGCGCAGGATTTCGTAGCTCATTACGCCGGAGTACGGAAACGTCTGGCCTTTGGCGTGAAATACCGTGGTGGGCGTCTGATTCACGTTATAGAATTTACCAAGCGCGACATCTTTCTGGATTGCCGCGTTGGGCGCCCCGCTTTTCACCAGCGCACGCACCTTGCTCATTTCTCCGGGCGAAAGCACAGCCGCGACAGTGCCATCCACATCGCCGGTCTGCTCCCACTTTCCCTGGTTATCGAACAACACTTGCTCGACAACTTCAAATTTGCCGATCTGTGCCGCGGCGCGGCTGTACTGCGCGGCCACTTGGGAGTACGCGTGCATGGGTAGCGGGAAGTCGCGGTGAATCAAATAGACCTTGCCGGTGCTGACGTAGTTGTCCATTACTTGGCGATTGGTGGTCACGAACAGCGTCTTGCAAGCCGGGCATTGGAAGTCACTAAAGACTTCCATCACGATCGGAGCATTCTTGGAGCCCGCGGCGACACGCGGGTCGATATCCGGCACAGTAGAGGTTGACTGGGCCGCCCTCAGGGCTAGCGCCGGCGCGAGCAGCAGCGCAGAGAGAGCTGCCAAACTCCAAACGAGCGAACTGGCACTTCGCAGACGATCCACGCAGCCCTCCTCAATCTCTTATACAACCCGGCCCAACAAAAATATTACCTGTGATTTGGCCCAAATTGAAGCGTTGCCGCAATCGATGTGCGCAGCAGGCGCATCTGGTCTTATTAGTAGGATGCGCATCGGGCGACTGGAGCGGCTTAGGACCGGTGCCAAGACGCGGTGGAAAGGCCGCAGGGCACCGCGGACTGCGCCCTGCGCTACGGGCGGGCGCCGCACGCTGGGTAAAGCAGATTGTGGGCGAATGGGATGGGTAAAGGGCTGAAAGCAATAGGGATAGCCTAAGGCATCAACAAACTTGACAAGAAGGCACTCAACATGTATACTCACCTTCGAGCTTACGGTTGGCTAGAACCTGGCGCGACGTCCCCTGGGCGCTCGACCCGCGGATGGCAAATCAGGAAGCAGTCAAGTTGCAGGGAGGAAGAGCAGTCATGAGTAAGATTATTGGAATCGACTTGGGAACCACGAACTCGGTCGTCGCGGTGATGCAGGGTGGCGAACCAGTGGTCATTCCGAACCAAGAAGGGGCGCGCACGACGCCGTCTGTCGTGGCCATCACCAAAGGTGGCGAGCGCCTGGTAGGACTAGTGGCCAAGCGGCAAGCGGTGACCAATCCGGAGAACACCGTTTACTCCATCAAGCGTTTCATGGGCCGCCGTTTCGACGAAGTCTCCGAAGAGATGAAGCGCGTTCCGTATCACGTGGTCAAAGGCCCGCACGATGACGCGCGTGTGGACGTTTCCGGCAAGGTGTACAGCCCGCCGGAGATTTCCGCGATGATCTTGAGCAAGCTGAAAGCGGCCGCCGAAGATTTTCTCGGCGAGAAGGTGACCAAGGCGGTCATCACCGTTCCGGCGTACTTCAACGACTCGCAGCGGCAAGCCACTAAGCAGGCCGGTGAGATCGCCGGGATGGAAGTGGTTCGCATTATCAATGAGCCGACCGCAGCGGCGCTGGCCTACGGGCTGGACAAGAAGAGCGATGAAACGATTTCCGTATACGACCTGGGAGGCGGCACCTTCGACATCTCCGTGCTGGAAGTTGGCGCTGGCGTTGTCGAAGTGAAATCAACCAACGGCGACACGCACCTGGGCGGCGACGACATCGACCAGCGCATCGTGGATTGGTTGATCGACGAATTCAAGAAAGAAAACAACATTGACTTGAGCAAGGACCGCATGGCGCTGCAACGCCTGAAGGAAGCGGCGGAAAAGGCCAAAATCGAGCTTTCGCAGATGATGGAGACGGAGATCAACCTGCCATTCATCACCGCGGGGCCGAGCGGGCCGATTCACATGCAGCAAAAGCTGACGCGCACGCGGCTCGAGCAGTTGATGAGCGACTTGCTGGACCGCACGATGCGCCCGGTGCAGCAAGCCCTGGAAGACGCCAAGCTGTCGCCCAGCGACATCCAGGAAGTGGTGCTGGTGGGCGGCTCGACGCGAATTCCGAAGGTGCAGCAACTGGTGCGCAACTTCTTCGGCGGCAAAGAACCGCACAAGGGCGTGAACCCCGACGAAGTCGTCGCGGTCGGCGCGGCCATTCAGGGCGCGGTTCTGGGCGGCGAAGTGAAGGACATCCTGCTGCTGGACGTGACGCCGCTTTCGCTGGGCGTGGAGACGCTCGGCGGCGTGATGACCGTGCAGATCCCGCGCAATACGACGATTCCGACGCGCAAAGTGGAAACTTACTCGACCGCTTCGGACAACCAACCGGGCGTGGAGATTCACGTCCTGCAAGGCGAACGCAAATTCGCGAAGGATAACCGTTCGCTCGGCACCTTTAAGCTGGACGGGATTCCACCGGCTCCACGCGGGACACCGCAGATCGAGGTGACCTTTGACATCGACGCCAACGGCATCTTGAACGTGAGCGCGAAGGACAAGGCCACGAACAAGGAGCAGAAGATCACCATCCAGTCTTCCACCGGCTTGACCAAGGAAGAAGC
>WNFD01014224.1_pt1 | contig 10539 bp, 8 predicted proteins | sample 5400491 | NCBI WGS metagenome assembly WNFD01 (sample SAMN13153343, study PRJNA577476) | soil metagenome | isolation source: 120 cm saprolite under Douglas fir tree site 2 hole 2 replicate 2 | place: USA:California | collected 2015-04-18 | reverse complement strand
GATCGCCGTCGACCGTCTGTTCACCCATCGCTGGCGGCTCGAACAGGCGGAAGAGGCCTATCGTCTGTTCGATGCTCAGACGACCGGCAAGGGCGTTTTCCTGATGTAGAGCTGCCCTGGATGCGGCGATTGCTAGGGCGCGGCGCCGGCGAGCTTCTCCCAGATTTCCTTGGGCTCGACGCCGAGCGATACCGAGATGGCGCCGAACGCGGTCGTCTTGGACGGCGAAATCGCACCGTCCGCAGTCAATACCAGATAGGCGATGCGCAGCAAGGTGCGTGCCGATTTGTAGTCGGTGGCGTATCGCCCGATCTTCTGCGCGAGTACGGGGGCTGCGCCCTCGCGGTCGGATTTGAGATCATCGACAAATTCATCGAGAATCGCGACCGCCTTGTGCGGATCGTATATCCGCAATCTCTCCATCGTTTCGATGATCGCATCGATGCGATAGCGGCCGCTGAGAGTGACCTTGCCGTCGGCCAGCGCGGTCAGGGCGCAGACCGCCATCGCCGCCTTCAGAAACCCCTTGTTCTGATAGCGCTCGACCTCGGTCTTGAGCTTGTCCACCAGATTCATCTTGCACCCCCCCTCGAAAGTTAGGACAGCCGTCGGTCAGGCGCAAACATTCCGGCGCGAAACGGGATTAGAAAGCGCTCGCCGACCGTTCTATCATGGCTGGGGGGTGCGATGCGTGCTTCCGACTTTCGAATCGGTCTAGCCCTGGGCAGCGGAGTGGCTCGGGGATGGGCGCATATCGGCGTCTTGCGGGCGCTTGAGCGATTGGGCATCAAGCCCGACATCGTCTGCGGCGCCTCGATTGGCGCGCTGGTCGGCGGCGTCTACCTGGGCGGCAGGCTCGACGAGCTCGAGGCTTGGGCGCGACAGCTCAACAAGGTCCGGCTGTCGCGGCTCTTCGACTTCCAGCTCGGCAATGGCGGCCTCATCGCCGGCCGGCGGATCATGCAGATCTTCGACCGCGACCTTCACGCGCGCGCGATCGAAGATCTTCCGGCTCGCTTTGCCTGTGTTACCACCGAGTTCGGTACCGGACACGAGGTCTGGCTGCAAAGCGGCAATTTGCTCGAGGCGGTGCGCGCCTCCTATGCGCTGCCGGGCCTCTTTCCGCCGGTCAAGATCGACGGCCGCTGGCTGCTCGACGGTGCGTTGGTCAATCCGGTGCCGGTATCGGTGTGTCGGGCACTCGGCGCGCGCGTCGTCATCGCCGTCAATCTCAACGCCGATGCGTTCGGGCAAGATTTCACGGGTCAGGAAACGGTAGGCCAGGATGCGAATGGCCAGGATCCGGCGGACCTCGAATCGGCGGGAATCGAAGAGGCAAACGGCGCGAAGCAGACGGTCGCTACCGCGGCGATCGGTCTGCCAGGGGCGGCGCTAATCCGGGAGCTGTTCAGCCGCGATAACGACGCGCCGAGCCTGTTCAGCGTCATGTCGAGCTCGCTCAACATCGTCCAGGACCGGCTGACCCGCTCGCGTCTCGCCGGCGACCCGCCCGACGTGACCATCGCCCCGAAACTCGCCGATATCGGCTTGATGCAGTTCGATCGGGCGGCTGAAAGCATCGCCGCCGGCGAGCGCGCCGTAGAAAGCGCCGGCGCGGCACTCAGAGACGCGATGCGACGGCTCGAATCCGGGCGCTCTCAGGAGCTGCGCCGCGTCGCCTCGGCCAGCTGATCCACGGTGTCCCGCGCCGGCCAGGAACACGCGAGGGCGCCGGTGTGTTCTTCCTGAGCCCCTGAGAGGACGCCGCGGGTCGCCGGCGTGCCGAAGTGGCGGCTGTTCGAGCGGCGAGACCAGCGCTATCGTGACGTCATCTTGCCTGCCGATTGCCGCCGTGCGGCGACCGGCAGGCGCATAAAGGTGCGGAGATGATCGGCATGAACCCGCTCAAGGCGTTGCAGGAATACGGCCAGTCGATCTGGCTCGATTATCTTCGACGCGATCTGCTGACCGGCGGCGGGCTCGAGCGGCTGATCGTCGAAGACGGGCTGCGCGGCGTAACCTCGAACCCGTCGATCTTTGAAAAGGCCATCGGCGGCAGCACGGAATATGACGCCACAATCCGCCAGCTGGTCGGCGAGCGCGACGTTGATCCGGTCTCGCTGTTCGAGGAATTGGCGGTCGCCGATATCCGGAACGCGGCCGATCTTCTCCGCCCGGTCTATGAAGCGACGCGGCGGCGCGACGGTTACGTCAGCCTCGAGGTTGGCGCCGAGCTTGCGCTGAAGACCGCAGAGACCATCGCCGAGGCGCGCCGGCTGTGGCGGGCGGTCGATCGGCCGAACCTGATGATCAAGGTGCCGGGCACCGCGGCGGGCGCGCCGGCGGTCCGTCAGCTGATCAGCGAAGGCATCAATATCAATATCACCCTGCTTTTCGCGCAATCTGCCTATGAGGCGGTCGCCGCCGCCTATGTCGAGGGCCTCGAGGCACGCGCCGCCAAGGGCGGCGATGTCGCCGGCATCGCCAGCGTCGCCAGCTTCTTTCTCAGCCGGATCGACACGGTGATGGATGAAGAGATCGCCGAACGCTTGAAGGCCTCGCCGCCGCCCGAGCAGCGCGCCGCCCTCGAGGGGTTGCGCGGCAAGGTCGCCGTCGCCGGCGCGAAACAAGCCTACCAACATTACGCGCGATTGTTCGGCGGTCGGCGCTGGCACGATTTCGCGCAGCGCACAGGCGCCCAGACCCAGCGGCTGCTGTGGGCCAGCACGGGGACGAAGAACCCGGCCTATAGCGACGTCCTCTATGTCGAGGAGCTGATCGGCCCCGATACCGTCAACACCCTGCCGCCGGCGACGATGGATGCGTTCCGCGATCATGGCCGGCCGCGCGCCAGCCTCGAGGAGGGGCTCGAGGAGGCAGGGCACGTGATGGCGGCGGTCGATCGCCTTGGTCTGCCATACGCGGCGACGACCGACAGGTTGGTGACCGACGGCATTCGCCTGTTCGCCGATGCCGGCGACAAGCTGCTTGGCGCGGTGGCGCGCAAACGCGCGGATGTCCTCGCCGAACGTCTCGATCGGCAGACCGCATCCCTCGGCGAGGGTTTGCAGAAATCGGTCGATGCCTCGCTGGAGGCGTGGCGTCGCGATGGAAAGGTGCAACGCCTGTGGGCCGGCGACGCGACGCTGTGGAGCGGCACGGACGAGGCGAAATGGCTCGGCTGGCTGCGCATCGTCGACGATCGCCTTGCGCATCTCGACGCCCTGCAGCATCTGGCCGCCGACATCAAGGCGGGCGGCTTTTCCCATTTGCTTCTCCTCGGTATGGGCGGCTCGAGCCTTGGTCCCGACGTCCTCGCGCAGACCTTCGGACGGCAGAATGGTTTCCCCGAATTGCACGTGCTCGATTCGACCGATCCGGCCGAGGTCGCGGCGCGCGAGGCCGAGCTCGACATCGCCAAGACGCTCTTCATCGTCTCGAGCAAATCGGGCAGCACCCTCGAGCCCGCCGTCTTCAAGGAATATTTCTTCGCCCGCGTCAAAGAGACCGTCGGCGCCGCCGCCGCCGGCAAGCATTTCATCGCCATCACCGATCCTGGCTCGGCGCTGGAGCGCATGGCGAAGAGCGAGGGCTTTCGCGCCATCTGCCATGGCGATCCCACCATCGGCGGCCGCTATTCGGTGCTCTCGGATTTCGGCATGGTCCCCGCCGCGGCGATGGGACTCGACGTCGCCGCGTTTCTCCGCGATGCCAACCGCATGGTCCATTCCTGTGCTTCCGGCGTACCGCCCGCGGACAATCCCGGCATCGTGCTCGGCACTATCATGGGTATGGCGGCCAAGGCGGGCCGCGACAAGCTGACGATCATCGCCTCGCCCGGCATCGGCGAGTTCGGCGCCTGGCTCGAACAGCTCATCGCCGAATCGACCGGCAAGCACGGCAAGGGGGTGATCCCGGTCGATGGCGAGCCGCTCGGTCCGCCGGAAATCTACGGCAGCGACCGTCTCTTCGCCTATCTGCGTCTCGATGCCGGCGCCGATCCCGCGCAGGACCGCGCCGTCGACGCGCTGCAGCGCGCCGGCCAGCCGGTCGTCCGCATCGCCCTCGCGGATGCCGGCCGGCTCGGTCAGGAATTCTTCCGCTGGGAGATCGCCACGGCGGTCGCCGGCGCCATCATCGGCCTCAATCCGTTCGACCAGCCCGATGTCGAGGCCAGCAAGGTCAAGACCCGCGAGCTCACCGACGAGTACGAGAAGAGCGGCCGGTTGCGGCCGGAACATTCGATCTTCGCCGCCGACGGGATCGCGCTCTTCACCGATGAGCGGAATGCCCGGACACTCGCCGATCGCGGCGCCGGCGCCTCGCTGACGAGCTATCTGCGGGCGCATCTCGGTCAGCTCGTGAAGGGCGACTACTGCGCGCTGCTCGCCTATATCGAGCGCAATGCGGCGCATGCCGGCGCCTTGCAGGCGATGCGGCGCATGATCCGCGACACCAGGCGCGTCGCGACTTGTGTCGGCTTTGGGCCACGCTTTCTCCACTCGACCGGCCAGGCCTACAAAGGCGGACCGAATTCCGGCGTTTTTTTGCAGATCACCTACGATGATCGCCGCGACCTTGGCGTCCCAGGCCGCCGATACAGCTTCGGCACCGTCAAGGCGGCGCAGGCGCGCGGCGATTTCGATGTCCTCGCCGAGCGCGGTCGGCGCGCCTTGCGCGTCCATCTCGGCGGCGATGTCGAGGCAGGGCTCGTCGCGCTGAAATCGGCGATCGAGGCGAGCCTCGCCTGAGATAGTCTTCCAGGGAGACGAAACCGCATGCAGCTTGGAATGATCGGTCTCGGACGGATGGGCGGCAACATCGTCCGCCGGCTGATGCGCGGCGGCCATCAATGCGTCGTCTTCGACACCAACGGCGACGCGGTGAGCCAACTGGCGGGCGAGGGCGCTCATGGCGCGAAGAGCGTTGCGGCGCTCGTCGATGCTCTCGCCAAGCCGCGCGCGATCTGGATCATGCTACCGGCGGGGGAAATCACCGGCGCCGCGGTCGAGGAGCTGGCCGCAGTACTCGAACCCGGTGACATCGTCATCGACGGCGGCAATTCCTTCTATCGCGACGACATCGCCCGTGCCGCGTTGCTGAAGCCTAGGGGCGTCCACTATGTCGATGTCGGGACGAGCGGCGGCGTCTGGGGGCTGGAGCGCGGCTATTGCATGATGATCGGCGGCGACCGCGACGCCGTCGCGCGGCTCGACCCGATCTTCGATACGCTCTCGCCGGGCATCGGCACGATCGAGCGGACCCCCGGGCGCGAGTCCAAGCGCGGCTCCGCCGAACGCGGCTATATCCATTGCGGCCCGAGCGGCGCCGGTCATTTTGTCAAGATGATCCATAACGGCATCGAATACGGTTTGATGCAGGCCTATGCGGAAGGCTTCGACATCCTGCACAGCGTCGCCACGGCATCTGTTCCGCCCGAGCGGCGCTACGATTTCGATCTCGCCGACATCGCCGAAGTCTGGCGGCGCGGCAGCGTCGTCTCCTCCTGGCTGCTCGATCTCACCGCCATCGCGCTGACGAAGACCCCCGATCTCGCTGCCTATTCCGGCATCGTCGAGGATTCCGGCGAGGGGCGCTGGACGATCAACGCCGCGATCGAGCAGGCAGTCCCGGCCGATGTGCTGTCGGCCGCCCTCTTTGCCCGTTTCCGCTCGCGACAGGATCATACCTTCGCCGAACGCATGCTGTCGGCGATGCGCTTTCAATTCGGCGGCCATGTCGAGAAGAAGCCGGGGAGCGATTGAGATCGATGGCCGAGCCCGCCGCCGACCGACGGACCGCCAAGCCGGCAGATCCCTGCGTCCTGACGATTTTCGGCGGGGCGGGAGACCTGACCAAGCGCCTGCTGGCGCCGGCTCTCTGCAACCTGATCGAATCCCGCCTCCTGCCGGAGCAGTTCGCGGTGGTCGGCATTGCCCGCACCGCGATGGACGCCGCCGCCTATCGCCGGATGATCGATGATAGTATCGGAGAATACGCCAACGCCGCGATCAAGCCGACGACGAAGCGATGGCTCACCGAGCGCTGCCACTATTTGCAGGGCTCGTTCGACGATCCCGCGACCTATGAGAAATTGCGCGACATGCTCGGCGAGTTCGCCGCGACCTACGGCACGCGCAACGCCATCTTCTACCTCGCGACGCCGCCCGACGCCTTCGCGCCGATCGTCCGCCGGCTCGGCAAGGCGGGGTTGGTCGAGGAGAGCGAGGGCGCTTGGCGCCGCGTCATCATCGAGAAGCCGTTCGGCCACGATCTCGAATCCGCCCGCAAGCTGAACCGCAAGATCCGGCGCGTCCTCGACGAGGAGCAGATCTATCGCATCGACCATTATCTCGGCAAGGAGACGGTTCAGAACATTCTCGCCTTCCGCTTCGGCAACGGCATCTTCGAGCCGCTATGGAGCCGCCAGCATATCGACCACGTGCAGATCACCGCGGCCGAGACGGTCGGCGTCGAGACGCGCGGCAATTTCTACGACGCCACCGGCGCGCTCCGCGACATGGTGCCCAACCACATCTTCCAACTTCTCGCGCTGACCGCGATGGCAGCGCCCAACTCCTTCGCCGCCGACGCCGTGCGCAGCGAGAAGACCAAGGTGCTCGACGCCGTCCATCGCTTCAGCGACGAGGATGCCGTGCAGAATGTCGTGCGCGGCCAGTACGTCGCCGGCACGATCAATGGCAGGGCGGTGAAGGACTATCGGCACGAAGCCAATGTCGCCCGCGATTCCACCACCGAGACCTACGTCGCCATGAAGCTGATGATCGACAATTGGCGCTGGGCCGGCGTGCCGTTCTACCTGCGCACTGGCAAGGCGATGGCGCGACGCAAGACCGAGATCGCCATCCGCTTCAAGCAGGCGCCTTTGGCGCTCTTCCGCGACACGCCGGTCGACCGGCTGACGCCGAACTGGCTGGTGATGCATATCCAGCCCGAGGAGGGTGTCTCGCTGCAATTCGGCGCCAAGATCCCGGGACCGATCGTGCAACTCGGCAGCGTGAAGATGGATTTCCGCTACACCGATTATTTCGCGGCAAAGCCGAGCACCGGCTACGAGACGTTGATCTACGATTGCATGATCGGCGACGCCACGCTCTTCCAGAGCGCCGATAATATCGAGATGGGCTGGCGCGTCGTCCAACCGATTCTCGATGCCTGGCGCGGCCGGCGAGCAGAGGAGATCGCGTTCTATCCGGCAGGCAGCGTCGGCCCGATAGAGGCGGATGTCTTCATCGAGCGGGACGGGCGGCGATGGCGTGCGCTCGACGGCGCCGGCGACGAGGTGCCGTGATGACGGCGATCGACCGAGCAGCGGCGGCGGCGCTATCGGTGGTGATCGCCGACGTCGACGGCACCTTGGTGACGACCGACAAGGTCCTCACCCCGCGCGCCCAGGCGGCGGTCGCGGCGCTGCACGCGGCGGGCATCGTCTTTGCCATCATCAGCAGCCGCCCGCCGCGGGGCTTGCGCATGCTGATCGAGCCGCTCGCCATCACCACCCCGATCACCGGCTTCAATGGCGGCATGCTGGTGAGCCCCGACTTCACCGTGCTCGAGCAGCATCTCATCGATCCGGTGGTCGCCCGACGAGCCGTCGCCGCGATCACCGAGTACGGCGCGCAGCCCTGGCATGAGCAGCACACCGTGCAATTTCCGCCCACCGTGGTCGCGGATTTCGGCGCCAGCCTCGACGGCGCCAGCAAGATCGTCGGCGTCAGCGCCGATTTCGCCCTGCTGGCGCGCTGCGAAATCGAGACGCAGACGCGCCTCGGCGCGGAGGCCTCGGTCGCGCGGTCGCAACTCTACTACCTCGACGTCACCCATCCCCTGGCCAACAAAGGCGCCGCGGTGCTCGCCCTCGCCCGGCACTTGAACGTCCCGACCGGGAAGATCGCCACGATCGGCGATGGAAGCAACGACATCCCGATGTTCGCCCAGAGCGGCATCAGCATCGCCATGGGCAATGCCAGTCCGGAGGTCCAGGCGCAGGCGCAGTTCGTCACCGGGTCGAACGAGGAAGACGGCTTTGCCGCGGCGATCGAACGGATTCTGCTGTTGCGCGCGCCCGAGGCCGGAACGGCGGGAGATGGACGCCATGCCGATCCCCTCGGTCAGTGAGCGCGAGCGGCAGAAGCGCGCCGCCGCCGCACGCGCCCTCGAATTCGTCATGCCCGGCATGGTGCTCGGGCTGGGCAGCGGCTCGACCGCCGAGCTCGTCCTCGAGGCTCTCGCTGTGCGCGTCGCGCAAGGTTTGCGCGTCGCTGGCATCCCGACCTCGCAGCGGACCGAGGCGCGGGCGCGGCAGCTCGGCTTGACGCTGACCGATTTCGCCACGTCCCGCCACATCGATCTGACGATCGATGGTGCCGACGAGGTCGAGCGGGGAAGGCTCAATCTCATTAAGGGACGAGGCGGCGCCTTGCTGCGCGAGAAGATCGTCGCCGCGGCCAGCGCACGGATGATCGTGGTGGTCGACGAGTCGAAGCTCGTCGACCGCCTCGGCACGCTTGGCCCGCTTCCGGTCGAGATCGTCGCCTTCGGCTGGCAGGTCGTTCTCGACCGCCTGGCAGAGAGCGGCGCGGTTCCGACGCTGCGCCGGATCGGCGCGATGCCGTTCGTCACCGATGGCGGAAATTACATCGCCGATTGCGTCTTTCCCGGCATTGCCGATCCCGAGGCGCTGCAGGCGCGGCTCGCGGCGATGATCGGAATCGTCGAGAGCGGGCTGTTCGTCGGATTGGCCGACACGGTCGTCATCGGCGGTCGATCCGGAATCGAGATCGTCGAAAGATGAGCCGTGGGGATCAGCGGAGGGCGCGCGTGATCATCGCCTGTGCTTCCTGCTGGATACGCCGCAGGTGCTCGGCGCCGCGGAAGCTCTCGGCATAGATCTTGTAGACGTCTTCGGTACCGGAGGGGCGGGCGGCGAACCAGCCGCCATCGCTGATTACCTTGATGCCGCCGATCGGCTGGTCGTTGCCCGGCGCGCTGGTCAGCGCCGCGCGGATCGTCTCGCCGGCAAGGAGCCCGGCGCCGATCTGCTCGGCCGATAGCGTCTTCAGCAGGTTCTTCTGCGCCGGCGTCGCCGGGGCGTCGATCCGCTCGTAAAAGGACACGCCGAGCTCGCGCGTCAGCCCGGCGAAGATCTCGCCGGGGTCTTGTCCGGTCCGCGCAGTCATCTCGGCGGCGAGGAGGCCAAGGATGATACCGTCCTTGTCGGTCGTCCACACCGTGCCGTCGAGGCGCAGGAACGCCGCGCCGGCGCTCTCCTCGCCGCCGAAGCCGAGCGAGCCGTCAAGCAGGCCGCCGACGAACCATTTGAAGCCGACCGGCACCTCGAGCAGCCGGCGGCCCAGCTTGGCGGCGACGCGGTCGATGAGGGAGCTGCTGACGATGGTCTTGCCGACGCCGCTATCGCCGCGCCAGCCAGGTCGGTTCTGGAAGAGATAGGAGATGGCGGCGGCCACATAGTGGTTGGGGTTCATCAGCCCGCTCGAGGGGCAGACGATGCCGTGACGGTCGGCATCGGTGTCGTTGGCGAAGCCGATGTCGAAGCGATCGCGCAGCGAGACCAGCCGCGTCATCGCGTAAGGCGACGAGCAATCCATCCTGATCTTGCCGTCCCAGTCGGCGGTCATGAAGCGGAAGGTCGGGTCGACCGTATCGTCGACCACCGTGGCAGCAATGCCGTAGCGTGCGATGATCGCCGGCCAGAAATCGATCGCGGCACCGCCTAACGGGTCGATGCCGATGCGCACGCCGGCCGCGCGAATCGCCGCCATGTCGACGACGCTGGCGAGATCGCCGACATAGGACGCAATGTAGTCGTGACGGTGGACGGTCGCGGATTTGCGCGCCCGCTCATAAGGCATGCGGCGCAGCTCAGCGAGGTTCTCGGTGAGCATCGTGTTGGCCGCGCGCTCGATCCATCCCGTGGCATCGGTATCCGCCGGTCCGCCGTGCGGCGGATTGTATTTGTAACCGCCATCGGCCGGCGGGTTGTGCGACGGCGTGATGACGACGCCATCGGCGAGACCGCGCGTGCGGCCTTTATTATAGGTGAGGATCGCGTGCGAGATCGCCGGTGTCGGCGTGAAGCCGTCATGCGCGTCGATCATCACCTCGACGCCGTTGGCGGCGAAGACTTCGAGCGCGCTGGCGAGGGCCGGCTCGGAGAGAGCGTGCGAGTCGATGCCGATGAACAGCGGCCCGTCGATGCCCTGCTGCTGGCGGTGGTGGCAGATCGCCTGGCTGATCGCCAGTATGTGGCCTTCGTTGAACGAGGTGTCGAAGGCGGAACCGCGGTGACCGGAGGTGCCGAAGGCGACGCGCTGGGCCGGGATTGCCGGATCCGGCTTGTTGGTGAAATAGGCCGTCACTAGGCGCGGCACATTGACCAGCATCGACTGCGTTACTGGTTTGCCAGCCAGGGGGGTCACCGTCTCCGCCATCTCGTCGTCTCCGCATCCGCGGCGTCGTCCGCGAAGGCCGAGCATAGGCCGGGGCGAAGGTGGCTTA
>WNFD01009621.1_pt1 | contig 10539 bp, 14 predicted proteins | sample 5400491 | NCBI WGS metagenome assembly WNFD01 (sample SAMN13153343, study PRJNA577476) | soil metagenome | isolation source: 120 cm saprolite under Douglas fir tree site 2 hole 2 replicate 2 | place: USA:California | collected 2015-04-18 | reverse complement strand
CGCAACATCGTCATATTCAAGCTTCAATTTCTTGCGCGCGGAATGCGGCGTGTTGACGATGAACACGTCGGCCCACTTGGCTAACCGTTCGAGCACCTGTTGCGCGCTCGCAGCTTTCAGATTGAGCGCAACGCCACGCTTGTTTCGATTCGCCAGGTGGAAGGGATAAGGCTCTTCCGAATGCGGCTGGGGCGGGATCTTCTGCCCGATTCTCCACAGTTCCCCCTCAGGTGGTTCGACTTTGACGACATCGGCGCCGAAATCGGACAAGATCGTTGCTGCGCCCGGGCCAGCAATGAAGCTGGCTAGTTCCACCACCTTCAATCCGGAAAAGATGTTGCCTTCTGTCATTTCATCTCCTTCTTTACGATTGCCGTGTAGGGCACCGAGTCATTTAAACTTCGAAGTGGCGCGCACAGTTCTACTTTCCTTGAAACTTCGGCGCGCGTTTCTCGAGGAACGCCGACGTACCTTCTTTCTTGTCGTCGGTCGAGGCGCAGACTGCGAAGAGCGCGGCTTCGATGAGCAGGCCCTCGGCCACGCTCGTTTCCAGCCCTTTGTTGACTGCCTCAAGCGCGTACTTCACGCTAAGGGGAGCGTTCGCAATGATCTTCTTCAACACAGTTTCGGCACGCTCGACGACGTGCGCGTCCGGCTCCAATTCGTCCACCAGGCCAATGCGATAAGCCTCAGCTGCATCGATGATCTCGCCGGAGAGGATTAGCTTGAGTGCTCGGCCCCTTCCGACCAGACGAGGCAGGCGCTGCGTGCCTCCATACCCGGGCATGACTCCAAGCTTTACTTCTGGCTGGCCGAATTTCGCGCTCTCGGCAGCGATTCTGATACTGCAGGCCATCGCCAGCTCGCATCCACCACCCAGAGCGAAGCCGTTGACTGCGGCGATGACCGGCTTGCCAAGGTTCTCGATGAGGTCGGTCAATGCCTGTCCCCGACGAGTCGCCTCTTCTGCTTCAACAGCTGTGTTGTTGGCGATCTCCGCGATGTCGGCGCCTGCCGCGAATGCTTTCCCACCGGCGCCTGTGAGTATGACTCCGTGGACGGGGGAATCGTCACGCGCGTCCTCAAACGCGGCGCGGAGTTCATTGATCGTCGCTTTGTTTAGCGCGTTCATGACCTTCGGCCGGTTCAACGTCACATACGCAATCGGACCTTTTTTCTCGTAGACGACGTTCTCGAGTTGTAGAGCAGAAGCCAGCGAGCTCATTTCCTTCTCCTTATTAATATGGTGGCGTTCGTCATTACGCGGCAGGAACCTCGGCGTACACAATGCCGGTCAGGTTCCCTTCCGCCATGAGCAGCGTTTTCTTTTTAGACCCGTCGAGATTCGCGCTATAGACGGATCCGCCCAAGTCGGTCACAAACATGCGGCCGCCTTTCAGATCCAAGGCGATACCGATTCCTTCCATCAAATGGTTGAAAACAACCTGAGGTTCTTTTTTGCCATTGCCGAAAGCTGGATCCATGGGCGCCCGATTCACCGTGTTGCCCCGGGGTGGATCGCCGCGGTCCGTCCAGTAGATGGTCCGGTTGGCGAGGTCGAGTTCGAGGTCGATAGGTTCAGGAAGATTCTCGTACAGAAGTTCGATGTCTTTGCGGTTCGCTGGAGTCTGGCCCTTTGGAATTTCGAGATTGGCGCGAAAGATGCGTCCCTCGCCGGCCTTGTCGTGGCCCTTCTGAGTCCAATAAAGTTTGCCGCCTTCAACGTCGAGCACGATGCCCACGCACCATTTCTTCAGGTCTTTGCCAGGACGCGCGTCACCTTCGCTAGTGTCGATCAGCGTTTCGATGTTGGAGCCATCCAGGTTCGCGCGCATCACGCGCATGCCCTCACGATCGCACCAGTAGAGCTTTCGGTTCTTCTCATCGAGTTGCAGTTGCTTGGGGGTGAAGGTGGCGCCCGGAGGAACAATGTGGGTGATGTCGCTTCCGTCAAGATTCGAGCGCTCGATGGAGCCGTCATTGGCGCTGGGGTTACCCATGTTGGTCCAATAGAGGTGACCTGCTGCGACGTCCACAACAATGCCGTCCGGAAGGCGCCTTCCCTCGTTCACAATGACCCTAAGGTCGGAACCGTCAGGGTTCGCGGAAAACACCTGACCACTGCTCACACTTAGAAAGAACAAGCGAGCTGTCGTGGCCTTTGCTGTGGTTTTCTTGACTTCCCATTTAGAAGACTTAACCGGCATGATTTTCTTCGCTCCTTGATTTATTACTTCAGTTTTGGCAAGACAGGTTGAATAAGAAACCGCAGTTCTCTTCCCTTCCGTTAGACGAAGGCGCTGAACCCGGTTATGGCTTTGCCGAGAATCAGGTTCTGTATCTGGAAGGTGCCTTCGTAGGAGTAGAGCGCTTCCGCATCGGCAAAGAAGCGGGCAACGTTGTAGTCTGCGACGATGCCATTACCGCCCAACAGCTCCCGCGCCCATGCGACCGTCTCGCGGCACTTGGCGGTGGTAAACGCCTTCGCGAGCGCGGCATGCGCATCCGTCAGCTTGCCTTCGGCCTGCAATTGGCCCATGCGAACCAAGAGGCATTGCGATGCTGTAATGTTGGCAATCATCTTGGCGAGGAGGTCTTGCACCATTTGGAAGGAAGCGATGGGCTTTCCGAACTGAAGGCGCTCCTGACAATACTTGAGTGCGTTCTCGTAGGCGCCCATGGCGCACCCAGTCGCCTCCCAGCCAACCATGAAGCGCGTCATCTTCAGAACGCGGGCGGTGTCGCGGAACGACTGATCCTGTTGCAAACGGTTCGCTTCCGGGATTCGGCAGTTTTCCATCGTGATCAGCCCGTTCTGGACCACTTTGAGGGCGATCTTGTTCTGGATCTTCTCTACTGTGAAGCCAGGCGTGGTCTTGTTTTCCACGATGAACGCTTTGACCTGGTTGTCGGCTACATCGCGAGCCCAGATAATAGAAATGTCGCACCACGGAGCATTGCCGATCCACTTCTTCTGACCATTGAGGGTCCAGGTGTCTCCATCCCGCTTGGCGGTCGTCAACATTCCGCCCGAGGTTCCCGATCCAACTAGCGGTTCAGTCAGGCCGAAGCAGCCAATTTTCTCCCAGCGAGCCATCGGCGGCAGCCATTTCTGCTTTTGTTCCTCTGACCCGCCCAGGTAGATCGAGCCCATGGCCAGACCGTTGTGAACACCGAAGAATGTCGCGATCGAAGAGTCGACGCGCGCCATCTCCATGGCGATCAAGCCAAATAGCTGCGCACTTCCACCCCTGCAGCCATAACCCTGCATGGCGACGCCGCCGATGTTGAGTTCCTTCAGCGCGGGCAAGATTTCGAATGGAAAGGCATCTTCGACCCAGTACTTGGTGATGATGGGTGCGACCTTCGTCTCCATGAAAGTGCGCACTTGTTTCACAACTGCCAACTCTTCAGCCGGCAGTGTTTCGACGAGTTCATAGAAGTCGCTATTGGGTGCAGGTAGCGACACGGGCTTTCTGTCTTTTGCTGGGCTTGCCATCAAAACCTCTCTTCTTATTGTTTATGCCTCGCTGCTCGCGACACTTCACCTAAAGCAAGTTGGCCGCCAAACGTATCCGGAGATTGCCTACTGAAAAGAAGTGAGTTGCAGTTTGCAGGGAGGCGTTAAGCAATAAATCGGTGTCATGAAAAGATCAGTGTCAAATGGTGGTGACACTGAGCGGATCTACTCAAGGTAGCGCTTTCTCTGATACTGGTCTGGGGTAGGAGGGGACTTTGCGCAACCAACGAAATCAAACAGAGTTTAAGTTCTGCGCGAAAGAGGGCGATCAACGGGTATCTGGCAGTCTAGTGTTTGGATTGGGGGATCTCCCCACTCTTGGTCGCTAGCCACCCCATTCCCACCCACACTGGCACCGCACCTTCTCGGCCAAGTGAAACTTGAAAAGAACTATCTTGCAGATGGCACACGCTCTCATCCACATGGTTTTTCTCCTTGATATGCAACCAACAATTGCCAGGCAGGCTGAATCAATGCAAGCGCCGTGCCAGAGCGGGAGTACCGCTAAATGGCGTTGAATCAAAGAGATTTGTGCGGGCTTATGGAAGCCAGGAACTGTTGAGCCTTGACGTGTCAAGTCGGGCGACATGACACCGTGTAAACGAGTTACACCAGCACGCGATAGAACTCCAAGCTTCGTTACTCGACGTATTGTCCGTCGCGCGGTTGCCGTTTCCGGCTGCGGCTAAAGTCCTTCCCTCGCAGTAGGCCCACGCAAAACTCCGGGTTGGCCTTTATGCGTAGGGCGGTTGGTTGTGGCCATTCGGTTGCTTTCTCGCTCTGGGAAGGGAGTCGAAGTTGTGACCAGCGCAGAGGTGGAGATTTCACGAGTTCTTGATTCCGAAGTCTCGGGGACGATTGCTTCGTTACGAGAGCGTTTTGAGGCGGTGCGCCGCGGTGAAATTCATCGCATGCGCGGACGCCTGGGCAATCTGAGCTCTGACCAAGAAAACGTTGTCGAATCGCTTAGTCGTGGCATCATAGAAAAGGTACTCCAGGCGCCGGTGGCAATGTTACTGAACGCTGCTGCGGCCAATCGATCTGCCTTCCTCGTCGCGACGGTGCGCAGGATTTTCAATCTGCGAACGTAAGATTGCTGTTCCGAGCAAGCCCAGTTTGGCTACGGGAGAGAAGCGTTACCGGTGCTTGATGAAAGCGCCGCTTTGCAGTTCTGTCATGGCCTGTCGCAACTCCTCCTGGGTGTTCATGACGATCGGACCGTACCACGCCACCGGCTCCTCAATCGGCTTGCCGGACACCAAGAGAAAACGGATGCCTTCCTCGCCGGCTTGAACGGCAATCTCATCGCCGCGATCGAACAGGACGAGCGAGTGATTTCTGGCGTCGTACTTCGGGTTGGCGTTTGGGTTGACGGCAGATTCAGTCAGAACCGCGCGCGGATCCGATGCATCCCGGAACGTGCCTGAACCGGCGAAGACGTAGGCAAACGCGTTACGCGTAGTCTCTATCTTCAGGCGCTTGCGTCGATTAGGAGCAACCGAGACATCAACGTAGCTGGGATCGGCCGCGACACCTTCCACCGGTCCTCTCTTGCCCCAGAATTCTCCGCAAATCACCCTGACTCGCGTGCCGTCATCGTCTGTGACCTCCGCGACCGCACTCGATGGAATGTCTTGATAGCGCGGGTCCGTCATCTTCAAACTTGCGGGCAGATTCGCCCACAACTGGAAGCCGTGCATCCGGCCCCGGCTGTCGCCTTTCGGCATCTCCTGGTGGAGAATGCCGCTTCCAGCGGTCATCCATTGCACATCGCCCGCGCTCATTTTCCCCTTGTTTCCGAGGCTGTCGCCGTGCTCGACGGAACCGGCCAGAACGTACGTGATGGTTTCGATGCCGCGGTGTGGGTGCCAGGGAAATCCCGCGGCGTAATCGTTCGGGTTATCGTTACGGAAATCGTCCAGTAAGAGAAATGGATCGAATTCCTTCGTCTTGCCGAAGCCAAAGGCGCGTTGCAACTTGACGCCCGCGCCTTCGATGGTCGGCTTCGGTTCGATAATCTGCTTCACTGCCCTCAGTGACATAGGACTCCTTCGCCGGTGGTACGACAGTTTGTGCCCAACCTGCCGTTGCTCCGATACTTCAAGCCTTCACAAACTCCACCTCGAGTGTGATGGTGATCTCCTCGCCAACCAAAATGCCGCCAGTTTCAAGAGCCGCATTCCAGGTCAAGCCGTAATCTTTGCGGTTGATCTTCGTGGTTGCCGAGATTCCGATTCGGGTATTTCCCCAGGGGTCTTTCGTCGGTGGCGTTGGCCCTTCAACTGCAAACGTTACTTTACGGGTAACGCCGCGAATGGTCAGGTCACCTTGGACCTTTAGTTCTCCGTCGTCGGCAACTTTGATGTCGGTGGACTTGAACGACAAGGTTGGGAACTTCTCCACATGGAGGAAGTCTGCGCTCTTCAGGTGCGTGTCGCGCTGCGATTCGCGTGTTTCAATCGACGCGGCATCTATTGAGGCCTCCATGCGAGACTTTGTCCGGTCGGATTCATCATGAACCAATACTCCTGTGACTTTGGAGAAATGACCCTTTACGTTCGCGATCATCATGTGTTTGACCTTAAACTCAGCGACGGAGTGAGCTGGGTCGATGTTCCAGGTGGTGGTGCTTGTGGTGATCTGCGGAATAGCTGCTGTGCTCATAGTGTGTCTCTCTTTCACTTTCTTAGATGCGTTACGACGATATTCGTTGCAACAGATATACTGCCCGAAAAATTAGGCCACTCTGGCTCGAGCCGCCACCAGCAAGTCCTGTAATTCCTTCAGTCTTGCACCGCCAAGGTGGCCAAGGTGTTTACGGTGCATCTCCTGCACGGGTTCGTCGAGACGCGCCAAAAGCTTCAATCCTTGCGGGGTGATCCGAGCCACAACCATGCGACGATCCTTCGTTTCCCGGCAGCGAGAGATCAGGTCTCGTTTTTCAAGCCGGTCGAGTAGCCGGGTGATGTCAGGGTCTCGGGTAATCATGCGGTTCGCAATCTCTCCGCAAGGCAGTCCTGGAGGCGCGCCTCGTAGGATTCGGAGCACATTGTATTGGGTTGGCGATAGATCCTCGGATTTCAAGAACTGCGCAGGACCGCGAGAGAGCAGATCGCAGGTACGGAGCAGATCCAGAAATGCCGCTTCCTCCGGGGTGCCTCGCGCCTTCTTTGTTTCTTTCATATTATTGTCGATTATATACGTTGTAACGACATTCGTCCAGACATATACAAGAGCTCAAGCCGAGGGGTTGCGAGATTCAGGGTGGGGGCCTGGAGCTAAGCGGAGTTCCGTGCCAGACTGGCCCGTTTGCAATTCCTGATCGAGCCTTGCAAACTGTGCGTCCGGCGCAGCAATGCACCGGAAGATCACTCGTCAAAGTCGGTGGAACCTACGTCGCGCGAGCGATAGGGCAATAATGAACCAAGCACCCGGAATGGTCGGGGAAAGGTTTAGAGACTGGATGGGGAGCATCCCTCGGGCGTGAAATGTACAGTCCGACTCTCATCGAAAGGTGAGTCAGATCGCGTAACCCAAAGGTCGGCGGTTCACATCCGCCCCCGCAACCATGAACGCCACTGCCGAAATGAGTGGCGTTCGCCTGTTTACACTCCACTGACACGCCTCCGACGTGAGCGATCGCGTATATCGCCGTACTAGTCGTTGAGGTTCAACATCACCTTTGCGTTCTCCACCACCTCGCTCCACCTCGGGTCGGGCGATGCGCTGACGGCGAATTCGTCGTGCCAGTTCCACCACTTGTACGGCGGAGTTTGCGGGTAGCCCTCCGGCGAATCCTCCCACTCCTCCTGGCGCCCGAGCGCAGTCATGTCAAGGTAGCTCCATGTACTCCCCATCGCCTCGTCGCCGCGGTTGTTGATGAAGTAGGTGCGGTATACGTTGTCGCCGTCGCGGATGAACGCGTTTGTGCCGTGCCACTCGTTCACGCCGAAGTCGGTGTCGAAGCTGTCGGTGATGGTGTACCACGGCATCTTCCAGCCCATGCGTGCCTTCACGCGCTCGATGTCTGCCTGCGGCGCGCGCGAGGCGAACGCTAGAGTAGTGTCGCGGGCATTCAGATGGGCGAGATGGGCGACCTGATCGGCCCCGAAGGAGCAGCCGCGGCAGGCACGCTCGGGCCAGCCAAACACGCCGGGCTCGAAGAAGGCGCGGTAGACGATCAACTGACGGCGGCCCTCGAACAAGTCGAGCAGGCTCGCTTTGCCCCTAGGCCCGTCGAACTGGTACTTCTTCTCGATGGCCAGCCACGGCATGCGTCGGCGCTCAGCGGCCAGCGCATCACGGGCGCGGGTCAATTCCTTCTCCTTCACGAGTAGTTGCTGGCGCGCAGCCTCCCACTCGTGCGGCGACACCATCGGGGGCGTTTTCATTGCAATGTTGTTAGTCGACATTTTGACTGCTCCTTTCATTGGATGAGTTCGGAATGTTTTCCGCTGAACCGTTCTTTTCGCGAGCCACTTTCAGGGCAAACGTTGCCAGCCCTCCAGTAGAGACCGCGCCGGCAACGATTAATCCCATGGTCGAAATGCAGAATGGACACATCGTTGTTCCCCCCTCAGGTGGCCAAGCTTAATCGCTAAGCCATCTCTATAGGGGTGACGGATAAGGCCGGCTGATTTCTACAGTCGGATAAAAGATCAGCCTCGTTTTTGGAGCAGGAACTCTCGCACGGCAGGATCTTCGGCCAGCCCGATCGCCCGGTCGTAGGCGTCCAAGGCCTCACGCATCTTCCCTAACCGTCGCAGAACGTGAGCGCGCACCGCCCAGTAGGGTTGATAGCCAACGACAAGGTCCAATTCAATCGCGTCCAGAACCGCCAGCCCTGCTTCAGGTCCATTCACTTCGGCAATCGCCGCGGCGTAACCAGTTCGCGTGCCCAGCGTCGGCGAGATACGGATCAGACCCTCATAAAAGAGGACGATGGCCGTCCAGTCAATCCGACCGCTGCTCGCTCGTTCGGCGTGTACCGACTGAATTGCAGCTTCAAGCTGAAACCGGCCGGAGCGTCCATGTTTGGCCGCATCAGCGAGATGCCGTTCCGCCTCTTCGATCAACGCTAGCGACCACTGCTTGGGGTCCTGCTCAGAAAGAGGAACGTACTGACCTTTTGGTCCTCTTCGCGCCGTACGTCGCGCCTCGCAATGCAGCATGAGAGCCAGGAGGCCCCGCACTTCGGCTTCGTCCGACATTAATTGTAGAAGCACCCGTGCCAGCCAGACTGCTTCTTCCGCCAGGTCCCGGTCGCGTTGGTCGCCTCCGGCCATGTCATCCCAGCCAATGCCGAAGGCGGCGTAAATGGCCTCAAGCACCGCGTCGAGGCGCTGCGGCAATTCATGGCCTTGCGGTATCTCAAACCGGATGCCGCCATCGCGAATCTTTGTTTTAGCCCGAACTAAGCGTTGCCCCATCGTCTTCGGAGGGATTAAGAAGGCACCAGCAATGCGCGCCGCATCCAGGCCAAGAACGGTCTGCAGCATGAGAGGTGTGTGCATGACCGGATCGATCGCAGGGTGCGCACACACGAAAAGCAACTTCAGCCGTTCATCCGGAAACTTAGTCTCCAAAGTCGCCTCCGTGGGATTTTCCCTGAGATGCAAAAGAGTGGGCTCGCCGGCTAGAACCACTTGCTGATGACGAATGAAATCGATGAGCGAGTGGCGCGCCGTCGTCAGCAGCCATGCCTCGGGATTTCGCGGCACGCCGTCGCGCGGCCATGCTGTGAGCGCCGCTATTAATGCCTCTCGTGTATTAGCGGACAGATATGCCACGAGACGGCCGTACGATTCGCGCGCGATCCGCTCAATTGTCCGATGGACGTCCAGCTGATCGGCTACGGTCATTCCTCGACTCTTCGCTTCATATCCGGAGCGAGCGGGCGCACTTCCACAGCACCAAACGAAGCAGCGGGGCAGCGGGCCGCCCAATCGAGCGCCGCGTCAAGCGAGGCCAGTTCCAGGACTGTGAATCCTCCTAGCTGCTCCTTGGTATCAGCATACGGGCCGTCCTGCACAAGCCGCTTTCCTTCTTTAATTCGTATCGTGGTCCCAGTTTCTGGCACTTGAAGCGGATCACCTCCTACGTAGACGCCAGCGTCGACTAGAGCCTTATAGTACGAGCGCCATGCCCCCGTGTAGGCGTCAATCTCATCCTTCTTGCGGCTCGCAAAAGCTTCCGGCGATTCATAGATCAATAAGGCGAATTGCATCACGTTTCTCCGTGGGAACTGCCAGTTTTAGTTACACCTGAATGTATGACGTATGCAAGTCGACCAATTCGACACGGTTCAGGAGATCTGTGGATTTTCGACATGCCTCGGTCAAAAATAATAATGAAGCAGCAATCTGTGAGATGTCTAGCCTGGCTGATGGGGCGGGGGCGTCCGACCACTCCCTATTCGACTGGCGACCTTGATGTGGCGAATCAAGATGGCGATTGTCGTATCACTACTACTCGTCAGTCATGTTCCAGGTGCGACCATTCAATCGTGGCGAGAGTCCGTTTCGAGGGGACTCGGCAGATCAGCGCCGGACGGAGCCGATTCGCCGCCCAAATCGGTTCCGCATCAATGCAAGTACGATACTTGTTCGCTGTCCTGTAGCTGTCCACGCTCCGCCCAAAGTTCGTCCAACACCTCTGGTATTACAGGGGAGCAATGGCGCACGCCCGAACCGACAGACCTCATTTTTCCCAAGTGGCAGCGCGAGCTTTTCAAGACGATCCTTGAGGAGGAAACTCTTCGCTCCGACCGCGAAGGCCAACCGCGTACGGCGTACAGCCTACGGCACACGTATATCAGCCTGCGGTTGACGGAGGGAGCTACCATCTATCAAATCGCTAAGAACTGTCGCACGAGCGTCGGGATGATCGAGAAATATTACACGGTGCACATCAAAACCTCGCTCGACGCCGCTGCCATCAATATAGTCCGCTCGAAAAAAGACTGGTTGGAGGAAGAAGAAGTATGAGTTGTGTGATGAAAGTAGACGCGCTCAGCCAGG
>WNFD01008334.1_pt1 | contig 10539 bp, 5 predicted proteins | sample 5400491 | NCBI WGS metagenome assembly WNFD01 (sample SAMN13153343, study PRJNA577476) | soil metagenome | isolation source: 120 cm saprolite under Douglas fir tree site 2 hole 2 replicate 2 | place: USA:California | collected 2015-04-18 | reverse complement strand
TGTTCTGCCTTCTGTGGTCGGGGCATCGCACAGCTCAACGGCTTGATTGCATTGTGTATGCCAGAGTCATCGGCGCTCTGACCACCGCTCGCCCTGGGGGAAAGCGACTGATCGGGAACACCCGCCAGCGTATGTGGTGGTAGGACGTCCATCGGCGCTCATGCCATAGACCTGCCTACGCAGCAGGGCTTCGAGAAGCCAGACAATGGCAGGGTTGGAGACCATCATTCCCAAGAGCAGGCGGCGCGTCCGATGCAAGAAGATCCTAGCGTACTGGGGAGCGACATTGCAAAGCCGGTCTTGCATGTGATGGGCGTGGATACCACGGGAAAGGTGCTGGTGCGCAAACCCCCCCTCAACGTTGTTTATGGAGTAGCAACGTGCGTAAACCTGTTGCAAAATAGGAAGCAATGGCAACTGATTTCTGCAACAGGTGGACCTATGGTACTGGGCTATGCACGGGTCTCAAAGGGCAAGGAGTAGGATACCCGCATGCAGGAGACGGCCTGACGCGCCGCCGTGGTCGAACGGCGGTGCACTGAGCGCCTCTCTGGCGGACGCTGGGAGCGCCCCGCGCTGCATCGGCTGCTCAATTAGCTCCGTCCGGGGGACGTGGTGGTCGCGTGGGTCGTGTTGTCAATGTGGACTGCTCACCAGACATTATCATCAGGTCGTAGGTCCATCACTCTGCATGTGGACGGTCAGTGTGCAACCATGCACTCCACATCGACAACATCACCTCACTTTCCTCTCCTCCTGCGGCGACATCACCTCCTACGCCCTGGTGACGGTCCCTATCGTCATGGGCTCGGGCACTAAGTGCACCGTCGAGTCCGGCAAGACTGGGCCGCCGCCGCATTCGCGGCGCAGAACGGGCATGACCTGCTCAGCAAACAGGTGCATCTGCTCTTCAACCTCCTCTGTCCTATACCCCCCGCCTTCAAACCACGCCGTGAAGAAAAAGTCCTCGTAGCTGCAGGTCTGTTTGATACGCAGGATCTGCTCGACCACTTGGTCTGGCGTGCCAACGATCGCGATGCCCTTCTGCATGATCAGGTCCGCGGTAATCTTCATGTGCAGGTCGTACATCGGTTCGCCGAGGTCCGACAGCACCGCCGCAAAGCCGAAGGGGCCGTAATAGTCCCACTGCTGTTCAAGTGCGTACTTGTAGCGCTGCAGGTCCTGCTGCCCATTGCGGCGTGGCAGGAGGTGCACGTAGCGGCAGCAGCCAAAGCCCCGGTGCTTCTGGGCATCCCAGCCAAACTTCCAGGCGCCGCGCTGCAGCCGGTCTGGCCAGTTGTTCTTGGCTGCTTCCTCGTAGAAAATCTCAATGTTGCGCTTCAGGCGTGACGTCGGCTCTGGCACCGTAAAGGCGTTGAGCGCATGGCGCGCCGCCCAGCGGATCGAGCGTTCGCTGGTCACAGGCTCCCACATCTGCGGGTGCGGTTTCTGCACCGGCTGCGGGAACACACTGATTTCTTTCAATGTCGTTGTGGCTGCCATGATCGGACTGCCCATCGCGTACATATCGGGCTGGCCGACCTGCAGCACCTCTTCCACCGTGCGACCAGCCTGTGGCAGGCTGAAGTAGGCCATGGTCGCCTTGTGGTGCCACTTGGTGTAGGAGGGCGGGATGGAGAAGAACTCCCCGTGGTGCGAGAAGGAGGGCTGGGTCCAGGCCTTCATGATGATCTCATAGGCCTCGTGATAATAGGCGCGGTTCCGCTCCTGGTCCTGGATGGTGGCGCCATAGGGACGGCCAAAGACCTCGGCTTCGCGCGGCTGATAGCCACGACCGATGCCCAGCTCAAGCCTCCCGCCACTGATCACGTCCAGCATCGCCGCCTGCTCCGCCACCCGAATGGGGTGCCACCAGGGGAGGATATTGGCCATCTGCCCGAGGCGTATACGCTTCGTGTGGGCCGCAATGGCCGTCTCGACCAATAGTGGGCTGGGGCTGAACTCCGGTCCCTCCGGCATGAAGTGGTGCTCGGTCATGAACCAGTAGTCGAAGCCGAGTTGCTCAGCCAGGATGCCCTGCCGCACCTGGCTGACGAGCACACGTTGATAACTTTGATGGACCTCTTCCAGAGAACCGTTGTTGACCACCACATCCTGCGGTGTGGTGATGGCTGGGAGATCTGAAGCCCCATTGTGAAACACGCCGATCTCGATCATGCGATCCTCCTTCCCTCCGCACCCGGTCGTAGTACAGAGGTCATCCTGGAGACAAGCACTGCTTCATCAGCCTTTGCATACACAGGCTGCGTATGGAGGGATGTTCTGCAAGAGCATTCCCTGTGTCGCCCTCCCCCTTTGTGATCATCTGCCCCTTCACGTCCCCATCAATGCCGCTGCGCCTCATACCCCAAGACCAAGCGAGGGAAGGACCGTCTGCGCAATCTCCTCCAGTTTGGCCAGGGCCTCCTGCTCCCCCGCGGTCTCCAGCGCGATGAGCGCGGCGTCCGCCCCCGCTTCCTCTAACGCCTGGATCGCTTTCGGGTCAGGGGGCGCAAAACAGGCCACGACCTGGATGGAACGCGGATCCCGCCCGGCTTGGACTGCCAGTGCGTTGAGGGTCTCGCGGCCATGCTTCATCTCCTCAAGACTGACACCGACAGGCATCCAGCCATCGCCCCACGCCACGATCCGTTGGAAGACATGGCGGGACGTAATCGAACCAAGGATGATGGGCGGATGCGGCTTCTGGGCCGGCTTCGGGAACGAGCGGACGGGGGGAAAGGCATAATACCTCCCGTGGTACGCGGCCTCCTCCTGCGTCCAGAGTGCCTGCATCGCCATGATGGCCTCCTGGGTCTGCGTCCAGCGGTGCGCGAAGTCGCCCCCCATGATCTCCGTCTCTTCCTTGAGCCAGCCGGCCCCTATGCCAAAGAGAAACCGGCCACCCGAGAAGTGATCAAGCGTGGCGATCTCCTTGGCGAGGAGGAGCGGGTTGCGCTCCGGGACCAGACAAATCCCTGTCCCGAGCTTGATGGTCTTCGTCACTGCGGAGGCCCGTGCCAGCCCCACGAAGGGGTCGATGAGATCCGCGTAGAACGCGGGGATGGGACCGCCCAGGGGAAAGGGCGTGACGGTCGTCACAGGCATGATCGGGTGCTCCGGGAGCCACAAGGAATCAAACCCCAACTCCTCAGCCCGCTTCGCCAGGATAGCCGGATCGATAGCATAGGCGGTAGAGAGATAATGAAAAAGCCCAACTTTCATCGTCGCCTCCTTGTATGAACACCTCGAGAGACCTGCCATGGGCAACCTGGCACGTCACGGCCAGCACGGACGACTCGACCCCCCCTCGCCTGTGCCATGCATGCGGAAGATCCATGAGGCATGCGCTGGTCCGTCAGTGGTGGAAAAAGCCCAATACGCAACGAGCACCAAACCATCGGTAACGATATCCAAACCATCGTCTGTATCGGGCCGAGTTCAGCCATGCTTCCCCCCCTTCATCCTGGGGGAAGACCCATAGGCGCCAGGATAAGTGTAAGGCATTGAAAGAAGTGGCATATTGCATGGTGTCATAGTCTCCTCATCCGACAAGGAGTCACCCATGCAGATGCCACCCCCAGATCCAGATACTCTTTTTGAAGACCTGTTGCAAGACCTCCCGGCGGAGACGACGGCGATGGCGCGAGAATTCAAGGCTTTTGTGCGAGCGAATTGGTCTTATATTACCACCGGTCAAAAAACCAGCCAAAACCACATTCCATCGCTTTTAGTGGTGGCTCATATTGGATTCCAGGGTCGTGGACTTGACGATGTCGTACAATCCGATTTTTGTCACGGTCGCTTCCTTAAAGCTCTTATTTTTCAATGGTCTTAAAAATTAGTTACGATTCGTGGACCACATGGAAGCCTAAGACCCCGGAATCCAATAAGAGCGTTGTCTGGTCGTTGCGACTCGGTGCGATTTGCACCCGAGCCAAACTGAAGCTGAGAATTCATCAGACGATTTCAAGGTGACAAAGCACTAGCGTGCTGGGAGTGCTTTCAGCCACGCTCAAGGCCGGCAAGCCTCAAAGGTGCTGCCCAGTCTTGCCATCGGACGTCCTCTCAACGCCCCGCTGGCGACGGCGCTGGCCCGTGGACGAGCTCGTGCACCTCGTACACCCGGCCGTTGGCGATCACACGCTTGACTTTGTAGGCGTTGGCGATGTGCGCGAGCGGATTGCCGTCGACCAACACGAGGTCGGCGAGTTTGCCCGCCTCGATCGTGCCGCCGTTCAAGCCGAGCGCCTGGGCGGGATGGACCGTCGCTGTCCTCAGCGCCTCGTAATTGGACATGCCCGCCATCACGTACGCCCGCAGCTCGCCATGCAGATTGATCCCGTTCGGGCTGTCGGTGCCCGCGACGACGAGACCGCCCGCGTGCATCACGTCCAGCACCATCCTGCCGCTCCCGCCGGTCGGATCGCCCCCACCCCCGCCGCGGCCGCCCGCCGCGACCCGCTGCTGCATCCACGCAGGATACAACGTGAACCGGGGATCGCGTTGCAAGTCGGCGTCGTCCTCGAAGAGCTGCCGCACCCCGCCGCCCGAGATCGTCGGACAGAACATGCGGCCACTCTGCCCGAACACCTGCACGACGTCCTCATAGGCGCGCTGCAGCGTCGCCATCTTCGGGGAATACCCGCGGCGACTGGTCGCCGCCGTGTGCTCGGTGCTATCGACGCCCACCAGCGCCGCCGGATAGATCTCATGCGTGGCGACGGGGATGCCGAGGCTGTGCGCAAACTCTACCATGCGCTTCTGTTGGAGGTCGGGCAGCCGGACGTAGCTTTTGAGCAGATCGTACTGCAACACCTTGGCGCGCTGAAGCTCCATCTCGAACTGTGCGGGGGTTGAGAGCGCAATCCCCATCTTGTAGTAGACACGCTGCCACTCCATCAGATACCCAGTGCCGTAGACGCGTGGCCCCGGACGCACGCCGGCCTCGTTGGCTTCCCGCTCTTCCACGGCTTCGTATGGCGTGTTGCCCGGGCTGCGTACGGTCGTGATGCCGAACGCGAGCCACGCGCGCCCCTGCGCTTCCCCGAAGTCCGGCTGCAGATGGGAATGGAACTCCGTCAGCCCCGGCATCACCGTGAGGTGCGACGCGTCGATGACCTGGCCGCCAGCGTGATGGCGGTCCGCGTGTGGCTCGACACTGTGGATCATGTTGCCCTCGATCGTGATGTCGACCTGCGATTGCGTCACCGGGCTTGTCATGTCGACGAGCATACCGGCGTGCACGACGAGACGCCCAGTGGGAATGGCGGGCGTGTACTGCAGATCGAGTGGTACGGTGCGCGTCTCGCCCGTCTCGAGGTCGATGATTCGCAGCTGGTCCAGCGCTTGATAGAGGATATGCCGCGAATCGCCCTGCCAACTCGGTGCATGCGCGCTTTCGATGGTGACATGGCGCGGTGGCCCCAGCGGGGCCCCGGCCGGGGAGACCGGCCACACGGCGAGGACGCCTTCGTAGATTGCCGCCATCTTCGTGCCGTCCGGCGACCACACCGGCCCGCACCCGCCACGCGAGTCGATGGACAGCATCGGCACCGGCGCGTACCACGTGTCGTCGCCGCCAGCAGCAGACAGCGTCAGCACCTGGTTCGTGCCCTCACGGAAGCGCCGGCTCGCCGGCGCCAGGGCCGCGAGCGCGAGGCGCGTCCCGTCGGGCGACCAGGTCGGCGTCCCCGGCTGCGCCAGCGTCTCGTGCACGGTCGTCACCGTGCCGCTGGCGACGTCCAGGACCGCGATCTCTGCGACGCGCCACATGCCCGTGACGGTGAAGAACGCGAGGCGGGTGCCGTCGGGCGACCACGTGGCGCCCTGCGGCTGCGTCGTCAGGTGCGTGACTTGCCGGCTGCGCCCACTCGGCATGTCGCGAATCCAGAGCTGCAGGTGCGCGCTGTCCTTGTCCGAGGAGTAGGCCAGCTGCGTGCCGTCGGGTGACCACGCGGGGTCGGTGTCGAGGGCCTGGTCGTGGGTGAGGTTCACCGGCGTGCCGCCGACCGGCATGACGTAGATGTCCCCGACCGCCGCAAACGCGATCTGTTGCCCATCGGGCGAGAGCACGGGCCGGACGATCCCCAGCACCTGGCGCGGCGCGGTCGACGTGAAGTCGCGTGTCCGTGGCACATAGGCGGTGTGCGCCCGCGTCACGGGCAGCGTCGCGGTGAAGGGGATCGTCTGCGCGTCTCCGCCGCTGAGGGCGCGCTTCCGGATGTGGCCGTCAGCCACGTAGAAAAAGTCGGTGGGCCCGGCCCACGACGCGCGGAACGCGAAGACATTCTCGCGGCCTGTCAGCCCCTGCCCCTCCGCCTCGAAGCGGCTCTGCCCGGAGGCGGTGACGTGATACAGGAGCTGCCCCCCAGGCCCCCAGGACGGCGCGTCGACGCGGCCGCTGGCGCTCACCACCTTGCGCTCCGTGCCGTTGGCCACGTGCACCGCCCACACGGCCTGCCCGTTGTCGCGCGTCGACGCAAAGGCGATCTCTTGATCGTCAGGCGACCAGGTCGGCATGGAGTCCTCTGACGGCCCCTTGGTCACCTGGCGCACCTGGCCGCTCCGCCTCTCGAGAACCCAGATGTGAGAGTGGCTGCCCAGGGGATCGCCGCGATCAGAGGCGAACGCGAGCTGCGTGCCGTCGTGCGACCAGACCGGCTCGCGGTCATCGAACGGCCCCCACGTCACTTGGTGCAGCTGCGAGCCATCCGGCGCGACCGCCCAGAGGTGGTAGCCACCGTCCCGATAGCTGAAGAAGGTGATCCACGTGCCGTCGGGGGACCAGGCCGGCTGGCGCGCATCGTTGAAAGGGTCCGTGAGGCGTGTGGCCAGGCCGCCGGTGACCGGCAGGAGCCAGATACTCCCCTGCAGATCCAGAGCGAGCGTCTGGCCGTCCGGCGAGACCGCCACCGCCATCGAGGTGCCCTCATGGACGAGCACGTCGATGGACGCCGCCTCCGATGGTGTACCGGCGCGTGCGGCGGCGTTGAGAGCGACGACCACACTGACAAACGCGAGCAGGAGCGTCCTGCAACTCATGGGTGTCCTCCAAGCGAGAGAGGATGACGCGGCATGCGCCCATGCTGCCACAAACCTTGCGGGCTTCTTCCCCCCGCCTGCGGCGGGTGCGGGTGCCGACACCACGGTGGTGCTGCGTGAGGCATGCCCAGTCCCGTCCTTCGCGGGTTGCCTGTCAGCAGCGTCCGCCACAGGGGTCATCCATGTCGCGCTTGGCGCGCCCTCATGGCGGTGATCGCCAGCCCATGGGCGGTTGATGCCGCGAGGATCACCAGCGCGTTATGGTGGATTACGGCTGCTGGCATCGTGCCAGATCCTCGGTCCGGGTCGTGTAGATCACACACTGTCTCGGAGTGTGTAGGAGGTTGAAGTTGGTATATAGGTGCACGAATAGGCCTCCATGAGGCTCGCCTCTTGGCACGTACTTGGCGCAGTAGCGAAGAGGGGATGCATAGCTCCTCAGCCAGTTTTTACGCGCGACCCATGGTGATACACTGAGCGAAACGTTGTCGTTTTGACCTTGCGAGCTTGGTGGGCCACGAGACCCGTGTCATACACCACGGCCAGGACCCGGCCTACGACCACGAGACCCACAATGACTTGAGGCCACGCAGGCTTAACAGCGTTTGGTATTCCAGCCGCTCTGGAGCCACACGGAAGGGAGCAAACCGCTGCGTGATGGCCCGAAAGGCCTCTTGGCCCTCCAGCCTGGCGAGGTTCGCGCCCAGACAATGATGGATACCACCGCCAAACGCCACATGGGGATTGGGGTCACGGGTGATATCAAAGGTGTCCGGGTCGGCGAACTGCCGGGGGTCCCGATTCGCCGCCGAGAGGACCAACAGGACCCGCTCCCCTTGGCGGATGGTTTTCCCATGGATCTCGACCGCCGCCGCCGCAATGCGGGGCGCGCGCTTGACCGGGGCATCATAGCGCAGGACCTCCTCCGTGGCACACGGGATGCGCGTCGCATCCCGTTGCAGCTGGGCCCAGTGGTCCGGGTGGCGGAGGAGGGCCAGGATGCCATTCCCGATGAGGTTGATCGTCGTCTGATGGCCGGCGACGAGCAGGAGGAGGGTGTTCCCCAGCACCTCGTCCCGCGACAGGCTCCCGTCCTTCTCCCCTGTGGCCAGCACGGAGAGGAGGTCCTCCCGCGGGCTGGTGAGCCGCTCCTCCACTAAGGGCGTGATATACGCCACCAGCGTGGTAATCGCGTGGTGGACCGCCTGGTTCCGGTCCGGGTTTTCCTGGTCGAGCGCGAGCAGATGCCGCGACAGCTGCCGGATGAACTCGCGATCCTGCTGGGGCAGGCCGAGCCATTGGGCGATCACCAACACCGGGAGGGGTGCTGCAAAGTCCTGCAACACCTCCATGCGGCCCCGGTCTTCGACCTCGGCCAGCAACGCGTGGACGACCTCCTGGACGATCGCGCGGAATCGCCCGGCGATGTACTTGGGATTGAAATGGGAGTGGACGACTCGCCGCATCCGGAGATGGTCTGGGGCATCGCGCCGGAGGAACCAATGACTTAAGTAGTGTGTATTGAACTCATAGAGTGCCTGGTCCGTCTCCAAGATCGGGGGCAAAGGGGGACGCGGGTCGCGGAGAAAAATCTCCGACGAGAACACCTCCGGGTGGCGGAGCGCCCACACGACGTCGTCATACCGGGTGAGCACCCACGTTTCATAGAGCGGGTTCCAGTGGATCGGGTCCTCCTCTCTGAGCCGCCCGTAATAGGTGTAGGGATCAGCGATCGCCTCCGGTCCAAGCAAATCCTCATGCATGACGCGCATACGACCTCCCATAGCGTGTGAAGTCCCTGCAAGGGTTCAGCCTGCTCTGTCCTGCACTGTCCCTGGCAGAGTGCGCTTGCCACTCTGCCCAGGGCTGTGCAGGGCACGCCCTGCCAGGGCCGGGGCTGCACCTGCTACAGCAGCGACGGGAGCCGGCCGTCGCACGTCTTGCCCTTGCTGGAGGACACCGCCTGGCATCTCCCCCGAGCGCTCCGGCCCCCAGGCATGCAGGGCCGGGGCGCCAGAGTGATTGCATGGCTAGGCCATCTTGCCCAATCGTCCGAGCACGCATCCTGTCCCGACGGACCATCACGAGCATGGCTGACGGCAACGTGGGTGCTGCACCAGTCTACCACGAAATCTGATGGAAGGTATCAAATTCCACGACCCCGGAATCCAGTAAGAGCGTCGAATGTTTTGACCAAACGGCCGGCAGGCATCCCGCGTCACGCCTCGTGCGCGCGAGTGCGGGACAGCCTGCCCCAGCAGCGGGCCGCTCCCGCTGTGCGAGCAAAGCCTGCAGGGGCTGAGGGCAGACCAAGCGCCATAGCCCCAGCGCCAGCGTCTCTGCGACAGCGCTAGGCTACGTAACCAATGGTGTTAGCTTCTGCACTGGTTGCGCGTTTTTCGTAGTGTAGACGCCTCTCGCATGGGCCAAGGTGGAAGGCAACAGCGGCATACGAAGGTGAGGCGGTCAGAAAAAGGTGTGGGATGGCGTCGCAGCATAGGGGATGAGACTGTGCCTGAGCGCCATGGTATTTGGCCCGTATGTGCGTGATGCCCAGACCGCACGACTGTCTATGTTCTCCCACTACTTCAAGAGGGTAGCGCGATTTCCAAAACTCGCAACCAGTTCCCTCCATGAGCTCTTCTTGATTCAAAAAGCGGCATAAAGGTAGAACGAAGACTGAGTTACACGAAACAGAACTTGTGCCGAGTTGCCCCAATGGGCATCACGAGCCCTCCTTCTGTCTGCTTCGCCTGTGACGGTGTTGGAACGACCGTCAGCCGTGTAACCCAAGTTGGGTACGAGCCCGGTCGATATACTTCTGCTGCTTGAGCCCCGATCCCTGGCTCTGCTCACGCCGCTCCATGTCATCCAACAGCGCCATCACCATGGCCCGGCCATCCGCATCTTGCACCGCTTCCCTGGGCGTTTGGTCACCCAGCGCCGGCAGCGGCGTGTCCACCCAGTTTCTCCAATGCGCGTCCAGCATCTGCTCCACTTCCTGTTGAACCTTGGGATGCGCTTTGAAGCGGGCCATCTCGTCCTCGTCCTGGCGTCTGGGCTTCCGTTCGGATTCCCGCAGCATCGCGCTGACCGATTGAATATCTGTAGCTTTGTAGCGGACATGACTCTTCAATCGATCTTCAATTTCCGCTCGGATGCGATCGGCCCGGTTTTTGGAGTTGACCGAGGCCACCAGCTGATGGCCCACAATGCGGATATGGCCCAAGACCGTGTGCTCGAACGCCGATACTGTCGCATTGTCGCTCTGGAGCCAGGGAAGCTCGACGGCTTGCACGTGCCCATGGCGATCCAACTCGGCATCCCGCAACAACTCCGCTTCCTCCACCAGCGAGGCCAACCCCTTGAGCCGATCAAAGGCCTCCCCTGGCGACGCGATCTCAAAGTACAACTCGTGCAGACTGAGGGGATCGCCTTCGGTGTTTCGGAGTTCAGGCGGCCGGTGAAGCTGATCGTCGATGGCAAAATACAGCT
>WNFD01012162.1_pt1 | contig 10542 bp, 7 predicted proteins | sample 5400491 | NCBI WGS metagenome assembly WNFD01 (sample SAMN13153343, study PRJNA577476) | soil metagenome | isolation source: 120 cm saprolite under Douglas fir tree site 2 hole 2 replicate 2 | place: USA:California | collected 2015-04-18 | reverse complement strand
CTGCGATAGCGGAGATAGCCGAACAGCAGTCCTATCGAAAACACTTCGCCGAAGAAGAACCAGTCATATTGCAGATGCAGCGCCGTCCACACCAGCGACGACAGCAGGATGGCGCCGGCGGGCCCGAGAAACGATTCCGACCAGCCGCGGTAGAGAAAGCCGCGCGCGAACAATTCCTCCGAGACCGGAGCGGCGACGCAGAACGCGATCACCAGCAGCCACAGCGCGCCATCGGCGCTCGCCGATTTCAGCACCTCCGTCATGAATCCGGGCGCGACCTCGCGCCCCAGCGCCCGTGACAGCAGGTCCCACGCCATCACCAGGACAAACAGCGCGACGACGCCGATCAGGACATTGGTCCAGGTGGTCCAGCGCAGCGCGAGATAGTCCGTGAACGGCGTGCGCGACCAACGGGTGGCGATCCAGAGGGCGGCGAGAACGGCGGGCAGTCCCATCATCACGGAGAGCGAAATCGTCAGGCCGCCGCCGACAACCTGGATCGCGGCGGCAATATCAATCGGCCCGTCCTGCCGCAACACAAACCAGGCCACCACGGCCAGTTGTCCCACCGACAAGACCGCGAAGATGAAAAGTCCCCACAGCGCGGTGCCCCAGAATTTCCAGATCCGGGGCGGAGGTGGAGTGCGGACGACGGGAGTGAGCGCGGCCGCACATTCAGAATTGAGGGAATCCATTAAAGGGCTTTCAGGTTTTAGTTACCGTCATGTTAGTTGTCGTCATGCCCGGGCTTGTCCCGGGCATCCACGTCTTTCTTCGCCGCAGACGCCAGAGACGTGGATGGCCGGGACATCTGCGCGAAGACGCGCGGAGCCTGTCATCGGGCCGCGCTTTGCGCGGACCCGTTGGCGCTTTTGCCCGGCCATGACAAAATAAACGGTGGTCGGCTATCAAGGCAGCGCCCGCTCCAGCAGATGACTGACATCGTCGCCCGCAAGATCGACTGCGCCGTACATGCTGGCGTGATTCCCGGCAAGCCGGGTCGCCGCGAACAATTCGGCATGACGTGGCGACACCTTGTTGAGCGCGGCCACGGCGGCGAGCAGCGCCAGCTTCTCGACCGCCAGCCGCGCCACGCGCTCACTGTCGGGCCGGCGGAAGGCCTTGCCGATGAACGCCACCGCCTCGGTTGCACCGGGCAGTCCCTGGGTCTCCTCAACCAGGCCCTGCAAGACGGCCAGTGCCGCTTGCGCCTCACGCGACAGCGCCCGCAGCACATCGAGGCACATCACATTGCCGGAGCCTTCCCAGATCGCATTGACCGGCGATTCCCGGTAATGCCGCGCCAGAATGCCCTCCTCCACATAGCCGTTGCCGCCGAGGCATTCCATTGCCTCGTAGAGAAATCCCGGCGCGCTCTTGCAGACCCAGTATTTGATCGCGGGCGTCAAAAGCCGCATGTAGGCCGCTTCGCCCGGATCGTCCGGCGCCCGGTCGAACGAACGGCACAGCCGCATCACCAGCGCGATCGAGGCTTCGACATGCAGCGCCATGTCCGAGAGCACGGCCTGCATAAGCGGCTGATCGGCGAGATGCTTCTGGAACACGCTGCGATGGCGGGCGTGATGCAGCGCATGCGCGAGCCCCGACCGCATCAGGCCGGCGGAAGCAATCGCGCAATCCTGCCGCGTCAACTGCACCATCTGGATGATGGTTCTGATGCCCTTGCCCTCGTCGCCGACGCGCTCCGCGTAGGCGCCCGCGAATTCAACTTCGGACGACGCATTGGAGCGGTTGCCGAGCTTGTCTTTCAGGCGCTGGAACCGCACGGCGTTGACCGATCCATCCGGCGTAAAGCGCGGCATGAAGAAGCAGGTCAGCCCCTCGTCCGCCTGCGCCAGCACCAGGAACGCGTCGCACATCGGCGCCGACATGAACCATTTATGCCCTGATATGCGATAGGCGTCGCCGTCGCGCGTCGCGCGGGTCTGGTTGGAGCGCACATCCGTGCCGCCCTGCTTCTCGGTCATGCCCATGCCAAGGGTCATGCCACGTTTTGTCGGCCACGGCGCAAAACTCGGATCGTAGGCGCGCGTGCCTATGACAGGCATCGTCTTCGCCAGCAGGTCGGGCTGAACAGCCAGTGCCGCCACCGACGCCCGCGTCATGGTGATCGGGCACAAATGACCGGTCTCGACTTGCGCCGCCATATAGAATTTCGCGGCGCGCACCACGCTGCGCGCCATCAACTCGTGATAGGCCGGGTGAAACTCGACTTCGTCGCGCCGGTTGCCGCGAGAATCGAACGTCCGCAGTTTTGGCGTATTTTCGTTGGCGATGCGGCCCCGCGCCGCCATCGCGGCCGAACCCCAGTGCTGCCCGAACTCCGATAATTCGCTTTGCGCAGAAGCGCCGCCGTTCGCCGCGACCGCCTCCGAAAGTGGCCGGTCCAGTGTAAACAGATCGACGTCTTCGAACGGCGGCGACTGGTTGAGCACCTCGTGGGTGGCAAATGAAGCCTGCGTCATGGCCGCTCCTGACTGTCGGAGATTTCGGGAATCAGTTTACGCCGGAATACGTCCGATTTCACGCGGCCTAGCTCACTGGTGACGCGCCGATATCGGGAAATCATACGCGGGCCTTGCCGCGCCCGGCAGCGAAAAATGCCACCACTCTTTCGAATAGTTCACAAAACCTTGCCGCGCCATCGCGGCGACCAGCAGGTTCCGCCAGCGGCGCTGGGCCGGTGTGATGGATCGCGCAGCCGTATGCGCCTTGACGTCGCAACAATCATAGCCGGTTCCCATGTCGACGCTTGCTTCAGGCGAGCGGGAACTCACTGGCGCGGTGCAATCGGCGTAGGTTTTGTCCGGATCGAACGCGGCTGAATTGTCCGCCTGCAGATCGACCAACGTGAGGTCGAGGGCGGCGCCGGTGGAATGCCCGGAATGCTCGGCGATATAGCCCAGCCGGAACAGATCTTTCTTGCTGAAGGCAGGATTGTAGCGCTTCTGCGCCGGCGTTTCCTGGCCATCGCGCGCCCACGCCACCATGTCGGCGACCGCGCGTGCCGGCCGGTAGCAATCCAGCATCTTCAGCGACAGTTTTTGCGGCGCTAGCTCCTGCTGGACGCGCTGCAGTGCCAGTCCGACGCCACGCTTCACCACGCACTCGGCAGCCTTGTAGCCTCTGAGCGGCCGGCCGACGAAATTATTCGATCCGGCGTAGCGGATGTCCTGGGTGATGGTCGGATCGATGTCTCGCAGCAGCACGAAATCGCCGGGCAAGGGCTGCGCGGCAGCCGGCGAAGCTGCGGCTACCGCCAGCACGATCACAATTGCTTTCACGGACCGTCCCCCTCCGCCGTCATGGCCGGACAAAAGCGCCAACGGGTCCGCGCAAAGCGCGGCCCGATGACAGGCTCCGCGCGTCTTCGCGCTGGATGTTCCGGCCATCCACGTCTTGTTCCTTACAGTTAACAAAGGGAAGACGTGGATATCAGGCAAAAAGCCGGGCATGACGAAAATGGGACGGACCCGGGGGATAACTCGCAAGCCCCCTATTCGCCCCCTATTCGCCCTTGCCCCCGCTTCCATCTCTGCCTATAGCTCTCGTTTTAATGACCCCTGCATCGAAATCGACCTTCGTCCTCGGTCACCGGCACCTGCTGGGAATCGAGGGCCTTTCCGCTGCCGATATCACCGGCCTGCTCGACCTTTCCGAGGAATATGTCGAGCTCAACCGGCAGGTCGACAAGAAGCGCACCTCCTTGCGCGGCCGCACCCAGATCAACCTGTTCTTCGAGGCCTCCACCCGCACCCAATCCTCGTTCGAAATCGCGGGCAAACGGTTAGGGGCCGACGTCATGAACATGTCGGTGTCCTCCTCCTCGATGCGCAAGGGCGAAACCCTGATCGATACCGCCGTGACGCTGAACGCCATGCACCCCGACATTCTGGTGGTGCGGCACCATGCATCGGGCGCGGTCGAGTTGCTGGCGCGCAAGGTCGACGGGTCAGTCGTCAATGCCGGCGACGGCGCCCATGAGCATCCCACGCAGGCGCTGCTCGATGCGCTGACCATCCGCCGCAACAAGGGCCGGCTCGAGGGCCTCACCATCGCGATCTGCGGCGACGTGATGCATTCGCGGGTGGCGCGCTCCAATATCCTCCTGCTCAACACCATGGGCGCCCGGGTGCGCGTGGTCGCTCCCTCCACGCTGTTGCCGCGCGGCATCGAGCGGATGGGCGTCGAGGTCGCCCGCGACATGCGCGAGGGCCTCAACGGCGCCGACATTGTGATGATGCTGCGGCTGCAGCGCGAGCGCATGAACGGCTCGTTGGTGCCGTCGAGCCAGGAATACTTCCACTACTTCGGCCTCGACCAGAAGAAGCTCGCCTACGCCAAGCCCGATGCGCTGGTGATGCATCCCGGGCCGATGAACCGCGGCGTCGAGATCGACTCGATCGTGGCGGACGGCGCGCAGTCGCTGATCCGCGAACAGGTGGAAATGGGAGTGGCGGTGCGGATGGCGGTGCTCGAAGCGCTCGCCCGCAACCTGCCAAATGCGTGACATCATGCTGACCGACCGCCGCCCGATCCTGCTCGCCAACGCCCGCCTGATCGATCCCTCGCGCGATTTCGACGGCCCTGGCGATGTCTTGATCGTCGATGGCATGATCCGCGACAGCAGGCGCGGTATCGGTGCCGCCGGCGTGCCCGAAGGCACCGACATCGTCAATTGCGCCGGCAAGATCGTCGCCCCCGGGCTGATCGACATGCGCGCCTTTGTCGGTGAGCCCGGCGCCAGCCATCGCGAAACCTTTGCTTCGGCAAGCCAGGCCGCGGCGACCGGCGGCATCACCACCATCATCTGCCAGCCCGACACCTCGCCCGTGATCGACAATTCGGCGACGGTGGATTTTGTCCTACGCCGCGCCCGCGACACCGCGATCGTCAACATCCACCCGATGGCAGCTTTGACAAAGGGCATGCGCGGCGCGGAGATGACCGAGATCGGCCTCCTGAAAGCCGCGGGTGCCGTGGCTTTCACCGATGGCGACAAGAGCGTCACCAATGCGCAGGTGATGCGGCGGACGCTGACCTATGCGCGGGATTTCGACGCGCTGATCGTGCACCATACCGAAGACCCCAACCTGGTCGGCGAAGGCGTCATGAACGAGGGCGAGTTCGCGGCACGGCTCGGGCTGGTCGGCATCCCCAATGCCGCCGAGGCGGTGATGCTGGAGCGCGACATGCGCCTGGTCGCGCTGACCGGCGGGCGCTATCACGCGGCGTCGCTGAGCTGCATCGAGTCCCTGGAGATTCTGAAGCGCGCGCGCGACGCCGGTCTGTCGGTCTCCGCCTCGGTCTCGATCAATCATGTGACACTGAACGAAAACGACATCGGCCCCTACCGGACCTTTCTGAAACTGTCGCCGCCGCTGCGCACCGAGGACGATCGTCTGGCGCTGGTCGCAGCGGTCGCTTCCGGGTTGATCGACGTTGTGATGTCCGATCACAATCCGCAGGACGTCGAGGTCAAGCGGCTGCCGTTCGCGGAAGCCGCCGCCGGTGCGATCGGGCTGCAGACCATGCTGCCGGCCGGCTTAAGGCTGATCCACAATGGCGAGATGGATTTCAAGACGCTGATCCGGGCGATGTCGACGCGTCCCGCCGAACTGTTGGGGCTCCCGGCCGGATCGCTGCGCGCCGGCTCGCCTGCCGACGTCATCATTATCGATGCCGACATACCCTGGGTGCTGGATCCCGCCGATCTCAAATCGCAATGCAAGAACACGCCGTTCGACGAAGCGCGGTTCTCAGGCCGCGTCGTGCGCACCATCGTCGGCGGGCGGACGGTCTATGAGCATGTCTGATGCGCGGAAAATATTTCGCAACCGGAGGAACAGCGATGTCACCTGAAGCATGGCTGCCGCTGGCGTTCATCCTGGGCTATCTGCTCGGCTCGATTCCGTTCGGGCTGGTCCTCACCAAGCTCGCCGGCACCCAGGATCTCCGCTCGATCGGCTCCGGCAATATCGGCGCCACCAACGTGTTGCGCACCGGGCGCAAGGGCCTCGCCGCCGCGACATTGCTGTGCGACATGCTGAAGGGCACCGTCGCGGTTGTCGTCGCAGGCTATTACGGCGGACCCGACGCCGCGATGCTGGCAGCGCTCGGCGCTTTTCTCGGCCATCTGTTTCCGGTGTGGCTCAAGTTTCGGGGCGGCAAAGGCGTCGCGGTCTATATCGGCGTGCTGATCGGGCTGTTCTGGCCGGCCGCGGTGGTGTTTTGCGTGCTGTGGGCCGCGACCGCCGCGACCTCGCGCTACTCGTCGCTGTCGGCGCTGGTCGCGAGTTTTGTCACGCCGATTTTCCTGTGGTGGTTCGGCCATCCCGCCCTGGCCTCCCTGTTTGCCGTGCTGACCATGCTGCTGTTCTACATGCACCGCGAAAACATCAAGCGGCTGCAGGCGGGCAGCGAGGGACGGATCGGGGAGAAGAGTTAGCCGGAGCCGCCCGTTGGTTGATCCGGGCTACATGCCGATCACGCCGCCTCATCCTCGCGTGTCGGGCGGATCAGCACCTCGGCGGAAATCCCAAGCTGGTCGTGCAGGCGCCGGATCATGTCGATGGACAGGCTACGCCTGCGGTTCATGACCTCTGCGACACGCGCGCGTGTTCCGATCATCGGTTCGAGGTCTTTGCGGCTTAGGCCTTGCTGCTCCATCCGAAACTGGATCGCCTCGATCGGATCGGGCGGATCCATTGGATAGTGCCGTGTTTCATAAGCGTCGATCAGCGTCGCCAATACATCGAGCCGATCGCCCTTCGGCGTCCCGCTCTTTGCACCCCACAGGCGCTCCACTTCGGCGAGCGCGTTCTTGTGGTCCGCCCTTGTGCGGATCGGTTTCAGTTCAGTTGCCATGTCGCACCTCTGTCACATCGATCTTGTCATAGGCATTTGGGAGAAGTAAGGGCGGCACCCTCCTCGTCATGCCCGGCCATAGCAGTCTGAATTGCGCAGACTGCGTAAACTTGTCTGCGATGCCGGGCATCCACGTCTTTCTTGTGCAACCCGCAGGCGAAGGGAAGACGTGGATGGCCGGGACGAGCCCGGCCATGACGATAGGAAATTTGCGCATCCGTCATCGCGCCAGCGCTTCCTCGACGAAGCGTGCGGCCTTCAGCGGCCATGTTAAACCGCTTCTAACCGTCATCGTCCGCAGCATGGTTTGTCATAAAATTGACCAACCGAAATTTACGCAACCTTAGGTTACGGAGGGGCATTGGTTCGCATTGGCGACTTGCCGCGCAACCTGAAAGGATGCGAAATTGAAGCGAATTTTTCTTAATTTCCTGGCTGACGAAACCGGCGCCACCGCCATTGAATATTGTCTGATCGCAGCGTTCATTGCTCTTGCGATCATCGCGATAGTCAACGGCCTCGGCATCAACCTGGCCAACGAACTTGCCCAAATCAACAACTCGTTAAAATAGAACACCCCAGTTCTTTTTCTGTTCAGTCTTAATCTGTTCAGACCTTCATCTGTGCACGTCTTTCGAAGAGCCGCCGCCGGCTTTACCCGGCGGCGGCTTTTGATGCTTTCTCAGGCGTTGCGGCGCAGTCATCGCCGCGCCAGCGCATCCTCGACGAAGCGTGCGGCCCTAAGCGCGCCGGCGTCGTCGCCGAAGCGGGCGATGACCTGCACACCCACGGGCAAGCCGCCTTCCGCGACGTAAGCGGGAATGTTGACGCAGGGGACACCCATCAATGTCCAGAGCCGATTGAATCGGGCATCCCCGGTCGAGGCCAGCCCCTTCGGCGCGGCACCAGGGGCTGAGAATGTCAGTAATACATCGACGTCGTCGAAGACCTTCATCAGTGAACGCCGGGCCCGGTTCGCGATCCCGCGCGCCTCGTCGTAAGCAGCAGGCGTTGTGCCGGCGCTTTCGTCGAGCCTGGCGCGCAGCAGCGGCGGCATCGCGTCGTAATGCGTCCGGTATTCCCACGCCAGCGCCTGATGCGCCTCGAATTCCTGCACGGTCGGATGGATCCGCCACGCCTCGGCGACGATTTCCGGCAGGCTAAACGTGCGAACCGAGGCGCCGGCGCGTTCCGCCGCGACCGTTGCAATCCGCAGCGCCTCCCCGCCCGCGCCTTCCGGCGCGCCGGCGAAATCCTGCGTCACGACACCGATGCGCGGCGTCTCGATCGCGGCAGCCGGCAGCAATTCGCTTCGGTTGGTCAGCGCCGAGAGCCCGCGCCCCAGGTCCTGGACGCCGGCCGCGAACAGCCCGACCGTATCCAGTGTCCACGAATAGCACTTCACGCCGACCGTCGGCAGCAACCGGAACGACGGTTTGATGGCGGCCACGCCGCAGAACGAGGCCGGCCGGATCACCGAACCGCCGGTCTGCGTTCCCAGCGCCAGCGGAATCATTCCGGCCGCGACGGCCGCCGCCGAGCCGGATGACGATCCGCCCGGCGTATAACCATGGTTGTGCGGATTGAGCGTCGCGGTCGGATCGACCGACGCGAAAGCCGTGGTCGTGGTCTTGCCGACGATGCTCGCTCCCGCCTGCTTCAGCATCATGACAACGGGCGCATCCGCGCGCGGCTGCCAACCGCTATAGATCTTTGATCCCATTTGCGTCGGAAAGTCCGCCGTATCGATGATGTCCTTGATCCCGACGGCGATGCCGCGCAGCGGCCCGGCATTGGCCGCGCGGACCGCCTCGTTGCGACAGACAAAGGCGCCGATGGTTGTGTCATGCGCGCCGATTGCTTCCAGCGACTGCGTGATCGCGGCATCAGCCGAAAGATTGCCGGCATCGATACGGCGTTGGAGTTCGGCGAGCGACATCATTGGCATTATTTCATTCCCTGCGAAGACCGGACAGGTTTTACGGAGCGCGAGGGGATGGGGCAAGCGCCCCTGCCTGTCATTCCGGGGCGATGCAAAGCATCGAACCCGGAATCTCGAGATTCCCCGATGTGCGATCGCACATCTGAGGTCCACGCGAAGACGCGTGTCCCGGAATGACGAGGAGCAACCCCCCTTTCCCACTTCCTCAGGTTGATCCATGCTGCAAGCGGAGGCCGCATGGACATCAGAACACCCAGCACGACACACCTCACCGACGCGCAGCGGATCGACTGGCTGCGGCTGATCCGCAGTGACAATGTCGGGCCGCGCACCTTTCGTTCGCTGATCAATCATTTCGGCAGCGCGCGGGCGGCGCTGGAGCGGCTGCCTGACCTCGCGCGGCGCGGCGGCGCGGCGCGCTCGGGCCGGATCCGCAGCGAGGACGATGCGCGCACTGAGCTTGCCGCGAGCCAACGGCTCGGCGTCAGCCTTCTCGCACCTGACGAAGCCGGCTATCCGCCGCGGCTGGCCGTGCTCGACGATGCGCCTCCGTTGCTCGGCGTGCGCGGCGCGCTCGAGGCGCTGATGCGGCCCGTCATCGCGATCGTCGGCTCGCGCAACGCCTCCGGCGCCGGGCTGAAACTTGCAGGCACGCTGGCGCGCGATCTCGGCGACGCCGGTTTTGTCATCGCCTCAGGTCTGGCGCGCGGCATCGATCAGGCGGCGCATCGCGCCAGCATTGAGAGCGGCACCGTGGCGGTGCTGGCCGGTGGTCATGACCGGATCTATCCGCCCGAGCACGAGGATCTCCTGGCAAAGATCATCGGTAACGGCGGGGCCGCGATTTCCGAAATGCCAATGGGGCACGTGCCGCGCGCCCGCGATTTTCCGCGGCGCAATCGGCTGATTTCAGGCGCAGCCCTCGGCGTGGTCGTGGTCGAGGCAGCCCTACGCTCGGGATCGCTGATCACGGCGCGGATTGCCGCCGAACAGGGCCGCGAGGTGTTCGCGGTGCCGGGCTCGCCGCTCGATCCGAGCGCCGCTGGCACCAACGATCTCATCAAACAGGGCGCGACGCTGACCACATGCGCGGCCGACGTGATCGATGCGGTCGAGCCGATCATGGGGCGGCCGATCGAGTTGCGCGAACCTGACGATGATCCGCTGGCGCATGAGCCCGATGCGAGCGATCGCGCGCGCATCACAGGGCTGCTCGGGCCAACTCCCATACTGCTCGACGATCTCATCCGGATGGCCGAAACCTCGCCGGCCATGGCGCGCACGGTGCTGCTTGAGCTCGAACTTGCGGGACGGCTCGAGCGCCATGGCGGCGGGTTGGTATCGCTGATCTGACCAGTGATGCGGGTCAGCCAGCCTCGTTGCGCCGATCGAACCGCGCGCGCGCGTCCTCGATCTCCGGCTGATGATCGGCGGCCCATTTGCCCAGCGCTTCCACCGGTTGCCACAGCCCGCGTCCGAGATCGGTCAATTCGTAATCGACCCGCGGCGGAATGGTCGGGAACACGGTGCGGGTGACGAGACCGTCCCGCTCCAGTCCGCGCAGCGTCAGGGTCAGCATTCGCTGCGAGATGCCGCCGACCATGCGCTTGATCTCGTTGAAGCGCCGCGGACCGTCGCCAAGCAGCATGATGACGAACACGCTCCATTTGTCGCCGACCCGCGCCAGTATCGATGCGACCCCGCGGCAGTCG
>WNFD01059941.1_pt1 | contig 10543 bp, 6 predicted proteins | sample 5400491 | NCBI WGS metagenome assembly WNFD01 (sample SAMN13153343, study PRJNA577476) | soil metagenome | isolation source: 120 cm saprolite under Douglas fir tree site 2 hole 2 replicate 2 | place: USA:California | collected 2015-04-18 | reverse complement strand
TGCAAAGAACGGTTACACCGCTCGCTGGTTCTGAAGTTGTGCTTGCTCACGTATAATCCGCAACGGCTTATCACTTTGGTCTCGAGTAATTCGAGAATAAGGAGACTAGGGCTGATTTGAAAGCACACAGAATCGCCCACCGGATAGATGATTGCATCCCTCGCCCTCGCGATTCTGGTAATAGTTAGTGGCACGGTTGCGACTTACCTCTATGACGAAAAGGCATCGCTTGGTGCTCGACTTTGTGCCGGCGCTTGTTTGGGTCTCGCTGCTCTGGGTCTTTTGGGTTTTCTGATAGCGTCATTCATTGGACTCACAGTGACGGCTGTCGTCCTGTCTGCAATCCTAACCTCCTCACCGCTGCTCTCACTGCTTAACCAGGATCGTAAGAAGTATGTTAAAGACGACCTGGCCTACGCCTCTCGAAGTCTTAGTCGCTTCTTGTCTCATCCGGATTTGGTATCAGTCGGGTACAGCATTTTTTACGGAGCGATTGTCATAATCTTATGGCAAGTTTTTAGCCGCGCCATGATTGTAGACCCTACCGGTATCAGTACGGGGTTGCTGAACAATTTTGGCGACCTCCCATTTCATCTGAGTGTGATTACCAGTTTCGCGCACGGCAATAACTTCCCGCCTGAGGATCCAACTTACGCCGGCGTCAGATTTACCTATCCGTTCTTGTCTGATTTTGTATCCGCAATGTTTGTCCGTTGCGGAGCGGATCTGCAGCAGTCGATGTTCATCGAAAACTTCATACTCGGGGTCGCCTTTGTTGGCCTGCTTCATCGCTGGGCGCTGGTAATGCTGCGAGATCGATTTGCCGCCGTGATCACCCCTCTGCTCGTCCTCTTGAATGGCGGTTTTGGTTGGGTACTCTTGTTTAGCAGAGCGAATAAGAATGAGCGAGGACTATTGGGCATACTTAACGATCTTCCTCCATCATTAACTATTATTCCTGAAACCACCTGGCGTTGGGGTAATGCCATATCGACGCTCCTGGTTCCTCAGCGCGGTTTTCTTATGGGATTGCCACTGGCCGTAATTGTCTTTACCCAGTGGTGGCTGGCTACGGCAGACGCCGGGACAAGCAACGACGAAACGAAATTAGATAGACCTCTCAAATCAAAGAAGAACCCCCGAAAAGGCAAAGCCAACCTTCGTGTCCCTGTGTCGCCAGGAGTTCAGGTGACATCCATGCATCGGATGTTCGCTGCGGGAGTGGCCGCCGGATTTCTGCCGCTTGTTCACGCTCATAGTTTTGTTGTTGTCATGGGAGTGGGTGCTTGTATCGCGTTGCTTCTGCCACGTTGGCGTGAATGGGCAACCTTCTTTCTGGTGGCTTCTGTTATTGCCGTCCCACAACTATTGTGGTCCACCTCGCACAGCGCAGTTAAGGCCGCAAGCTTCTTCTCGTGGGAGTTTGGTTGGGACAGGAATCATGAAAACGCGCTCTTCTTCTGGTTCAAGAATACAGGGCTCTTCATTCCTTTGATTCTCGTAGCAATACTATGGAAGGACAGAGCTCGGCTCGTCTCGAAACGCCTTTTGTTGTTCTATTTGCCGTTTACCCTCTGTTTCTTGATTCCCAATCTCATTAAGATGGCGCCTTGGATCTGGGACAACATCAAAGTACTTTTCTATTGGTGGCTCGCTTCGGCGCCCCTCGTGGCACTCCTGCTGGCACGTCTTTGGCGGCAGGGACCGCTACGACGGTCTGTTGCCGTGGTCCTGTTTGTTTGTCTAACCTTAGCCGGCGCGCTTGACGTTGCGGGCATAGCATTGCGATCTGTGAAATACGGCATCTTCGATTCTGCTGGTATAAGCTTTGCGGAACTAATAAAAGAACAAACCGCGCCGCGTTCATTGATAGTTCATGCTCCGGTCCATAACCATCCGGTCTTTCTTAGCGGGAGAAGATCGTTGATGGGATATCCGGGACACATTTGGACGCACGGGCTGGAGTTTGCACAGCGTGAAGCGGAAATCAAGAGAATATATGCTGGGGCGCCAGATGCCGAACAACTATTGCGGAACTACAAGGTTGATTATGTCGTGGTTGGGCCGCTTGAAAGAAATGTGCTAACCGTGAACGAGCAATTCTTTTTGCGATATCAAAAGGTGGGAGAAGTAGGTGAGTACCGTCTCTACAAAATCACGCACTGATAAGAGAACTCGATCGAAAGCTACTGTCGGCGGCGACCGGGACAGTATTCGATTGAATGGGGAATCGACGGCTGCCCCCGATCTCTCTGAACGCACTTGGAGGATCAGCAGTATCGCAATCTTTTGCATTGCCGCCTTTCTTCGTCTTTACAAACTCAATCTAGTTCCACTTCACCATGACGAAGGGGTAAACGGAAATTTTTTAGTCCGGCTCGTGCGTGATGGAGCCTACCAGTATGATCCGGCTAATTACCACGGTCCCACCTTGTATTACTTCGCGGCCCTGATTCCATGGACGCTCAAGTTCTTGTTCGGCTCCTCCGCAATGGAAACTTACGGACTGAATACCGTGACGATTCGATTGGTGCCGGCATGGTTCGGTTTAGCGACCATCTGGCTGGTGCTCCTGCTTCGTAAACGAGTGGGAACGATCGCCGCGCTCGCTGCTGCTTTGTTGCTCGCCATCTCGCCCGGCGCGGTCTATCTGTCTCGTTATTTTATCCACGAAACTTTATTTGTTTTTTTTACCCTGGCTACGGTCGTGGCGTGTCTAGAGTTTTACGAGGAACGGAATCCGGTCTTTCTGTCGCTCGCGACGATTTCAATGGCACTTCTTTTTGCCACGAAAGAGACCGCCATGATTTCCGCCGCGGTGCTGGTAATCTCCCTTGTGTTGACTCATCTCTACCGTCGACTTAACAAGACGACTACTGGCACAAAGAGATCAAAAAGAAAACGGACCAACGAAACAAAGCACGGTCTGCAGGAATTTATCGAGGGATTGGGCGGTCCGCTAAGATTGTCACTTTGGATCATGCTGGCGGTTCTTGTCTTCCTCGCGGTGAACATCCTCTTTTATTCATCATTCTTCAGGAACTATCCAAAAGGTATCTACGATGCATTAAAGACTTTCGACTTCTGGACAAAAACGGGGAAAGAAGCCCACGTTCATCCACCGATGACTTATATAAAGTGGTTGACGTGGCAGGAGTCTCCGCTTCTCTTTCTGGGTGCCGTGGGCGCCGCCTTTGCTGTTTGGAAACCGAAGAACACTTTTGCCCTCTTCACTGCGCTCTGGGCCTTCGGGTTAGTGGCTGCCTACTCCCTTGTGCCTTACAAGACGCCGTGGCTCACCCTGAACTTCATCGTTCCACTTGCGATCGTGGCAGGCTATGCCGTGCAATCGATTTATGAACTCGACAGAGGGCACTGGAAACTGCCCGCTGCGCTTATGCTGGCGGCGGTCGCAGTGAGTGGCTATCAAACTATCGATTTGAACTTTTTCAATTACGACAATGATAACGAGTACAGAAACCCTCAAGTTGGTTGATGAAATAGACAAAATCGCTCAGCGAACGCATCAGGGCGGCCTTACCGGAATAACAATCGTGTCGCCAGATTACTGGCCTCTGCCGTGGTATCTGCGCAACTACACCCGTGTCGGATACTATGGCCGAATGAGTCCATCCACCGAACCCATAATCATCGCTTCAGAGAATCAGCGGGCGGAGATTGAGGCCACGTTCGGCGGGCAGTATCAGCAAGTCCGTTCGGGAAATGAGTCAGGCAGTTTTCCCCTGCGGCCGGGAGTCAGCTTACTTCTATATGTACGCCGCGACGTCTCAAACCACCAGGCTCAGTCGATCTTGCCGGCTCACCGGTAATTAAGCGTTTCCTCCTAACTTTGCTTCTCACTTAAGTAAGGCAACCTAAGCTGAGGTTTTGGTTGACATTCTAAGCGCATGGCACTTATATTGGCTCACCCGAATCTACCTCGCAGGACCGCCCTTGGGTTCAGAGGATTAGCCGATTTAGAGTATTTTACGAGTACATGTTCAAACTTCAACGGCTAGAAATCACTGGATTCAAGTCCTTCGCTGATTACACCGAAATACTCTTTACTGGGGATGGCATAACTGCCATTGTCGGGCCCAATGGCTGCGGTAAAAGCAACGTTGCCGATGCCATCGCTTGGGTTCTCGGCGAGCAGCGGGTTAAGCACCTGCGCGGTGCGGAGATGAAGGATGTCATCTTTCAGGGTGCGCGCAACCGACCCGCTAGCGGGATGGCCGAAGTGGTTATGCACATGGTTCGCGACGAGGTAATTGAGCGCGAGGCAGACATTGAGGACATCGATTCCGCTCTGGAACAGATTGACGACCAGGTCGTTAACCTTGACGAAATCTTGCCGCGGGAACTTGGCGCCGAGGCGGAAAGCAAAGGCGAAGAACCTTCTCTCCAGACCGCAGAAGGTGTTCCGACTGGTGACGCCGCAGCCGGAGAGCAGAGCGGTGGGGTCGCGTTGAGTCCAGCAAGGGTTCAGCACAAGCGACACTGGAGAAGGCGAAACCTGGCATTGGAATTCTCTCCCGGTGAGTCCGTGTCGGTAACCCGGAGGCTCTATCGCTCGGGTGAGAGTGAGTATCTATTAAATGATCGGTCCTGCCGTCTAAGGGATATCCAAGATCTGTTTTCCGGAACGGGCTTGGCCGGCGGCCACTATGCAATCATCGAGCAGGGACGCATTGGACAGATACTTTCCGCCAAACCTATGGACCGCCGCACGATTATCGAAGAGGCGGCGGGAATCACCAAGTTTCGAGTGCGTCAACGCGCAACGGAAGCGCGCCTTGAATCTGCGCGGTCTAATCTTTCTCGCATCTCCGATATAGTTTCTGAAATCGACCGCCAGGTAAACAGTCTGCGCCGGCAGGCTGCGAAGGCGCGACGCTATGGTGTGTTCCGGGAAGAGTTGCGCGAGCTCTTGCGCCAGGTATATGTCGCCGAGGACCGCAAGCTCGCCTGTGTCCTGCAAGAGACCAAAACGAAATTGAGTGAGATCGCCGAGCTCGAACTCAGCGTTAGTGAAGAACTCGCCAGACGCGAAGACGACGCACGCACCGCGACGCAGGCGGCGAGGAAGTTCGAAGACGAGCTAAGCAATGCACGCGCGGCCGCGGCGGAGGCAGTGCTCCAGCGCGATCGCCAGGCACGCGAATGCGTTTATCAGCGAGAACAGTTTACGGAGTTAGAGAAACGGAAGGGTGAGGTTGGCGCAGAGATCGACGCCTTGACTGCTCGTCTGGCGCTTGTCGAAGCAGAATGCAGGCGCTTGCAGGAAGAAGATGCGAAGCTGCGGCTCGAATCTGATCAGACTACTCTCTCACTGCGAACTGCTGAAGAGGGCTATGCCGGAAGGTTGATGGCGGCGTCAAATGCCGAAGCCGAAATCGAGACTGCGCGTGCAGAGCTACTTACCCAAACGGCTATTGCAGAGCGATTGCGAGAGATTGCCCGTCAGCTTGAGGGCACGCTCGAGCGTTTGTCGCTTCAGGCCGAGGGCTTGGCGCGTGAAGGTGAACGTGCAGCCGTTCAACATACTGAACGAAGGATCGAGGCCGAGAAGTTCTCTCACGAGCTTGGAGCAGCGCGCGATCACATTGCCAGACTCCAGACAGAACGCGAGTTGGCAGTCGATGCAGTTGTTCGAGGTCATGAAGCTGTCAGCGATACGGAGGCAGAGCTGACTCGCCTGCGTGATGAATATTCGCGGGCCAGCCACCGGCTTGAAAGTCTGAAAGAATTAGATCAGCGACGGGCGTACTACTCCCCAGCGGTTCAATTGCTGTTTTCGCCAGGTGATAGCCAGCGCGACTTCCATTTTATCGGTACGCTTGCCGACGCATTGAACGTGGACGCAAAGTGGGAACGAGCGGTCGAGGGAGTGTGCGGCTCGTCGTTGCAATCGATCGTGGTACCCACGCCGGACGACGCTGTCCGCGCTGCCCAGTGGTTGCGAGAAAACAATGGCGGACGCGCAAGTTTCCTGGTGGCCGGCCTACACGGCGGGAGCGAGGAAACGGACACACTTACCTGCAAACTCGAAGAACGTTCCACCTTGTCCCTTAGTCTGACAGATGAACTGCGGGAGGATCTTCGTATTAGCGATCTTTTGGGCGCACCCGGTGAATTGATTACTGTCTTGAAACGGACTATGCCGCAGAAAATGAATGCGTGCATTTCCGGTAATCTGGAAGATGCGATGGCGAAGTCTATCGCCACCGGCGAAGTCTATGTGACGTTAAATGGCGACCTAAATTCCCAAGTGGAGACAGCCACGACCGTCGCAAACGAAACTCGCTCTTGCTTAGTAGGTTTGGAAGATCAAGTTGTTCTGCTGAACGAAGCTATTGGGCGCGAAGAACGCCAGATAATGACTCGCGAGCTGACAACAGCCGGTCTGGAGCAGGAAGTCGAGCGCGCCGAACGCCACTTGCGGGTTGTTGCGGAAGATTCCGCCCGAGTCGAGGAGGAGCGGCTTGAAGTCGGGGAACGACGAGCCAGTGCTTTGCTGGAAGCGGATGCAGCAGAAACCGCTCGAGAAGCGGCCGCTGACACCGTTATCAATGCCTCGGTCTTATTATCCGACCTCCGTCGAGAAACTGAAATCGAAAGTGAATCATTAGCCCATCAACGAGCGGCTGCGGCTGCGGCTGCCGAACGACGCCGGGCGACTGCTGGAGAACTGCGGCGCATGGAAGGCGAACTTGCTGACCTGGCAGCGCGCGTTGGACGGCACCGGGTTGAACTGATCGAGATGAAGAGCCGGACTGATGATTTGCAGCGATCGATAGCCGAATTAGAAGCGAGCGCCAGCTCTGTCGAAACCGATCGGGAGCGGGAGCAGCAGCAGATTGCTGAGTTGACCGGCAAATTACAGCACGCGCGTCAGGAAGCCGATGTATTTTCCGCTGAGCTCTCCGATCTGAATCGACGTGCCGCCGAGGTGCGGGACGCTTGCAGCGTGCCGAAGCTCAAGCACGCCAAACCTTTGTACAGGAGAACTGCCAGACTGAACTAAATCAGTCGCTTGAAGATTTGACGCGCGAACTCAGCCTCGCAGCCGATTTCGACCTCGACTTGGGCCATAAGAGAGTCGAAGAGTTGCGCTCCCGTCTCGAAAGTTTTGGTGCTGTGAACATGATGGCGCTCGAAGAACTGGCCGAAGCAGAAGAACGCCTCTTGTTTTTAACGGTACAGCGGCAAGACATCATTGAAAGTATCTCGTCGACGGAAGAGGCGTTAAGGGAGATCAAGCGACGCTCGCGCGAGCGCTTCCGTCAGGCCTTCGAACAGATTAACAAAAACTTCGGCGAGCTGTTTCAGGAACTATTTGGCGGCGGCCGCGGCGAGATGAGTTTGATAGACGCGGACGACATTCTGGAGTCTGGCATCGATGTGATCGCTCAACCGCCCGGCAAGCGCCTGCAAAATGTTCTGTTGCTGTCAGGTGGTGAGAAGGCGATGGCCGCGCTGGCGTTGGTGCTCGGTATTTTCCACTACCGGCCCGCACCGTTCTGTCTGCTGGATGAAGTAGATGCTCCACTTGACGAAGCAAACGTTGGACGCTTTACTGACAAGGTGGCTCAGATGTCTGCACACACGCAGTTTATTGTCATCACGCACAACAAGCGTACAATGGAAATGGCCCGCGCTCTCTATGGGGTTACCATGGAAGAGGTTGGCGTTTCTAAACTGGTATCTGTAAAGTTCGAGTGAAGAAGCGAAGTTTAGTAAAGCACATTCTCTCCGCCGCGCTCGTGATTTTGAGCGCGGCGATTTTCACTTGCGCTCAGGATCCATCCAGCAACAAACAGAATGCGCGGCCGCAGCCGCCCGCTGCGATCGTCGCAGAAAAAAAAGTCGCCCCCGTCAAATACTCGTACGAGTTCTCGCAACCCAGGTTTTACATCAAACACATCGTCCTCGAACACGATGCAAGTGGGCACGGGACAGTCACTTTTGAGCGATCAAACGAAGACGTTCCGGTCGTCGAACCAGTGCAATTGTCGCAGGCCGCTTTGACCCGGATCTCCGCGCTTTGGGCCGGCTTGCAATTCCTGGATTCGGATACCAATTATCAGTCGAGCCAACAATTCGCGCATCTAGGCACGATGCGTATTGGGATGGAACAAGGGGAACGCAAGCGTGTGGCTGAATTCAACTGGACTCACAACAGCAATGCCGCAGCGCTGGTAGCCGAGTATCGACGCGCAGCCGATCAAGCGATATTTGTTTTCGACATAGGGGTCGCTCGTGAAAATCAGCCACTGAACGCGCCAAAACTGATGGAAGTCATGGAATCGATGTTAAAGAGAAACGGCTTCTCCGATCCAGTCCAGCTGGTCCCGCTGCTTAAAGACCTCAGCACGGATGAACACATACCACTTATAGCCCGCAATCATGCCTTGCGTCTCTTGAAGCAGATTCAGAAGTAGGACCCTGGGATGCAAGCGCGCTGTCAGCTAACAGGCAAAACTCAATAGCGCGATTCTCAGCCCAAAATCGATCTTCACCAAATTTCTTTGCGGAAATAAATGCGACGTGCCCCCCTCGTTTGGTCTCCAGGAGAAGGATGAAAGGGTTCGCGGCTAAATCGGGTTCTCGCAAGGGCGTGAAAGGGATGAATGGGTCGTCGTGCGCATGAAGGATCAAAGTAGGAATACAAATCCTTGCGACAACGCGCAAAGAGCTCGACCGGTAATAGTAATCCTCGGCGTTATTAAACCCATGCGCGGTGGCGGTGTAGTGCTCGTCGAAGTCTCTGATCGTGTGTACCAGTGTGAGTTTGCTGAGATCGTATAACTGCGGGTAAAGCTTCTGTTTGGTGCGAATCCGCTTTTTCAAGCGGCGCATAAAGTCCTGGTGGTAGATCCAGTTTTTTCGCAGCAGGATCAAGTCCGTGCTGGCTCTCAAGTCCACCGAAGGCGAGACAGCGCAGATGGCGACAACTTCTCTGGGTGGATCCTCCTGGTATTCACCGGCGAGTTTCAGCACCAGGTTGCCACCGAGTGAAAAACCAATCGGAAAGATCCGCTTCAACCCGTCTCTTTCAATCAATTCATTGATGACCGCTCGCAAGTCGCTACTCATACCGCCGTGATACAGCGTTGACGATAAATGTTCAGTGCCCCCACAGTTGCGAAAGTTTACTCGAACGACATTGAAGCCCGCACGAAAAGCCTTATGGGCCATCGCTATCATGTAGATGGAAGCAGTTGAGCCTTCGATTCCATGCCATAGAACGATAGTAGAGTGCTCGGAAGGATGTTGTTGCCAGCGGCAATGAGCGAGCACCTTAACATCCTTCTCGATTTCGAAGAGTCGCTCTTCGTCCCGGGGACTTTCAAAACGGTAGCGCCGCGGCCATGCGTAGGCTGCCAGTGTCTGGGCATGACCCCCGGTAAACAGGGGATGTGGCTTGAATGACTTCTCCGAAAATATGCTCGCTACGTGAGTGAGGAAAGAGCGCGCCTCCACGACGCCGAGACGCAGGTTCGTTGTCTTATCGGACTGCGACTTGGGGCGCCAACGGAGGGACGCCCCTACAGGAATCTCAGTTCGTTAACTCATAAGTGACATCGACTGTAAGTGTATCCCGGTTCATCTTGAGGTCGCTCTTAATGTGTGGCGCAGGTTTGCCCTGAGCGCGGCGCTCCTCAAATGCGCTATGCATAATCTGTCCCATTTGTTTCTGCGAGAACTCTATCGGATAACCCTGGTCAAAAACGTCTCCCGGTTTTAGTTTCCACTCCTGAATTAACGCCTTGGTCGCGCTTTCGGAGAGCCCTTTAGTAAAGAGTTTGCCCATGTGATACTGCGGACCTTCGCGCACGTCGATGTTGTAGCTTACCTTCTGCGTGTTGTCATCAAACTCTGGATGACTGCGAAGGTGAACCGCAAGATAACCTTTCCTGCCGTAGGCTTTCTGAACGGCTATGAAGCCCTTGTCGAGAGCCAAGCCATCTGCCGGAAGGCTGGGCTTCATACCCAAGACCGCATCCAACTCCTGTGCGGTCAGAGCACTAATGCCGGACCAGTCGGCCTTGTCCCATTTATAAACGTAACCCTCAGCCACTGGAATTGTCAGATCTACTCCACTCTTACACTTTGCGCTGGTTTCCGGCTTTGCCAGAGGCGGAGCAAAAGCCGCCCGTAACTGTCCCAACTCGCGATAAATTAGGAAGAGGTTATTGATAGCAAACAAGCTTGAAAACTTTCTTGAATAGTCGTTCCCGAGCAGGACTTTGGAGCTCTCAACCAGTTTTGCTTCGGAAACGTTTGTTGCTCCAGGAAAATGGATTGTGCAAATCGGTATGCTAATGCCGGTTACATTAAAAACATGTTCCTGAACGGGACTTCCCGGCGCATCTTGCGAAGCCATGTATTCAACCGTTCCCTCGATGTTATGCTCCTGCAGAAGCCGCTGTAGCGCGTGAGTGATCGCCAGAGTGCCGTTACCAAGATCCGGAGCTGTGCCCGAAAAGGACGGCACATCTCGCCGCACGGCAGCGACTAGTTCCTCATCGGTAAACCA
>WNFD01007840.1_pt1 | contig 10543 bp, 13 predicted proteins | sample 5400491 | NCBI WGS metagenome assembly WNFD01 (sample SAMN13153343, study PRJNA577476) | soil metagenome | isolation source: 120 cm saprolite under Douglas fir tree site 2 hole 2 replicate 2 | place: USA:California | collected 2015-04-18 | reverse complement strand
CAAGATCATCGGCAATGCTCAGGCATGGCGTGACACATTCAGGGAGCAGATTCCCAATCTGCCGATTCGCGTCTGGCCCGATGCGGGTGAGTTGAAGGACATCGAATACCTCGCGTTCATGCATCCGGATTTGGACCTGCTTCCTGCCTTTCCCAACCTGAAGGCCATGTTCAGCCGGGCGGCCGGCGTGGATGACATCGTCATGCATCCGAAACTGCCGAAGGTCCCGCTCGGCAAGGTAGAACCACCGGGCGGCGATCCGATGATGACGGAATACGTCATTATGCACGTCTTGCGCTTCCATCGCGATATGCCCGCCTACTAGGCGGCCCAAGCGAATCGGGAATGGCGCAGGGCACCGATCATCCGGCCCGAGCATAGGCGCGTTGGTTTTCTGGGCTTCGGAATGATGGCCAAGGCGCCGGCGCTGGTCTTGCAGTCGTTGGGCTTCAAGGTCTGCGCGTGGGTCCGCTCACCGCGGCAGGCCGCAGAGGTCCCCATCTTCCACGGCCTCGATCAGCTTGCGCCGTTTCTCAGTCAGACTGATATCGCTGGCTGCCTGTTGCCGCTGACCGTGGAAACCGAGGGCATCTTCTGCGCGCGCACGTTTGCCATGATGCCGAGAGGAGCCATGCTGGTGAACGTCGGGCGCGGCAAGCATGTGATGGACAAGGATCTGATCGCCGCGCTCGATTCGGGACAGTTGTCATACGCCGCATTGGACGCACTTTGGCCTGAGCCGCTGCCGCCAGAAAACCCGCTTTGGCTTCATCCCAAGGTTACGGTAATGCCGCACGTGGCGCGGCGGCCGACCGTGGCCCAGCTGGTGACCGAGGTCGTCGCGAACATCCGTAGCCTCGAGGCCGGAGGACAGCTCCTGCAAGAAGTCGACGTCACGAGGGGATACTGATTGATCTGCCCGTCACATCTGAATTCGGGGTGCGCAGAACAATACTTTACCAATGTACTCTCTGACGTCGTTGATCGACGCTTTTCTCAAGTTGTCCTTCGAAGAGGACCACCCATACCTACAAGCTCCCCAACGCCACTGGAGCTATCGAAGCATCGATCATTCCTCCACGCGAGCTTTTCAGCAGACTACTGGCGCGCCGCGCTATGCGCTTGCCGCGTTCCTGGCTAGCATGACGGGCCAAGAAGAAAACGCTGCCCCGACCGTGACAGGGATACGAGGAAGCGCCATGGAATACCGGCAATTCGGCGGAACCGGCATGAAGGTTTCCGCCATGGGTTTTGGCTGCTGGGAAATCAGCGGAACCTACGGTCCGATCGACGCGGCCCAGTTCGAGCAGGCGGTGCATCGGGCGCTGTACGCCGGGATCGATTGTTTCGATACCGCCGAAGCTTACGGCATGGGGATTTCCGAACGGGCGCTGGCGCGCGCTCTGGGCGCGCGGCGACGCGATGTCTGCCTCGTGACCAAGGTCGGCGTCGGCTATCCGGACGCGCCCAACCGCCGAGACAGCAGTCGCGCGCGGATCATCGCGTCGCTGGAACAGAGTTTTGCGGAATCTCCACACCGATCATGTCGACGTCTATCTGGTGCATTGGCCGGATCTCCACACGCCGTTCGAGGAAACGATGCGGGTGCTCGACGACATTGTCGCGCAAGGCAAGGCACGCGCCATCGGAGTGTCCAACTTCCGCCTGTCGCAGCTGGAAGCCTGCATGAAGCTGCGGCGGATCGACGTGGTGCAGTACGGCTGGAACATGTTCGATCGGCGGATGCAGCGCGAGGTCTTCCCGTGGTGCGCCGCGAACGGCGTCGGCGTGATGGCCTATGGCTCGCTGGCCTATGGGCTGCTGAGCGGCACGTTCCACGAGGACATGGTGTTCGACGAGGCCGACTGGCGGTCGAAGCGCGGCGTGTTGGGCGGGCTCAATCTCTTCCGCACCATGTTCAGCCCGGATCATTTCGGGCGGAACCTGCGCGCGGTCGAGGAAGTCAAGGCGCTGGCGGCCAAGTACGGCAAGACGCTGCCGCAATTCGCGTTGCGCTGGACGCTCAGCCAGCCCGCCGTGCACACCGGGCTGGTTGGGTTCCGCCGCCCCGCCGAGGTGGAGGAAAATCTCGGCGCGCTCGATTTCACGATTTCGGCCGAGGACATGGCCGCGATCGACACGATCTTCACCCGCAACGACGTCGTGACGGAGCCGCCCGGCTGGTTGGAGGACGATTCGCCAGCCTGAGCCGTCACCAACAATCGATGGAGGAAGCACCATGCCGGTTCAACGTTTCGCACCCATGACGAAAGACTTCGCCACGTTCGACTGCGACGCGCATGTGACCGAACCGCCGCTGATCTGGGAACGCGCCGCCGAATATCTCACACGCGACGAACTGGTGGCGCTGAAATCGACCATCTGGTGGGATGACGAAAGCAGGCAACTGATCGTGCACGGCCGCGCCGGCGTCGGCATCGGTTCGCCACGCCGCGGCGGCATTCCCGGCACGATGCGGGTGATCTCCAACGCCGGGCCGGGGGTGAAGCACGACATCCAGCGCGCGCTGAACGTGCGCAATCTCAACGCGAAGACCGCGCTGACGCAGGACCAGGTCGGTTACATCGATTTCGCCGGTTCCTATGAGCCGGAGCCGCGGTTGCGTGACATGGACGTGCAGGGGATCGATCAGGTGATGATCATCCCGACCGACATCGACACCTATCCCTGGCTGCTCGACGCGGTCGGCGCCAAGGCGTTCTGCAAGGCTTACAATCAATGGGCCTACGAGTTCACGAAAGCCGATCCGGACCGGCTGTTCTTCGCGGCGTTGCTGCCGATGCAGAACCCGCAATTCGCGGTACAGGAAGTGCATCGCGTCGCCGCGCAAGGCTGCCGAGTCGCGCTGGTGCGGCCGACCGATGCGATGGGCAATTACCCGTTGCAGCCGAAATACGAACCGGTGTGGAACGCGCTGGAAGAGACCGGCATGGTTTACGGCATGCATCCGTTTCCGGCGGGCGCGGGCCTGAAGCCGCCGGGCTACAGTGAGCAATATTCCGGTGCCGAGCTGGTTCGTCGCACCATGTCGGCCTCCGGCCTGCCGCACTCGTTCCTGACCAACGTGCAGAACTTCCAGTCGGAAGCGGCGCTCTGGGTGACCACCGCGCTGATGACCGGGCTGTTCGACCGACATCCGAAACTGACGGCGGCAGTATTCGAGGCGTCGTCGACTTGGCTGAGTTTCCTGCTTGACGAATGCGACAAGGCGTACCGGCTGTATCGCAACGAGCGCAGTTTGCCGCCGTTGAAGAAGCTGCCGAGCGAAACCTTCTTCGAACACTGCATGACGGGCTTCGAAGGCGACGAGGCGCCGCCGCCGCGGTTCCCCGAGTTCTATGGCGACATCCTGATCTGGTCGTCGGATGTCTACCATCACGACGGCGATGATGCTTGGCGGGCGATAGAGACGATGCAAAAGTTCGATCTGCCGGTCGACAGCATGGCGAAGTTCCTCGGCGGCAACGCGCGGCGGCTGTATCGCATCGATCCGCCAAAGAAGATCATCCGCGAGCGGGTCACCGAGATCGAGCGGCCGAACTGGTGGCCGACCGAAGAAGAAGTCAAGGCCGCGCTCGCCGCCGACGCGTCCGTGACCCGTTGGTGAAGGAGGCAGACGCCATGGCACATTTCACTGTCTTCGATAGCGACTCCCACGTCGTCGAACCGCCCGAGCTTTGGGAGAAGTATCTCGATCCCGAGTACCGCGTGCTCGGAAAACGCGCGCTGTGGCGTCACCATGGCGAAACGAACTCGTATCTGAAGGTCAATGGCGAGGTCGTGCGCGACACGATGAATCCCAATATTCCGCGGCACGCGATCTGGCGGCCGGGGATGACCTGGGATGATGTCGGCGCGCTCGATGCCAACGTTCGGTATGCGATGAATCCGGGGGCGTACGATCCGCGCGCACGGCTGGCCGACATGGACAAGATGGGCGTCGATCAGGCGTTCCTGTATCCGACCTGGTTCGCGGAAGGCTTCCCGCTGATCAGCGATCCCGACACCGCGAACGCGCTGGCGCAGGCCTATAACGACTGGATCGCCGATTTCTGCGCGGCCGATCCACGCCGGCTGTTCGCGGCGGCGATGCTGCCGCTGCAGGACATGGACCTCGCACTGGCGGAATTGAGGCGCGTCGCCGGCAACGCGTCGTTCCGCGGCGTTTTCATTCGGCCGATGTTCGTCCGCGACAGCTATCTTACCGACCCGTACTACGATCCGCTGTGGGCGGAGATGGAACGGCTTGGCCTGGTCGCGGCGGTGCACCCGACGCCGGGACTGTGGAACCCGGAATGACCTCGCACGGGCCGTTCGCCGAGAAAGTGAAAAACCGTTCCGGTCAAACACCGTTGCCGGCCGGCGGCGGCGGGCCATTCTCCGGCGGCGGCGCCGGACTGGCGAGCACCTCGTTCTTCACCGCCTTCCCGCAACTGGGCCATCCGATGGCGCCGATCCTGTCGGGCTGGCTGGACAATCACATGTTCGTTGCCTCAGTGCTAATCGGCTTCACGGTCATGCAGCGCTTCCCCGGCATGAAGGTCGTGATGGCGCATGGTAAGGCGTCGTGGATGGAGGAAGTGTTGGAGAAGATGGAAGCCTCCTCGCGCGTCATTCCGCTGTTGCACAAATATCCGGTGCGCACCGACACCGAGGAGATGTGGGAAGAAGGCAACGTCATGCTCGGCTTCGACGCCGAGGAGCGGCTGGTCCAGAAGATGCCGGGCGACTTTGCCGAGAAGGTGGTCTGGGGCTCACGCTATCCACACCACGACACGACGTCGGCGCATGACGCGATCGCGATGCTAACGCGGGCCGGGGTGCCGGAGGACATGCTGTCGGAGATGATGGGCGGCAACGCGGCGCGGCAGTTCGGCGTCAAATTGCTGGAACGGGCGGACGGGTAAAGCGGGAACCCTCGGCCGGCCGATCCGGCCGAGGAGCGCCGCTTCAGCCCACGGTATTGCGCGGGACATCGCGGAACGGTTTGTCGGTATCGACGCTGTGTTTTCCGGGCATGCTCAGCACGCGCTCGGCGATGATGTTGTGCCGGATCCGTGGTGCCGCCGGCGATCGAGGTGTCAGTACCGAGAACTACATCCGGCAATATTGATGGTGCAATTCGCCGAGGATCGGCCAGCTGACGACAGGGCCATTTCGTTGGATCGGCCGACGGCTCGGTGAGTGTTTGCTCAGGGATAAGTGAGTCCGGACGTCGTTGTAGTAACTGGCGTTTGCCGCTGAGACTTGGCGCAGATGGGTCTCGCCGAAGACAACGACGTGATCAAGGCATTCCCGGTGGATCGAGCCGATCAGTCTCTGCGTATCCATTTTGCCATGGCGATCGAGGCGCAATCGGGTGATCCCGGATGCCCATTGCAACCAATCGGCTCTTGACGACATGGCCGTAGGAACTGTCACGATCGCGCACGAGATGGTCTGGTGTCGTGTCCCAAGGGAAGGCTTCGGCGATTTGATGTGCGATCTACCCTGCTGTTGGATGGTCGGTGACGCTCAAGGAGATCAGCCGTCGCCGCTCGTGTCTGAGGATGACGCGCACGAATAGCAGTCGAAAGCCGATCGTCGGGACGACGAGGAAGTCCATAGCCGCGATACCAGCCGCATGATTGCGCAGGAACGTCTTCCATGTCTGGCCCGACCCGGGCGGACGCTTGGCCATGTACTTGGCGACGGTCGACTGAGCGAGCTCGTATCCAAGCTTGAGCAGCTCACCGTGGGTGCGCGGTGCGCCCCATAGTAGATTCTCCAGGCTCATCCGTCGGATCAGACCGCGAAGCTCTGCCGATACGTGTGGTCGACCGCCTCGGGAGCAGGACTTCCCGCGCCAGTACAGCCTAAAGCCAGCCCGATGCCATCGGACAGTCGTCTCGGGTTGGGTGATGACGGTGGCTCTCAGCAGCGGCGGCACGAAGCGATACAGCCAAAACGAAGATCAACCGGTCGACGACTGTCAGCCGTGGTCGATGAGGTGCCCCACGGCGCAGCACATTCAGCTGATGCCGGAGGAACACGATCTCGGCTTCCAACCGCGCCCGCGTCTTAAGCGGCGATGCCAATACGTGAAGAAATAGGCCAAGCAATGCGACCATCTCGGCTCAACTTAACCGATGCCAATCCGACCGCTCATGTGGATAGAGTTCTCGGTAGGGACAGCGGGCGTCGAGCCTTGAGCTACCGCAGCTTCACCATAACGTGGTGCACTCAATGCGGAGGCCAGCAATTCGACAGCCACGATGTCGGCTCACGCCGCGGACATCGGACTCGATGCCCGGAAGCATCTGGAAGACGTTGCGCAGGACGCGGCCCGCCAGTTGGCCAGCGCGAAGCGTCGCTTGGTCCAGTACACGGTCGAGCCGCTGACCGTGACGCTGGTCACGATCGCTCGTCGTTGGCGCCGGCATCGGCCGCCAGCAGGATCTGCGCCCGCTTCAATCGGCGCGCTGCGTGTTTGCCGCCGCTCAGCAGCGCCATGAGCTGATCGCGCTCGACTTGGCTCAGCTCCACCCGGTACGGTACATTCATCACATGCCCCAAAACAACCAGGGTGCATAGATGAATCGGATGCCGGGCCCGTGTCTCACAACTTCCGCACCCAGCTTCACGGAAAAGCAGGGACAGAATCGCGCCTTCATCCACGCCTACACGCTGGTGCTCGGCTGGCTGCCCACCGAGGCCGATCTGCAACGCCACTTCCGCGTAACCTCACCTTCGGTTCATCAGATGGTGCTCACCCTTGCGCGTGCCGCACTGATCCGCCGGCCCGGTGTCGCTCGCAGCATCGAAGTGCTGATCTACGCAGCCGCTCCTACGTCCCAGCTCCGAATAAATCGTCAAATCCTCTGTGCAAAGGTACTCGCGCCATGAACCGATCGAGCTATCGTCCTGCCCAGGTCACGCTATCGGATTCGGGGCGTTAGTCGTGCGCATCGTCTTTCGTTGCGATCCCGCTCTGAAGGACCAGCTACCTCGTCCGTTCGCAGCACGGCACGGGCTACCCGACTGGCTGCGCCGCATGCCCTCCTCCGCCTTCTCCGAAACGCACGGCCAGAACGTCCGGACGGTGAAGCAATGCCCTCCCTTCGTCGATGCGATGGCGCACGGCTTCATGATACCATTGCCTTGCGATGTCGTTATCCGCGACGGTTGCTTCTCCTGGTCATGGGACTTGCCGCCACTGTCGGTCGAAATGCATCCGCGATCGCCGCTCAGTTTCCATGTCCCGGCCCAGGTGACTGGAACGCCGTTTCATACCCAGGACGGGGCGATCGTGAAATTCAACAGCTTCTGGACGATCGAACTCGCGCAAGACCATTCGCTCTTCGCTACGCATCCGGTCAATCGCGACGACCTACCGTTTCGATTGCTGACCGGCTTGGTCGACGCCGACCGCTTCACCGACGTTGGCATTCTCTTTCCGGCGGTCTGGATCAATCCCACTTTCGACGGAGTCCTGAAGGCCGGGACACCCGTGGCACAATGTTTCCCGGTGCTGCGCGACTCGCTCGACCTCTCCTTCGAATCGCTAACGGTCGAGAAGCGGCAACAGTACGACACGACAGCAGTAGCCCTGCTTTCGAAGCCCGGCGTTTATCGGCGGCGCTATCGGGCGCGCCGTGGGCGATCAAGCCCCGAGTGATCGGCGCAATGCGTTGTGGTCGAGCCAGACTTCACCGACCGGAGAGGCGGCAAGGGCCTGCGCGATGCGACCGAATGTGTCGGATCGCAGCCGCAATGCCGTTCGATAGGCTTCCTTGGCACCCGGCAAGTCGCCGGTATTTTGTCGGCAGATCCCGAGATTGACAGCAGCCTCGACCAGCTCCGGCTGTACCTTCAGAGCTCGATCGTAAATTGCCGCCGCTTCAGCAAAATTGCCGCGATCCTGTTCTATCACGCCGAGCGCAAACCACGCCTCCGCGCGATCGGGCGTCAAAGTCGCCGCCGTCCCGAACGCCTCGACGGCTTCCGTGATCCTTCCCAACGACCGCAGAATGGTGCCCCTTCGCAAGTGCAAGGCTGCGGATGGCGCAACCGTCGCCGCGCGCGTAAATGCGATCAACGCGGCATCCAGCTTGTTGGCCAAATACAAAGCGTCACCCAGAACCCGCCATCCATCGGCGTCGGCCGGAAAGCGTTCGAGCAGCGTCCGTAGGAGTGCCGTCGCTTCGCTATCCCCCAGCTCGAGCAGTGTGACGCACATCAGAAAGGCCGGCTCGGCACGATCGGGATCGAGCTCGACCGCCCGTCGGAAAAACGAAATAGCCAAACTCGGATTGCCGGAAGACCGTGCCCCACGGCCGGCAATGATCAGGGTCGGCACATGGTCCGGGCGCCGCTCGAGGCTTGCAGAGGCCCCGCGCACGGCACCCGCCCCGTCCCCACGCTCAAGGGCGATCGCTGCGGAGAGTTGGCGCGCCGCCGGATGATCCGGTGCGCTCAGAAGCAAATCCCGGCAGATCGCGTCTGCCGTGTCCAGGTCGCCGTTCCTGAGAGCCACCAGGGCCCTGGAAAGGGTAGATACGAGGCTTCCAGGCTGAGGGTTCATGATTGCACTGCCAACCAAGAGGTCACGCGGACGCGAGTGCCGTCACTGCGAAGGTCGGGGACAATTTACTCTACTCCAATAGCGATCATAGCGCGCTGCAGTGCTCGCCGCATTTTTGGTTCTGTGGACACGGGGATAGCGGTCGCACCTTAGCCCTGAGCGGCCATCCGCTGGGCATGCCCTGTCGGAGTTGCGGTCATCGCATCCAGTTGAGCGCTCGGCAACTGGATGCGATGACCGCAACTCTGCGAAAGCCCTGGCGGCACCAGTTTGTGGGGTCCCGGCTTCCTCACCGAAGGAACCTGAGGAGGTCTGCCGATGGACGTCCTTACGCTTCACGATTTGGCAGTCAGCTCGCGTCCCGCCGGGGTCGAGTGCATCCACTGTATCCATCGTGCTGTTTTCGTTGCGAAGGATCTGAGGGCAAAGCAAGGCGACAGGCGGACGCTTGCCGAGGCGGGTGTGCGCTGCGGCAAGTGCGGATCACGGCAGTTCTCGGTGGTGCAGCTTGCGTCGCCCGGCAAGGTCCACGCTTTCCTGAGGAACCTCTGATGGTCCGGCGCAAGGGCAATCCGTTCGCCGACCTGGAACGGCGCCTCCCTCACCGGACTTACATCAGGCGGGAAGGCCCGTGGTGTAGTGACGATCGGGATGAGCTCTTGCCCTCCGAAGGCAGAGGTCGTGAGTTCGAATCTCGCCGGGTCCGCCAGCTAACCTATTGAAGTAGATTCGAAATCCGCGTCGGGCGTAATTGCTCACCGACGCGTCCCACAATTGTATTGTGCCTGCCGAAAACCCTATCCACACGCTTGTCCCTACCGAGAACTATATCCGGCAGTAATGATGATGAAGTCCGCCGAGGATCGGCCGCGACATGACCTGGCCGAGCGGGTGGATCGGCCGATGGGCCGGCGAATCCTTGTCCAGAGAAAGATGCGTTCGGAGTTCGTTATAATAGCAGGTGTAGGCAGCTAGGATCCGGCGCAGATGGGCTTCGCCAAAAACGACAACGTGATCGAGGCATTCTCGGCGGATCGAGCCGATCAATCTCTCCGCATGCCCGTTCTGCCAGGGTGACCGCGCCGCCGTCGGGTGATCACGAATGCCCATAGCTGCAAGACGACGGATGACGACATGACCATAGGATGCATCGCGGTCTCGAATGAGGTAGTCGGGCGCTTCGTTCCAGGGGAAGGCATCGGTGATCTGGCGGGCGATCCATTCCGCCGTTGGATTGGCCGTTACCCTCAGTGATATGAGCCGCCGGCGTTCGTGCCTAAGGATGGCCAAAACGAAGAGCAATCGGAAGCCGACCGTCGGTACGATCAGAAAGTCCATGGCGGCAATGCCTGCCGCATGATTGTGGAGAAACGTCTTCCAGGTCTGCGACCGCCCTCGTCCCCTCTTTGCCATGTATTTGGCGACCGTCGACTGTGCAACCTGGAACCCGAGCTTAAGCAGTTCTCCGTGGATGCGCGGAGCGCCCCAAAGCGGGTTGGCCAGGATTATGTCCTGGATCAGGTGGCGGAGTTCCCCGTGATCCTTGGCCGACCGCCATGAGATCGGGACTTCCAGCGCCAATACAGTCGGAAGCCCGCCCGATGCCACCGGATGACAGTCTGTGGCTGGATGATGGTGATGGCCCTCAACACCGACGGAAATAATCGGTAGAGCCAGACGAAGATCATTCGATCGGCGATCGTCAATCTCGGCTTCGCGGGCGCCCGTCGGCGCAGCACGTTCACCTGATGCCGCAGCAGGATGATCTCCGCTTCCAGTCGTGCCCGCGTTTTGAACGGCGAGATCACGACGTGGACGAACAGCGTCAGGAACTCGGTCATTGCGAACCAGCCTAGTACCTCTGCACGGAGATTATGACTCTTTGACAGGGTAGGCGCGGCGCAGTTTTTCGCGGGCTTTCTCGGTCGTGAACATCCATTTGATGCGGGCGCGGTCGGT
>WNFD01018706.1_pt1 | contig 10544 bp, 10 predicted proteins | sample 5400491 | NCBI WGS metagenome assembly WNFD01 (sample SAMN13153343, study PRJNA577476) | soil metagenome | isolation source: 120 cm saprolite under Douglas fir tree site 2 hole 2 replicate 2 | place: USA:California | collected 2015-04-18 | reverse complement strand
TGTGGAGTCTAAAACGATTGCCTAAAACGTTTCAGGCCACGCTAATTCCCTGAGTCTGATCTGTCAAGCCTTCCCGCGCCCGCCCAATCGACCACCGAGGACTGTTGCGAACTGGAGCCCGATCAGGATGAAGACCCAATCCGTCGAGGGCGACCACCAGGAATTCCCACACGGTGCGACCGCGCAGGCGGGTGTCCGATTGCATAATCGAAGCGAAGACCAGCCGACCAATACGTCACCACTCTCTTGACTGAGTCCAACATAGCACCGCCGAACGGAGGGTTTTCCACCTCCGACCAGCAACTACCGCGGGTGCAACGAACCGAGCTACGTCCAATTCGAGCGTCTTCACACAGATGGAAACTAGCTGCATGCCATGCGGCGCGTGCTGAAAACGGCGAGGAGCTCGCCTCGCCATTGGTGAAACGGAGGTGCTTCGATGATTCGAGAACGGCCCGGAGTCCCGACTCCGCCCCAGCCAATCCGCGACAACCAGGGCGCGTCGATCCTTGGACCGACGAACCCCGCTCGCGAGGCGCAGGCGCCGGATCTGCTCGCGCCGCCGCGAACCGATCACGGCACGCTGCCGAACCTCAGGTGGTCCTTCGCCGACAGCCACAATCACTTGAGCGAAGGCGGCTGGGCCCGGCAGACGACGATCCGCGAGCTGCCCATCGCCACCGAGATCGCCGGCGTCAACATGCGGCTCAAGGCCGGCGCGGTGCGGGAGCTGCACTGGCACAAGGAGGCCGAGTTGGCCTACATGGTCGCCGGCCGGGCGCGGATCACCGCCGTCGACCCGGAGCTGCGCGCCTTCCAGGACGACGTCAGCGAAGGTGACCTCTGGTACTTCCCAGCCGGTCTCCCGCACTCGATCCAGGGCCTCGCTGACGACGGCTGCGAGATGCTGCTCGTCGTCGACGACGGCCACTTCGACGACGACACGAACTCGACCTTTCAGCTCACGGAGTGGTTGGCGCATACGCCACGGGAGGTTCTCGCCAAGAACTTCGACGTGCCCGAGAGCGCCTTTGCTGACCTCCCCGACCACGAGCTCTATATCTTCCATGCGCCGATGCCCGGCCCGCTCAGCGCGCAGCGGATCGCCGGCGCCGGGCCGGTCCCCGAGCCCTTCACCCACCACCTGCTCGCCCAGGAGCCGGTCCGGACGAAGGGAGGCAGCTTCCGCATCGCCGACTCGAGGGTGTTCAAGGCGTCCAAGACGATTGCCACGGCCATGATCGAGATCGAGCCCGGGGGGCTGCGCGAGCTGCACTGGCACCCGCTCGCCGACGAGTGGCTGTACTTCCTCTCGGGAGAGGCGCGGATGGGGGTGTTCGGTGCCAATGGGAACGCCGGCACCTTCGATTACCAGGCGGGCGACGTCGGCTACGTGCCGCGCCCGATGGGCCACTACGTCGTGAACCGGGGCGCGACGACGTTGCGGTTCCTCGGGGTGTTCCGGAGCGATCGCGTGGCGGAAGCGTCGCTTAGCAAGTTGTTGGCGCTCACCCCCCACGAGCTCGTGCGGGCGCACCTTCACATCGACGAGTCGGTTCTCGCAAAAATCCCGTTGCGTCACACCCCGATCGTGCCAGTCTGAGCCGGCGACCGGCGCGAATCCCCCCGGGTACGGAAGCCGATGGGCGCAGGATCACGGAGCTCCGTGTCTAGATGCGGTCGCCCGCAGGAGCGGCAGTGCCATTGCCGGGAAGATGACCACCGACAGTAGCCCAGCGGCCACTAGCGCCGCGCCATTGGCGGGCAGAATCGCATGCAGTTGCACGCCAATGGTCGTCGCGGCGACGATAAGCGGCAGTGACGTGGCCTGCAGAAGCCCGCTGGCGATGATCTCTGCAGGCACGAGGCCACTCGCCCGATAGATCACCGCGGGAAGGCCACGAACGAACAGGAGCGCGGCGAGGAATATCGGCACGCGCACCACCGTCCCGGCATCAGCGAACAGCGCCCCCAGGTTGAACTGTATGCCGCTGGTCACGAAAAACACGGGTATGAGGAACCCGTAACCAAGGCCCTCGATCTTGACGTGAAACTGCGGATGGGTCCGCTCGGCATGAGGGTCGACCAGGCGCAACACGCCTCCGGCGAAGAAGGCTCCGAGGATGGCCTCAAAGCCAAGATGCAGGGCCAGCGTGGATAGCCCAACCACCAGCAGCATCGACAGGCGGACTCGCAATTGCGCGCTGGTGTCAGCCAGCTTAGAGACGACCTGGCGGATGCGCATCCAGTGCTCGGCATGCATCGTGGCGACCACGACCAGCGCAACCAGCGCGACGAGGCTGAGTAACAGCACTAGCCTTGCACCCGGGCCGGTCGACTCCTCCGAGAAGAACAACGACAGCAAAACAACTGCACTGACCTCGCCGAGGGAGGCTCCAGCGATGGTCAGCTGCCCGACCGGGCGATCGATCACGCCGGCGTCCTTCAGAATCGGAACGACGAGGCCAAGAGACGTGGCGACCAGGGTGATAGCGATCAGGAGCGCACTCTCGACCAGTCCGGCCATGAATAACAACTCACCCATGATCGCCGCGAGTACAACCGTGACCGCCAAACCCAGGCCCGCTTGTTTCGCGCGCTGCCCTCGAAAGTGTTGGATATCGATTTCCAAGCCGGACAGAAACAGCAGGAAGCCAAGACCAATCGTAGAAAACGCCAGGACTGTGGTGTCCGTCTGTACCAGCTTGAGTGCTGCCGGACCCAGCACTATGCCAGCCACGATCTCAAGGACTGGGCCAGGCAGGGGAAGGCGTGGGAACAGCCCGAGCACAAACGGGACACCGGCGGCAACCGCCACTACGATGAGCAGGTTGTCGTACGACATTTGGCGGTCTCGGCGTTACTGGTGATTGAGACGGCGCTCAAGAGGGCCGAAAGGCGTCCCCGCACGTCGTTGGCGCGGCTGGCACTGGCCCGGTTGTCGGAGACGGGACCGGAGGACGTCGGGCACTGCAACGCAACGCGCACGGCGCGGTCTTCGAGCGAGCAGCAGCCAAACCATGATTGGGGTGCCTCACGTCCTCATTTCAGCACAGGTCCCGATCGCCGAACGCCTCCCGTCTCTTGCCGTCTCTCTCCCGAACGGCTCCCGAACATGCTCCGCGAAGTGGGTTTTGATCCCGAGCAGTGTCCGGTCTGCATGGTATGCGGCCCGACGTCGCTGGTGGAGGCGGTAGCCAGCGCGCTGGTGGAGTTAGGCAATCCGCGGATCGGATCAAGACGGAACGATTTGGGCCAACCGGAGGATAGGCGATCGATGGGGCTCAGGTATCGGGTCAAAGATCAATCCCAAGAATAGTGCAGCATTTGAGCAGTCCTTTGACCGCCGTTTGATTGCTTCCACCGTGACTGATGCTATTGGCGAGATCGGTGACCGCGTTCACGGCTCGCGGGGCATTGAGATCGTCATCCAGAGCGGCGCGTACCTCAGCAATGTATGGTCGCGGATCTGCCCCCGCCCCGCCAGCTATGGCCGAGCGAAGCCTGGACAACAGCTCTCTGGCCGGCTCTAACATGGATGTGTCCCATTCAAATCCACTTCGGTAGTGATGCGACATCAGCGCTAGCCTTAGCACCGTTGGTTCGCAAGAACGCAAGACATCTCCGACAAACACCAGATTGCCGAGGGACTTGGACATCTTTTCGCCAGCGTAGGTGACGACGCCCGTATGAACCCAGTGTTTGACGAAAGGCTTCCGCGTAATGGCTTCGACGATCGCGCGCTTGCATTCATGGTGCGGGAACACGAGGTCCGTTCCGCCGCCGTGGATGTCAACGGTTGATCCGAGAGCACTCAGCGACATGGCCGCGCACCCCACATGCCACCCAGGCCGGCCCGTGCCGAGCTCGGTATCCCAGGAGGGCTCTCCAGGGCTGGACATCTTCCAGAGAACGAAATCCAGTGGATGACGTTTTCCGGGTTTGTCCGGATCTCCTCCCCGAGCCCTGGCCAGAGCCAGCCGCAGTGTGTCTGGGTACATGGACAGGTTGCCGAAGCCTGCGAACGCCGCTGTATTGAAGTAAGTGTCGCCGTCGAGCACATAAGTAAACCCGCCCGCCGTTAGTTCCCGAATGAGCTCGACAGTGCTCTGAATGCTGTGTGTCGCCCGCGGCTCTTGATCAGGAGGAAGGAGGTTTAGTTGCGACATCTCAGAAGCAAATCGTGCCTCTTCGGATTCACCAAGCTCCAGGTAATTCACTCTGTGCGCACGAGCGTATTCGAGAATAGAGTCGTCAACGTCCGTGATGTTGCGCACATGAGCAACCTCTTGGCCCCGGTCTCTGAGCCGACGAATGAGGAGATCGTATGTCAGGTAGACCATCGCGTGACCGATGTGTGCCGCGTCGTAGGGAGTAATTCCGCAAACGTACAAGCCCAGGGTTCCGGAACTCGAAACCTCTTCCAGTTTCCTGCTGGCGGTATCAAATAACCGGACGCCAGTCATGATCGCGCAGCGGTCGGCCTGTTGGCTCGCCCGGGCAACTTCACTTCATCTCTCAGTGGCCAAACGCCAGGTACTGGTGTACCGAACTGAGTACCGCGGAGCCCTCACCAACCGCTGCCGCAACACGCTTGGTTGATCCCGACCTGAGGTCACCGACCGCGAACAGCCCAGGCTTGCTGGTTTCGAACGGAAGCGGTCGTCGACGCAACACCTGCCACTCATCACCCAGGTGAGCATCATCGAGCGACAGGTCGGTAGGAACGAACCCGCGCAGGTCCAGCGCGGCAAACCCAGCAAGCCACTGCGAATTCGGGTCCGCACCGATGAGTGAGAACAGTCCGCAACAAGGCAGCACGACCTCCCCCTGCGGATCAGTGACATGCACTGAGGTGAGCGTCTGATCACCACCTTCCAGCGCCGTTACCTCAGCATTCAGATGAACATTAATGCGCGGGTGTGCTTCGATGCGATCGACGAGGTAGCGGGACATACTCCTGCCGAGGTCCGGACCGCGAATGATGAGGCTTGCGGGACTGCCGCTGTCAGCAAGAAAAACAACCGCCTGGCCAGCGGAGTTGCCGCCACCAACGACGACCACCGGTGAGCCGGCGCACTGTCGGGCTTCCATTTCGGTAGCCGCGTAATACACGCCGGAGCCCTCGAATCGCTCGAGGCCGTCAAGAGCAAGCCGTCTGTAGCGCGCGCCTGTGGCCGCGATGACTGCCCGTCCGGCCACATCAGTACTATCGCCGAGGCGCAGTACCAGGTTCCCATTCTCCTCACGCACAGATGTAACGGCGCATGGGCTCGTCACGTAGGTGCCAAACTTCTGCGCCTGGACGATCGCCCGCTCGGACAGATCGCTGCCCGAAATGCCAGTCGGAAAGCCGAGATAATTCTCGATTCGTGAACTCGTGCCGGCCTGCCCGCCAACGGCCGCCATTTCGACGATCAAGGTTCGAAGCCCTTCGGATGCGCCGTAGACCGCCGCTGCAAGTCCCGCTGGTCCTCCACCAGCGACCACCAGGTCAAACGAGCGATCTGACACACTGCCGATCGTCAACCCGAGGTACTCGGCGAGCGCTCCAGCCGTCGCGCGGCGCAGCACCGAGCCACCGGTCAGGACGACCGGCAAGTCGCCCGGTGTGATCGCGAACTCGCGGAGAATGTTCTCGACGGAGGCGTCACGGTCTGGGTCCAGCCATTCGTAGGGTATGCGACCGCGGGTGAGATATTCCCGAATGCGAAGCGCCTCGGGCGAGAAGCGAGACGCTACAAGTCGAGTCGACTCGGCCGCGCCGCGTACCAGGATGCTACGGCGAGCCAGGAAGGCAACGAGGATTATGTCGCTGAGTCTGGGGTTGGTTGCGATGAGGTGTCGCAAGCCCTCTCTCGAGATCGCGACGACCTCGCCTGCCTCGACGACGCGGGCGGAGACGAATACCCGTAGGCCGGTCAACAGGTTGAGTTCCCCCAGGAAGCGGCCGGCTCCATGTCGTGCGATCACGCGCTCCGGACCATGGGTGTCCACCACGATCTCCGCGGCGCCTGAGAGCAAGACGTAGAAGTCATACGTTTCGTCGCCCTGCCGATAGAGATACTCACCGGGGGTCATAGCGCGTCTCGTGCCGAGCGACTCGAGCAACGCAAGGTCCGACGGCTCGAGGATGGGAAACGCAGCGAGGTCGTCAATCACGAGTGGAAGCTCATTCACGCGGGCGACATCCCGTTTGACACATCACTCCTCAGGTAGAGAAAACTGCACACGGACCATCCACAATTGCTTTTCCAGTTCCCGGAGCACTTCGATAAGTACGTCCTGCGACACCAGATCAAGCTCTCCAAGTCGATTCATCCGGTCACGTGTGCGCTCAGCAGCTTCAGCAAGCCGATGGGCAATGTCGCGGACTGCCTCTTGCGAGTCGATTGGCGCGCGCGCGATCGACACCCAACCGCTGGTCGAGGCAATCGCGGAAGCCTGGCCATCTGGACTACCGCCGACAGCGACAATCCGCTCGGCGACGGTATCAGCCAGGTCCCGCGATGAGTCGACGAGCTCGTCAAGTTGCCAGCCAGGTCCCGCGATGAGTCGACGAGCTCGTCAAGTTGCGCGTGCAATGGTCGAAAGAGCTCACCGACAACAGTCCAATGTAGCTGCTTGCCGACGAGCGAGAGGTCTATCAGCTCGACGAGCGTGTGCTGCAGCACGGTCGTGACCTCTTCTCGAACCTGGCCCCCGAGGGGCGGCAGATGCGTGACGCTTACCGATGTTGACATGCATTAGATTCTGAACGACCGCACTCAGCCAGGAGCCGGCTTAAACAGGTCCACTCTCTGCTAAAACCTCTCCGGTTGCTCGACCGTGCGGCATGGCGCCGCGCGTGTCATCCCCTGATTCGGCGGCCGTCGATAATCCGAGTCGTATACTGTCAGCCGCATGACGATTACGCGCGCCGACGCGCCCGCTACGCGCGACGGCCAGTTCCTGGTCCCGCCGGTACTCGAATAACCCGCGGTAAATGGGCGTCCCAACTCGGGAGCTCGGGCGCACCGGGCTCGTGGTCAGTCGGATTGGGCTGGGGCTTGCGGCAGTCGGCCGACCCGCCTACATCACGCTTGGCCGGGCGACAGATCTCGGGGCAGACCGCAGTGTCGAAATCATGCGAACGCGATCGCACGCGCTGCTTGATGCGGCCTACGCAGCGGGCGTGCGCTACGTGGATGTGGCACGCTCCTACGGCCGAGCTGAGGAATTCGTGGGCTCATGGCTATCGAGGCGCGACCTTGCGCCTCGGGTAGTGACCGTCGGTTCCAAGTGGGGCTACACCTACACCGGCGAATGGCGGCTTGACACCAGGGTGCAGGAAGTCAAAGACCTGAGCGCCGACAATCTTCGCCGCCAGTTTGCAGATGTATCAAATCCATTCTGCAACACTCGAAAGCGGTGTGTTGGAGGATGAGGGTGTTGTCAGGCAACTGCGGCGGATCAAGGAAGACGGCACAGCGATCGGCGTGACTGTTACGGGTCCGCGTCAATCAGAAACTATTGACCGCGCTCTCGCACTGGGCCTCTTCGACACGGTGCAAGCCACGTGGAATCTCCTCGAGCGCTCGGCCACCGAAGCGCTCGAGCGCGTGCACACGGCGGGGCTGGGCGTCATCGTCAAAGAGGCGGTTGCCAACGGCCGCCTGACTGCATCTGGTGCCGAAGAACCGTTGCTCGCCGCGGCGCGCGAATATGAGGTCGGCCCTGACGTGCTTGCGCTCGCAGTGGTTGTCGATCAGCCCTGGGCAGACGTCGTTCTCAGCGGAGCCGCCACGAGCGAGCAGCTGCGCAGCAACCTGGCAGCCTTGCAAGTCGTTGTCGATCACCGCCTGCAGCAGCGCTTGCGAAAGTTGGTGGAGAGCCCGGAGCAATACTGGTCGGAGCGGGCCCGGCAAAGCTGGGCGTGATCCGCCGTGCGTGATCGGTTTGAAGTTGAAAGCAAATGGCGCAGCCGGTGGCAAGCGGAGCCGCCCCACACACTGGAGGTTCGGACCGGAAGCTCTCGGGAGAACGTGCTGGAACTGGCACTCAAGCGAGAAGCCGTCACACGCCACATTCCCCGAGGTGCCAATATCAAATCAGTGTTTGTCGCTGACAAAGTACTCAATATAGTCCCTGTCGGGTCGCGCACGTAGAGGTTCAGGAATAGGCGTCGCGCGAGCGCGGTCCGGATCTACTGACCCACCACGCGTCCCGTTCGGCGGCCCGCCACTGACTGTCGCTGATGACTGAGCCGGTCAGGACGACTCTGCCGCTCGAGGCTTCGACCGAATGTTGGCGCTGTGCAGTTTTGGATCCGCCAGTTCCTCCATCACGTGCTGGCGTAGACGCACGTCCATCATCGACTGTCCCATCATGCTCCCCGTTACGAAATCACCAGCAGCTCGTTCTGGACCTGGTGTACGCCGGGCGCGGCCCACGCTGCCAGCGTGGCCTCGTCGCGCTCGGACAATGAGTGGACGTTGCCGCTCAAGGTCACAACGCCGCCGTCCGTGGCCACGTGGATATTTCCGGCGTCCGTCTGCGCGTTACGGACGAGTGCCTTCTCAATCTGGGTCTTGACGTCCTGAGCGCTGGCGGACGGTCTGAGCTTGATGTGATTATTCACATCCTTCACGCCGACCAGGGTACGGACAGCGTTGTACGCCGCCTCGCGCTGGTAGTGATGGGGGACGTCACCCGTGAGGGTGAGCCGGCCATTTGCGGCCGATACCGAGATGTGCTCGTTGGGTACCAGCCTGTTCCAGCGGAGCGCATCGTTGGCTGTCCCAGCCAGATCTGCGTCGGTTCTCTCGTCGTCCGGCGGAAGTTGGACCTCGACATTGTCCCCAACCGAGACCACGCCGAGTACACGCCGCGCGGCACGCTTTGCCGCCCACTTCTCTGTGTAACTTGCTATGGAGCCGCTGAGTGTGACGCTCCCATGATCGACCGCCACGTGAATGTTCGCGGCGTTGATGCTCGGGTCCCAGAGAAGCTCGTCGAGGACGTCACGCTCCAGCTCAGCATTGCTCTTCATTCGTCGGTTCCCCTTATTTCATTGCGGCCAGGAGCTGTCGACAGGCCTGCTCGCAGCGACGGCAGGCTTCGAGGCAGACCCGGCAATGCGCGTGATGCGGCGCATGCTGCTCGCACTCGTCGCCGCAGGCTTTGCAATCGGCCGCGCACGCCTCCAGGAGCAACCGGGTGACATTGGAGTCGCGCTCGGTCTGGCGGCTTGTGATCCCGACGGTCGCGCTACAGATGTCGGCACAGTCCAAACAAAGCCGGATGCACTTGATAAGGTCCGCCGTGTGCTGCTCTCTCAAATCAGCGTCTGCGTCCGCGACGCAAGCCTGAAAGCAGTCGCTGAGCGCGTCTATGGTTGTGGCAAGTAAGCCAGCGTCGACGTCAAGGGCGCTGGGGTAACTGTCCAACATCTGCCTCGCGTATGACATGAAGACCTCCTATAGCGATTCACTGAGACTAAGCGCCAGCCGCCAGACCAGCCCTCTACGGTTACTTCGATCGCCTCGCCGGTTCCTCGACGGATGCCCAGCTGAGTACACATGGTTTGTCGATATCGAGGGTCTCCACAACCGCGAGCGCCGCGGCCGGACCTGATACTTCCGCGACTCGGACCCGAGAGGTTGCGAGCCGGTTCGCGTCTCCAGACCGTGTTGTGCGATCGGCTGGGACTTGAGGTCACCGTCCACTACCCGACAGGATGCAGCAACTGGAACCCCGTGGAGCACCGATTGTTCAGCTTCATCAGCTGGAACTGCGTCGGCACGCCGCTGCGCATTTGGGAGCTGTTCCTGGCGGCCATCCGCGGCACCACCACCAAGGCGGGCCTGACTGTCCAGGCCGTGCTGCACTCCGACACGTATCAGAGCTTAGCGGCTTTCAGCGCTAGGTCCTGGTACAGCCCAGCAATAGCGGGTAGCTTCAGCGAGCCCAGCATCAGCGGCATCCGTTCGTGCCGGTCAGCGCGCCGAATGAGGCATGCGCCGCTGTCCGACCGAGTACACGATCATAGGTACACAGGCCCCGCGACTGGTGCGCTCAACTCAGGCACGCGCTGCGCCGACGATCTGCGGACCAGATCGCGTACGGCAGCGAAGGTGGGGGTGATGCCCGGATCGAGTAGCAGACAGCAACGCTCTTACCGGCTCCGATGGAGGTAAGCTCGACGCGCGGAAATGAGAGCAACGATCTTTCCGTCTCGTACGCTGACGGCCTGAACCTGGATCGCATGGGTCCCGACAACCGGTGCGCCAGGCACCAGCAAATCAAGCATGGTCAGGTCCCTCGGCTGCCGGCGTGAGGTGCTGCAGGAGCCCCGCCGCGGCACGTGCATTGATTAGTCGCAGCGGCTCTGTGACACGTCTGGCCTCGAGCACGGCCGCGTCGGCCCCGTCCTCCAATAGAGCCGCCTCGACGCGCCTGTTTTCGATTGTGTCCGTTCAAGACCCGATAGGCAATGCCATCGATCCAGTAGCGGCGATCGCCAACCTCGCCATCCGGCAGGTAGTCTAGCCACGTCCCAAGGC
>WNFD01007839.1_pt1 | contig 10544 bp, 8 predicted proteins | sample 5400491 | NCBI WGS metagenome assembly WNFD01 (sample SAMN13153343, study PRJNA577476) | soil metagenome | isolation source: 120 cm saprolite under Douglas fir tree site 2 hole 2 replicate 2 | place: USA:California | collected 2015-04-18 | reverse complement strand
GACCAGGACGGCCATCTGGCCGCGGTAGCCGCCGGTCCCGTCCGGAACCCAGCCGATATGCATGACCGCGTGAACGGTCCGGTTGACGATCTCCGCGGCCCACTCGTCCCCGGTCAGGTACAGCGAGGTGAAGGGGAGGGCAGCGAAGTCCGGGCCGGACGGCGCCTCGCGCAAGTCCGCCGGCAACCGGTCGCGCAGCGTCGGCCGCTCCGACCCGTGGCCGGCGTCCGGGCCGTCCCAGCCGAGCAGCTCGCCGGCCTTCCACCGGATCGCCCAGAGCGCGCGGACGGCGCAGGAGGCGGAGGCTCGCGACGGGTCGCCGCGCGAGGCCAGCCACTGCACCAGCCGTGGGAAGCCGTCCGGGCCGCCCGGCGTCGGCAGTGCCCACACGTCCTCGAGCCGGAAGTCCCTGGTGAGCTGGTGGATGCGCCAGGGGCGGGAGGTGTGCGCGGTGTCCGGGAGCCGCATATCGGGGCCTCCATCTATACGCTACCGTATAAATGAAGGCTAGCACTGCCAGCGGCGCCGTCAACTCCCGGACGTGATAGTGAGAGGCCATGGCCGCGATCACCCGGACGCCCCGTAGCAGGTGGATCGAGGAGGGCTTGCGGGCCCTTGCGGCCGGAGGCCCGGACGCGGTCCGGGTCGAGGCCCTGGCGCAGGCGCTCGGCGTGACCAAGGGCGGCTTCTACGGGCATTTCGCCGACCGGAACGCGCTGCTCGGCGAGATGCTCGACACGTGGGAGCGGATGAGCACCGATGAGGTGCTCGAGCGCGTCGAGCGCCAGGGCGGCGACGTCAGGGCCAGGCTGCGGCTGGCGGGCGCGCTCACCTTCTCCAGCGAGGTGCTGCCGATCGACCTGGCCATCCGCGACTGGTCCCGGCGGGACCAGGCGGTCGCCGAGCGCCTCCGGCGCGTCGACAACCGGCGGATGAACTACCTGCGCCTGCTGTTCAGCGCCATCTGCCGCGACGAGAACGAGGTCGAGGCCCGCAGCACGCTCGCCTTCTCGCTAGTGATCGGCCACCACTTCATGGCCGCCGATCACGGCGCGCGCAGCCACGCGGACGTGCTCGAGCTTGCCGCGAGGTGGCTCCTGGCGTAGTAGCACCTGAGCGCTGCAAGCGTGATCGGGCGTTGTTCCTCATCTTGCGGTGGCCAGCAGCCCTCCGGCTCCAACGCACGGACCCGAGCCTATGGCGCGTGGCGCGGCGAAATTACCTGAAGTGGATTGTCTCCGGGTTGCCGCCCTTGCCAACTGCCGGCACCTTGACGAAACCCGAGCCTAGGTTCTCGGCCGCTGTGATCGTATACCGGTTGGACGTCCCCGTCCTCACTCCCGCCGGGATCTTGATCGGGCAGATGAACGCCCGGGCAGTCGAACTCCATTTGCAAACCGCGATGACCGGATTAATTGCTGGCCCCGCGAGTGTCACGCGGACGTCGTGCGCCGCAGCGAGCGACGCCGCGGCTGTGCTGGCGATAGCTTTGCCCGCTGCGTTGGTGAGCCGGAATTTCGCCTTGATCGTGTGGGACGATTTGGCGACTGTGCTGCCGGGCACCGGCGCGATGAAACCGCCGAATCCGTACACGACCGTATAGGTCACGCGGACCGGAGAGGCCTGGTCGTTGCCGGCCCGGTCCACGGCGCCCGCGCATGTCGCTGTGAACGAACCCACCCCGTGCACGCCCGTGGTGGTCACCGTGAGGGAGGCAGGGATGACTACTGCGGAGTTGTCGGTTGTCTGGCAGCCGGCGCTGGGGACGGCGCTGAGTACGTACTGATGGTGGGCGGCCACGCCGGTGACAGTGACGACCGGTGGCGAGGTGTCGAGCTTGCTGAGGCATCCATCCACGTGCTTGTCGGAGTTGCTGCCGTCAGGGCACGTGGTGTTGGACCAGGTCGCCCCGGTCACGAGTGCGTCGAACAGGTTGGCGTTGGTGAGGTCGGTGTCCTTGATGGTCGCGCCTCTGAGGTCAGCGAAACTCAGGGCTGCGTTAGCGAGCTCTGTGCTGCTAAGCACGGCCTGGGAAAGATTTGCGCTGTTCAGGTTTGCGCTGGTGAGATTGGCGCCTGTCAGGTTCGCGCCGGCCATGGTGACGTGATCGGCGAAGGCGTTGTCCAGGTCGGCGTTCGTCAGGTCGACGTTGCTCAGGTCTGCGCTAGACATCGTGGCGGAGGCCAGGGATCCGCCGTTGAAGGTCGCGCCCGCGAGGTGCGCGTTTGAGAGCGTGGCGCGACCCAGGTTGGCGCCGGCGAGCTTGGCCGCTGCCAGGTGGGCGCCGGACAGATCCGTGCTGAAGAGATCCGCTCCGCTGAGGTCCGCACCATTCAGGGCGGCGTTGGCCAGCGAGTCGAACGGCCCGATGAGGTAACCGCCGACGACCGACCAGTTGGTTGGCAAGGCAGCCGGTGTCCCTTTGACGCCGCCCGACGTCACGAAATTGAGGACGGCGCCGCCCAGGTTGGTTCCATTCAGGTTGGCACCGCTGAAGTTCGAGCTGCTCAAGAACGCGTTGCTCAGGTTCGCATTGGCCAGGTTCGTGTTCGTCAGGACGAGGCCACCCAGCTGGATGCCAGCAAGGAAGATGCCGGATAGATTTGCGCCCGTCAGGTTGGCGCCCGGGCCGATGAGGTAGCCGCGCCTGAGTTGCCAGTTACCGGGAAGCGCGGCCGGAGTGGTGGTGATCCCGCCGGAGGACACCCCGTCCAAAGTTGCCCCGTCAAGCCTCGTGTTGGTCAGGTTCGAGTTGGCGAGATTCGCTCCGATCATGACCGCAGTCGACAGGTTGGCGTCGGTCAGGTTCGCCGCGCTCAGATCGGCATTGTTCAGCTTTGTGATGGTCAGGTCGGTCGCGTTGGTCAGGTCAGCGCCGGTCAGATCCGCGCCAGCCAATTTCGCGCCCGCAAGCAAGGCGCCAGGTCCGATGAGATAGCCCTGCACCAGAGACCAATTCACGGGCAGGGCGGTAGGCGTTCCGGTGACTCCGCCAGAGGAGACTCCGCTCATGTCCGCGCTGCTCAGATCGACGCCACCCAGGTTCGCGCCCGCCAGGTTGGCGTGGGGACCAACGAGATAGCCGCTCACCAGGAGCCAGTTATCCGGAAGCGACGACGGCGTTCCGGCAATGCCGCCGGAGGACACGTCTGCCAGGTTGGCACCGCTGAGGATCGTGCCATTCAGGTTCGCGGTGCCCAAGGTCGCGCCGGCCATGTTTGCATCGACAAGGTTGGCACCGCTGAGGTTCGCGCCATTCAGGTTCGCGTTGCCGAGCGTTGCATCGGCCAGGTCGGTGTTCACCAGCTTCGCACTGGCCAAGTTGGCGCCAGTAAGGTTGGCGGAGCTTAGCATGCATCCCGACCAATCGACCCCTGGCGCAGGCGGCGGCGACACCGCGTGAGTCGTGAAATCGACCGTCGGGCAAGTAACCGCCGACGCTTGGCCAGCTGCCACGGCCAGCGTCCCTGCTATCACAACCAGCATCGCTGCTAGGGACAGCACGCGAGCGCCAGGCCTGCCGATATTCATGGATCCTCCGCCGGAACCCTGATGTGGATGTCGCCAGGTGGCTGAACCCATTGGCGCGCCAGGAGACTATCTCACTTCAAACCGGGGCGTAAGTGTTATGTCGGTATTCGCCATTCGGCATTCAGTGATCCAATCCTCGAATGCCGTGCCGTCCGGCTGGACGGCTGTGTACCGAAGGCGCGCAAGCTGACCAGCGGCCAGGAACCATGGGCAACGCTGCTGGGCTGTCGTCCCTGCACGCCTTGGGTCATGAGCAGGATCGGCAAGCGTTAGCCGATGCCTCAATAGGTTATGGGCGAAACTAGAGGCATGATCAAGCTGGCGCAGCTCACCAATGATCAGATCCAGAAGTTGCCGATCGACCGCCTTGCGTTGCTCGTGCTCGAGCACTGTGACGAGAGTGGCGCGTGGAACACGCACAATTTCCTCAACAGCGCCCAGCATCGCGGGGTTGATCAGGCGGCGCTTGCCTGCCTCTCGGAGGCGATGAACTGGCTGATCTCTCACGGCCTCGTTGCTCGCGACAAGCCCGGCCAGACCAGCAGCGCGCACTCGATGTTCGTTACGCGGGCTGGCAGGCACGTCCTCGTTGAAGGTATCGCCGGTGTCGTTGCGGCGACACGGCTGAACGTGGACCTACACGAGCGACTCGCCAAGGTGCGAACGCAATTCCTCGTGAGTGAGTACGAACTCGCGGCCTTCGCTGCGATGCGCGAGGTTGAAATCCGGGTTCGCGAGCTGGCCAAGGCCCAGACCTCGCTCATCGGAGTCAAGCTTATGCGCCAGGCTTTCAAGCCTGGGGGCGGCCCGCTCGCCGATCCAAACCTCGATGTGGGCGAACAGGTTGGAATGATGGAATTGTTTGCAGGAGCCATCGGCACATTCAAGAACCCGCCGAGCCACCGGCAGGTCGACTACGACGACCCGACCGAGGCGAGCGAGGTCGTAATGCTCGCAGACCTGTTGATGCGCATCCTCGACCGCCTGTAGAAGGCGCCGATCGCGACATCGACCAGCCCTTGTCCGAGTGTCTGAGCTGGGTGGATCTGAGAGGAGAATTGAACCTTGGCCCCTCGATCCGAACTCCCTAGCGGCGAGGTTATTCGTGGTCGTTTCGGCATACCGAGAGCACATACACCGTCCGCACAACCACATTCCGGGACGGCCCCACCGAACGGGGACGTACCATACCCGAGCCTCCCTGGCTCCTGGGTAGGCACGCTAGGCAAAGTAGTTCGCCTGCGGAAGGAGGCATCGGCCCTGCGCGCTACTCCTCGGATATTGCATCGAAGTAACCGCGCGATCAGACTACCCCGCGGGACGTTACCTGGAACCGCCGGAACAGGTCTGCGAAGAAGTGCTTGAGCAGGGTGCGGGCGCATTCGCGGTCTTGGAGCTCGGTGGCGCCGAACCGGAACACTTCGTATCCACTGAGCTTGAGGTCCCGGTCGCCGCGCATGCTCTCTGCGTACCTGGCGGCGTCCGGTCGTCCGCCAGTGCTGAAGTGGTGGGATCCGTCCACTTCGAGGACGACTCGCTGGCCATGAGGCAGGAGGAGCAGGAAGTCCATGCGGAATCTCAGCAGGGCTTTAGGGCCGCGCTCGCGGACTGTCTTTGGGTCCCAGTGCAGCCATACCTCGGGCAAGAGCGCCGGAAGGTCCTGCACGGCGCGGCCGTGGATCTCGTGGTAGAGCTCATACAGATTCCGTTGCGGAGGAGAGTTTTCGGGCAGGCTGCGGATAAGCCTCCGGTACAGCGACTTTTTTGCAACGGCCTCGCTTGAGAGCAGTTTTGTGTCCTTCCACCATTCCTGCAGGTCACGCCATCGGATGCCGTCGCCTCCGATGGGGCGGTCGTAGACCAGGACTTTGTCAGCGTTTTCGACGATCTCGATGTTGTTGTCGATGGCATCGCGGAACCGGATGTCGGGCTTGACCAGCGAGGCAAAGATAAGATTCTTCGGCCGCCGGTTGTGCGCCGACTGGGTCGAGACGACGCTGAACACTGGATAGCCTCCGTCGGACCCGGTTTCACGCAACTCGGCTCCCACGGCTTGAAGATGCGGGTTGACGGTGTCAACGATGCGTCGCTGCCCTGGCTCGTCGGGGATGACGTCGGCGACGACCAGCCCCTCGAGGAACCGCGCAAACCGCGTGTCGCTCGCGTCGAATGCGCCCAGCTGTTCAAACAGATACTCGGTGGACCAGTCGCCAGGGTTGCGGAACACGTGCCGCTCGATTTGCGCACCCAAACCCGTTGCGGCGCCGCCGAGCAACGCCTGGGTCAGGCCACCGAACGGGTCGTCGTCCAGTACCCAAAAGCGGTCCAGGAGGGCACTGAACCGGTCGGCGTCGTACACGAGGTCGGCGAGATCGAGGTCCCGGGCGATCTCACGCCGGGTTCTCTTGGGTATCTCATGGCCGCCGGTCCACAGCACGTCCTGGATCGCGTTGCGGGTCGCGGCATCCACTCGCAGCTGCTGGCTCGTCAAGATCCGTTCCGCCACCATCGGCAGATCGGCGTCCGCCAGGGCAGCGAAACTGTGGTCGACGCGTTCGCGTTTCGTGCCCCCGGGAGGTTCCGGCAGGCCTAGACGTTCACACGCCTCGCCAAGCTCCGCGTGCGTGTACATCGTGAGACCCTCGACGGCTTTTCCGACCGCCTGACGTAGCGCCATGAGGTCCATACCACCCGCCACGACTCAATTCTGACAGGGACAGGGCTCGCTACCGCAGACCATCGTCGCGCAGGTCATGCAGCCAGTGCTGACTGCGATGATCGCGCGTGTACGAGAGCGAACTGCAACCAGAACTACACCCAGCTCCTTGTTTGCGATGATCATGGTGGGCCTGCGGCTGACCCCCTCGATGCGAACTATCTGCCGAACGGTCGGCCACGTAGTTGGCGCAGGCCGCGAGGTTGATGAGGTTCATTGATGGTCGGCGATGGCACCATCGCGCTGCTGCACTTTCGTGCTCCACATTGACCAGCGGGCGTGCGACCTTGACGCTGGCCAGTCCATAACCAGCCCGTATCGCTTAAGGCATTAACGACTCCGGTCTCCGACGAGCACGGCAACAGCGCCGGCCACGGCTCACGCTCACCGAGCCGGTCGTGACCCGGCTGCTGGACCACGAGCCGATGGCCTCACCCGGTGCGGCATGTCCGGCGCTGGCATGGCGGGACCGCATCGCCCTGCTCGCCAGGTTAGCCCGCTACAGTGACATGATTCGCAGTCACGTCGCGTTTTTCTGGGGAGCAACAAACCGTGCCCGGAACTGCCCGGCAGCCCGCTGACTCGCCGCTGCACTGGCGCCAGGTCCGCCGGGAGCTGAACCAGCGAAGGCACGAACTCGCCCAGGCAGCCAGTCGCCTCTACCCCAATGTGCCGCACGTCGGCACCACTCCCCTGCTGTGCCGCCCAGAGTGGGTGCCCGACCTACCTATCCCGCTAGACGAGGTGACGCTGGGCTGGACGAAGCACCCCGCGGCTCCTGCGGTCGTCGGCTCTGAGAAGGCGTCGGCGCACGTCCGGCCCGTCACGAACGACGGAACGCGGTACCCCACCTACGCCGACGCCGTCGCCGTGCTCGATCCCCCATCGTTGTTCGAGAACTGGGTCGCCTACCGGTTCCTAGCGGCCAACCTGGCAGCGGACGACGTGCTGGGCCGCCTGGAGCTGACCAGTGGCCGATACTTCGACAGCGTGAACATCAGCGAGGCCCTCGCGCACGAACTCGCCGAGGCCTGGCTCGATGGCTCAGGAACGATCACCATGCTCAGCCTGCCATTCCGCGACTTCATCGGCGACCCGTGCGATCTGGAGCGGCGCCCCGCCTGGCGTCGCGATCACCACACTCACTATCCGCCGCACGCCCGATGAGGAGGCGTCCTTCCTGCTGCACTGGCGCGACCCCGCGAAGGTCACGCATGCCGGCGGCATGTGCCAGGTCATCCCGGTTGGCATCTTCCAACCGGCCGACGACAACCTTGTGTCCATGCGAAGCGACCTGAGCCTGTGGCTGTCCATGGCGCGGGAGTTCAGCGAGGAACTGCTCGGCACCACGGAGGAGTACGGCAACCTGGGTTCTCCCCTCGATTACTGCCGATGGCCCTTCTACCGCGATCTGGGCGCCGCTCGCAAGGCCGGAGAGCTGAGGGTGTTCTGTCTCGGCCTCGGCACGGACCCGCTGACCTTGGCCGTGGACATACTCACCGTCGCCATTTTCGACAGCCTCACCTTCGACGCGCTGTTCGGCGGCCTGGTCTCCGCTAACGCCGAAGGCCGGGTCATCAGCGCGAACCGCGCTTCCGATGGCATCGGTGTTCCGTTCGCCAGGGACGCTGTCGAGAGATTGGTGAACGGCGAGGAGCCGATGCAAGCCGCCGGCGCCGCCGCCGTTCAGTTGGCCTGGCGCCACCGCAAGCTCCTACTGGCGTGAGCTGCTGACCGGACGGAGGTCCGCACGATGCCTGATCGCTGGACCGAGTTTGACGAGGTGCTCCGCACACCGGCCTGCCTCCGTGCCGGGCATCGGGACTGCCCGCACATCTTCGGGATCGGCGGCGGGTTCAACCCGCGGCGTCTCCGCCCCGAGTTCGGCGCCGGGCTGTGCAGATGCGAATGCCACACGTCCTGCCCGGTAACGATCATCGACAACCGGATGCACGTCCCGATGAAGGTCTGGTATACCTCGTGCACCTGTCCCGGCGCCGATCAGGAGCGGCAGCGCCTCGACGATGCTGGAATCGGAATCCTCGACTTCGGTGAGATGCGGGAGCAGGCGCGGCGCCAATCGCGCGAACGCAAGGAGGTAGTGGCCGCAACACGGGCTCGCGCCGCTGGCAAGAGCCGGGAAGAAGTGCGGGAGACCTACGTCCCCGAGCTGCGTGCCCGGGGCCTGAGGATACCGGCAGACGACGTTCTTGATGCTGCCGTGGAGCACATGACCGGCAACCCGCTCCCAGCGATGCGCCTCGCAGGTGAAAGCCTGTTCAAGGCGGGCAAGGGGCTGTACGACATCGCCCGGATATTCAGACAACGCCGCTGACTGAACCATGCGATCTGGACACCACCGATCGTTAAACCGGGACTCGAATTGACTGAGCAGCTAGCGACGTAGGGCGGTCCGGAATGTGGAATTTCCTGTCAGATGAAGCAACGCCGTTCATGGTGGCGGCGGTGCGCGCTTACCAGCAAGGGGTTCTCGCGGCTGCGAACGAACGTGCGGACCCGGGGAGCCGGGAAGATGTCGGCCGCGACCTCTTGCACCTGGTTTTCGGCACTCCGCATCGCGGCCAGGAGTTCCCGAGCGTGCTGGCCGCGATCCTGGCCGACCCGGACAGCGAGCTGGCCCAGGCCGACCTTATGCAGCAGGCCGACGAAGCCTTTGAGTCTGATCCCGCCATGACGTCGGCGGCGGCGGCAAGGATCTCGGAGTTCTATCGGCGTCAAGCCGACGCCGGGAACCTCCAGGCCCTCGTGGACCTAGGCGACTTCCAGTACTGGGACGAGCCCCAGGCCGCACGAGCTGCCTACCGGGATGCCGAGGGGACGCAGTTTCCCGTTCGCCTTCGGGATGAACACCCGTCTCACCGGCCGGGCTTGCCGCAGTGGCCGCTGGATGGCGGCCACCAGGCACTCCTTATCCGACGCCGACAAGACGATCCGCCCGTCGACGCCCGGGGTGGGACGGCCAGCATTGCGCTCCGTCACCTGCCGCACGCTGACCAGCGCGTTCGACCGGCTCCGGAGCATCAGCTTCTGCAAGCTGCGGACCCGCTTGTGGTCCCCGGCCTGCGATGCCGCGAAGATCCGCTGCCTCAGCCGCCGTACCTGCTCCTCCCGCGCCCGCCAGTCGGTCTTATCCCACTGAACAGGCACGTCACGGGGGCGGTCCTCCGGTCCGTTCGCTGTCCGGGCCTGGCCCTTCACCTCAGCCACGGCGGGAGCGACCCATTCGCCGCCCTCCCATACCGGGGTGGAAAAGCTATAGCCCGTCATCGCGTCCAACTTGCCCTTCGGTTCCGGCGCCTTGCCGCTTTCTCCTCGCAGACCCACCTGGCCCACGTCAGCACCCTTTCGGGTCCGGGCAACTGCCCGTATCCGGCCAGTTATCCGGGACGGCTGGTGAAAGGAACCAGCCATCGCGCCCCGGTTTCCTGCTGCCTTTCGGCCACCGGCATTGGCTTCTTGGGCCATCCTGACCCGCCGCGGAATTCCGCCTCCCTCACGGTCGGCCTACCAGCCACCGGCTGGACCACGACGGGGTTTCCACGTTCCGCACGCATGAGACCCGATCGGGGAGGGTGCCTTCTTTACCCCGGGGCGGTGGTGCCCACCTGGCCGGAAAGGAATGTCCCGGCCAGCACCCGCCGCTTCCCAGCGGCCAGCCCTGAACCCCTGCCACCATCAGCCATCCGGCAGGGACCGCAGTCACGAGGCATCAGCGAAGGTTCACGCAATTCACCCGTCCGATCTTCCTCTCGCCCGTACTCCCCGGGATGAACGAGGAGCCTCCGGCTTTCCCCCGAGCTTCGCACCCCGCCGTTACCAGCGACGCACGTCAGGGGTGAGGACAGGCAATCGGGCACTGACCTGAGATCACGCCTTCGCTAACATCGCGAACCTCCACTGACCTGATCCACTCATACACGTGCGACCTCGTGTCGCACCACCGCCTTGCGGGGTCCCGGCGACCAGCCGCCGCACCTGCCCGTCCTCCATTACCCCCGCGCGCAGCATCACGCGCAGCAGCTTGAGCACGGACTGGTCGCAGACGCGTTCCTCTACCGCTTGCATCAACTTGTCATGCGGGATCGCCGAAAAGCAGCTGGCGATATCCGTCTCGACCACCCACCGGCGCCCCCGCCAGCACTCGTCGATGAGCACCTGCAGGGCATCGTGCGCCGACCGCTTCGGGCGGAACCCGAAGCTGCACGGCGCGAAGTCCGCCTCGAAGACCGGCTCGAGCACGATCTTCACCGCGGCCTGCACGATCCGGTCACGGACC
>WNFD01007837.1_pt1 | contig 10548 bp, 9 predicted proteins | sample 5400491 | NCBI WGS metagenome assembly WNFD01 (sample SAMN13153343, study PRJNA577476) | soil metagenome | isolation source: 120 cm saprolite under Douglas fir tree site 2 hole 2 replicate 2 | place: USA:California | collected 2015-04-18 | reverse complement strand
TTGCTAATCCTCTTCCAACAACAGACTGGTTGGTCACAATTACCAATCGGAATCCCCTTTCTCGGAGAGCACGGAGGGGCGGCCCTATCCCCGGGAGAATCTCAAGTTCTTCCGGAGTCTTAACGTAGTCGGGTCTTTCTCGCGTCAGAACACCGTCCCGATCCAGGAAGATCGCTCTTAGAGCCAAATGTTCAGCCACGACTCGTCTTTCCGAACCGAATTAATAGTGTTTTCCAGCGACACCCCAAGAAGAAGAAAGCGAAGATATGTCAAACGATCAAACACTTTCACGCTTTTGATAACTATCAAAGGGTCTCGGTAGCTGTGAAACATCCTCCAGACGAATCAAGGGCGTGGTGCTAAGGTTGGAGTCATGGATCTACATTTCAGCGATTTCTATTGCTTTCAGTATCCCAGGTCTCCTGTTTTCCTATTATAGCGTAGTCCTTTTCCTGAGCACAACTCGTTATCCAAGATCTCGGCTAGAAAGCCCCTCAATTCGGGAGACGCCTCTAATTTCAATTCTAATAGCGACTTTCAACGAAAAGTTTGTTGTAGCCAACACTCTCGACGCTCTCAAGCTCCTCGACTATCCGAGAGACAAACTTCGAGTTGTGGTAGCTGATGATTCTACTGACGAGACCGTTGAGGTGATAGACCGCAAAGTCATGGAACTCATACAGTTGGGGATAGAGAGCGTAGTGTCTAGGAGGAATGATCGAACTGGTTTCAAGAGCGGTGCTATGGACCAAGCGGCTCCGCTCCTCAAGGGGGAGTGGGTTTTGCTGTTAGACGCGGACTCGACAGTCTCACCCAGTGTTTTGAAAAGAGGGCTAGGTGCGGCCAGTCAGGACCGGAGAATCGGCTTCGTTTCATTTCGAGTCGGTCATTACAACAGAGAACAGAATCTTACAACTCGACTATTCGCCCTCCAGCTCGATCAAGGAGATACAGTCGCCAAGATGGGCTCTTATGCGATTGATGCACCCTACTCCTTCCAAGGCGGATTCGTCCTAGTCTCAATGCCGGTCCTAAGACAGGTCAATTTCTGGCCTAACCGCTCAATTGTGGAAGATGCTGATCTATCGTGTAGGATATACTGTGCGGGATATCGGGGCGTATACCTTTCCGACGTTCGAATATTCAGCGAGGATCCCTCTAGCTTGGAAGTCTGGAAGAAACAAGCGGCGCGGGTCGCTCAGGGCTGGGCTGTGTACGCAATCGCCAACGGTCGCAAGATTCTAGGTTGCAAGGAGCTTTCCATCTGGAGAAGGATCGTTCTGTTCTCCCAACTTGTCGGACCGGTCCAAGGGCTAACCTGGGTTGTAGTAACATTTGTTTCGGCACTCGGACTAATCTTGGGTATCAGTGCTCCATCAAACTCGATCTTTTCAAGCCCAATCTATATCATAATAGTGACTCTGCCACTGGTCTCGTTCTACGCGTCAGGCATCTATGCTCTCGACATCCAGAAGAAACTAAGCCTGCATAATCTCATTCTGCTTCCTCTACTGTCATACACGAGCTCGTGTATGACAACGGCGATCATGGTGGGTTTCCTCAGCGGCGTGAGAGGTAAGACCGGCACGTTCTTCAGGACCCCCAAGTATGGGCTTTCACCTCCCAGAGACAAGCAGTACCATCGCGATATTCAGCTTGACAGAATCGCCGTTGTGGAAGGAACTTTAGCCTCTGTCGCAATGGCGATGAGCGTTATCGTCCTCTTAGATGGGGTCTGGGCCTTGGCCTTAACTCTTGGTGGATTTGGAGCCTTGACTCTGAAGTCGATGGATCTTTCTCGAAATCTGCGGCCGAAACCTAGACTACGGCGGGAGCCCGCCGTCGGACAAGATCACGGGCCAAATTGAGTTTGAATCTAAGCGATTGAATCCTCAGCTGGGTTCCGACTCCTGATTCTCGCATTAGGAAACACTCGACTTATTTTCTCTCCTCGGTTTGATATTATCGTCCTAGACGTTTTCAGAATCTGTTGGAAGTCATCCGCGTTTACATCCAGGTCCGACGCGATCCGATGCCAATGATCAGGTATGCTCGCAAAGTCAGATTCGAAAATAGCCCATTCGTCTGCATATCCGAAAAATCTCTGCCCAGCGCTGTTGAGGAGAAGATACGCTTCCCCAATCGACCCCTCATCCAATTGTATCGAATGGCTTTTGCTGACTAGCATAAGTCTCTCCCGGTGCCCTTTTAGGTTCTTCGCACGAACCAATCTCCACCGGTCGAAGTCGACAAGAACCTCCTTCTCCGATATTCTGCAAAGTGGACAGTCCGCCGCCTGACTGTCATAGTCCTTTGAGTCCTCAATAGATCGTTTACTTGCCATCGTAGGCCATGAAAACCATCAATGGCACAGTTCTTTAGAATATTGCTCGCGAAGTATCGTCGTTTGACGAGTTGGCATAAGTTCACAATTCAATCAACCCGAATTCCCAACATCCCATGAAACCGGACCCTAACCGAAATTGAAGGGAACCCCGGGTCTTATTCGAGCCAAACGAGTCTCCTCGTCGAGATATCTCTGAACCGAGTCAGAATCCCATTAACAATTTTGTATCCTGATATATCGAAACCCAAGCATATGCCAAATAACGAGAATCTGGAAAGGACGGCCTGTCAAGGGAGTAGGTTGGGTCTCTTCATAGTCAAGGTGGAGTTACTTGTTCCTCAAGTACGAGGCTAGTTCGCCTGAATGTCCGAGGATTCAATGGTTCCGGGTGGCCCGTGAAGTCAGGGCATGAGTTTGTGTAACGTGACTTGAGGAGGTGACGCGATTTGTTGGTAGGAAAAGCCCCACTCCGCATAAGTTTCTCGGGAGGAGGCACCGATCTGGCATCTTACTACAGAAAGTTCGAGGGTAGAGTCGTCAGCACCACTATCAATCGCTTCGTTCACGTTCAACTCAACTGCCGAGGAGATGGAAGGGTTAACATGAAATCCAACGATTACAGAACCACCCTGGCCTTTAACAGCGGAGAGCTTCCTCTTCCGCAGCGACCGTTTGAAATCGCCCTTTCGGCAATGAGAGTCTTCAGTCCTACGACTGGCGGATTGGACATGTCAATCGACAGCGATGTCCCACCTGGCTCGGGACTAGGGTCTTCCGGTGCGATGGCAGTGGCAATGGTTGACATTCTTTCCTCAAACGCTGGCAAGCGTCTCTCAAGATATGAGATTGCAGAGAAAGCCTACGAGATTGGCCACGATAAGTTGGGACTCCCGATCGGCAAGCAAGACGAATACGCTTCAGCTTTCGGTGGGATGAACGAATTCATCTTCACCCAAGATAAAGTTCAAGTTAGACCATTGATTCGGGATCCCGAGTCACTTACTGAACTAGAACGGAACCTCATGCTATTCTATCTCTGCGAGACCCGGGAAGCGTCAGAAATACTTAGGGTTCAAGACGAAAGAACGATGCGCGGGGATCCAGCCATTATGGAAGCGCTTCACCGTTCCCGCGAGTTCGCTGTTGAATGTCGAAAGGCAATTGAGAGCGGAGATGTGCAGGATCTTGGTAGACTACTCGATTGTTCTTGGCAGCAGAAGAAGAAGTACACGGAGAAAGTTACAAACGCGAGAGTTGACTTGGCCTATCAGACTGCTATCCGCGCTGGTGCCTACGGTGGTAAATTGACCGGCGCCGGCGGGGCCGGACATCTACTGCTGTGTTGCGCTCCGGAGAATCAACGCAAGGTAGAAGAGAGCATGTCAGCTCTCGGCGTGAAACGCGTGAATTTCAGGCTTGAATCTAATGGTGTCAGCATTGAGGATGGGGAATCAATTGCAGACTGCTGAGTCGTCAATAGAAGAATCCATTGAAACACTTGAAAGGCTCAAGAAGATCAGCCCACAGCTTAGAAGGGTTGAGGATATCATACGGCTCGCACGGGACCATGGAAACATTGTATTCATTTTCGGAAACGGCGGAAGCGGATCAACGGCGGTCCATTTTGCCGCAGATCTGATGAAAACCGCGACCCGCCCCGATGTGAAGAGAATCAAAGCGATCAGCCTCAACGACAATCTCTCACTAACTACCGCTTGGGCAAACGATGCTTCCTACGACCACGTGTTCAAAGAACAATTGGAGAATCTAATGAAACCGGGCGACGTTGTGATCGCCATAAGCGGTAGTGGAAACTCGAAAAACGTTCTGCTGGCGACCGAGTACGCTCGATCAAACGGTGGCATAACTATAGGGTTGACTGGATTCGACGGAGGCTCATTGAAGAGTTTAGCCTCGGTCCCAGTAGTAGTGCCTTCCAACGACATGCTCAGGATAGAAGACACGCACCTAGCGATCTGCCATCTTCTGGTGCGACTTCTTCGCGATGGAAGAACGGACCACGTGTAGCGTCTGCATAAAATGCCCAGACCAACTGTCTCAGTAATCGTTACCGCGAAGAACGAACAGGAAACCGTAGAGCGGTGCCTCAGTGCTTTGATGAAACAGGATTATCCCGATTTTGAGGTACTGTTTGTGGACGCAGGTTCTGAAGATAGCACCCTCAGTATCGCTCACAAAATTGCGGCTAGTGGTTCTCGGCTGAGAGTCCTGCAAGCAACGGGTAACCCTTCGCAGTGCCGCAACATGGCGCTTCAGCTTTGCAGCTCAGACATAGTCGCGTTCACTGACGCTGACGTCGAAGTCCCTTCAACATGGCTGACCCAGGCAGTTGGCACCTTGATCTCTTCGCCGAGTATTGGTGGCGTCGGAGGACCAAACAAGCCCGTCCGCGACCACAACAGTGGGTTCGTAAGAGCGGTCGATTTGATGCTCGCCACCTCACTTGGTAGCATGAGGTCGGCCCAGAGCTATGACTTCAGAGAAAAAACGGTCGTCAAGAGTATTCCATGCTGCAACGCCACATACCGGCGATCACTCCTAACTGAAATGGGAGGATTCAACGAAGAGCTCATAGGCTGCGACGACACGGACCTCGGTTACAGAATTAGCCGCACTGGCAGGAATCTGGTCTTTGATCCAGAAGCCAAGGTTCTGCATTATGTGAAATTCTCGACAATTCGACAGTTTGCCAGACTGATGTTCAAATATGGTCGAGGTCGGGGTTACGCCTCGAAGAGGAAGAAGTACTTGTTCTCCGGACCTGCCATACCTGCGGCAGGAGTGGCTATAGGCCTTCCGGGTGTACTTCTAATATGTTGGTTGTTCGGGAGTCTGATCCCGTTCGAATTCGTGCTTGCGGTCTATGCTTTTCTCATCGTCGGCTATTCCCTGACAGTCGCGGTTTCACAGAGAAAGCTAGGAGTCGCGTTCGTCGGCCCCGTAGTATTAACAGCAGAGTATCTTCCCTATTTAGCAGGTTTCCTCGTCGGCCTCTTCGACAGAGGACCCAGTAGATGGAGTGGCTAGGTGTTGGATAGGAGGAGCGGTCTCTTATGGTTGGCCACAGTCTGTTCGACGACTTTCATAATTCTTACATTCGTCATATCGTACTACCTATGGGGATTCTACGGCCTCCCAATGGGCTGGGACACTCCACACTACATTGAGCAAGCAAATATCGTGGCAAGACAAGGACCGATTCAACTTTTCGTGGTCCAAGGCCCGTATAATTTCGTCTATCAGTTGTTATCAGGCACTATAGTTTGGCTGGGCGCGACGGCTATAAGTCTCGAAATCGTTCTCCCCATCATATTTTCAGCTCTGCTCCCTTTCCTAATCAGCAGACTAGCAATGGTTAACAACGATTTTAGATTCTCTACGTTCGCAACCATTGCAGTGCCGGGGTGGTTTGCCATATACTCTCTCGGAGCCAGCCTTCATGCAAATCTCCTCGGGCTAGTCTTCGTTCTCGCAGCGATTCCATTCATTTTGCAGTCCCAAACGATTGGACAACCGCGAACCATTATGGGGTTGATTCTAATCGGGATAGCTTCGTTCACTCACATCGAAACTACGTTGTTCTTCGTCGGACTAATGTTTATTCTCGGAGTTGCTTTGTCAGGCATCCCAAAGAGAGTTGCAATAGTCGCTATGGCGGTGGTTTTACCCGCCGCGATATTGTATGTTATACACTTCCTTCAGCTCGTATCCTTAACTGGATACAGTCTTCCTGTCTATACTCTAGAGCCAATCCTATTCTGGTTTGAAATCTTCGGCCCGCTCTTGCCTCTTGTCATCTTCGGCCTGACACTTGGCCTACGCGGAAAGCGAACTTCCCTCGAGAGTCTGGTCATGCTCTGGGCTGGCGCCTCCATACTAATTGGTCTGTCACAGTACCTGGACCCTCAGACCTATACCTTCGCCCAGCGGGCTGCTGAGCTGGTCCCAGTGCCATTCCTCGCTGCGACCGGGCTTAGGCGACTTGGAATGCTGAGAGTCAGCCGCGGACTCGGAGGTTTTTCCCCCGCGCTTCTCCAGAGGGCACTTCTAGCTGCCTCGCTCATACTCATAGTGGTGTCGTGGCCAACTAGCTACGTGGCTGATGCTCCCGTGGACCAAAGGGTCTTCCTACCTCTTAGCGCCTACCAGAGACTCCAGTGGATTAACGCCAACATGAAATTCTCCGACACGCCTATCTTCGTCTACAATGACTTCGACATAAATGCTGGAGGATTAGGGGACTTGTACGACAACTGGGTCGGGGCTATTGTCGGTACTCATCTCTCATACATAGGCAGTATCGACTACTTGGTCCAGGTACAGCAGACCCCATATTCCAACGTAGTATCACGACTACACTCTGCAATATTCGAAAAACAATTGCGAGACGCGGGCATAACCAATAGAGCAGTCCTTCTCGCGCACCCTATAATCATCGTGGCTGATTTTTACAATCCGTATCCATTGCCAACCTACTACGCCGCTTACTTCGATGAGATATCGAATGGCGTCTTTGTCGGGAACACTACGCGACTCGCCTCTCTCAACAATGTGACCATATCCCTCGCCGCATCCTTAACAGGATCGTCTGGACCATGGTACGTGAACCGCACCGCATGGGCGAAGAGCGTCAACACACTCCAAATCTACACGAACTCTTCTCAAAACACCATCGAAGCGACCTTTCCCATCGCGATATACTCAAATGGAAACTACACATTCAGCCTGCGCTATTGGGACGGATCAGGCAACGACTTGAACATACTTCTTGCTGGAAATGCATTAGGAACAATCACATACAATGACACGCAGATCGCTCTGGCCCGAACGTTCGCCCCTGTCCACCTAAACAGCGGGACGTGCTCCGTGGAGATTCTTATCAACGGTGGTCCTGGAATCGCCAACTTCGCGTCCCTGGACTACCTGAGTGTGGTAGAATCTTGAAAGTGTTCTATCAGCCAACGCATTACTACTGCCGAATTACTGTTCATCATGCTGTCACTCCGAGCGAATCACCAATTTCTTCAAATTTATGCCCGGGGAATGCGTGTCAGTAGGAATGATCGTCGCCCTGCTGCCTGCCTTCAACGAAGAGAAGAGAATTGCCACTGTGATAGATACGGCCCAAGAGTTCGTTGACAAAGTCATTGTCTGCGACGACGGGTCTACCGATGCGACATACGAGAAAGCAGCCGATTGTGGAGCTGAAATCATTCGGCACAAGAGAAACCTCGGATACGGTGCCGCCCTCCGCTCCCTCTTCACCCATGCCAAGACATTCCCTGCGCAAGCCTTCGTGACAATGGATTCCGACGGTCAGCACGATTCATCATACATTCCGAAACTAACGGCCCCGATCCTAAGAGGCGAGGCAGATGTCGTCATAGGCTCCCGGTTTCTTCTAGGAAGAGACGCGACTCCTGCCCACCGCAGGATAGCGATAAAACTAATCACTGGATTCTGCGATGTTGTCACTGGCAACGACTTCAGTGATCTACAGAGTGGTTTCCGTGCGTACAACTCCCGTGCCATCGCCCTGACTTGCCCAACGAGACCAGGCATGGGGGCTAGCACGGAGATTATCATCAAAGCGACGAAATCAAGGCTACGCGTGAAGGAGATCGGTGTTCCAATCTACTACAACGGAGACAGGACTCCCCCCGTCGAATCCGCCCGCCAGTTCATCGACGTTATCAACTCCATAGTCTTTCCATCTTTCAGCTAACCGAAATGTTGTTCCGAGAACCGTCAACAACGCTCTTGTAGATATCAGCATACTTCGATGCGACTTTCTCCCACGCGTAGTCTCGCAGGGCAATCTCTCTAGCTGCCTGACCCAGCGTCGATCTGGTCCCATCGTCTTGCAGAATCTGGAGTATCTTCTCAGCCAGATCGATAGCGTTTCCCGGCTTGAAGAACGTCCCAGAGCGACCTAAGACCTCTACCGGGCCGCCGGCAGCAGCCGCTACGACCGGTATCCCGCACGACATGGCCTCAAGCACGGAAAAGCCAAACATCTCGGTTGGCGCTGTGGACACCTGAACGTCGGCCATCTGAACCATTCTAACGAGCTCAGAACGAGGCAGAAACGATAGCAGTCTAACTGACCCTTCTATGCCAGAGCTAAGAATATCCGAAATCATAACGTTCCTGAGCGGCCCCTCGCCCACGACTATGAACACAACGCCCGGAAGTCGTGGAACGACGCGGCGAACAGACTCGACGAGGGTCAGTGGATCCTTGTAAGGAGAGAGCCTACCGACGAAGAGTACAATCTTCGCATCCACGGGGATGCCTGTCCTCGACCTGAGCGAGAGTTTCGTCTCCGGGGAGATCGGGTGAAAGAGGTCCGTGTCCACTCCGTTATGAATGACATCCGAGTTTATCCCGTAGCTCTCCAACAATAGCTTCTGGACGTATCCGGAGATCGCTATCACTCTGTCGACTCGTTTTGCAACTGCACGCAGGCTCGCTTGCTCCAGCATGTAGCCGATTTTGAACCGGAGCTCCGGTTCCAAGTGCGGCCTCGGAACACCATGAACAGTATACAGGAGAGGAACCCTCGATAGAGGATTCAGCACGAGGGGCAAACTCGGAAAGGCGTAATTGAGATGCACGAGATCGGCCTTGTTTTCGGTTGCCCTGTACAAATGATCCTCGAGGCCTTTTTTAGCGGGACGCCTTCGTCCCCCAACGCCCTTTACCGCAAAACTTCCCAGCGGGGGAGTGACAGAGACTTGGACGTTGATCTTCATAAGAGAAGAGGCCAAGTATTGGACGAAGGACTCGACGCCGTACTTGCCCAAAGATCCTTGAATTTGAATTCTCACACCGTTCTCCTTCAGGTTTGGATCATGCTTGGATACCATCAATGGCGACAGAAAAGTATGGGTCTCCCTTTGTTACTCCCTGTTCCTAAGCATTCGTTTCTATTTGCGGAGCCGGAGGTAGAGGTTCGTGCCAAACCTGTTCTGGAACATTTCAGTCAAGGCAAAGTTGTCCTTCACCTTCTTAATCGGCAAGAAGGGAAGCGATCGCGGAACTAGAAAAGCGTCATAGGTCGAGAAGAGTCTTCTAACAAGATCCTCGTTCTTGATCCAGTTCTCAGCATGTTCCCACTCGAAGATCAGATTCGAAACCCTTCCCTTAGAGAGTAGCTGGACCGCGCCCGAGAGTATCTCGGGCTCTGCGCCCTCAGCATCAATCTTCAACAGATCGATGTGGCCTAATCCAAGCCGAGCTGCTTCTGTATCGAGTCTAGCGGAAGGAACGGAAATGTTCGGCCCTCCAGAGTCATACACGATCGAGTGTAATCCCTTATGACTGGTTGCGGACAGATGGAGCGTCCTTTCGCCGTCAACATCTGAGAGAGATTTCTGAATGGGTATAACGTTCAAGAAGTTGTTGCGGGTCAACGATCTTGTCAGAAGGGAGAAACTCATGGGCTCAGGTTCGAATGAAACGACAAGACCCTTAGGCCCGACGATTCTGGCAGCGAGGAAAGTGAAGAAACCTACGTTGGCGCCAACGTCAACGACCGTGGACCCCCTACGCAATATCTCGATGAACAATTCTGTGGTGCGGAGCTCATACCATCCCAAGACCCCTATAGAAGGGGAGATGCCCATGTCATTGGGGTTGAGATATATCTCGAAACCATGGGTCCGCTTCAGGGCAACAGGGTTCCTCACATAGGTTTCCTGTACGAAGTCGTCAATCGCGTGCGCGCCACCAAATACTCTCGCGAAAGCGCGGGGATGGCGAAGAAGGCCGGTTATTGTCTTGGATGCATATCTAATGTCCAGAGTTATCGGGATCGGAGCGTCTCGCCTTGCTACCATTAGTGATTGTTTGCATCGAAGAGACGCGGCAAATATTTAATGTTGGCATTGGGTAGGACAAACTCCAAACGCAGAAGCGCAGCCCCACGTCTGAAGACTATTTAATACGACTGTCCTAAACCAGCATCGGCAAGGAAGGATCCCGCGATGAGCCTAGTCCCGGTAATAGTGACGGGAGGTGCGGGGTTCATCGGCAGCCACCTCGTTCACTCTCTCCTCGACAATCGTCACAGGGTTCTAATGGTCGACAGGGTAGCAAAGCCAAAGTCCCTCGCATCCTCGGATCGACTGATCTACAAGAAAATGAACGTGGCTAACATTCGCAGTCTGAGTGTGTCA
>WNFD01021109.1_pt1 | contig 10549 bp, 9 predicted proteins | sample 5400491 | NCBI WGS metagenome assembly WNFD01 (sample SAMN13153343, study PRJNA577476) | soil metagenome | isolation source: 120 cm saprolite under Douglas fir tree site 2 hole 2 replicate 2 | place: USA:California | collected 2015-04-18 | reverse complement strand
TTTTGGACAACCTAAAGATCGGCAATCACATCCGTCTGCGCTCGGGGGTCCTGGCCTGCGGTCTCTACTACGGCAAGGCCGCTCGCGAGGAGTTCGCCCACCGCGCCACGATCGAGCGCGAGATCATCGATCTGCTCGAACTGCAGGAAATCCGCCACAAAATCGTTGGCACCCTGCCCTATGGGTTGCAGAAGCGGGTGGAGCTGGCCCGGGCGCTGGCCCTGGATCCGACCCTGTTGCTGCTCGATGAGCCCACCGCGGGGATGAACGCGGAGGAGACCGAGGACATGGTGCGCTTCATCCTCTACGTCAAGCAGGTGAAGCGCCTCACGGTGGTGATGATCGAGCACGACATGGGCGTCGTCATGGATATCTCGGATCGGGTGGCCGTGCTGGATTTCGGGCGGAAGATCGCCGAGGGCGCTCCCGCGAAGGTCCAGCACGACCCCGTGGTCATCAAGGCCTACCTGGGCGAGGATTTCGAGGTGGCGTAAGGGTGGCCGGCATGGATCACGGGACGCTCCCGCGACTGCTCCTCGCCCAGGCCCAGCGGCTCGGTCATCGCAGGGTCGCCCTGCGAGAGAAGAAGTACGGTATCTGGCAAGAGGTGACCTGGGAGCAGTACGCCGCGCACGTCCGCACCGTGTGCCTGGGCTTGGTAAGTCTCGGGCTCAAGCGCGGCGACAAGGTGGCGGTGATCTCCGGGAACCGGCCGGCGTGGCTCTACATCGAGTTGGCGGCGCAGTCGGTCGGCGCGATCCCGCTGGGGATTTTCGTCGATAGCCTGGCGGAGCAGGTGAAGCTCATCCTCGATCACAGCGAGGCGCGCTTCGTCCTCGTCGAGGACCAGGAACAGGCCGACAAGGTCCTGATGGTACGCGAGCATGTCCCGCGACTCGAGCGGATCATCGTGGACGACATGCGGGGGCTGGAAGGCTACCAGGATCCGATGCTCGTCAGCCTGGAGGCGGTGGAGCAGCTCGGGCGGGACCTCGAGGCCCGCGAGGGAGGCCTCTACGAGGAGATGCTCCAGCGGGGGGATCCGACCGATGTGGCCCTCCTCGCGTACACCTCGGGGACCACCGGCATGTCGAAGGCCGCGATGATCAGTCATCGAAACCTCCTCGCCATGGCGGCGGGCGTCACGCAGGTCGATCCGGTCCACGAGACCGATGAGATCGTCTCGTTCCTGCCGTTCGCTTGGGTGGGGGAGCAGCTCATCAGCGTCGCCATCGCCCTCCACGCGGGGGCCGCCGTGAACTTCCCCGAAGAGCCAGAAACGATGCGCGACGACTTGCGGGAGATTGGGCCCCACCTGATGATCGCGCCGCCGCGCGTCTGGGAGGCAATGTGCTCGGAGTATCAGGTGAAGATCGGTGACGCGGGAATCCTCAAGCGCGTGACGACGCGGGCCGCCCTCGCGATCGGCGAGCGAGTGGCCGCGCGGGAGCTCAGCCGCGCCTCCGTGAGCGTGCCCTGGCGCGTACTCCGCCGACTTACCTACCTCTTGACCTTCCGGACCATGCTGGACAAGCTCGGACTCTCGCGCATCAGGTTTGCGTATACCGGAGGCGCCCCCCTCGGCCCGGAGATCTTCAGGTTCTTCCGCGCCATCGGGCTCAATCTCAAGCAGGTCTACGGCCAGACGGAGACCGCCGGCATCTGCGTGCTGCATCCGGACGGCGAGGTCCGGGCCGAGACGGTGGGGAAGCCGGTGCCCGGGACGCAGCTCCGCATCTCGGATGGCGGCGAGGTCCTGATCGCCGGCGAGAGCGTGTTCCTCGGGTACTACAAGAACCCCGACGCGACGGCGCGGGCGCTCGACGAGGGCTGGCTGCGCACCGGGGATGCCGGCCTCATGGACGAGCAGGGGCACTTGGTGGTGATCGACCGTCTCCAGGACGTCTTGAAGCTGGCCGACGGGTCGCGCTTCTCCGCGGCGCTGATCGAGAACAAGTTGAAGTTCAGCCCCTACGTCCGGGAAGCGGTGGTGATCGGCGAGGAGCAACCGCACGTGGCCGCCCTGATCGAGATCGATATGGGCAATGTCGGAAACTGGGCGGAGGCTCGTCGCCTGCCCTTCACCACCTTCAAGGACCTCTCAGGCAAACCGGAAGTGTCCGCCTTGATCGCGGAGACGGTAGCGCGCGTGAACGAGGATCTCCCCGCCGGTGCTCGGATTCGCGGGTTCGCGCTGTTCGCCAAGGAGCTGGACGCCGACGATGGCGAGCTCACACGGACCCAGAAGGTCCGCCGGGGGACTATTCTCGCGAAGTACAAGGACATGATTGGGGAGTTGTACGCGCAGGGGGAGCACGTCACCGCCGGTGGAGGCCGATGAGGCGAGGGTGGCGGGATGACTGACCATCTCGTGTTCATGCTCCAGCTGGTCATCACCGGCATCGCCGTGGGCGGCGTGTATTCCCTCATGGCCCTGGGGTTCGTCCTCATCTTCAAGGCCTCGAGCGTGGTCAACTTCGGCCCGGGCGAGCTGGTGCTCTTCGGGGCGTATGTCTCGTGGGCGACGATTCTCGCGATGCGGTTGCCCCTCTACGTGGCGTTACCGCTCACGCTCGTCATCGCGATCGTCCTCGGGCTCGTCATCGAGCGGGGCGTCTTGCGCCCGTTGATCGGCCAGCCCGTCATTTCCGTGATCATGGTCACGTTCGGGGTCGCCAGCGTGATCCGCGGATTCCTGAACATGACGTGGGGCAGCGATACGCGACCGTTCCCCGTGCTGTTTTCCCAGCAGCCGTTCCACTTCGGGCCGGTCCCGGTGTCGCCGGTGCATCTGTGGAGCTTCGTGGTTGTGATCGCCTTGCTCGCGGCGTTCTCGATCTTCTTCAGATTCTCGCTCACGGGAATGGCGATGCGGGCGACCGCCGACAACCAGCAGGTCGCCCTCTCTCTTGGGGTGAGCGTGAAATGGATCTTCGCCCTCTCGTGGTGCATCGCCACCGTCGTGTCGGCGCTGGGCGGGATCATTCTGGGCAGTGTCCGCGGCGGCGTTGATTTTTCGCTGGCCGATCTCGGGCTGAAGGTCTTCCCGGTGGTGATCCTCGGGGGTCTGGATAGCGTCGCGGGGGCCATCATCGGCGGCGTGCTGATCGGGGTGCTGGAGAACCTCTCGGGTGGGTACCTCGACCCCATCTTCGGTGGAGGTGTGAAGGAGGTGGCCCCCTTCGTGGCCCTCGTCATCATCCTCATGGTTCGTCCCTACGGTTTCTTCGGGAAGGTCGAGATCGAACGCGTCTGATCATGGAGCATTCTGAGCGCGGAGGGGCGACATGAAGTGCGGCGGGTTCCGGGTCAGCTACCGCGCCGACGAGCGGATCTTCGATACCTACACGCCAATCGTCGCCCTGATCCTGTTCCTGATCGTGCTGGGGACGGTGCCCCGGTTCGCCTCCACATACTGGCTCGACGTCCTCAATCGGATCGGCATCGCCGTCATCGGGGCCCTGGGCCTGAACATCCTGGTCGGCTATACGGGGCAGATCTCGATCGGGCACGCCGCGTTCCTGGCCGTCGGGGCTTACTCCACCGCGATCCTCGAAGTGAAGGCAGGACTGCCCTTCTACCTGGCCATCCCGGTGGCCGCCCTGCTGACCTCGATGTTCGGTCTCGTGTTCGGCATTCCGTCCCTGCGTCTCAAGGGCCTGTATCTGGCGATCGCCACCCTTGCCGCGCATTTCATCACCGCCTACGTGATCATTCACTGGGAGGCGATGACCAACGGGGTCCTGGGATTCATGGTCCCTCCGGCCACCGTGTTTGGTCTGCCGCTGGACTCGGACGCCCGGATCTTCTACCTGATCTTCGCGCTGGTGGTGCCGGCGACCCTCTTCACCAAGAACCTCTTTCGCACCAAGGTGGGGCGGGCGTTCATCGCGATCCGGGACCGCGATGTGGCGGCCAGCGTGATGGGGGTAAGCCTGTTCAAGTACAAGCTCCTCGCCTTCCTGATCAGCTCGTTCTACGCGGGCGTGGCGGGCGGGCTGATGGCCCACCACTCTCGCATCCTGTTCCCCGACGCGTTCACCCTGCTGGTGGCCATCGACTACCTCGCGATGATCATCATCGGCGGCATGGGCAGCATCCTCGGATCCATTTTCGGCGCGGTGTTCATGACCCTGCTGCCCGAGATCCTAAAGCTCTCCGCCACGTCGCTCACCGGCGTGTATCCGCAGGCGTTCGGGTTCATCGCCTCGACGCGGGACATCGTCTTCGGCCTGGCTATCATCTTTTTCCTGATGTCCGAGCCGCAGGGACTCGCGCGCATCTGGGTGCGCGTGCGCAGCTATTGGAAGCTCTGGCCGTACTCGTACTGAGAGGTTCACCGTGCGAAGGTCAACATTCGAACCGTGAGAAGGAGGCTGCTATGAGCCGTGCCTATGGCCCACTCGTCCGGTTCCTCCTGGTCGGTGTGCTCGCCTCGAGCCTTGGCGTGGCGTCGGTGGATGCCCAGCCGAGCATCAAGCTCGGCAACCTGGTCGATCTCACCGGCCCCACGTCCGATCAGGGAAAGGACATTGCGCAGGGGCGCATCGATGCGACGCAGTACTTCAATGAGCGCGGCGGCATCAACGGCAAGAAGATCGAGCTGATCAGTGTGGAGTACGGGTTCCAGCCGCCACGGGCAGTGGCGGCCTACAAGAAGTTCGTGGAAGAGGACAAGGTCCTCCTCGTGCTCGGCTACGGGACACCGGATACCGAGGCGCTGCGCCCCTACATCACGAAGGACAAGGTGCCCTACCTCTCCGGGTCGTACTCGGGGCACCTGACCGATCCCCGACAGACGCCGTACAACTTCCCCGGCGGCATCGACTACACGAGCCAGATCCGCATCTTCCTCAACTACGTCAAGGAGACGTGGACGGATACGAGCCGGAAGCCGCGCGTGGCCTTCATCTTTGCCGACAACGCGTACGGGCGGGCGCCGATCGAGTCCGGGCGCAAGTACGCGCAGGAGATTGGCGTCGACCTGGTGGACGAGGAGGTCATCCCCACCGTGTTCACCGACGCCACATCCCAGCTCCTGACCATGAAGAAGAAGGATCCCGACTTCGCGTATATCAACACCAACACCCAGTGGGTCCCAGTGGTGCTGAAGGACTCCTACAAGCTCGGGCTCAAGACCAAGTACGTGATCAACAACTACGGCCTCGACGAGCGCACCCCCGCGCTCGCGGGCGACGCGGCCGAGGGCGTGATCGGGATTCAGGACGTCGCCTACTGGGGCGACAACGTGCCGGGCATGAAGATCCTGATGGACTTCCACAAGAAGCATCACGGGAGCGACACTCACGCTTCGCCCTACATGCGGGGGTGGCTGTGGGTCATCGTGGCCGTCGAGGGGATCAAGCGGGCCGGGGATGCTCCGACCGGGGAGTCGGTCAAGCGGGCCCTGGAGAGCCTGAAAGAGTTCGACACGTGGGGCCTGACCCCGCCGTTCACCTATACCAGCGAGGACCATCGGCCGACGAATCGGGCGCGGCTCGTGATGATCAAGGGCGGCAAGGTGGTGCCAATGCGCGAGGTTTCTGTCGAGCGCGACATGAAGTGGATCGGCAAGTAATGGGGACGGCCGGATGCTGCGGCTGAACAATATCCAGGTCATCTACAGCGAGGTCATCCTCGTCCTGAAGGGACTGTCGCTGGAGGTCCCCGACGGGCAGATCGTGGCGCTCCTGGGCGCCAACGGGGCGGGCAAGACGACGACCCTCAAAGCGATCTCGGGCCTGCTGAAGACGGAGGACGGCAAGGTGACCGATGGCAGCATCGAGTTCATGGAGCGGCGAATCGACGGCCTGGACCCCGAGGAGATCTGTCGCCAGGGCATCGTGCAGGTCATGGAGGGGCGCAAGGTTCTTGAGTCCCTCACCGTCGAGGAGAATCTGAAAATCGGGGGCTATACGCGCCGCGACCCCGATGGCGTCAAGACGGACATGCAGACGATCTATGATTACTTTCCGCGCCTCGTGGAGCGGAGAGATCAGCTGGCGGGATATCTGAGCGGCGGCGAGCAGCAGATGCTGGTGATCGGGCGCGCGCTCATGGCCAAGCCCAAGCTTCTACGAGCCTTCGCTCGGGCTCGCTCCGTTGCTGGTTCGCGAGATCTTCGAGATCATCCAGAAGATCAACGCGGAGCGCGGGACGACAATCCTGCTCGTGGAGCAGAACGCCCGGATCGCCCTGGGGATTGCCCATTACGGGTACATCATGGAGAACGGCCGGGTCGTCTTCGACGGCCCAGCCGACAAGCTGCGGGGCAACGACGACGTCCGCGAGTTCTACCTCGGCCTGAGCCAGGCCGGCCGCCGGAAAAGCTTCAAGGAGATCAAGTTCTACAAGCGACGCAAGCGCTGGGCCTTCTGAGGGTGGCCTCGCCCGTGACGTGGGGTTGCCATCAGGCAACGGGGAGCCCGGTTGTCTTCTCCGCTACTTGCCCGGCTATTCAGCGCGCCGTGAAAAGGCGCTGTGTTCTTGCCGGTGCAAGTCCGGCCTGGGGGAATTGTCGGTTCGCCCCAGTAGCTATTGAGGCGGCAAGAAGGGTGACCAACTTGCTGAAGCTCTCGGGACATCGGCCCACCAGGGGTGGGTCTGCTGCCGTGCGGCTGACGCGGGTGACGCTGGCGGTGGACCACCTCTATAAGCCAGAAGGTCGGAGGACGGCCCAAGAAGGCCAAGGAAGGATCAAGGCGGAAGAGGTAGCCGAGGCCGCCCAGGGGTCCTATCGTGCAACGTCCGGGGGGCGGGTCAATGGCAGATTCAGATGACGAACGCGACATCATGCAATGCGACGATCGGCGATTCAAGGCGATGGTCCGGGGTGACGTGGCGGCGCTCAGGATGGCACTGTCCGAGCATGTGACCTACACGCATAGCAATGGTGCACACGACACGAAATCGCAGTTCCTGGCCTCGCTCACGCTTGGACAGCTCAGCTACAAGTCCATCATCCCTGAAGCCCGCTCGGTCGGCGTCTACGGCGGGGCCGGGATTGTGACCGGCACGGCGCGCATGGAGGTCACCGCGCGCGGCCAGGACACCCGCTTCCGTATTCGTTACCTCGCGGTGTACGTCAAGGCGCAGGATCGCTGGCAGCTGGTGGCGTGGCAATCCACGCGTGTCCCCGACGCATAGGCGGAGTTCACGGAAGACTCGGGCACTTCTCCCCGGCTCCTGACTCCACCCGGTCCCCGTCGTGCGTGGGGCCTTTCAAGGTAGATGGGCCACTGCACCAAATTCAGGAGGAATGAGATGACACGAAACGTCGGAAACTGAGAGCGAGTCCTGCGGATGGTTATGGGCGTCATTCTCCTCGCGCTGGTCGTCATTGGGCCCAAGACGTGGTGGGGGCTTGTGGGGGTGATCCCGCGGGGCACGGGCGTGTGGGGATGGTGACCCTTCTGGTCAGCGTTGGGGTTCTCAACGCACAAAGGGGTAGTGATCTGATGTCTGATGTTGGCCGAGGTGCTTTAACAGCCCGATGCGAATGCGACGAGTTCAGCGAAAAGGAAAGGTGTGCGGATGAAAGCGAGTATGGGCCTTACGAAAGAACAGGTTCGACGCATCGTCCTTGGCAAGCTGAAAATCGTTTACCGCGACTGGCAATCCGAGGACCGTCCCTTCTCGAACCGGCGCAGGTCTGGAAACCGGAGAAACGATGCGCGAGCGTTTGAAACCGCGCTCGTCGCAGGTCTCTTAGGCGGATTGTCCGAGGCCATCGAGAAGAACAATCATGCGCTCCTCACTGCGCTACGACGCAAGGATCGGCGCATGAGAGCGAAGGCTCCCGGAAAGCGTCGCAAGAGGAGGTAGGCGCAGGCCCACACAGCCAGAAGGCCCCAGGCGAACCGAAGTGGAAATGAGCTGCTATCAGCGTGAGGAGTTTTCTTGACGGCCGCGGCCGAAGGATAACTAGAGAGGAGTTCTGCACCAGTGGCGACACTTTCATTTGCTTTTATCCATGAATGGCCGAGTGCCATAGCCTCTCGGTCACTGAAGTGTCAGAGCTTCTCGGTCACTGCGACGCTTGGGGCAAACCCTGGAGGACGAGGCGATGGGTAAAAAGCCCCTGGGCGACGGGTGCGGAAGCGATACACGATCGTTGCGGAGGTTCGGGCCGGGGCATCGATGCGAGCGGTCGCACGGGCGCATGAGGTGAGCCTCTCCACCGTGCAGTGGTGGTGCCGACGTGCCGGCGATCTGGCCTTGGATCGTGTCGACTGGCGCGATCGTCTGCCGATCACGGCGCGGGTCCGGCGGACGGCCTCGGCGATCGAGGACCTCGTCCTCCGTCTGCGCCACACACTGAAGGAGACGAGCGATCTGGGCGAGTACGGAGCCCGGGCCATCCACAGCGAGCTCGTGGCGCGCGGCCCCGCGGTGGTGCCGTCGGTACGAACGATCGGCCGCATCCTCGAGCGCCGCGGAGTTCCTGATGCCGGCCGACGGATCCGCCGCCCGCCTCCGCCTCCAGGCTGGTACCTCCCCGACGTGGCGGGGGGCGCGCCGAACTCGACAGCTTCGATATTGTCGAAGGCCTGACGCTCACCGGCGGCCTCCGGCTCGAGGTCCTCACCAGGGTGTCCTTGCATGGCGGGTTGCCCGGGGCGTGGCCACAGACGCTGGTGACCGCTAAAACGGCCGTCGAGGCGCTCGTGGAGCACTGGCGGGAGTTCGGGCGGCCGGCCTACGCGCAGTTCGACAATGACACCATTTTCCAAGGCGGCCACCACGGTCGGGATTCCGTCGGTCGGGTCGTGCGGACATGCTTGCGCCTCGACGTCGTGCCGGTCTCGCCCCGCCGCAGGAAAGCGGCTTCCAGGCCGCCATCGAAAACTTCAACGGCCGCTGGCAAGCTAAAGTCTGGGCGCGCTTCTTCCATGACTCGCTCGCCGACCTCCAAGAGCGCTCCCGGCGCTATGTCAGCGCCTACCGTCAGCGGGCCGCCGCCCGCATCGCCGGCGCTCCCGAGCGCCGTCCGTTCCCGACCCCGTGGCAATCGGATCTGCAGGCTCAGCCCGACGGCGTCGTGATTTTCATTCGGCGTACCTCGGCGACCGGCACGGTGAGCCTCCTGGGGCGCACCTTCGAGGCGGATCCCCTCTGGCCCCACCGGCTGGTCCGGTGCGAGGTCGATCTCCGCGCCGAGACCGTCCGCTTCCATGCGCTTCGCCGACGGGAGCTCACTCACCACCCACTCCTTGGTAAAGCTCTCTACGTCTTTCCACGAAAGCCCTTTCACGAGTGACCGAGAGGCTCTGGCACTCCCCTTCGGATCATGTGTTCTCTGACCGAGAGGCTCTGACACCTGGCCCATGAATGGTAACCCCAACGCGCGGCGCGTCACGACGCGTGAGAGCCATGGAACCCTCCTAGTCTTTTGCCAGGCATCGGGCCAGTGCCAGGGGAAGATTTTGTCGCAGACAGATGGTCCGGTGCCGACGACCATCAGGCCCTCCTGAAGGCCCTCCGGAGGTCTCTGAGCGAGATTCCAGCTGGCCTAGCTCAGGGGATCTACGACGCGGGGGGGGCCGGAGAATACACCAGCGCGGCGGGCCTTCGAGGACAGGCGGCAGCTCCCAATACCCAGCCAGCCCACTTGCCCACGAGGGCGCCTTCGCCTAGCCTGTCGTCGATCGCTGCGCAGTCGTAACGCCTGTGAGAGGCAAGGAGAGGCCAATGCGTCGGGGAGCAAAGCCTGGGAAGACCAAGGTCGAACCCAAGCGGCCCGTCGCCCGTAAGTCACTGAAGAACGAAGGCTCTGGGGTCCGCCAGCTTCAGAAGCGACTGGAGGAGAGCCTCGAGCGAGAGAAAGCGACAGGCAAGCTCCTGCAAGAGAAGGATACGAGCGAGATATTACGCGCGATCTCGAGCTCGCCGACCGATCTGAGATCGACATTCGAAGCTATCCTGACGAATGCCCAGCGTCTGACGGGCGCCTCGCAGTGCAGTCTCGTCGGTTTCGATGGCGACATGGTGACGCTCCTGGCCACCAACGCGAGCCAGGAAGCGCAGGAGGCAATGCGCCGCGCGTTTCCCTACCGCCCCGCCCGCACTGGCCTCGCGGGCCGGGTCGTTCTAGATCGAGCCGTCGTGCACATCCCCGACGTCTTGCTGGATCGGGACTACGGCTTTCATGACACGGCCATGGCCGCTAACTACCGGGCGATGCTGGGTGTGCCGATGTTCCGGGAGACCGACGTGATCGGTGCGCTGCACGCGGTGCGGGCCGACCCCGGGCCATTTTCGGAGGCGCAGATCGAGCTGTTTCGCACCTTCGCCGACCAAGCCGTCATCGCCATCGAGAATGTGCGGCTGTTCACCGAGCTGCAGGAGAAGAACCAAGCGCTCACGCAGGCGCACGCCCAGGTTAGTGAGGCGCTGGAACAGCAGACGGCGACGAGCGAGATATTACGCGCGATCTCGAGCTCGCCGACCGATCTGAGATCGACATTCGAAGCTATCCTGACGAATGCCCAGCGTCTGACGGGCGCCTCGCAGTGCAGTCTCGTCGGTTTCGATGGCGACATGGTGACGC
>WNFD01007836.1_pt1 | contig 10549 bp, 6 predicted proteins | sample 5400491 | NCBI WGS metagenome assembly WNFD01 (sample SAMN13153343, study PRJNA577476) | soil metagenome | isolation source: 120 cm saprolite under Douglas fir tree site 2 hole 2 replicate 2 | place: USA:California | collected 2015-04-18 | reverse complement strand
CAAACCAACGGTGAGCTTCTTCAAGCGTGCGAACGGTCTCGGGTGCCTGGGTAAGAGCGATCCCCCTTTCGTTTTCGCGGGAGCCCGCTTGTTGCAAGACGAGTTGCGCCGAGGCGCTCACGCGGACGGAGTTGCCTTCCCGCACCAGCAGACGAACCATCGCGGTGGAGACGCAGGGGTCCCCGGGAGCGACATTGGATTGAGCACTCGCCAGGGGCAGGAATGAGGTCGTGAAAAGCGCGATACCCGCAACAACAGAGAATCGCGCGACAGTGTAAGTCGCTAATCTACTTCGATTTAATAGGCTCATGGCTTCCCTTTTTTCAGAGTGTGGGAGTTGAAGATTCCCGGGTAGAAGTCATGATAGACAGATTGTCTACCTGTAGACTACCTACCTATATACCTAGACGTCGTACTTGTCAAAAAGTTCCGCGGAAAGTGTGAGGAAGGCAAACTTTTTCGATTATTCGTAGTGGAGGGCCGTAACCGGGCTTACGCGGGTCGCCCTCCGGGCCGGAATCCAGCAGGCCAGCATGCCGATCGAGAGGAGCAACAAAACAACGGAGAAAGCGGAAAGGGGATCGTAGGGCGAGACACCCCAAAGCAGGCTGACGACGGCTCGAGATACGGCAAAGCTGACGATGATCCCGATGGCGATGCCTGGAAAAAGAAGAGCGAGGCCGTGCTTCAGAACCATCTTGAGGACATCGGCGGGGGCGGCTCCGAGGGCCATGCGGATTCCGATTTCGTGCGTACGGCGCGAGGTGGCGTAGGCGATTACGCTATATACGCCGAGGGTGACGAGAAGCAAGCCAATCGTCGCAAATGTAGCGACAAGAAAGAAGCCAAGGCGCGGTTGAGCGTACGAAAAGGTGTTGAGCCACTCGGCAAGCGGCTCACCTTCCGCAAAAACCACGGTTGAATCGACAGCCCATACAGCCTTACGAACGGTGGCGTTCATGGAGCCAGGATCAGCCGTAGTGCGGACAATGAGCCGGCGCATGCCAGAGCCGGTAACGCTGTAGGGAATCCAAACTTCGGGTTCGGTGGGCCTCTCGAGGCCGATGTTCATGGCGTCGGCAGCCACGCCGATTACCTGAAAAGAACGATCCATGACTGCATCGGGAACTCTCTTTAGGGCGTCGAGAATGATGGTGCGACCGAGGGGATCTCCCTCTCCGAGGAAGCGGCGCTGAAACGTTTGATTGATGACGACGATCTTTCTCGCGCCGATCACCTCCCCTTCTGTAAACGAACGGCCTGAGATAAGTGGATGACGGACGACAGAGAAATAGTCCTCTCCCACGAGTTGAATGAGCGACTCCCATTCGCCAGTGTGAGTCTTGCCGGGGATTTCGATGTTGCCTCCGAATCCTCCGTAGGGAGGAGTTGTGCTCACGGGTGAGGCCGCTTCGATACCAGGCGTTGATTTCAAGTTGCGCATCAAGGGCTGAAACAAGGAAACGAGCTGCGGTCCGGTTTTGTAACGTTGGGAAGGAAGAGGGATGCGGCCTATGAGGAGGTGGTCCGGCTGCCAGCCGAGCGGAACGTTCTGAATCGCAACAAAACTGCGCATGAACAGGCCCGCTGTGAAAAGGAGAATTATGGACAAGGCGACTTCGAGGACGATGACGGCATTGCGCAACCGGGATTTGACGGCCGTACCCCCGAGCCCCTTGGCTGCGCCGCGCAAAGCGTCCTGAACGTCAACGCGGGAGGCCTGCCAGGCCGGGAAAAGCCCAAAGATGAGGACGGTGGCGAAGGCAAGGCCGATGCCGAAGAGAAGGACCCAGCCGTTCATTTCGATGACGGTTTCGGAGGGAACTGTAAAGGGGGGCATTGCGGCAGCGAGCGCGAGGATGCCGCCCCAGGCGAATAGAACACCGGCGACGGCTCCGCCGAGAGCGAGCAGCAAGCTTTCCAGGAGGAGCTGGCGGACAAGCCGGGCGCGGCTGGCACCCAAAGCGGCGCGAACGGCGAATTCCCTTCCACGCGTGGTGGCGCGAGCAAGCAAGAGGCTTGCGACGTTGGCGCACCCGATCAACAACAGGAGGCCGACGGCGGCAAACAAGACAAAGAGTGTCCTGCGAAATCCTTCGCCGACGACGGCATGCACGAAGGATTCGACGCCGACGCGGAAATGCGTCGGATAATCCTCGCGGTACGACGGGGCGATCCGCGCCCCGATGATGTTGATGTCGGCTTCAGCTTCCTGAAGGGAGACGCCGGGCTTGAGATGGGCGACGACGCCCCAATACTGGGGAAAGGCGCCGCGCATCACGTTGACGACGGCGGTATCGCGCGGCATCCAGAGATTGGCTCCTCCCCAGGCAAAACGCAGAGGCATTACGCCGACGAGTGTGCGGCGAATGCCATTCAGCAGGAATGTTTTGCCGACAACGCCCGGATCGGCCCCGAACTGATTGGTCCATGTCGCGTAGCGGAGGACGAAAACGGGCGGAGCCCCAGGCTGGTAGTCGCCGGGTTGGAGCCCGCGACCGAGAAGCGGAGCGACACCGAAGAGCTCGAAGGTACCGGGCGTGACATAGTTGGCGGCTAGGTAGCTGTTGTTCTCGCCGGAGTCGTAGACCACATCGATCTCGCAGTTGGCGATGAATCCGTCGAAGACGCGGTTCTGCTCCATGTAGTCGCGCAACTCGGGATAGCTGAGAAGGCCACGGAAGCCCTCGCCGCCCCCCCGCTGATCGAGGTCGTAGACACGGAGGGTGATCAGGCGTCCCTGATCCGTGTAGGGAAAGGGAGCGACAAGGGCGTTATAGATGACGCTAAACATCGCGGTAGAAGCGCCGATGCCGAGCGCCAAAGCAAGAATCGCGACGACCGTGAAGCGAGGATTCTTGCGAAGGCCGCGGAAGGCGAACTGAAAATCATGGAACAAGAGCTCAAGATGGTTTTCCCAGCGGGCTTCGCGGCACTCTTCTTTGAAGCGCTCGACGCCTCCGAATTCCAGGTTGGCGCGGCGGCGGGCTTCGGCGGGCGATATACCGGAGCTGATGTAGTCGGCGACTTGCTGCTCGAGATGGAATTGCAGCTCACAGTCGAGCCGTCTTTCGACGAGCGGTTTGTGACCGATGCGGCGTAACCAGCGCATGGCCCTTCCTAGTCAGCAGTCCGCAGAATCAACGAGACTGCGTCCGAAAGCCGTTCCCAGCCGAGGACTTCGGCCTCAAACTGTTTGCGGCCGGACTTGGTCAGCGTATAAAACTTGGCTTCGCGGCCAGTGCTAGTGTCTTTCCACTCGGCGTCAAGCCATTCGCGCTCCTCGAGACGATGGAGCGCGCGGTAGAGCGAACCCTGGGGCACCTGAAAATCATGTTTGGAGACTTGCTGGAGACGCTGCGCGATGGCGTAGCCATGGAGAGGTCCAGCGGCAACGATTTTGAGAATGAGCATATCGAGCGTACCGCGGTGAAGATCGTTTTTTTCAGTAGGCATGGCTAACACCTAGAATAGCTACAGGTCCACTGTCTACATATAGGGCTGCTAATGAAGAATGTCAAGAGGAATGTGGAAACAGAGGTTGGAGGCTTGGCCCTGGGCTGTCCCGTGGATCTTGTCGAGCGGTCATCAAGCTCATCCCAATCGTGTCACTTCTCCGCATCGCACCGCGCTGCGGGCCCCGTGCTCCCCCGAACTATGAATTCAGGTTCGACGATGATCTCTTTGGGGTAGGGCTGCTGCATCGGAGCGTTAATGCGTTGCAAAACAGTCTCGGCAGCAAGGACACCCATCTGCCGCAGCGGCTGCTTGACGGTTGTAAGGCCGGGGTTCTGAAACGCGGCGCTTTGAATGTTGTCGAAGCCGACGACGGAAACGTCCTCAGGTATGCGCCGGCCTGCTTCACGCAAAGCCTGAATGGCGCCGATCGCGGAGATGTCGTTGAAGGCAAACAGAGCCGTGAATGGCTCGCCCGAGGCAAGGAGTTTCTGGGTGACCTGGTATCCGAGTTCGGATGAAGACGATTCGCCTTCAAGTTGCGCCACTAATCGATCTTTGATCTCGATGCCAAGTTCTGCAGCAACCTTGCGTACCGAATCCCAGCGCACAACGGTATCGGAGCTGAATTCCTGCCCTTTGATAAAGGCCATCTGTTGGTGACCGAGCTTCGTAAGATGTTCCAGAGCAAGCGTTGCACCGCGCACGTGGTTGAGAACGATGTTTGTGACGCCGGGCACATCCCGGTGGCCGGAGACCGCTACGAGAGGGACCTGCACACCTTCAGAAAGAGCAGTATCCACTGCTATCAGGCCTTCCACCGCGCGTTGCTGTAACAGCAGGGGATACTCTTCGATGAGCTCATTTCGATGACGGTGGCTGACCACGAAGTAGAAATAGGCCTCCTGGAGCAGATGATCTTCAATTCCGGACAAGACCAATGCTGCGTAGCCTTCGCTGATTTCCGGTACAAGCACGCCGATTGTGAAGCTTCGCTGCTGCCGAAGAGATCTAGCAAGGTGGTTCGGCCTGTAGTTTAGTTCTCGGGCGGCCGCACGGATCAAGTCTTGCGTCCGCTGGGGAATAGACTTAGCAGCGGGAACCCGGTTAATCACCAAAGACACGGCTGTCTTCGAGAGTCCCAGATGCTCTGCGAGAAATTTCAAACTGACGCTTTCCCTTGCAGGTTTTCGCGCCTTAGATGTGGGCGTGGATTTAGGACGAGGCATAGGGGTGTCTTGTTTAGTAGTCTCGCATACGGACCGCGCCGGGACAAGCGCCATGTGGGCCGCAATCCCCTTGAAATGCGACCTAAATCGGTTTAGCATTCTGAATCCGAAGTCGAGGTCGGATAGCCCAAGAGATGTCCGTTGATCCGCATGAAGGTCATTGCCTGGAAAAAGGGTTTAATTATTTCGGGGATAGTTACTGCAGTAACGAGAGCAGGCGCGTCTGACCTCTGTCTCGGCCGGCTCGACCGCTTGGGATCCAAGACTTTCGAAATCGGTTGGTGTTGGTCCCACTAGAAACTCTGGAGTGCCTAGATCGTGACCACCATGATGCTTCGTTCCACGGTTGTGGCCTGTTCTTTGATGTGCTGTCAACCGCTCCCGGCGCAAATTCCATCTCCCGCCGCAATACGCAGTCCCGCCGCTATTCCTTCCCAGCTCACCGATGCAAACTCTGAGAGAAAACTTGAAGCACTGCTGCAAAAAATGACCCTGGACGAAAAAGTCGGACAATTGGTGCAGTACTCGGCCGGACAGCCGACTGGGCCGGGAACAGGTCGCACGGATTATGACGACATGATCCGAAAGGGAGAAGTAGGAGCGCTGTTCAACATTACGACCGCGCACGACATTAATGCATACCAGCGGATCGCAGTGGAGCAATCGCGTCTGCACATTCCACTTCTATTTGGATTGGACGTTATTCACGGGTTTCGAACGGAGTTTCCCATCCCGCTGGGTATGGCATCCAGTTGGGACCCAGAATTGATTGAACGAACGGCGCGCGTTGCCGCGCGGGAAGCCTCCGCGAGTGGTATCCGCTGGACGTTTTCACCGATGGTCGACATCGCGAGAGATGCGCGGTGGGGAAGAATATCCGAAGGCTCCGGTGAAGATCCTTATCTCGGCGCGGCATTGGCTCGCGCGTATGTTCGCGGTTACCAAGGCGCGCGGCTGGATGCCACCGACAGCATCGCGGCGTGCGCGAAACATTATGTGGGTTACGGCGCCGCGGAAGGCGGTCGCGATTATAATGCTGTGGAACTTTCCGAGCGCACTTTGCGGCAGTTTTACTTGCCACCGTTTCACGCAGCCGTCGATGCGGGCGCGGCTACCCTCATGAGTGCGTTCAATTCGCTCAACGGAGTTCCGTCCTCCGCAAATCCTTTCACGTTGAAACAAATTCTGCGAAAGGAGTGGGGATTTCAAGGACTCGTTGATAGCGATTATACAGCCGTCGCCGAGCTGGTCGCCCATGGCGTCGCCAACGACGGCTCGACGGCGGCGCGCAAGGCTTTTCTGGCAGGCGTTGACATGGATATGGTCAGCAGTCTTTACCATGAAAACCTGGCGCAACTCGTGCGTTCGAGAGAAGTGCCGGAGATGGATGTTGACGAGGCCGTTCGACGCGTATTGCGCGTAAAGTTTGCTCTGGGCCTCTTTGAACATCCCTATGCGGATGAGACACGAGAAGCAGCTGCGATGCTTCAGCCGGAGAGTCTTTCCTTGGCACGCACTGTTGCTGAGCGATCCTTGGTATTGCTGAAGAATGCAAGCTTTTCGGGCGGGGCGCCAGTTTTGCCGCTCTCCAACAAGGCGGGAACGATTGCGCTGATAGGGCCGCTGGCCGATGATATCTACGACATGCCGGGGTCCTCGTCCGCGCAAGGTCGGCCCGAAGATGTCGTCACCCTCCGAACGGCTCTCACGCAACGGGTTGGCGCAGACCGGGTTCGTTACGCAAAGGGGAGCGAGATCATCGGCGGATCGGAAGAGCAACTAACCGAGGCCCTGAAGACAGCAGAACGATCCGATGTCGTGATCTTGGCTTTGGGAGAAAATGCTCCCGAGATGACTGGTGAGGCGGCGTCGCGAGCTTATCTCGGCCTGCCGGGGCGGCAACAACAACTTCTGGAGAAAATCACGGCCACGGGGAAGCCAGTCGTTCTGCTGTTGTTCAGCGGGCGGCCGCTGACACTTCCATGGGCATTTGAACATGTGCCCGCTGTGCTGGCTGCGTGGTTTCCAGGCGTGCAAGCAGGGCCGGCCCTCGTACGCACTATTTTTGGCGAGACGAGTCCGAGCGGGAAGCTGGTGGTGAGCTGGCCGCGGAGCGTCGGGCAGGAACCCTTGTACTACAACGCGTTGAGCACCGGTCGTCCCGCAGGTGCGACTGACCTGACTCATCCACCAAAAAATGGTGATGAGAAATACACCTCGCGGTACATCGATGAGCAAAACAGCCCGCAGTTCCCCTTCGGATATGGGTTGTCGTACACGGAATATCGTTACGGGAATCTCCAGATGGATAAGACGCAACTGAGTGCAAAGGCGCTGAACGACGAACTCCACGGCGGCGCACGAACCGCGGGCAAGGCCATGACTGTCAGCGCCGAGATCAAGAACATTGGAACACGGGCGGGAGAAGAAACGGTCCAGCTTTACGTGCAGTTGCGTGGAACAAACATTGCGCAACCAGTTCGGGCGCTGAGCGGGTTCCAGCGGATTTTGCTTGCTCCAGGTGAGACGAGAAAAGTGACGTTCGCGCTGGGAGCTGAAGCCTTCGCTTTTTGGAACGAGCAAAACAGATTCAGTGTCGAACCTGCGCGTGTCACTCTGTGGGTGAGTCCGGACTCGAGTCGCGGCTCCGAAGCGATACTCCAAATCACGAACTAAGGAGTCTGAAATGACGGGCGAGCGTCTCTTTAGCCGAAGAGAAGCGCTGAGGATTTGCGGGATGAGTTTGCTGGCCTCTCCTCTGACGACAATCGTCGGCTGCGGAAAGCGCGGACGGCAAACCTTTGTCGAGCCCAATGGTGCACCTTATGAGGGGACAGATGAACAGCTTCTCGAAGAAATTCAGCGCGCCACTTTTGATTTCTTTTGGAACGAAGCCAGTCCGAACACCGGCCAGGTAAAAGACCGTGCCCTGGCCAATGGCAACGATTCGAAGAAAATGTCCAGCATCGCCGCCACGGGATTTGGCTTGACCAGCCTGTGCATCGGCGATCAACGTGAATACGGGAAGCACCCCGAGATTCTCGAAAGAGTGCGCAAAACGCTGAGATTTCTGGCCAATGATTTGCCCCACGAGCACGGTTTCTTCTATCACTTCCTTCACATGGATACCGGGCAGCGCTGGGAGAAGTGCGAGCTTTCCTCGATTGACTCTTCTCTTCTGTATTGCGGCGTGCTAACGGTGCGGCAATATTTTGAGGACCAGGAGATCAAAGACCTTGCCACGAAAATATACGAACGCGTGGATTGGCCATGGATGCTGAATGGCGGCAAAACTTTTTCGATGGGCTGGCATCCCGAATCGGGTTTTCTGGACGCCCGCTGGGAGCACTACTGCGAGCTGATGATGATCTACCTACTCGCCATCGGCTCCCCCACGCATCCCGTGTCTCCCGACGCATGGAACCACTGGACTCGCCCCACAATCAAGTACCAAGGCATCGAATATATTTCCGGGAATGACCCTCTCTTCACGCATCAATATTCACAGGCATGGTTTGATTTCCGCAACAAACGCGATGCCTATGCGGATTATTTCGAGAATTCCGTGAAGGCCACTAAGGCTCACAAACTTTTCTGCTTGTCCTTGCGCGACCGCTATCCGGACTACAGTGAAAATCTCTGGGGAATCAGCGCGTCCGACTACGTCAACGGATACACGGCGTGGGGCGGTCCGCCACCGCAGGGCCCCATCGACGGCAGTATTGTGCCCTGCGCCGCAGGCGGCTCGCTGGCCTTCGTGTTTGACGATTGCGTCCGCGTTTTGCGCAATACTCGGGGTCGCTACAGAAATAAGGCGTGGGCCAAGTACAGTTTTGTGGATGCTTTTGACCCTCTCACCGGATGGTATGACGCTGACGTGCTTGGCTTGGACCTCGGTATCACCATGCTGATGGCGGAAAACCATCGCACAGGCTTCGTGTGGAAGACGTTCATGAAAAATCCGGAAGCAACTAGCGCGATGCAGAAAGTCGGCTTTCATCCCGCCTGAGTAAACCACGCTTGATCGCTGTATCGAGCAAGAAATCGTACTCTCTGAGCTAGTTTGGAGGATTCTTCTCCGGCCTTGCACCTAGCTTTTCCTGAGTTAGTCCGCGCGGATGTTCGTCGTAATCGGAAACGTCCGGCTCTTGATTGCGCTTCGCGCTCAACCGCATGAAGTCCGCCCGTGCGCGGGCCGCTTCCGCCTTTTTTCCGGCGCGTGCATAGGCGTTGCCAAGAGCCATATAGACCTCCGGGACAGTGGTCAAGGAGCTTCTTGCAATTTCCAATTCGGAAATTGCCCCGTTGAAGTTCTGGGTGTCCAGGTAGAGGAGACCCAGCAGGTAGTGCCCGAAGGGCCGCTTTGGCGCCTGATTTACCGCTTGCTCGGCGTATTTGACGCCATCCGCGGAATCGAGCTTGTAGCGCACCGCGGCAATTTCCAGAAGCGAATTCACATTTTGTGGATCACGGGCCAATTCACGCAGAAACTCCACGACGGCTTCGTCAGGCTCCATTGCTGCCAGCAGCATTCTTCCGCAGGCAAAATGCATATTCGGATAATCCGGGAATTCGCTCGCCAGTTGGGCGTACCTCAGTTTCGCCTGCTCAAAGTTTTTAGCCGCCACCAGGGCCTCAGCCTCTCCTGCGCGCTCAATCACGCTGGCCCCGGCGGTGCCTTCCGGGGGAGCTTCTTGAGGCTTCACCAAGAGTGCGGCGAGTCCAAGAGCGTTAGTCAGTTCCCTGGTCCTGACGCCCTCCTTCGCCAGTTGTCCCAGTGTTTCATTTGCATCGCCGAACCTTCTTGCGCGGAGCTGTAACACTCCCAAGTGATATCGCGCAACATTACGTAGCTGCTCGTCCTTCAAGACCCTCAATCGTTCCGCAGCCAGCAAGTTCTTGAGAGCCGTCTCGTCCTTGCCCATCTCGAACTGGCATAACCCCAGCATCGCGTGCGCCGTGCCGTTTTCCCGTTGCAGCACAATCAGCTTCTCGAAAGCGCGCGCAGCGTCGGCGTACTGGTTCTGGTCGTATTGTAGTGTCCCCAGCGACCACCAACCCTCCGCCCATCGCGGTCGAAACGCCAGGGCCTTGCGGTACAGGGAGGTCGCCTCTTCAAGACGGTTCTCTTCGCTGGCCTTCTTAGCCCTTTCGGCCAGCTTATCGAAGGAGTCTCTCTTGTTCTGCGGCGCGCTAGTCAAGCTCCCTGGATTCAGCATCCATGCGAGCAGCGCCAATCCTGCGGTCAATCTCACCGGCCGCAACCGGCGCATATTCAATCCAGCGCCTATTTCCATTCCCTCTGACCCTCTGCGAAGAAAAGCTGGATTTTTAGTGCGGCGTTGCATTGGTCCTTGCATTGGCCGCGGCCTGGCTTTTTTCAAGCAACTTTTGGTGGAGGGCTATCTCGCGAGCCGAATCTTCCTTGCGGCCCGTTCGCGCATAGGCGATACCTAGCTGATAATGACCGGCGAGAGCTTCAGGGGCCCTTTTCACGTATTGTTCGAGCGGGGGGATAGCCTCATCGAACCGCTTCGCGGAGTTCAAGGACGTGCCTAAAGATAGAAGCGCGTCCCCGAAGTTTGAATCCAGTTTCGCCGCCGAGGCGAAATGCGCAATAGCGTCCTCCCATTGGCCTTCGCGCCGCGCAATTTCTCCCAGCCAGAATTCCGCGGCAGCATTCACCGGATCGATAGCGAGTTCTTGCTCGAATTCCTTTCGAGCATCTTCGTCCGCGCTGGGGAATTCCGGCTGTGAAAGAGCGGCGCGGCCCAGCCGGTAGTGAATACCTCGAAGCTTCGGATGCTCTTCCAGAATTTTCCTATAGATCTCCGCGGCTTCCTTCCACTTCCCTTGTGATTCCA
>WNFD01048017.1_pt1 | contig 10552 bp, 12 predicted proteins | sample 5400491 | NCBI WGS metagenome assembly WNFD01 (sample SAMN13153343, study PRJNA577476) | soil metagenome | isolation source: 120 cm saprolite under Douglas fir tree site 2 hole 2 replicate 2 | place: USA:California | collected 2015-04-18 | reverse complement strand
AGATGCTGTACGTCACCTTCGGAAACTACACGCTATCCGGGTGCGACTAGCTGAACTGGTGCTAGCGTTGCGTGAGAGTTTATAAAAAGTGCTGCTGAGGAGGCTTAGAGATGAATTACGGTGAAACTTTAGCATATTGGTACCTACGTTTAAATGGCTTTTTCCCTCTTAGGAACTTTGTCTTACATCCACTCCATGAAAGTGCGGGTGATGATGACCAGACTGCAGATTGTGATCTGTTAGCTGTTCGTTTCCCGCATGTATACGAAGAAATAGGTGGTCAGTCTGGTGACTGGGATTCTAGATTTAGAACCTGGGGCTTCTCCCTTGAGGAGGACATCATTGGTTTGATCGTAGAGGTTAAGACCAGCCCAAATGCTCATCGCTCTACAATAGAAAGAAACTCTTTTAATCAAAATCGCATTAGGCAAGCCGTTCAGCGTATAGGTATGTTCATGCTAGAAGATACCGGAGATATCGCTCGTGAGTTACAGAACACTGCGGTAACTACAAAACGAGGCCCCTATCGTCTCGGAAAGCTTTTATTCAGTCAGCGGGCGATGAGAGGGGCATGGCTCAACATTACATTGCAGGAGTCAGAGCAATTCATTCGAGACCGCCTTCATAAATATAGTGACCCGAAAAGGCAAGCCAGGATGTTCTTCCCTGATGAATTAATGCAATATCTGGCTTGGCAGGCTAGCGTAACTTCCAGTTGAGAGTACGAGTCTAAAATGTCAGCTTACCTACAGCCCGAAAAAGCGCGGCTCTCCCGCTTGATCTAGCGGGTAATGGGCGCACGTCGCACTTTCAAGATATTCTAGTCGCATGTGCGGCTCGACAGTAGCCAGATTGCCGTAATAGGACAGATACACTGATCGGCATAACGCCTTGCTCCAGTCGGTAAGCAGGTCAACAGCGAGGCCGACAGCAGTGGACGCCAAAACGCCATTTGCCCAGACAACCTGAGGTCTTGGCCCTGCCGCTCCGTACAGAGCTGTTTCTCTAGCCAAATCAGTTTCAGAGAGGAATCCCATACATGTCAAGCAGGGCTCTCCCGGCATCGACAAGATGACCTGTCCGGCCATCTGCGGGGGCTCCGCTCCGACCTGGTGTACATCGACGCCGATGTCGATATACGGTATCAGGTACCGGCGCGCGCAGGCTTCCAGCTCGCGTCGTTCCGCGAGACCATCCACACAGCCAAAGATCAGGTCGCATCCGCGCAGTGGCTCGGGATGCTCCTGCCACTTGACCTGGTATGCTTCTATGGAAGCATTAGGTTGGAGTCCAAGTATGAGGCGGCGGGCCACTTCGATTTTCGCTAGTTTCTCAACGGCATCCGCCCACGTGGCACCAATGAGGCGATTCAAGTTGTGGTCCTTAACGATATCGGCATCGTAGAGAATGTAGTGAAGAAAGCCGATATGTGCCAGTTGCTGGACAATATGAGAACCACCACCGCCTAGCCCGACGATCCCAACGACGCAGGTACCGATCCACTTTTCGGCATGCTCGCCAAGAAACGACTGCCTGCTGTACCTATGGTCCAACATATCTCTCACCTCCATGAAATCGTAGGGGGTAGCCAACAACGGTAATTTTCTCTGCCGTAACGGGGTCGCGCTGTCCTGGTAGCCATACAGATGCCATACAGTCATCCTCGCTGAAAAGAAACCCGCCATGAGACGCCGCCGGGCAGGCGAGCTGGAAGGACCTTACAAGGAGAGGAAGATCTTTCATGTCGACGCGGCTAAACCGGGGACGCCCCAGGTGCTCGTGCAGATGTGCGTGAAACGCTCCCTCTCCCGTGCTCATCACCCGCTGCATCGTTTCACGGATGGCAGCTGAACTGATCTCGGCCCCGATATCAAGATCAGGTGTGGGGAGATACTGATCCTCAGGAACCGGAACATAGTCCACCAGAAAAATGAGGTGGGTATCGTTTGCAGCGGTTCCCATCCGCGCGAACAGGAATCCGACCCGCTCGCTTGCAAACGGGTGAGGGCGACGTAAATCGCCCAGGACGCGCTCATAGAGTGACTGGAGCAAGCGGATGCGCGCGCTCATCGCAGCCCTCGCATGTGAAGTGCGACCATTTGCGCAAGGCGGAGATCGTTCTGATCGGCCATCCAGGAGAACACATGCCAGTTGCGATCAAGAATGCGAAAGGGGCCGTTCCAGTTCGGGTTGGCCAAAGTGGAAACCCGCCCGGCAATGAAGAGCCGGGATGGATATCCATCCCGGAGCATTGGACACAGCAAAAGATCGGCCCGGCTGGGCGAACAACCTTCTGGTAGAGCTACATCTGGCAGAAGAAAGAAGGTAAAGCCGCCCTCATCGCAACGCTGGACTCCCGGATAAAGTCGTTTCAACTCCTCGAGCTGATCGCGAGGAAAGTCCATCAACCACCTCCCTCTCCACTACGACGAGTGACCGCTCTTCGGGTGGCTGAGAAAGACCTCTTCCCCTTTAATAACGACGTAGCCGTCGTCAGGAAGCGGCACCAATTTCCCATTGACTACTTCGTCAAGGTCAAACGCGGCAGGAACATGCCCCAGGGACTTGATCTCGGCGACTGATTGACGACCGCGGTGTATCTGCACCGGCTTGTTGTCGACGGTAATTGTCACAATCGCGTGGTGCGCGGCATCAGTCTCTTCCGAGGTGATTTGAATGCTAGAATCGCTTGAAGTCATTTTGACTTCCTCCTCAATACGTTTTTCTGTTGACATCGTAATATTGTTTGTATTACGATGTCTTCGTAATTAATGGTATCACGTATTACAACGTAAGTCAAGAGATAATTACGCCACCGACGTAATTCTAGGAATCGTCATGGGGTGATGTTCATGAAACTGAATGACAGACTCAGGGAAGTCCGGCGAAAATGCGACGTGACGCTCCTTCAAGTAGCAGAGGCCACAAAGTTATCAGTGTCTTACCTCTCGGATCTGGAACGGGGGAGGGCCAACCCATCGCTCGACACCCTCGAGCGACTTGCAACATACTATAAAATGTCGATGGTGGACTTGCTAACGGGAGTTGATGGCTGGGGCACGCCATCAGTAGAGAGCTTAGCGCCGGGGCTTCTCGCGCTTCTCGAGAAACATGAGATCGATGAAGCAATTGCCCAGGAACTCAACCGAATTGAGTTGCGAGGGAAGAGACCGCAAACGGAAGAGGATTGGCGTTTACTCTACCTCAACCTCAAATCGATCATGAGGCCATATCTTTCCAAACAGGATGAAGCGGCAGAGAAAGGATGAGATATTTTTTGCTTACTAGTGAATCGCAGCTAGAATCGATGGTGCTGCGCCAGATTCGCGACGTAAAGCGCCAGCGTGCTGCATGGGCGAATCCGCATGCACTGGCAGAAGCGCTTGGGTTTTCAATTGTTATAGGGAATTTGGGGATCGATAGGGAAGGCGCGGCCTTCACGAGCACGGTTGTTCTCGACCCAAGCACGGGAGTGAGAGCCAGGCAAAGGTTTACGCTCTATCACGAGATCGTTCATCTCCTTCTCAAGCGGAACGACGAACTCTACTCCATCCTTCACGATCAGTACCCCTCCGATAAGGATTTCAACCGCATCATCGAGCGCCTGTGCAATGTAGGTGCGGCCGAGTTTATAATGCCGCATGATGTGGTTCGTGCTGCTATAGAGGAGTCCGGTTTTTCCATCTCGCTAGTAAAGAAACTGAGCAATATTGATGAGGCCTCTCCGACCGCAGTCGCTGTACAACTGGCGCTATGCGCTAGACACAAGTGCATTGTGGCAATCGGCGAAATTGTGCGAGGAGAGGCACCGGTTCCGTTCCGAAGCGGCCACGAGTGGATTGTAGAGTGCGAGGCAATGCGTATCGGTGGTCAAGTGTTTGGTATCTTCCATCTTGAATCTGTCCCGGTGGAAAGCCGCGATCAACTGCCGCTTTTCTAATGTAACTGGCAAACTTATTAGATGAGTGAAGTGTTGACGTGAGATCGTGCCCGTCCATTTTGCTTCGTGTAGAGGGCATTCCGTTCCTCGCGATCAGTCGCATTGCCTTCCATATAAGTCGAGTGTATTCGACGGCAAGAGTACATGCCGCTTGACAATTGGGAACCGAGTTGCTGTTCATCAAGAATAAAGTCGCGGACTCAGCACTATCATTTTACGTGCAAAAAAGGGGGGTTCGGGCGAAATAAAGTTGTGGACTGGACTATCTCATCTCTTTTGAGAGAATTTCCCCACGAAGAATAAAGTCGCGGACTCGGCTGATCCGGGAGCTTCCGTTTCTGGAATTTTATTCAGCTTTCCTCTACCTTGCTTAGAACTAATTCCATGATGATAGCGGAATGGTCACTCAGCTTTTCAATCCGCGGCTGATGCAAATAATAGCAAGCGCGAACTGAAGATAGGAGATCGGTGGAAACAAAGCAGTGATCGTATCTATAGCCATCCTCAGTTCGCCCTACCCAGCTGTATTCTTGGCTGTTTGGATTAAGATGTCGAAATGCATCATCCAACTGATATTTATCCAGTACACGGTAGAAATCGTATTCCCAATCCTCAAAAAATGGATAATGAGGAACGTGATTTGGCTCTAGAATGTTTAGATCTCCGCAAAAGATTCTTTTTGCTGAAAGACAGTTCGACGTGAGCGTCTCAGCGAGAACTTTTAAAAACAGTTTCTTCTTCTGAGTCTTTTCATAGCCGGTGTCGCGCGAGGGGACGTAGACTCCTATAACTTCAAGTGTTTCATCTTGAAACAGTACAATAGCAGAGGTTACTCGTGAACGGAGATAACTCACCGAATCGGAAAAGCCACTTACCCTCAAAGGAAGCTTACTTACAATCATTACTCCGTACTCATTTCCCTCTGGCTTAGGGAAAATAACGTTATAGCCATATGCTTGGAAATATCGCTCGAGGAACACACAGCCTTGACTCTGTTTAGCTTCGGTCAGAACTAAAATGTTCTCTTTTCGCTTGCGAAGCCACTCTGCCTGCTGACCTGCACGTTGAATAGACGGGTTAGCAATATTCCAACAAAAAACCGACATCTCCTTTTCCTGTTTAAAGTTCATCCTTAATATGATCTCCTTCGATTGTCAGTATTTTCTGAGCTATCCGGTCAGCAATTTGCTCAAGCGAAACGTCGTCATTTTCAAGGAACATAACGTTGAACCCCTTACTTGAGAGAAAGCTCGCCGCCTCTTGATAGAATATTAGCTCCCGAGTTCTTGAGTTATTTTTTTCGAAGCGACTCAGCCTGTTTCGTTGAGCGAGACGTTGAGCGAGGATTTCAGGTTGCGCTTGGAGAATGATGCTCAGATCTGGAATCTGAACTTGGCTGTTGATGGACCAGATATCGTCGATGTCTAAACCGTCAAGCCTTTGTAAGACAAGAGACGATTCTACATACCTGTCACATAATATCACCTTCCCCGTGGATAGCGCGGGAAAGATTTCACTTTCAAGATGAAAGTAGCGGTCGGCTGCTACAAGATGAGCGAACGTCCGACCTGTGTAAACCTCCTCGGCATCTCGAACAAATTGACCTAGTGGAGAAGAAGTCGGTTCTTTTGTTGCAAGTATATTACAGCCAGATTGTGTAAGCAGTGCTGCAACGCCGAGCAATACACTAGATTTCCCTACACCATTGGGGCCGTCAAAAGTTATAAGTAACCCTCGTGTTTTACCCATTCTAATCCTACCAAGCTACAGTCGTTACTCTTACTCAACGGTTTTATTCTTTCTGAGAACCTATAATAGGACATACTTCTTGATCAACTGCACCTATCCGCTGACCGGAGCTAATAACAGCTGCTGGACATCCTTTCCCGCATCTAGATTCTAGAGAGCAAGTCTTACAGGTCTGATTATCGCCAACTTGATAGCGTTCATGGAACTTATAATCATCTAATCGCTCTGCAATATCGGTATCAAGCAGTATGTTGCCAACTATAAATTCTTCGGGTTTGTGCATACTATCTGGGGTTTTCGCAGCAAAAACCAAGTAAGGACATACAGTCACTTCTCCCGCTGTAAATATGTATATAATGTTACCAGCTTCACATGAAGCTAGCGGCTGCCTATCATTTGGGAAACGGATATTAACGAGCTCAACCTGACTTCCAAATCTAGAAGTTGCTTTTCTGATCTCCTGCATAATACCACCAGTAGTTCCGATTTTATCTTTGCTTTTTATGCCACGTCCAAATCTAGATAGGGGATTGGTTAGTACATACGCTGCTCCGTTCTCAACAGCAAAGTTGCAGATTTCTACATACTCCTCGATGTTTGCAAAGGTATTTGGAGTTACCAAAAGACCTTTAAGTAATTTATATTGGCCTAGAGCTTGAATCGTTCGAATCGTTGTGAAAAACGAAGCCTTGTTACCACGGAACTTACCATGACTTTCAGGTCTAAACCCATCTAAACTTACATTGAGAAGGACACCTCCAATCTCAGACAAAGCCTTCATTTGTTCTAAGCTGATAAGAGTCGCATTGGTGCAGATAGAAATTTGTAAATCTGCATTTCTCAATAAGCGTACAATCTCAATGATATCAGGATGAGCAAACGGTTCTCCACCGGTTAGTGTAATGCTGATAACTCGACATTGCTTCAGCCTGGGTATTACCACGCTGCCGATGGTCTCTAAGTGCATTGTGTCGCCGTAATTCCCCGCCGAAACAAAACAATGGGCACAGTGCAGGTTACATCGTTCTGTAATCTGCAAGAGTGCCTTTCGATATGGGGAACAAACCGATGTCCTGAAGTAACAGGACATCGCTACGCCATTCCGGGTGAGAGGTCGCTTCTTAAAGTGCATTTCTTGCGGCAAAGCCTTCTCCTTCACAGATTCCTCCTATAAGTAGCTGTCGCCTCTACTCAACATGTCCAGCATTCTTCTTTCTCCGTCGCGATCCCCTACTTCTTTGCTCTTAACCAAGGCTTGCTCGAAGCATTTGCGAGCCTCTTCATGTCGCCCAAGATCAAGATATACTTTGCCCAGGTTACCTAACGCCACGCCTTCTCCCCATCGATCACCTATCTCTTTACAAATGCTCAAAGCTTGTTCGAAGCACTTTAAAGCTTGTTCTTCCTCTTTTTGTTTATAATAGGTACTTCCTAGATTGCTGAGCGTCCATCCTTCGCCCCTACGATTTCCAGCGTCCCTATGAGCACATAATGCTAAATCAAAGTGCTGGATACGAAGCGCCTCCTCGCTGTACTTTAAAGCCTCCTCATTCTGAGACATTGTACTATAAACAAGTCCTAAATGGTTAAGCACCCAGCTCTCCTCCTTGCGGTCTCCTACCTCTCTACATATTTGTAAGGCGTGCTCGAGCCACTTCAAGGCTGTTTCCTTTTGCCATAGTGCATGGTAGACTAAACCCATGTAGCTGTAGATGCGTGCTGACTCTAAACGCTCTGGGTGCCATTTTTCTAAAGGCAGTAGGTGCAGGTATAACTCAAGAAGAGCAGCATTCTCTCCCCAGCGTCTTAAATCGGTAGAGACATGTTCTCCCTCCATGAGATCGAATGCATCGTGCCATTGCTCAGCCTGGAAATATTGCCAGATTGCTTCAATCCAGTCATGAACATCATTAACTCGCCGCCGCTGTTCCCGTGGGGGAGAGCTCTTCATCGCTTGCTGACAATAATATTGCGCTGCTCTTGCATGCACAAAGCGCAGTTCTTGTTGGTTAGCTTGCTGATCGCTTTCAACAAAGTGGTCCTGAGCATAGCTGGCGATAATGGCATGTAATTGATAACGCCCTTCACCTACAGCTTGAAGCAGGTGTTGTACCAGGAGAACATCTAGAGATTCCTCCAACTTCATGGGAGATACATTAGTAGAAAAGCGCATGATAGCTTGGGCGGCATGTAAAGGTACGGGTTCACGATAGACAGAGAAAGCTAAGAGTAATGCCCGTTCAACCTCGTCCAGTTGCTTAGTATAGATCAAGTCCAGTAAATTATTAGCGATCTTCCCTGTCCAGAGACGTGTGTAGATAGGATCTCGAAGCAGAGTCGCTAAACTTAGCTTCCGCTTGCGCAATAGTGACGCCAGGAGAGTTAATGAGAGAGCATGCCCATCGCAGTTCTCTACAGCTCTGCCTAGTTCAATATCGGTTGCATCTATTCCAGCACCCTGCTTCTTCAGCAATTCTATTCCTTCAGGTACCTCCAGACCTTTAACCTGATATTCTCGCATACATGTCGGGGGATAGCTAGAAGCTCCTTGAGGCCAGAGGCGGCTAGTAAGTAGCAAGCGGCACGTACAGCGTTGACTATTGATTACATCAATCCACTCGCCAATGGCGGCCCCGTCCTGGAGAGCATATCCAGTTTTCCAGTTCAATAAGTTCTCAAATTGGTCCAAAATAATCAAGCATGGCTTGTCTACTGCATTCAGCGCTTTGAAAAGTTCCGTAGCCTGATTCTGCGGAGCCAAGTTGTTAAAGTTCGGTAGGGTGATGGCCAGAACTTCAAAGAGATTGCCCGCTAGTTCCGACAAGGTGACAGCGGGATCAACTCTAAGCCAAATGGGTTCATCAGTAAATAGTCCATTGCCCATACGGCGCTGCTCTTCTGCATAGCGAAAGACAAGAGCTGCAAGGGTTGATTTGCCGACCCCACCAATGCCTGTGAGTACCAGAGCCGTTACGTCTGGCTGAGTCAGTAGAGTATATACTTCATGGACATCTTTTACTCTTTGTTGAATAGTTTTTGGCTCAGTAGGCGGCGGTAGTCCTATGATGCCTCGATAATTCACATTTTTAGCAGGTGGTGATGACTGTGGTAGAGGTGCTGTCTGCATACCGGGAAGTTGTATAATTATGGGCGGCATTGATGATGGGGAGGTCGATGGCGTAGGATGGTTGGATTCTGTGTGGGAGACAGGTAAAAGCCATTGACAAAGGGCGAAGGCTGCTCCGGCTGCCGTAAAAACTATAGATATGTTGTTGAACAAAGTACCTCGAAAGATTGCAATGGCAGCCCCTGCTCCTATGAAAAGGACTGTAATAATGGCTAGTATCAGCCGTAAAAGCCTCCAGGAAGCTCGCTTACCTCTAGAGGGAGGTTGAATTCGCTGCTGCGTTGACATGCTTAGTCCTCAAGGCCACAAAATCGTTGGGCATTAGTCAAATTTTAACATATGTTTTACCCAAACTGCTATTTTTACCTGATTTTCCCTTAGCAGGTACAACCGCATTAACACTCCATTCTGGCAAAAAGCTTGTACCAGAGTGATGTGACGCGGGGCATGTTCAGGCAGTACGTCTGCCGACAAAGCCATCCGCCGGAGAAGTGATAGGTCTCGCCGTCGCGGGGGATCATGGCTGTATCCAGCACTTTGAGGTGCAAGTAACCAAAGGCGATGGGAAGATCCTCCTGCTCGGCTCAATCCAACACGTTATGCGTGAGAGCATAGAGGCAGCAGTACAATATGTTAGGCATGGTTCAAATGAACTTGACAGGTTCTAACCAACAGAAAGGTCCAGCCCTACGGGGCGACTGTTCAAACGGTCAAGGACTTTGCTTCACATTGAACCTTGCCTTAGATTTAAAAGCGTCGAGTTGGACCTTAGTCAAGACTGGTATGAGAACCTGGATGTTGCCGTACTTGCCACGTATATGGGAGTGCCAAAGGAAGGATCGTCGGCAGGTATTACTATCGCTACGGGTATTGTATCGGCACTGAAAAAACTGCCCGTACGAAATGATATCGCGATGACGGGTGAGATCACCATTATGGGCAAGGTACTGGCCGTCGGTGGGATCCAGCAGAAGATACGAGCGGCCTATGATGCCGGGGTCAAAGAGGTTCTGCTTCCGGCGGATAACTTTATTAAAGAGGCACGGAATTACCATCCTATATGCTTGACGCCGTGAAACTAACCCCGATACAGGCTGTCGATGAGGTGTTGACGTTGCACGAAGTGAGTTTGTGGTATCATTATTTGGGCAATAAACAACTGGCGACCTCCGAAGAAAACAGAGCTCGCCAGCTGTTCGGTGTAAAACTTTATTTTAATTGTAAGACTTTATTTTACGCCTACACCTGTAGAAGCTAAATAAAGTCGTTCCCAAAACCGGCACTTTTCACGCTCAAATACATGAGGTTAATGTAAATTTAAGTCGTTCCCAAAACTGCTACCGGGATCCTCGAACGGGTATTACGGGCAAAATAAAGTTGTTTCTTGAGCTAAATATCTGGCCATGATGCATTCAGCGCTTTCATCCGAGATAATATGCTATGCGAGACGCATGTCACCCTGTCACGAAGCTATCCATAATCGGTTCCCTTGGAGCGTTCATAACGGATTCTTCTTTAGACCGCTTGCCATACTTGCACAGACCAGTCATCGCTTGCAGAGGCAATACGCTGCTTATTGGGTGACCATGCCACCGAATGCACAGCGAGTTTGTGCCGGGAAAAAACGAAGAGTTGTTTTTCTGAGAAGGCATCCCAGATGCGTACACTGTAATCCCCAGACCCAGAGACGATGCGCCTGTCATTGGGCGTCCAGGCCACAGCATTTAACACATCGG
>WNFD01049198.1_pt1 | contig 10553 bp, 11 predicted proteins | sample 5400491 | NCBI WGS metagenome assembly WNFD01 (sample SAMN13153343, study PRJNA577476) | soil metagenome | isolation source: 120 cm saprolite under Douglas fir tree site 2 hole 2 replicate 2 | place: USA:California | collected 2015-04-18 | reverse complement strand
CAGGCCGCCTGCCTGGCCCACGCGAGCTGCTCAGCGACCTCAAGGTCAGTTACCTCAGACGGCCGCCGGATCCGCCCGCGCTTATCCATGTCCACGTACAGCCCGCGCAGCTTCAGCCGGTCGGCGTCCTGGGCCAGCGCCTCGGTCATGGTCAGGAGCCGGGCCAGCTCGCTATCTGGCAGCGAGGCGAGCTTGGCGGGCAAGCCCGGCGGCCCGAAGTGCACGATGGCCATCAACAGCCCCCCGGCCTGCTTCAGCTGGTGCCACTCGAGGATGCGCCGGACCGGCGCCTGCTCCCGCAGGCCCGCTGGCATCACCGCGAGGGCCAGCAGTCCGGCGGCCTTGCCGAACTCCTCGACCGCCAGCACCGCCGCAGAATACGCACGCGCACGGCGCCCCGCTCCGGACAGCAACTCGGCGTCGTCGAGGAGATCCACGGCATTGTCCGCCGCCGCGGCGGCGTACCCAACGAGCTCAGGTCTCGCCGCCGCCTTCACCGCACTCAGGTCCACAGGTTCCAGGCTAGCCAGCCGGTCAGCACGGAGATCATTTAGGGCACGCGCGGAGCGACGGCGGAGCGAAGCGCGCGCCGAGCGAGAGCCGCTAGATGAATGGCCGGCCGGTCCGCCGGCCGGGGACGCGGACGCCACGAAGCTCTAAACGCCCGCCCTCCGTCAAATGCCACCAGACGCACGTCGGACCTGCAGGCGGCTAGCGTGTCGAGAGATATCAGGCTCTGACCGAGCTACCGCGATAGATTCCGGCGGTTCGGCGATCTAACCGGCAATGGCCTTTAAGCGCGCGCCCGCAAAGAGGGTAAATGCTAGCTGCGGCGGTGGCGGCGCCGTGCGGGTGTGGCGGCTGGCCGGCAGCACCCCGCTAATGCCCCCACTGGTGGACCTATCCGAATCGGTGTGGGATATCGCCATACACGGCAACGTCATCGTCACTGCGACCGGGGCCGACATCGCCGTCTGCCAACCAGCGTCTCCGTGACTGTCCTTTCTCTAGCTGTTGTTCTATTTCTGGGAACAACAGCCCGGGGGGATCGAACGGACAACGGCCAGCCATCCGGTAGAAGAGACTACGAGGGCCCGGCCAGTACCATGGAACCGGTGAGCCGCCAGGTGCGCGACCCGGCGCTCTATCCGGTACGTCCGGCGACGATGCGGGGCCGCGCAAGCCGGACGCCATCACGGCTAGGTCGCCGATCAAGCTAGAGGCCAGATCCCAGACGGACTGCGGCAGTCCGGCCTCGGCAGGCGGCAGGCCATCTGGCGACCAGAGCTGGCTGTTATAGGCGTTGGAACCTGCGCGCGGACGCGCGGAGGCACCGGTAAATATTCAGCGATCTCGCGTCAGCTGTGGCTCAGGAGCCGCCTGAAATCAGTAACGCTCCGTGATCGGTGCCGGCCGGCGAGCGCATCTGAGATCGGTCTGCTCGCTAATAGCGAGGTCGAAGCCAGGGCTCCTCCCATCGCTGGACCGAAGGTTATCCGCCGGCATCGCCGTCCCGGGCACCACGACGGAACGCCGGCCCGTCGGGAATCGGGGAGTTGCGGACCGGCGACGCTCCCGGCGGGTAGGGCCGGCCATTGCCACGCAGTTACCGCTGGTGTTGCCGTGCCGGCTCTTCCGCCGGGCCGCTAGGCGCAGTCCTGACGCCCGCATGCCGTTGCACGCCCGATCCAGTTCCACCTCCGTTCCGCCATTCCCGGCCAGCGCGGACCGGCATTTCTCAAATGCCGGTCCGCGCGCCGGGAACAGTCCCCGGCCATTGTGCGACAGCACTTGCAGGCGCACATTTACCGATGGCATCGTGGCGGCTAGTCCGGCACCCGCGCGCGGGCCAGCGTCAGGCCCGGCGGCGCGCAGCGAGCCGGGACGCAGATGACGCCCATTCAGGCCCGGGCTGGCGCCGCAGGCCCGGAGAGCTGTCACGCGGCGGATGCGCAGCGCGGCTGGCCCACCCCCGCGGGCGTGGCTCAGGTGCGCGCAGTGCGCCGTGACGCGGCGCGCGGCCATGCAGGCCGTGGCAAGTGATCACGCCGGAGGCGGGTCTGATGAGATCTCGGCGGGACGGAGCCATGACGTGAGCGAGCACCAGGACGCTGCCGGATCCTCCGGCTCTGGCAAGCTGGCCGGATTGTTCCGCGAGTACGGTCACAGGTGGGAGATCGAGCACCTGGACCCCGGCTCGGCCTGGGTAGCGGTCACACGCAACGGCTCGTTCGTGCAGGTGATCGCCGCGCATGACCTCGACGAGCTGCGGGCCGAGCTCAAGAAAGCCGAGGCAGAAGAATCCGTAACCAGGGCAGCGAACGCCGCAGAGACGTAGCGGGAACGAACGCCAGCGCGGGGCAACGGCGTCCCGCCGATCGCAGTCTCCACAGCATCAGATTCCGATGACCCGGCCTGAGCGTGGAGCTCCCCACGCGCAGAAGATCACGCCATGTGGTCAGCGCGTTCTCCATAGCCAGCGCCAGTCGGCTCGATCTGTACGGCAAGCGACCAGCCAACATGATCGTGCTGGCCGTACCGAACCGGGCAATATGGGAGCGCGGTGTCGGCCGCGCACGACGGTCGGCGGAGGCCTCCCAGCAGACGGGGATCCATACCGGAAAGGCCGCCGGCAACGGCCAGCAAGCAACATCGCAGGTCAGCGGGGAAGGCCGGGGGTGCTCCGCCGATGTCGTCCGCTGGATGTCAGGCCCTGCGCCTAGCCTGATGTGCCAGCGACCCTGCACAGCGAAAGGAACGATGTGATCGTCGCGAACATGGGCATGGCGATGGAGTCGCGCTGATGGCCGCCAGGGGTGGCTGGCCGTCGGCGGCGCCGGGCGGGTGGCCCGGGCTCTAGGCCTGACCGGTTCGGCTGTCGGGCAGAGGCTGCTGGCGCTGGCCACGACGGTCGAGCTGCTCGCGCTGGCCAGGGCGGCGATGCGGCGCAGCGTCGGGGGATCGCGGTGGCCGGGGTGGTCGGACGCCACCGCCACGCACGGGCTGGCGCCTGGATCTACCTGGGAGGCAGTCGGGGAGCGGGTCGTCTCGTGGCTGCCCGGCCAAATCCAGCAGACCCCGGGTACTGCGCACTGCCGATGGACGAGACCATCCCCTGATCGGTGTCCTCACCATGGCGAACCGAGCCGGATTCATCACAGACAACTCCCGCCTGGCCGGTCGTTGCGCCCGCACATGCCAGGCGGCCTTGGCTGCCGCCGCGATCAGCCCGCGCTCGGGCTGGCCCACCGGGCGGCGCCGCGCGACCCGCTGCCAGCGCCGGGGCAGTGGTGCGTGGTGCCGGCCCGTCCCGGAGCGTAGCCGCTGGCAGGCGAGCTAGCCCGGGGGCTCGCGCTCGCCGAAGGCGACGCCACGCCGAATGCGACGGGCTGCCGTTCGGCGTCGCGGCGGCCGCGATGCCGGCTCCGCCGGCGCCCAGGGCGGCGGCGACAACGGCGGTCACGGAGAGCCTGCGCGCGAGGCGACGGCTGCTTGCGGATGGCATGGAACCTCCTTTCCCCGGCCGCGTTCTGACCGGGACACCGGCTAGGCTGCCCAGCCAGCCTGGCAGCCGGCTCACGAATGGCTCTCAAACCTTTCTCAACATGACTCGCCGACCCCTTCTGAGCCGATTCAGAAGGACGCCAGAAGCGCCACAGCGCTAGGCATCCGAGGCTTGATTCAGCGGCCACGGCGATCAGGACGTCCGTGGCCTGGCGACAGAAGGGAAGCACCGATGCCAGCCCATTCACCTGGCCGTCCTCGCACGCCCTCGGCGCGAAGGCGCCGCGGCATGCGGCGGCTTTCCGCGATCACCGCCGCCGTGGTGATCGCGAGCGGGGCGGCCTCCGGGACGATCGCCGCCGCGCTGCCCGGAGCGGTACATGGCGCTGCGCACGGCAACGCGACGACCGGCCAGGCAGGCTCGTCGGCGTCGGCCGGGAGCTCGGGCACAGGAACCTCGGCCTCGCGGACGTCCGGTGCCGGATCGGCCGGCTCTGGCAGCTCGGTCGCTCCTGGGTCATCCTCAGGCGGCACGCACGCCACGTCGGGAGGGTCATGATGCGGGCCCGACTGCGGTCAATGCGGGAGCCGGGCTGTGCTGGCCCGGGGGACGACCCCCCCGGAGCCCCCCGACGTGCTGACCCGGGGGGACGACCCTCCGGAGCCCCCCGATGAGCGGGCTGACGGGTTCGACCGCCCTGTGGGACGCCGGCCGGGCGACCGGCATCATGGCGCTGGTCCTTTTGACGCTCGTGGTTATCCTCGGGGTGCTCGTCGCCGGGAAGGTCCGCGTGCCTGGGCTGCCGCGGTTCGCGGTCATCGGCCTGCACCGCCGGGTCTCGCTGATCGCCCTCGCGTTCCTGGCCGTGCACGTCCTGACCACGGTCACCGACAGCTACGTGACGATCCGGCTGGCCGCGGTGATCGTGCCGTTCACCTCCGGGTACGAACCGCTGCCGATCGGGCTCGGCGCGGTCGCCCTCGACTTCGGCGCCGCGGTGCTCGTCACCAGCCTGCTGCGCGCGCGGATCGGCTGGCGGCTGTGGCGCCTGGTGCACTGGCTCGGCTACGCCGCCTACCCCGTCGCCGTGGCGCACAGCCTGACCAGCGCGAAGGACTTGCGGTCCGGCTGGCTCCTCGCGGTCACCGCCGGGTGCGTGCTCGCGGTGGCCGGCCCGGCCGGCTGGCGGCTCGCCGATGCCCGGCGCGACAGCCGCAGGCAGCGCCCGGCAAGCAGGACCGCGTGGGTCACCGGGCAGGAGCCAGGCTCAGTCGCCGGTCACGTTCCCGCCGACGTAGGTGGTCGCCGTGCTGACCGGCGCGATGGCGACCCTGTTCTTGTCGACCAGCGGCGCGATCAGCGCCGGGTGGGTGCCGTAGACGTTGCCCCCTTCGTAGACGCCGTCGGTCGGAGCGCCGCCGGCGCCCGCGAGTAGCTGGAGCAGCGCGGTCATCGACGAGCCGTTGGCACGGCAGTTGTTGCCGCGGAACGTGAGCGCCTGCGTCGCGGCGGCGACCGTGACCATTGGCCCGGTGCACGCGGGATCGGCAAGGAAATGGTTGTCTCTCATCGTGCCCCCGGCCGTGGCCAGGACCACGGCCGGGCTCTGGCCGTTCTTGTCGAAATAGCTGCCCGTGATCACGAAGTCGCCGGCGCCCCGCCCGAGCGACAGCCGTCACGCGCCGGCTGGAGCAGCCGCGTGCACCAGGTGGCAGCCGGACATCTGCCGCCCGCCGCCGCCGGCCGTCGCGCCGAGCGTGACGCCGAACGTGCTGGAGTGCTCGAGCAGCCCGGAAGGCGCATGTCGGTCACCCCGGCGCCGTCGCCGTCAACCCAACGCCGCCGCCGGCGGCGGCCGACGCGAGCCTGACGCCTGTGCCGCTCGCGCCAGCCCGGTCGAAGTCGGCCAGGAACGGCTCGGCCAGGTGGACGTCGGACGTGTCGGTGATGAGGATTCCCGTGCGCCCGGAGGCCGCGGTTCCGTCCGGCGAGATCCCTGAGATCCTCGGCGTCCAGAACGTGGTTCCGCACGGGTTCGTGGCCGGCAGCGGTCCGGTCCTGCTGCTCGGCGAACCGGTCCGGCCACGCGGGGTCGTAGTCGGCGACATGCACAGGCTGATCGGCCATTCTTCGAGCCTACCGGCCCTATGGCGTGTCCTTGCTGGGAGACGCGGCCGGGCGGCCCGATTGGGATCTTGCCGATGCGGCGCGAAACTTCCACGGTGGTCGTTCTGGTCGGCGATGCGGGCGAGGAGATCCGTGCGGAGCTGGCAAGGTCCCCGGACATCTCGGTGGCCCGCGCCCCGGCGGCTGAGGCACCGGGGAACGGTGAGCATGCCGCGCTGCGGCCCGGCTGGGAGCCTGGCGCCCTCGCGCTGCGGGAGGCGGCCAGACGCCGGTCGACGTACGTGATCGTGCCGGACGACCCGCTGGCGGACGTCGCCGCGAGGTGGCGGGGATGTCGAATGTGCCAGGCGGCCAGGACGGAGCGACCGGATTCGAGGGCGGGTGCCGCGGAGGCGCTCGCAGCCTGGCGTGACAAGCGGTTCGACGTGCCCGACTATTACTTGGTCATCGCGCCGGCCGAGGCTGACGGCGCGGCCGCTGACCTGTATCTGGGCCCGCTGCGCGCGGTCCGCCGGCGGAGGGTCGCGGTGGCCGGCGCCGTCGGCGCGCCCGCGCAGGCAGGTCAGATCGTCGCCGCGCTGAGATCGCTGGAGTACGGGCCATGGTGGCCGCCGCTCGACGAGGTGCCCGGCGCGGCCCGCCGGTTCTAACCCGGCGGCCTCGCCGAGACGCAGCTCACTGCGCCATAGCGGGCGGCTGTTCAGAGGAAACTCAGAGGAACCTCAGAGCCGGCTCATGACGAGGCCGGGGATGATGGACCCATGAACATCGCGCGGGAGGCCCCGCGCGGGCTCGCCCGCGCCGACGGATCTCCGATCAGGGTCCTGGTCGTCGACGACGAGCCCACCCTGGCCGAGGTGCTCGCGAGCGTGCTGCGCTACGAGGGCTGGGAGGTCAGGACCGCGGCCGACGGGAGCTCGGCCGTGCGCACGGCACGAGAGTTCGAGCCCGACGCGGTCGTGCTCGACGTGATGCTGCCCGACTTCGACGGCCTCGATGTCCTGCGCAGGCTGCGGGCGATCAGCCCGCACGTCTGCGTGCTGTTCCTGACTGCCAGGGACGCGGTGGAAGACCGGATCGCCGGGATCACGGCCGGCGGAGACGACTATGTCACTAAGCCATTCAGCCTGGAGGAGGTGCTCGCCAGGCTGCGCGGCCTGCTTCGCCGCGCCGGAATCGCCAGGTCCGCCGCGGGCAGCATGCTGGAGGTCGGCGACCTGACCATGGACGAAGACGCGCGCGAGGTCCGCCGCGGCGGCGAGATCATCGATCTCACTGCCACCGAGTTCGAGCTGCTCAGGTACTTGATGCTCAATCCGAAGCGAGTGCTGAGCAAGGCGCAGATCCTGGACCGGGTGTGGCGTTACGACTTCGGCGGTCAGGCGCATGTGGTCGAGCTGTACATCTCGTACCTGCGCAAGAAGGTCGACGCCGGCCGGGAGCCGATGATCGGCACCGTCCGCGGCGTCGGCTACGTGCTCAGGCCGGCAGCGGAGTGACGGTGGCCGGCCCGCACGGTGCCGGGGGATCGGCCTGGCGCCGGTGGCTGGCCGGCTGGACCCTCCGCGCTCGCCTGATCGCCGGCCTGCTCGCGCTGTTCACGCTCGCCAGCGTGGGAGTCGGGACAATCACCACAGTCGCGCTCAGCGACCATTTGCTCAGGCAGCTTGACACCCAGGTGATGGACGCGGGCGCCAACCTCTCCGACAGCATCGAGCATCCGCCGCCCAATGTGCCAGGCGGCGGGAACGTGGGCAGCAACGCATGCCATTCCAGCCGGTACTCGCCAGTCGCGCGGGCCCAGGCCCCGCGGACGCTGGCCGCGCGGTTCGCCTTCGCGAACGGACCCCTTACCTTCGCCTGCATCGTGAATGGCCGTAACGGGCAGACAGACCTTTCGCCGGCCCGGCTTTCCGCGGCCGACCTGGCCGTGCTCAAGCGGCTGCCCACCATCAACCGGCCGGTCTCCAGGTACCTGTCGACGCTTGGCGAGTACCGGCTTGTGGCGTTCCTGGGACCAGAGCATGACGTGCATATCGCCGGGCTGCCGCTGAGCGGCGTCGAGACCACGGTACGGACACTCGAAGTGACGGAGGTCATTGTCTTCGGCACGGCGCTGGTCGTGATGGGCCTCCTCGGCACGGGCTGGATCCGGCTGTCGCTAAGGCCGCTCAGCCGGGTCACGGCCACGGCGGCCGAGGTCAGCGACCTGCCGCTGGAAAGCGGCGAGGTGGAGTTGCCGCACCGGGTGCCGGAGGCGGATTCGCGCACCGAGGTCGGCAGGCTGGGCCGGGCGTTCAACCAGATGCTCGGGCACGTGGAGGCCTCCCTTGCCACTCGCCAGGCCAGCGAGGAGAAGCTGCGCAGGTTCATCGCCGACGCCAGCCAGGCTACACCGAGCTCGCGCTCCGGACCGGCGGTGACCTGACCCCGGACGTCCGCACGGCGCTTGGCCGGGTGGACGCGGAGTCGGCGCGGATGAGCCACCTGGTCGACGACCTGCTGCTGCTCGCCAGGCTCGACGCAGGCCGCCCGCTTGCGCACGAACAGGTCGACCTCACCAGGCTCGCCGTCGAGGTCACCAGCGACGCGCGCGTGGCGGGCCCTGATCACAAGTGGGTGCTCGAGCTGCCCGCGGAGCCGGTCGTCATCAGCGGTGACCGGCTCAGGCTGCACCAGGTGCTCGCCAACCTGCTCAGCAACGCACGGACGCACACGCCGAAGGGAACGACGGTCACCGTGCGCGTGGCCAGGACTCCGGCCGGCGACGGCCGGGCCGGCGCCGAGCTCGCGGTCTCCGACGACGGCCCAGGCATCCCCGCTGACGTCCAGGAGCACATCTGGGAGCGGTTCGCGCGGGGAGACGCAGGGCGCTCACGCGCAGCCGGAAGCACCGGGCTGGGGCTGGCGATCGTGCGGGCGGTCGTTACCGCCCATCGCGGCACGGTCTCTGCGCAGAGCCGCCCGGGTGGCACGACGTTCCTGATCTGGCTCCCCGGGGACGGCGGCGTCTCATGACCCGGCGGCAGCCTGGCCCGCCGAGCCCGCCGGGCTCGGACGCGACCCGGTTAGGATCGGCGGTGAGGAGGCGTCACGATGGCCCAGGTGCTCGTCGAGGTCGCCGACCTGGTGGCGGTGGTGACGCTCAACCGGCCGGAGCGGCGTAACGCGATCTCGGCCGAACTGCTTGGCAGGCTGCGTGCGGCACTGGCCGGGCTCGACGCGCGGCCCGACGTCCGGGCGATCGTGCTGACCGGCGCGGATCCGGCGTTATCTGCGCAGGGCTTGACCTGGCTGAGCTTGGCCAGCCCGGTGGTCCGCTCGCGGCCGCGGCCGAAGGCCCGGTCATCGGCGACCTTGCCGCGCCGCTGATCGGCGCGGTGAACGGCCCTGCGGTGACCGGCGGCCCGGAACTCGCGCTGGCGTGCGATTTCCTTGTTCCCTCCGAGCGGGCCGGGCTCGTCGATGCCCATGCCAGGGTCGGCGTGATGCCCGGCCGGGGACTGACGGTCGCGCTGCCTGAGGCTGTCGGGCTGCGGCGGGCGCGTGAGATGAACGCGACAGGAAACTTCATTGGCGCGCGGACGGCTCTGGAGTGGGGACTGGTCAATCACGTCGTGCCGCACGAGGAGCTGATCGGCTTCACCCGCAAGCTGGCGGCCGGCATCGCGTCGGCCGATCCGGCCGCCGCGCGGGCCACCTTCGGTACCTACGATCAGGCCGCGCAGATCGCCGGCGGTCCGGCCCGGCAGGTCGAGGCGCGGGCGCACGCAAAGTGGCACGCCGAGGGCATCGATGCCGGGCAGGTCGCCAGCCGCCGCGAGGCCGTCATCCGGCGCTGCCGATCGCAGATGTGACTGTGCTATCCCAGCTCGCGTCCTACGCGGCCTCTGCGCGCCGGGCGGCCGCTGCGGGCTGAGCAGGGGCACCGATGCCCGGCCGCCTGGCAGCCAGGTAGGCGCGAGCCTGGGTGTGGCCGGGGCTGGCGTCGGTGTGCCTCAGCGTCAGCCACAGCGGCACTCCGATGAACGCCAGCAGGAACGGCACGGTGAGGCCGATGTTCAGCCACAAGATCGAGTTCATGTCACGGTCACCCTTTCAGCTTTTGGTTCTGCTACTGGTTCAGGCTGCCGTGCCGCGCTCTCTGCGCCGTCTGGCAGCGTTCTGAACCACCTATGAAAGGGCGACCACTCCGCCGCCGTTACCGCGGTTCCTTCCAAGATGCCCGGCCGCCACCCGGCCGATGAATGGACCCCCGGTGTTCAGCCCAGGGCACGAATCCGCCGATGCCGCGGACGCCGACCTAGCTGCTGTCCGGTCGCTGCTGATGACCTGCACCGAGCTGATGACGCTCATGCAGCAGGTACCTCAGCCCGCCGCAGCGCGGGTGCACGGGCTGGCCACGGCGGCAGGCTGCCAGCTGGTCGTCTCCGCCGGCCTCGCCGTCGCCAGCGAAGACGCCGGGTTCGCGGCGCCCGGCGGCAAGGGAGGCTGGTTCTGCCACGCCCCGATGGTGGCGATCGCCAGGAACGTGGGCAGGAAGCGGGCGGCGGAACTGGCGCTGTCCGGCGACGTGATCGACGCGCACACGGCACCCGACTGGGGGCTCGTCAACCAGGTCGTGCCCGCCGCTCAGCTCGACGCGGCGGTGTATGACCTGCTCAAGCGGGTGACCCGGGGTTCGGCGCAGAGCAAGGGGATCGGCAAGCAGGCACTGTACGCCCAGATCGACCTTGACCAGGCGAAGGCCTACGCCTACGCCATCGAGGTAATGGTGGCCACCAGCCGGCGGCCCGACGCCCGCGAGGGGACGCGGGCATTCCTGGAAAAGCGCGAACCGCACTGGCAGCGGCAGGCCTGAGACCGCCCGTCACTCGGTTGAATGCTCAACTTGTTCGGGTAGGACGGCGGCCCTCAATGA
>WNFD01012130.1_pt1 | contig 10553 bp, 7 predicted proteins | sample 5400491 | NCBI WGS metagenome assembly WNFD01 (sample SAMN13153343, study PRJNA577476) | soil metagenome | isolation source: 120 cm saprolite under Douglas fir tree site 2 hole 2 replicate 2 | place: USA:California | collected 2015-04-18 | reverse complement strand
GAACGTCGACCGGCGAGGTGTGGCTGTGGCGGACCGCGGACCGTACGCCGCTGTGGGCGGTGCAGGGGCACATCGGCGTGGTCTTTGGCGTGTCGTTTTCCGCTGACGGTCAACTGCTGGCAAGCGCCGGTGGAGATGCGAAGGTCCGGCTCTGGGAGACCAGCAGCGGGCGCTCGGTGGCCACGCTCGAGGGCCAGACTGGAGCAATCTGGAGCGTGGTGCTGTCCCCCGACGGCCACCGGGTGGTCACCGGCGGAGCGGATGGGATGGTGGGGCTGTGGGACTTAGACACCGGGCGAGAGCTGGGCATGGTGCACGCACACAGCGGCATGGTTCGAGGCGTAGCTATCTCCGGCGATGGTCACCTTGTGGTGAGCTGCGGCGATGACGGGACGGTGAAGGTCTGGGAAACGAGCACGGGGCGGCTGGTGGCCAGCCTGGAGGGTCACAGCGGCACGGTCTGGGGGGTGGCATTGTCCACGGACGGATGCGTGGTCGCCAGCGGCGGGGCGGATGCGTCCGTGCGGCTATGGGACTCAGGTACGGGCCGCCTGTTGGGCGTCCTGCAGGGTCACAGCGGCACGGTGTGGGGTGTGATATTGTCCGCCGACGGCCAGCAGGTCGTCAGCGGCGGTGCGGATGGGACTGTGCGGCTATGGGAAGTAAGCACCGGACGTCCAGTGGCCACGCTACCGGGCCACGCCGGGCCGGTTCGCGGCGTGGCGCTCTCCGCGGATGGCCAACTGGTTGCCAGCGGCAGCTTCGACGCGACCGTCAAGCTTTGGGAGGCGAGGACCGGCCGCCCGGTGGCGACCCTGCAGGGCCGCACCGGCGGAATCTTTGGCGTAGCACTCACCGCCGACGGCCGGCTGGTGGCCAGCGGTGGTGCCGACGGCGTGCGGCTGTGGGACTCGACCACCCACGTTCCGCTGCGCTCCACGGGGCAGGCCGGGCGGTTAGTGGCCACCATGCACGGCCACGCTGGAACGATCTACAGCGTGGCGATGTCCGCCGACGGTCACACGGTGGCGAGCTGCAGCGACGACGGGACCGTGAAGGTCTGGGACCCCAGGACCGCGCAGCCAGTGGCTACGCTGGAGGGCCACACCAGTACAGTCTGGGGCGTAGCGCTCTCCGCCGACGGCCGCATCGTGGTCAGCAGCGGGGGCGACGGGATGGTTCGGGTCTGGGAGGCCAGGACCGGGCGACCCGTAGCAACGCTGGAGGGCCACAGCGGCACAGTCTGGAGCGCCGGGGTCTCCGCCGACGGCCAATTGGTGGCTAGCGGTGGCGAGGACGGGACGGTACGGCTCTGGGACACCAGGACTGCGCGACCACTAGCTACGCTCGAGGGACACAGTGGCGCGGTCTGGGGCGTGGCCATCTCCGCCGACAGGCAACTGGTGGCGAGCAGTGGCGAGGATGGGACGGTACGGCTCTGGGAAGCCGTGACAGGGCACCCGCTCGCGATCCTGTCCGATCACAGCGGGACCGTGTATGGCGTGGCGGTCTCGGCGGATGGTCGCCTCGTTGTCAGCGCGGGCGCGGATGCGACGGTGCGGCTGTGGTCACTTCGTCAGCCGCAGCATGAACTGGCAAACGTCGGAGACGTTGCGGCTCCATTGGCGATCCTGGAGGGCCACACCGGCACAGTCCGCTGCGTTGCAGTGTCGGCCGACGGTCAAGTAGCAGCAAGTGGCGGTTTTGACGGGACGGTGAAGCTCTGGGATGCAGAAAGCGGCACCTGTCTCCACACCCTCCAGCCTGAGCGCCGCTACGAACGTATGGATATCACGAATCTGACGGGTATCACCGAGGCACAGCGGACCGCATTGCTGGCACTCGGAGCAGGCGAATTGCAATACGCGAGTACCGCGATGGCTCACTCCATTATGTGAGAGGATTTCCGTCATTCGAGTGAGGTCAGTCTGGCGGCGCCAGACGCATGGTGGACCTCATGAGGTACCTTTCTTGGCTCCTAGCGTTGAGCGGTGTATTGGCAGCCGCATGCGCGCCGACCCCGGCGCCAAGCTCCACGCCGCAGTCTGACTGGCCGCAGCCAGACTTCGACTACGCAAACACACGCGCAGTCACCAACAACAAAATCTCCTCCTCCAACATTGGCCAGTTGGGCGTCCTATGGACATTTGCGGTGAGCGGTGTAGGAAAATCTGGAGCGCTCGCGACGGCAGGATCTGAAGGACAACGTCTACGCGATGGACTTGCAGACAGGGACGCTCAAGTGGCAGAAGTTGTACGACGTTGAAAGCGAGGGCCCAAACGGGCCTGCGCTTGATCGTGAGGGCTTATCCAGGCTCGTCCTCGGCAGTGTCACATCAGGTGTGCTATACGATGGCCACACGCCGGTCGTCGCTGTCCCGCCACTGGCGAACCATCAAAGCACCGCCACCCGCCACGACGACGACAGCATCGGTAGCACCCGCTGGGCCTAGCGTCGGAGCAAACCGCTCGGCCTGCTGGCCATGGTGCTTACATCGCCATGTCGCCCATCGCTGCGAGTACCGGAGCGGGCATGACGACAAACGGCCGCATCATGTCGTGGTCCTCGTGCTCGAGCAGGTGACAGTGGTACATGTAGCGGCCGGTGTAACTGTCGAATGTGAGGGCGATCGAGACCAGCTCACCGGGATTGACTCTCACCGTGTCCTTCCAGCCCGTTTCATTCGCGTCAAGCGTTCCGTGTCCCACGAATGTCACGGGCGTGGTTGTGCCTCCGGTGCTTGCGTCGAACCCGTCGACGTTGTACGTGTCACGCGATGTTGCCTGAAACTGGACCAGGTGCACGTGGAAGGGATGGGTGTCCTCGGTCAAGTTGAGGATCCTCCAGACCTCGGTCGAGCCGTGCGCCACGAACCAGTTGGTGGTGTCTCGGAAGTGAGCGGCCACCGTCCGATAGCGGGTGGTTAGCCCGGACTCACCGGTGACCGCGATCGTGGGCTGCGTCAGGTGTTCCTCTGACACGCTGACCGGTTCGAGCTCGTGCAGCGTGAGCATGCCATCCACCTCTTCGACGAGCGCAACAAGCCGCTCCACGTCCGGAGGCGGCAGCCGGCGGAAGCTTGCGAGCCGCTCAGGCAACACGAACGTATCATTCACGCGCTGCCCTGATACGCGGAACTCCATCACATCCGGATATGGCAACCGGTTCGTGGGGTCAGGCGTGCCGGGCGCCTGGTTGGACGGTGATCCGTCGAACGGCGAACCCGCCGTATTGACCAGCCTCAGCCGCTCGCCGCGGAACGGTCGGAAGTCGACGAGCAGATCGGCGCGCTCGGCTGGAGCCAGCACGAGGCCGGCCGGCGGGATGGAGACTGGCCGGGCCAACAGCCCGCCATCCGTTCCGATCTGGCGGATAGCACCAGTCACCGACCTGCCGTTCCCGTCCAGCAATAGCAGTCGGTAGGTCCGGGCGTTCGACCCGTTCAGCACTCGCAAGCGGTATTGGCGGGACTCGACTGGTAGGTGTGGCCAGATCGTTCCGTTGACCATCGTGAATGGGCCGAAGAACTCCATGGTGTTGTCTTCCACCTTGTGCAACAGCCGCCCGGTGAGGTCCCCATTGGGTGTCGTGTCGAGGTTGCGGTCCTGGATGAGCAGTGGGATCTCGTACCGTCCGGCGGGTAGTCCAAGCGCTTCTTCTTCGGCGTCGCGGATGATCCACAGGCCTGCCAACCCGGAGTAGACGTTGAAGCGGGTGATCCCCATCGCGTGGTCGTGGTACCAGAGCAGCGCGGCCCGCTGGTCGTTCGAATAGTCGCCGAGGATCGTCTGCCCGCTAGCTGCGCCATTTTCGGTCCATCCGTCGTATACAGCGGCCACGCGGCCGCCGTGCAGGTGCACGACAGTCCAAGGTCGTAGTGCAGCCACCGCCTCGTTGACCCTGCCGCGGCCCCGCCCGGGCAGGTTCTGCGGGATTTGGTCTGGAGCGGCGTCCGCCGCAGGGTCCTCGGCTGTGAAAGCTGTGACCGGGTATGGCCTGCGAACCGGGAGAGCGTTGATCCATTCGACGCGGACGTGCTGTCCACGCCGGACCTCGATCGTCGGCCCGGGCAGGTGTCCCTCGTACGTCCAGACATCAGTTGGCGGGAGCTCGGAGTGCAAGCGCACCCGGTGCGCAACCATATGGACGGCGAGCGTGGCTGGCGACCGTTGCCGGTCACACGTCGGACGTAACACTGGTGGCACGCGCAGGCGGTCCTTAAACCGGGTGAGTGGCATCGCTACGGACTGCTCCCTTCTGGCAGGCTGCACGACGGTTGCGCCAGGAAGGCCCCGCTAAGGAGTTCGTCAACGAATACTTGCAGACCGTGCACTCGTAGCAATGCCTCGAGCCTCCGAAAGCACGAGCGTAGCCAGCACGCCGACAATGAGGATTGCGCCCATTCCATCGCGAAGCGGTTCCAATCCATCCACCTTGTTGATCAGGGCCAGGATGATCATCGTCGCCGTGACGCCGATCAGAATGACTATGTCGCCGACAAAGAAGTTGTAGATGGCCAGGATTACTTTCATGATGATGTGGGAATTCCTCTCCATGTGCAGGTGTCGCGCCGGACGTCTATGGCACCGGCTCGGTCACCACTTCGGTTGTTCGATTTCTGATGGTTGTGATCAGGATGGCCGAGGCGAAAAGGTAACCCAGTCCGAGCAGGACTAATGCGAGGTCGGCGAGAGGCCATTCGATACCGTAACTTTCTCCCGCCCAGAACGTGCCGTAAGCAGTAAGCAAGATGCCGACGACAAACTTCAACGTGTTCTCTGGAATGCGTCGAAGCGGAGCCTGCACAAACGTGCCGACTGTGACTACCACCACCGCTGCTGATGCGACGCCGAGACTGGCCACTGCAAGGGCGCCCATTCCCCCACCCGCAAACGAGATCGCGACGAACGCTCCTTCCAGCCCCTCCAGCAGTACGCCCTTGAACGCAAGCAGTACGCCGAACGAATCGATGCTTTCTTCAGGAGACGGCCGTGCTGGTGCAGTGTCCACATTCGACAGAAATACGGCTTCCTCATCGCGCTTGCGCTTCAGTCCGGTGTAGCGTTGAATCGCATCCTTCAGCCACTTGAGGCCGAACAGCAACAGTAGAAAGCCGATCACGAAACGCAGGACCTCGAGAGGGACCAGGGTGACCAGTGCGACACCAAGGGTTACAATCAGCAGCGCCAGGACTGCAAGCGCAAGCAACGCTCCCACAATTGCACTTCGTCGGTTGGTCGATACAGAGGCCGCCAGAACCAGCGTGAATGCCTCCACCCATTCAACGCCGGCGGCCAGAAACGCAGCTGTGAAAATGGCCCATTGCATAGCATCGAGCATTGCGCAGCCCTCTGCTCCATCGCATCACTCAAAGCACCGAGTGAGGCCGTTCTTTCGGGTGAGCAAAACAGCTACGCCAGAGCGAGGGTGAAACTCTGTGAAGGCGCATTCGGAGCGAAGAAGGTCGCCGTCGCGTAGCTCGCAACATCAACGCGTGCACCGATAGAAGGTGTGGCAACGAAGATGCACTTCGGGCATCCTCCGGTGCTCAAGCGCGGGTGGCCGCGTTCGCGCGCGGGACGAGCAGGCTGAGCAGAAAACCTCCCGCGGCGACCAGCACAATGATCGGTCCGGTTTCCTGTTGCAGCCATGATGCTATGAGAGTGCCAATCGTCGTTGCCAGAGCTGCGAGCGCGACGGTCATCGACAGCATCTGACCGATGTTGCGGGCAATGCCTTTGGCGGTCACCGCCGGAATAATGATGAGCGCTCCCATCAGCAGGACTCCGAGGTAGCGCAAGCCGATCCCGATCGTGATCGCGAACATCAGCAGGTACACCAGGTCGAGTCGGCGAACGTTTACACCGGCTGTGCGGGCCAAATCTGACGACACGATCATCACCAGCAACCGATTCCGCTCCCGGATCACGAACGCGGCAATAGTGAGTGCCGCAAGAAGAACGAACACGGTCTCAGCCACACTCGGTGTTCCGCCACCGCCGAAGAGTGCATCAATGAGGTTCTCGCCAGAGGTACTAAAGCTGCCGATCGCGAGTGCCGCGGAAAACACGACCCCAATAATCGCCTCTGTCGTCGCTCGAGCCTTGCCCTGCAGCACCCACACCAGGAATGCTCCGAGCAACAAAGCCGCAACGGCGCCGAAGAGCGGCTCGCGATGCAGTGCCAGAGCAACACCAATCCCAGGTAACGCTACGTGTGAAAGCGGATCGGCCGCCAGAGACATGCCTCGCATGACTGCAAAGCTTCCTATCAGTCCGGCTGCGATCGCCGCGGCGACCGAAAGAAGCACGACTTCAGTGGTCATGGACGTGAAAGCGCACTGCCATGCCGAAGGCGTCTTGAAGAACCTCCGGTGTCAGGATCTCTTCTGGACGTCCGTAGTACGGCTGCCGGCCTCCCAGACACAACACCATGTCGGAGTAGCTGCTCACCACCGAAAGATCATGAGAGATGTACAGGACTGTGAGCCGCCGCTCCGCGCGCACGCGGTTAATCAACGCGGTCACTTGTTCTTGTCCCCGCTCGTCTACGCCGGCACTCGGCTCGTCCAGCATCAGCACAGTCGGTGTCCCCAGGAGGGCAAAGGCGATGAGCAGCCGCTGGAACTGGCCACCCGAATAGGTGCCAATCAGCCGGTCGGCAGTCGCTGAGGGAATCCCAACAAGTGCAAATGTCTCATCCAACTTGACATCGGAGTCGCCCGCCAGCGCCAGCCTGGCGCGAAGCAGATCACGTCCAGTCATCGGCACGTCGCGCTCCAGGTCGAGCTTCTGTGGAACGTAGCCAATACGTGTGCCCGGCGCCCAGCGAACGCTCCCCCGCAACGGGATCGACCCGAGTAGCGCTCGCAACAGCACTGTCTTGCCGGCGCCGTTCGGGCCGATAATCGCCACGACACTTCTCTCGGCCACAGTGAACGCGAGGTTTTTGAGCACGTCACTTTGGCCGAACCGTACCGATAGGCCATCGACCTCGAGGATCGACGTGGCCTCCGGTACTCCATCCGACAGTCTTTTGGTGCCTTGTGACTGAACGGCGGCAAGGGACGTCTCCGACATTGAGGACAGCATCGCTGCGAAATCCAGTTGGATTCATCCGCCGGTCGAACGAGTCCGGTCCCACGTTCGGATGAGGATGCACCGCGCCCTCGCCCCAAAGCACTAACTGGTTTCACCCAACTGGGCGACGCGTCGTGCGCTGCCCGGGGTTGACCCTGACGATATGTGAGGCGAATCGCTCGAACCGGTTGACCTTACCGCGAGTGCTCGAACCTCGGTTGTCGCTCGCATTATCGGAATGGAGTAGCTGATGAGAAATAGCGCAGAGTTGCAGCGAGACGTGCTGGATGAACTACTGTGGGATCCGAGCATCAACGCGACGAACGTCCAGGTAGCAGCCACCGATGACGGAGTGACGCTGAATGGCTCAATTGGGAGCTACACCGAGATGCACGCCGCCGAGCGCGATGCCAGACGTGTCCGCGGTGTGTTCTCCGTGGTCAACCACCTCGAGGTACGGCTGCCACCCGCCGACGAGCGAACCGATGCCGATCTGGTAGGAGCGGCCAAGGACGCGCTGCGTTGGAACACGATGGTTGCGGGCGACCGCATCTCCGTTTCCAGCGACAACGGCCGACTGACGCTCAGGGGAGAAGTCCCTTACCAGTATCAGCGGGAAGCAGCGTACAACGCGGTCCGTTCACTGGTCGGTGTAAAGAGCGTGGACGACCAGATCACGATTACCCCGTCGGTCAGCCCGGGTGAGGTCAAGACGCAGATCGAAAAGGCGCTCGTCCGGAATGCGGAGACGGATGCGTCCAACATCCGTGTCGACGCGCAGGATGGCAGCGTAACGCTGCGTGGAAACGTGCACTCATGGGCTGAACGCGACGAAGCCGGCTGGGCGGCTTGGGCTGCGCCGGGTGTGCGCGAAGTGCACAACGATCTGGCTGTTAGTGCGTAGGTCTGTCCCAAATTTGGACAATGGGAATCATCCTTACTTCAATTTCGCGTAACTGGTGGCTGGCGGTACTCCGCGGGCTCCTCGCGGTCATCTTCGGAGTCGCTGCGTTTGTCTGGCCAGGCATCACCTTCGACGTTCTCGTCTTGCTGTTCGGAGCCCTCGCCTTTGTGGACGGCATTCTGCTATTTGGCTTCGGGCTGTTGGCGGCTGGTGAACACGACCAGTGGTGGCCGCTGGTGCTCAGCGGAATCCTTGGAGTCGCCGTGGGCGTGCTGACGTTCTTCCAGCCGGCGGCGGTCGCCCTCGGGTTGGTATTTGTGATCGGGATCTGGGCGGTGGTGACAGGGCTGCTCGAGATAGTGGCGGCGGTCCGCCTGCGCAAGTTAATCACGACCGAATGGCTCATGGCTTTCACCGGCGTCGTGTCGATCATTTTTGGTGTGCTGGTACTGGCGCAGCCCGCGTCTGGTGCGCTGGCGCTGGTCTACCTGTTCGGCTTCTACGCCGTCCTGGTGGGCGTCTTGCAGATTAGTTTCGGACTCCGCCTGCGCCGTGCACATGAGCGCTGCCCATATTCGAACGCAACGCGCGGCAATATCGAGGTCAATCTCCAGGTCGATGGCGTCGGTGTAAACGCGCCGCAGACCAGGCACATCCGTCAGGTGGAGCTGCGCCAGTGACGCCGGAGGTCCAATCCTTCGAGTCCATTGCCTGGCTAATCGTGTTGGTGATGGCAGTGATTGCGGCCGCACTGGGCTCCAACCCTTCCCAGAAGGCGGTCGAATCGTCCGAGAGACCGTCTGACGACGACTTCCGTTGGCGGCGATAGTTCTGGCCGACCACCCGTTGGAGACCATCTGCTGCAACATGCCACGGTGATTCACTGACGGACAGGTACACGCGCAGGCGTACTCAGGCGAACCGAACTGAAGGACTGACGCTGCCGACACCACGGTCGGGACGCGCGACGCTGGAGTACGAAGGCCATCGGCTCCGAATCCCGCGGCCTCGAGCGCCTCCCAGTGGCTGCGCGCTCCGACCGACATTGGTAGACTGCGCGAGGCTTCCCAGGGCCCCGTAACGGACAGCTCGCATGCACACCTCGCAGGCACCTCAGTCTTTTCGCGACCTGCTGTTGCGCCTGCGTGGGCGGACCGGACTGACCCAGGGCCAGCTCGCCCAGCGCCTGGGCGTGAGCCGGCGTTCCGTGCAGGACTGGGAGGCGGGGGTAAACCACCCCACGGCCCAACGCCTGCAGGCGCTGATTACAACTCTGCTCGAGGCGGGTGCGCTCACGGTCGGTCGGGAGCTGGCTGAGGCGAAACAGATGTGGGACGCGGTCCTGAGCGAGTCGCCGAGGATGCGCATCCTTCTAGATGAAGAGTGGCTTTCGAGCCTGTTGGCCGGTCACAGCGACCGAGTAGCCCCCGAAGTCCTGCACAAGATGATCCCGGTCACGCCTGAGGCAAGCCAAATCGGCCACGCTGAAGACTGGGGCCCTGCGCCAGATATGCGCGGATTCGTCGACCGTGCGAAAGAGCTGGCGACCGTGCGCGGTTGGGTACTGGATGGGCGCTGTCGTCTTGCTGCAGTGCTGGGCATGGGAGGCATCGGCAAGACGGCGCTGGCTGCTCGGATCGCGCAGGACGTGGCGCCAAACTTCCAGCGCGTTTACTGGCGTAGCCTTCGGGATTCACCATCTGTCAGTGAGTGGGTAGCAGGAGCGGTCCGCTTCTTATCAGACCAGCAGATCGTGCCACCTGACGGCGAAGCGGGCCGTCTCGAGGTGCTTCTCCGGCTCCTCCGAGAACGGCCGAGTATGTTGATCCTCGATAACTTCGAGACAATCCTCCAGCCAGGCGATCCGGAGGGCGGATACCGGGATGGTTACGCCGAGTATGGCACGCTGCTACAAGCCATCGGCGATGGGCGACATCAGAGTTGCTTACTACTGACAAGCCGCGAGTCGCCGCCGGAATTCGTGCTACTCGACGATAACGCCGCACGCGTGTTTCAGCTTGGCGGTTTCGAGGTGGATGGCGGTCGTGCCTTGTTGACCGGCAAGCGGCTTTTGGGCAACGCGGACGAGTGGGCTGGTCTGGTGCAGCGATTCGACGGCAACGCTCTGGCGCTAAAGGTGGTGAGCGAGAGCATCCGCGAGGTGTTCGGAGGCGAGCTCAGCGCCTTTCTGAACGAGCCGAACTCACCTACGGTTTTCGGAGGTATCCGGCGGCTGTTGGACGAGCAGTTCAACCGCAGTTCCACCGTCGAGCAGAAGGTACTGCTCATACTGGCCGTGGAGCGCGAGCCGGTGAGCGTCGCGCATTTGTTGGCGATCCTGCGGCCAGACTACGGCGGCGGCGCCGTCCTGGAGGCAGTCGAGGCGCTGCGCAGGCGCTCCCTTGTGGAGCGCGGGGATGCGGCTGGGGCGGCCGCGATTACGCTGCAGTCAGTCGCGCTGGAGTACGTGACGGACCGATTGGTGGAGCACGTTGCCGAGGAGATTGCTCGCGGCCGCCCGCAGCGGCTGGCTGAGCTTCCGCTTATCCGGGCCCAAGCAAAGGATCAC
>WNFD01008158.1_pt1 | contig 10554 bp, 9 predicted proteins | sample 5400491 | NCBI WGS metagenome assembly WNFD01 (sample SAMN13153343, study PRJNA577476) | soil metagenome | isolation source: 120 cm saprolite under Douglas fir tree site 2 hole 2 replicate 2 | place: USA:California | collected 2015-04-18 | reverse complement strand
TCGACGCCGTGGCGTTGCCGGAGATCGAGGTCTCGCGCGGAAGGCTGCACGTCCTCATCTTACCCTGCGACTGTCACTCGCGCAGGGAGCCGACTATTCCGGAGAATCTGAGCACCTCGAATCTGAGGCCGATGCAGCTCGGCGAGATCCTCGACGGCAGCTTCAACATCTTTCGCCGCCACTTCGGTCTCTTCATGCGCCTCAGCATCCTGCTCGTCTGGCTGCCGACCGCGCTGGGGATCTACATCCAGCTCCGTTTCAGCGGCAATCCCCAGGCGATGCTCGCCTTTTTCGAGGAGCACGCGGCGAGCGTGGTGTTATGGGGACTCGTGCTGCTGGTGGTGTTTACGACGGCCGGCCTGCTACTCCGGACCGGCACGATTCGCATCATCTCGGACTCGTATCTCGGACAAGAGCCGACGTTGGGGTCGGCGCTCCGCTTAGGCACTTCGAAGATCATCCCGCTCCTGCTCGTGACGCTCAGCAAGAACCTGTTGCTCTTGTTGATCATGTTCTTCGGCGTGCTGGTGGTGGTTCTGTTGGCCCTCTCCGCCAAGATCATCGGAGCGATTGGTGGTCTATTCGCGTTCGCCGCCGGTTGTGCGCTCTTCTGGTTCATCCCCTATATCGCGACGGCGTACGGCGTGACGACGCCCGTCGTCGTGCTGGAAGACCTGTCCAGCTCGTTCGACGCGTTCGGCCGCTCGTGGGACCTGACTCGTGGCTCGCGCGGCAAGCTCTTCGCAACCGTCGCGGTCACGTTGCTCATTTCCCAATTCCTGCCGGGAATCGTGGTGAGTGGCATGAGCACCGCCGTGGGTCTGACCGCCGGCTCGAACTGGCAGCCGTTCTTTGCCGTGCTCGGCTCGCTTCTGGGAATCGTGCTCGCGCCGATTCTGCCCTGCGCGCTGACCCTCGCGTACTACGATCTGCGCGTGCGGCGAGAGGCTTTCGACATTCAGATTCTGAGCGAGCAGCTGGGCCCACGCTGATTTTCCAAACTTCGCTGCCAGCCTCGCCCGATTCGCTGCGACGCGTGGTGGGCCAGGTGTTCTCGCGTCCGGAATTCCAGTGGGTGGAACGGCATCGCGTGCTCAGCTGGCTGCTCCAGCAGCGTGACAAGTTTCGAGACTGGCTCAACCGCCTCGCGGAGCAGCATCCCACCGGTTATAACATCGGCCTCGGCCTCCTGGTGATCCTGCTCGTCGTCTTCGTCGTGCACATCGGATACGTCGTCTGGCGGATCGTTCGTCCTGGCGCGCGCACTGGAGCACCGACGACCACGTCGCGGCCGGGAATCATCGTCAATGCCGCGTGGCACGTCGCACGCGCGGAGGAACTCGCGCGGGCCGGACATTACGCCGAAGCACTCGCGCACCGATTCCTGGCGGCGGTCCTCGAGCTGGACCGCATCGGCGCACTCCGTTTCCACGCCTCCAAGACTCCGGCGGAATACGTCGGCGAAGCGCGGCTCGACGAATCCGGTCGCGCGTCGCTCGCCCGGCTGGTGGCGCAACTCTACCGTCATCTCTTCGGCGCGGTGCCCTGCGACGAGCGAGAGTATCAATCCTTCGGCATCGCCGCCCAGGAGCTGGCGACACGGCGGCATGTCCTACCGGCTTGAAGTCGGACTGACACTGCTCCTGGCCGGCGCCATCGGGGTCGCGATTTGGGCCGCGAACCGGACGCCCCGGACACCGCCGTTCGACCTGCGCCCCTCGACCTACCTCAGCGGGCCGGACGGCAGCAAAGGTCTGTATGAAGTGCTCCGCGGTCTCGGTCGGGTCACGGAGCGTCGCCGGACGCCGCTCTTCACCTTGGCCGAGGAGCGCGCCCATCGCCCCGCGATCCTCGTTCTCCTGAATCCCGCCATGGGATTGCAGGATGCGGAGCTGCAGCAAGTCGCGCGGTTCGTGCGCGGCGGCGGCGCGGTGTTGGCGACAGGATGGGGTGGCGGTGTCACACGCTGTGCCGGTTGGCGTACGCAGCGCGCATCGCCCTCCCCCGGGGAGGACAGCATCGCGGTTCGGTTACCGAAGTCCGGGGAACGCGTCTGGCTGCCGCGGGCAGAGCGGGTACTGACGCGGATCATCGACGAGGACACCGTGCCGACCGCGCTTCAGGGATTGGAAAAAAAGGACGCGAGATCGGAAACCGGGATCTGTGGAGCGCTGGTCCCGTTCCAGCAGGACACCGTTATCGCCGCCGTGAATCACCGGCCGGTGATCTTGCGGCTCTCCTACCGTGGCGGTGGGACGATCACGCTGGTCGCGGATCCAGGATGGTTCACGAATCGCGTCTGGCGGAGCACCGACGTACCCATTATTGCCCTGCCGTTGCTGACGCCGCGCCCGGAGCGACCGGGCAGAGTTGCGTGGGACGAATACCATCAAGGGTTCAGTGATACGGGCGCGACGTCGCTGGCGGCTCACACGTGGAGCTGGTTGCGCAACTCGCCGACCGGATGGGCGGTCCTGCAGCTCGTCGCGGTCGGATTGGTTTGGTTGGCGCTCACCGCGGTGCGGTTTGGTCCGGCCCGTTCTGTGATCGAGCGGCGCCGTCGCTCGCCGCTCGAGCATCTCGAAGCGCTGGCCGCCGGTCTCGAGAGCGCGGACGATGGGGATACCGCCGTGCAACGACTCGCGCTCGGACTTAGGCGCCGCCTGAGTATAGGTCGCGTTCGGGCGAATGATGAAAACGTGGTGCCGTGGCTCGAGAGTCTGGAGCTCGCGACGCGAGGCCCCAAAGGACGGGCCGCGGTTCGCCGGCTTCGTAATTTCTTGACGGTACGGGATCGCGACCCCGCTCGCGTCCTGCATGCTGCCCAAGCCGTGGAGGACGTGTGGGAGGAGCTGCGCCCGCGCACGACGCGCAACGCATCGTAGCAGCCCTGCGCCAGGTGGTGCTGGGACAAGAGGCCGCAACCCGCGAAGTGCTGATCTGCCTGCTGGCACGCGGGCACATTCTGCTCGAGGGCGTTCCAGGTACCGCGAAGACGCTGCTCGTGCGGACGCTCGCGCTCGCGCTCGACGTGCGGTTCGTGCGCATCCAGTTCACGCCGGATCTGATGCCCGCCGACATCACGGGCATCACGCTGCTCACCGGCACGCACGAATTCTCGTTCCGGCCGGGACCGGTCTTCGCCGACCTGATCCTCGCCGACGAGATCAACCGCGCGCCCGCGAAAACCCAGGCAGCGCTGCTCGAGGCGATGCAAGAGCGCACGGTGACTGTGGACGGTCAGAGTCATCCGCTGTCCACCACGTTCACGGTGTTCGCGACGCAAAACCCCATCGAGTTCGAGGGCACCTACCCGTTGCCCGAAGCCGAGTTGGACCGTTTCATGGCGAAGGTGCTCATCGGTTATCCTGCCGCGGCGGTAGAGCAGGGAATCCTCACTCGCTATGTCGAGGGCTTCGAGGCCGATCGCACCGACACGTACGGCGTCACGCCGGTCGTCAACGCCGACGGGCTGGAGCGGTTGCGCCAGGCCGTGGATACGGTGCGTGTAGAGCCGCGGATCACGGCGTACATCACCGCCATCGTGCGCGCCACGCGCGAAGCCGCGTCGCTCACACTCGGCGCGAGTCCGCGGGCCGGCGTGGCGCTGTTCAAGGCGGCGCGCGCCGCGGCGCTGCTCGAGGGCCGGGACTTCGTCATTCCCGATGACGTGAAGCTGCTCGCCTCAGCCGTGCTGCGACACCGCGTCAATGTTGCGCCGGAGCTGGAGCTCGAGGGCGTGACCGCGGATCAGGCGCTCAAGGCCATTCTCGATCGCATTGAGGCTCCCACCGCTTGAGTTTCGTCACGCTGGTAGGCGTCAGCGCGGTCATCGCCGGCTTCGTTGCACTCTGGTATCTGCTGGGCGGCCGCGCCGGCATCCTCTGGACGCCGCGGGCGCTCATCGTCGGCGCGGTGCTCTCACTGCTGGGTGTGCTCGGGCACTGGCTCCCGTCGGCGCTCGACATCATGCTCCTTGCCGATCTCGCGCTCGTCATCCTGATCTGGATCGACGCGGGGCTGGCGCGTCCGGTCACCGTCGCGCGCGAACTGCTGCCGGCGCTGTCCGTGGGTCACACCGGCGAAGTCACGTATCGCTGGACGAACGAATCGCGCCGGCCGGTGCGACTGCGAGTCAGGGAAGTCCGTCCGACGATTCTCGGTGGTATTCAAGCTCCCCGCGCGATGACCGTTCCCGCTCGATCTACCAGCCGCGAAGACGTGCCTGTCGTACCGGTGCGCCGCGGACGGGAGAGCAGCGGCGAAGGCGGATTCGTCATTGACAGCGCGGGTCCCTTGGGACTGGGCCGCCGTCGAATGAGAATCGCGCTGCCGTGGGAGGTCGTGGTGTATCCGCCGCTCGTTTCCGTGCGTCTGCGCGCGTCCGTGGCTGAGGCGCTGCGCCGCGAGGCGGGAATGCGGCCCATTCGCCAGCTCGGCGAGGGACGGTTGTTCGAGTCGCTGCGTGAGTGGGTGCCAGGCGATGATCTGCGGCACATCGATTGGAAGGCGACGGCGCGACGCAACAAGGTGATCACGCGCCAGTACGAGGCCGAACGTCGCCAGCAGGTGTTGTTGATGCTGGATACGGGCCGCCTGATGACGGCACAAATCGCATCAGGTGTTTCGCGGCTCGACTTCGCGGTGCAAGCAGCGCTGGAGCTCGCGTACGCGGCGGCGCAGCACGACGACAACGTCGGCATCATGGCGTTCGCCGACGGCGTGCAGCATTTCGTCGCGCCGCAGCGTGGCCGCACCGGTGTGCGCCGCGTGCTCGATGTGCTCGCGGTGCTGGAGCCGAAGTTGGTCGAGCCCGATTATCCGGGCGCCTTTCGGTATCTCGCGGCGCGCAACCGCAAGCGCGCGCTGACGGTGCTGTTCACCGACGTGATCGACCGCTTCGCATCGGATGCGCTGGTCGCGAACGTCGCGACGCTGCGGCCGCGCCATCTGCCGCTGGCGGTGACGCTGCGCAATTCCGAGCTGGACGCCGTCGCGACGCTGCGACCCGAGACGACGCGCGACGCGTTTCGCAAGGCGGCCGCGGAGGAGCTGCTGCACGCGCGCGAGGAAGCGCTGGGCCACATGCGCCGCGCGGGGGTGCTGGTGATCGATGTCACACCGGAGCGCGCCGCCCAGGCCGTCGTCGCGAAGTATCTCGATCTGAAGCGTCGCGGTACGCTCTGAATCACTGTCTGGCCGCAGCATCGGCCGTATAGTATGTTCGGAACCCAAGCTCACGGATTGGACTGGATGCGCGGTCTCAATCGAGCCACACCTATCGTCTCGCTGGCGGCGGCGCTCGCCGGCGCCTCCTGCTCCTTCCCGACCGACAAAAGCGACACAGTGTTCGTGACGCTCGACGCCCCCGCCCGGGTGGTGTTGCGCGGGCAGGACATGTCGGTCTACGCGCAGGCGTGGCATGTGGTCGGCATCGACACGCAACGGATCGCCAACGTCGACTTCGCGTTCAGCACGGGCAGCAACACGATCGCCCGGGTCGAGAAAAACTCCGGCGGGTACGCCACCGTTACAGGCGTGAACAGCGGCACCGTGGACATCGACGCGCGCGCGATCGGATTCGATCAGGCGCGCCAGGCCAATCTCGCCGTGCGTGTGGCGAACCCGCTCGAGATTGACAGCGTGCGCCCGAAATTCGCCAGGTACGGCGAGGTGGTGACGGTGTACGGCGTGGGTGTGGATTCGATGTTCCTCGCCAGTCTCGACGGCGTGAACTTGATCGAATATCCGTTCTCTCGGACCCGCAATAAGTCGACCGGCCTGGGACGCATCTCTTTCTGGGTGCCGCCGCCCGCTCACTCCGATTCGCTCTTCTATCTCGGGGCGGGCGTGTTCGGCCGTGATACGGCGCTCACGCGTGTCGGTGCCAAAGACATCTTCGAGCCCAACGACACCGTGCCGTCGCAGATCGACCTCGATTTGGGCGGGCCCTGGCCGGGGACGGTGCTCGCGCCGATTCTGTTCACGAATCCCGCGCTGGCATTCGAGGCTGTCGGTCGCGTCAACGGGGTGGGCGAGGATTGGTTCCGCTTCGCCACGAGCGACAGCACACAGGCGCTGACGGTGTTCGTCAACTATCCGTCGTTCAGCGACACGATCGCCGCGCGCACGTTCCTGCTCGATTCCCTCTACTATCTCACCGGCGCGGCCGGAGATCCCATCAACAAGTTTTTCGGTCGGGACTCCGCGGATTTCATCGGGACGGATTTCTATCGCTGCAAGGGACTCTCGTTCAATCCATCGCAGGCGGCGCGGGAGTCGCTGACGGTGGCGCTCAAAACGCTCCCGAGTCATGCGTTGCACGTCATCACGTTCTTCACGCGCTTCCAGCGGTATGCGCTCACCGTCGCGCAGGGCTACTTCACGGCGGATCCGCGGATCAAGGCGGATGCCTATGAAGGGAACCGCTTTTGCCACGACGCTGACAGCATTCCCGGCCGGCCGAGCCCCCGGTCGCGGATTCACGTGACCACGACCGGCTTCAGCGACACGATGAACATCGATAATCCCTTCGAGCTCGACTGGTATCGGCTCGAAGTCCCAGCCCATAACGCGGGCGACTCCGTGCTGATCCGTTTGCAGGGGCGGCCCTTCGTTGCCGCACAGGATTCCTCGGACCTCGATATCTACGTCCTGACGGTCCCCGGCTCGACCGGCACTCTCACCGAGGTCGGATCCTCGGTGAACGCGGGATCCACGGAAAATCTGATGGTCAATCTTGCGGCCGGATCGTATTACCTCGCCGTCGTGGATTACGCGGGCGTCGCAGAGCGCTACTCCCTGTGCATTCAGGAAATCCCGGCGCTCGCCACTGCCCGCTCGTGTACCCTGATTCTCCCCGGACCGCCAGCGCTCACGCGCAGCAAGTTGCGGCCGCAGCTGGCGCCCATGATCGGCGGCACGGGCGCGCTGGGCTCGCTCTTCGGCTCACGCCGGCGCCAATGACCGCAGAGGGCGCTGCCGGATCCATGATGGAATGCCTGAAGTGCCACACTCCGCTCCCGGACGGCAGCAAGTTCTGCTACGCCTGTGGCGCGGACGTGACCGGTGGCGGCACGCTGGGTGCGAGTAGCGGCGTCGAAGGATTGATGCAGCGGCTGCAACGACTCGTCGAGGGGAAGTACAGAGTCGAGCGCATGGTGGGCAAAGGCGGGATGGGCGCAGTCTTTCTCGCTCATGACCTGACGCTCGAGCGGGAAGTGGCGATCAAGGTGCTGCCGCCCGACATCTCGATGGACGAGCACATCGTCAAGCGCTTCCAGCAGGAAGCGAAGACGGCCGCCAAGCTCGACCACACCAACATCATTCCGATTTACCGCGTCGAGAGCGAAGGCGGGCTCAACTATTTCGTCATGAAGTACATCGTGGGCACGTCACTCGAGGACGTGCTCGATCAGAAGCAGCCGCTGCACAACGACTACATCCAGCGTGTCCTCTGGGAAGCGGCCTGCGCGCTCGGTCATGCGCATCAGCGCGGCGTGGTGCACCGCGATGTGAAGCCCGCCAACATCATGTTCGACCACGACGGCCGCGTGATGCTGACCGATTTCGGCATCTCCAAGGCGCTGCAGGCCGCCAGCGGTTTCACCGGCACCGGCATGATCATCGGCACGCCGCACTACATGGCGCCCGAACAGGCGAAGGGTGCCACGGTCGACGGCCGGGCGGACCAATATTCGCTCGGCGTCGTCGGCTATCGGATGATCACGGGTGAGCTGCCGTACACCGGCGACTCGGTTCACACAATCCTCTATAAGCACATCTTCGAGGAGATCCCGCGGGCCGCCTCCAAGCGCGGCGACACGCCGGCATTTCTGACGACGGCGATTTCGCGAGCCTTGTCGAAAGAGCCCGACCAGCGCTTTCCGACCATGGAAGACTTCGCGACCGCCGTGTGGCCGGAGCAGCCGGTCGCGTCGCCGAAGACCGGGACGGTGCAAAAGGGCCGTCGTCCACCACCGCCGCGCGCGCGCACCGCGACCGCCGACGCCCCCACGGAGGTGACGAACGCACCGACGACGCCGATTCCGCGCGCCGGAATCAAGATTCCGTCGACGAAGAAGAAGCGGTCGGGAGTTGGCATGCTCGTCGGCGCGATCGTTGTCGCCGCCGCCGGCGTCGGCGGTTACCTCGCCATCGGCAGGAAGTCTGCGGCTGGCGTACCTCCCGCTCCACCGCCGCTCGCCGCGCCGGTCGAGACGGTGCGGGTTGCCGCGCAGCCTCCGCCACCACCGCCGCGACGCGGCAACGACCGCCGTCAGACGAGCGCGCCCACTCCGCCGCCGGCGCCTCCGCCCGCAGCGGAGCAGGGATCCATTACGGTGAACTCGATCCCGCCGGGCGAGGTGTTCATCGACGGCCGGGACGCGGGGCCAACGCCCGTTGTCGAGTTCGCGGTGCCGCCGGGCCGCCACACGGTTCGCGTCGAACGCGCGGGCTACAAGACCAAGAGTGAAACGATCGACGTCTCGCCGAGCGCTCCCGTCCGCAAGACGTGGGTGCTCGATCCGGAGGGGTGATCATGCGCATGCGTCTCTCGCTGGCTGTCGTGTTCGCGTTCGCGTCCGCGCCGTGCATCGCGCAGACCATTCAAAATCCCACGCTGCGCCGGGCGCAGCAGGCGTTCGACAATCTCGATTACCGCCAGGCATTGACGGCGGGACAGGCGGCACTGCGCGAGCGCCTCACTGGCTACGAGCGCGCCCGCGCCTACGAGCTGCTCGGCTTCACCTACAGCGGCATGGATTCGATCCTGCGTGGCGTGGACGCCTTCAAGCAGGTGATTCTGCTCGAGCCGGAACGCGACCTCGACCCGACCAAGACATCGTCCAAGGCATTGAGCGCGTTCCAAGTGGCGCTCACCCAGGTGCTCGTGATCCGTCAGCTGCACGTGGACAGCGTATCGTTCATCGGCGGGCAGGGAGCCGTCGCCGTGCGCTACACCGTGACTCAACCGGCGCGCGTCGTGACACACGTGGTGAGCGGCCAGACGTCGTTCAAGATCGATTCGACGGTCGCGAGTGGACAGGTCAACATCCGCTGGCCCGCTCGCTTGCCGAGCGGTGATCCGCTTCCGGCCGGGGATTACAACGTCATTGTGGAAGCAGCGGTCGGGCAGAACAACTTCGCCACGTCACTGCCCATTCGGATCTCCCACGGCGCCGTCGACACGCTGCCACATCTCACCAGCCTGCCGGGGTACACGTATCTCCCCGAGACGGAAGTGCCGCCGAAGAGTTGGCGTCCGTTGGGGCTCGCGTCCGTCTATACCGGGGCAGCGCTCGCCGGAACCGCGGCGCTCTCGAACGGCAGTCTCGGCTCGACCTCGCTGCGTGAAGGCGGCGTGATCGGCGCTGGGCTGGTGATCGCCGGATTCGTGATGACGTTGAAAAACCCCGCTCCACAGCCGGCGCGCGGCAACATTCTCTACAATCAACTGTTGCGCGAGCAAATCTCCCGGCGCAATACCGAGATCGCGCAGGAGAATACGCGCCGGCGTCAGGAGGTGGAATTGCGTGTAGTCCCGCGGCCGCGCGCGGGAGGTGGGCGATGAGAACGGAACGTTGGAATGTTGGAACGATGGAACGGCTGATCGCGGCGGTCGTCGTCCTTCTTTCCATCTTTCCATCTTTCCATCTTTCCGCCCAACACTTCTCCATCGGCCCCGAGGTCGCCTTCGGGGACTACCGTGAGGTGTCTTCCGACCTGCGCTATCGCGGCGTCGGGGGAGGCGCGAGGGCGACGGTGACGTGGAAGAAATTTTCCGCCGATGTCGCGATCTCGAAGGTGACGTACAAACCGACGAGCACCGGGACCACAACGCAGCAGTTCGATGCCCGCGAAGTCGACGTGCGCCTTCGCTACTACGTCTCGGGCCCCATCAGTGCCGAGCTGGGGTTCATCAACCGGAAAGCGGATCCGGAGTTCAACGCGCAGTCGATGGGCGCGATCACGGCCGGCGCGCATATGGGTTACTTGCTCGGGCCGGGTGTGCACATGGCGTTGAGTGGGGGCCTGATGTTCGGCCCGCGGTTCTCAGGCGGCGGCACCATTTCGGCACTCGGCGCGCTACACCTGGGCTTGGGACTGACCGTCAACGGCGCTGGCGGCGCGCTGCCGGCGCCGATTCAGCAGGCGCTGGGCCGCGCCGGGATTGCGGTCGCCTTCTGACTCGTTTGTCAGGGCTTGACAGCGCACCAGATACGGGGAGATTAGACTCTCGCACATGAACTCGTTCGCGCTGCTGCTGCTCGTCGTCGTCCTGCTCCTGAGCCTTACACTGTTCAGGAGAGGGTTCGCGGCGCGCGTGGAGTGGACAATCTAGCAGAGTCGTAAGGACTGAAGACCGGCGCCGCGGACCCAACAAGGTCCGCGGCTTTTTTTTACTGCAGAGCGAGGAGGAAGCCATGCATCGGGATGTGATCATCTTCGATACCACGTTGCGTGACGGCGAGCAGGCACCGGGAAACGCCATGACCCCGGACAGCAAGCTGCGCCTGGCCCGGCAGCTCGACGCGCTGGGTGTGGACGTGA
>WNFD01007825.1_pt1 | contig 10554 bp, 6 predicted proteins | sample 5400491 | NCBI WGS metagenome assembly WNFD01 (sample SAMN13153343, study PRJNA577476) | soil metagenome | isolation source: 120 cm saprolite under Douglas fir tree site 2 hole 2 replicate 2 | place: USA:California | collected 2015-04-18 | reverse complement strand
ACCGGGATGCCTCCCTGCCAGGTTGCGCGGCCGCACAGCACCCCGGAGAACTTTACCCCGGCTTCAGCAGCTAACTCCAGCATTTCACAGAACACCTCGTCTGTAGTGCCCGCGCTGAGGTAAATCAAGGGCCTGGAAGTTGCACTGGCTGAGGCGCGAAAGTGCTCCATTGCCTCCTGGCGCGAGTACGCTGCTTGCTCGCTGGCAAAAGCACGGGTACCGTCCACAAACGCGGGATTGACCGGAATCTCGACCTTGAGGACATCCACACCATAACGCGCCCTTGAAAATTCTTCTATTGCGCGGAAAACATATTCTGGCTTCTTCCTGGCAAATGCCAGTCTCTTCTCATCACCAAATGCGTCGTCATATACCAGCGGCTCAAGGAAAAATGGTACGTCCAGGGCAATACACTCAGCTCCGATACGTTCGACATAGGCCTGCTTGACCCGGTTGACCCACGCGTCATCAAATGGGTTATAGTACAGCAGAATTTTGATGGCCTGCGCACCGGCCTCAACCAGGCGTCGTACGCTTTGCTCTGGCAGTAGATCAGGCAGGCGGCCCTTTGTGTTAATATCGTAGCCCGACTTTTCGTAGGCAAGCATCACCCCGGTACCTGGCGCACGACTGGCAATCGCGCCGAGGCCGTATTCCGCATCCAAAAGAACGGCGCTGGCATAAGGCGTGAGTACATACGTAACCGCAGTTTTGAATGCCAGCATATCCGCCGCTGTTGCCTGGCCATCCAGGCCTCGTGACTCGGCAATGGCCTGCATGAGATTCCCGCGATGATCCACCGCCAGTGCTGCGATTACCCCTCGCTCGTTAGCGCAAGCGTTCATCCCTTCAAATTTACCCCGGGTCATCTTGACTTTCATTATTACATCCTCAACTCATTACTCAATTTCACTGAGACGAACTGGACGATGTTCGACCAGAGACCTACGCGCCGCCAGCGCCATGACCACCGGGATGCGTCCATCATTTCCATTGACAGGAACAGGCTCATCATGGATGATGGCATTTACAAAGGCCACTAACTCCGCAACAAAGCTCTCGCTATAGCGTTCGACGAAGAAATGAAGTGGGAGATCACGCCGCACGCTGCGGGCATTACTAATGATTACGTTGTTCGGGTAGTTGTTCTCGCTACTGACAGCCCCCGCACTACCAAACAGCTCCACACGCTGGTCATAGCCATAGACGGCATGGCGGCTGTTGCTGATTGTGCCAATGACGCCGTTCGCAAATCGCAGCATGACAACTGCATTGTCTGCATCGCCGACCTCCGCGATGTCCGGGTTGCTTATAGCGCTGGCCTGGGCAAAGACCTCCTCTACTTCATTTCCAATCAAGAAACGGGCCATATCGAAGTCATGGATCGTCATGTCGAGGAAAATGCCGCCGGAGACTCGAATATACTCAATCGATGGCGGGGCAGGGTCACGGCTGATGATATGAATTAGCAGCGGTTGGCCGACCTCTCCCTCTTCCACGGCCTGTCGCACGCGGCGAAAATTGGCGTCAAAGCGCCGGTTGAAGCCGATTTGCAACTCGACACCAGCCCGTTTCACAGCATCCAGAGCCCTATCAATTGATGCTAAGTCAAGCGCAACCGGTTTTTCGCAAAAGATATGTTTGCCAACATGCGCAGCTTCCTCGATGATCTCCGCGTGCGTGCCGGTGGATGAGCAGATCACCACTGCCTGGATATCTGGACGATCCAGAATCGCCCGGTAATCCTGGGTGAAGGAGGGAATCGCGTAACGTTCTGCGCACTCCCTGGCCGCTTCCTCGAACACATCCGCCACCATGACCAGGTCAGCCGAGGGAATACGCGAGGTTAGATGCTCAGCATGCAGTCGACCAATACGTCCAGCACCGATCAGGCCAATTTTCAGCGGATGTGCAGGTATTGGCATCTCATCTCCCTTCCTTCTCTTTGCGTCCTACCGAGTAGGGGCGACCCTTGCGGTCGCCCGGGAGGGCGGCGGGAGGCCAATTTCGACCACCCTTATCCTGACGCCTATCCGGTGATAGGTATCCCCGCTCCTACAACGCGCCAGCGTCTTTGGCAAGAAGGATATATACTGGTTACTACAGCCCAATGGTTCTCAAATAGTCGCGGTTACGCTGAGCACTTGCTTTTGGGCTACCCATGCCAGGAAGGATATCTTGCTCAACGACGATCCACCCACGATAATTGAGCTTTCGCAGCCAATCTGCGACGGCTGCGAAAGGCACATTGCCCTTGCCCAGTTCACAAAAAACCCCGTGTCGCAGCGCCGTAAAATAGTCCCAGCCAGCATTGCGGGCTTCCTGTGCAACCTGCGGCTGGCAATCCTTGAAATGGACATGCTGGATGCGCTCGCCGAAACGCTTCAGTCCATCCTCGACGCGCAAGCCATCATTGCTGCCAGTGCCATAGAGGAAGTGCCCGGTATCGAATACCAGCCCTAGCAGGTCCGGGTCGGTCATGTCCAGGAAACGAGCAATCTCTTCTGGAGTCTCGACATACCCGGCGCAATGGTGATGGAAAGCCATCTGCAGCCCGGTTTCCCTGCGCACAGCACGCGCGATACGCTCTGCTCCGCGAGCAAAGGTATCCCACTCCGCTGCGCTCAAGCCCATTTGCGGTATGACGTGCCCGGCGTGCTGTGTGCGTACCGGGTCGGTGCCATTGTCATCGGCAAGAATGACCAGGGGCGTCGGCTTCCCGCTCCCGCTGTCCATCACTCCTGCAAGCAATCGTGCCACCTTCAAAGCGTGTGCCTCTCCCCTGGCGTGTGCATCCGGGTTCTTCAATGCCACCGGCACAAATGCGCCGACCATCGCCAGGCTTCGCCGCTCGAGTTCCTGCCTGAGAGCCCCTGGCTCGGTGGGCATGTAGCCCAGGTCGCCAAGTTCGGTACCGGCGTAGCCGCTATCACGTAACTCGTCGAGCATCTGCCCGTAGGGGATCTCCTCGCCCTTCAGGCCTTCAAATTCGAGCGCTCCCCAGGAGCAGGGTGCGTTGCCAATACGCATATCTGTCATGCGGTCCCTCTCAAGGGCGGGGCTGTAGAGTGCCGATTTATCGAGCACGTCCCCGCCCCCACATTTCAGGCCAGCTAAAACTTGCGCGACCACTCCCTGGGCCAGCGCTCAACGACAACCTTCTTTTGCGTGTAGAATTCGACAGCATCGCGCCCCTGGGCATGCATATCGCCGAAGAAGCTTTCCTTCCAACCGGAAAAAACGAGCACTTTCGCTTGGCGGTGTCCTCCGCCAGTCAGCGAAGGCACCCTGTGCTGCCTGTACGGCTTCGCCTACCTCGTCACGTGACGTGAGTGGCACGCGCACCATCGTCTCGGCAGTAGCAGGGTTGCGTACATCCAGAAATTCGCTGGAACGCGAGCGCCTCCATGTGCCACCGATATAGTTTGAAATGTAGGGGTAGGGCTTGCCCCTACCCTCTGGTCCATCTTGGATCATAAGGTCACCTTCTCAATCTGATGGCGATTTGTGCTCAGCCTCGTGGAACTCAACAACCTCCTCCTCAAGCTCGTGGGCGGCCTCGGCCAGCTTTGCGCCAGCAACCTGGTCGGTACGCGCGAACTCGGCCAGTTCGTGACTCAAAGTTTCCAATTCTTCGCCTCCCGCCATCATCGAGGTAAGCTCTTCGCGGCTGATTTCAGACTTGGCAAATGTGCCGAGGCTGCGCCCGCGATTGAGCAATGTGAAACGGTCGCCGATAGGATAGGCGTGATGCGGGTTGTGCGTGATGAAGATCACCCCCAGATTACGCGCACGCGCCTGGGCTATATAGCGCAGGACGATGCCAGCCTCTTTGACGCCCAGAGCCGCCGTCGGCTCGTCGAGAATCAAGGCCTTGGCTCCAAAGTAGACCGCGCGCGCAATCGCAACGGACTGGCGTTCACCGCCCGACAGGGTGCCGACAGGCTGCGCTGTATCGCGCACCTGGATGCCGATCCGCGCCAGTTCCTCGCGCGTCACGCGGTCAGCAAAATTCACATTGAAGCGGCGAAACGGCCCCCAGCCCTTTGTCGGCTCCGACCCCAGAAAGAAGTTGCGCGAAATGCCCATCAGGGGAATCATCGCCAGGTCCTGGTAGACGGTAGCGATACCTACACTCAACGCATCGCGCGGCGAGGAGAAATTCACTTCTTTCCCCTCAATCAGGTAGTGGCCCTCGCTGGGCTGATGCACACCGGACAGGATTTTGATCAGCGTAGATTTGCCAGCGCCGTTGTCGCCGAGCAGGCACATCACCTCACCCGCATGCAGGGTCATAGAGATGCCTTTCAACGCAATCACACTGCCGAAGTACTTCGAGACATCTTGCACCTGGAGCAGAGGAACGGTTTCCGTAGTTATCTCTGTACTCATCGTCGCGCCTCCATTGCCAGTCTGCGCACATAGCTGTTGAGCAGCACAGCGAGCAGTAGTATTAACCCGATGAAAGCCTTGTACCAGTCAGCATTTACGCCCGCGAAGACGATGCCCTCCTCTACCATGCCAAAGACCAGCGCCCCGAACATGGCGCCGATAGCCGAACCGTAGCCACCCGTGAGCAGTACTCCTCCGACGACCGCCGCAACGATTGCATAGAACTCGTTGTTCTGGCCGCGCAGGACATCCGCGTCGGTAGTGGACACAGCCAGGATAATCGCCAGCAGGCAGGAGGCGAGGGCTGTGCCTATGAACAGGAGGATCTTCACCCGAGTGACCGGTACACCAATGTTGCGCGCTGCGTTGGCATCCCCACCCACGCCGAAGATCCAGTTGCCGAACGAGGTGCCCAGCAGCAGCCATGTTGCCAGCGCCACCAGCGCCAGCGCCCAGAGAATTTCGATGGGAAAACCCGAAAAATCCTGGAAGCCGATATTGAACTTGGAGGCGAAGATCGCATTGGCCAGGCTATACCCTGGCGCCTGGTTGATACCGCTCACTACGGTCAATCCGTTGGCCACAAGGGTGGTGACACCTGTCGTTGTGCCGAGGAGAATGTAGGAGGTGCCCAGCGTGACAATGAACGACGGCAGGCGGGTGCGCATAACCAGATAGCCGTTCATCATGCCGATCAGCACCGCAAAGATCAGGGCCACGACAATGGACGCCCAGATGTTCCAGCCGTACTGTCCGCTTAAGATGGCAATGATCATACCGCACGCGCCAACCGTCGAACCTACCGACAGATCAAATTCTCCTCCAATCATGAGCAAGGCTACAGGTACCGCCTGGATGGCCAGTTCAGCCGAGACACTCAGATAGCTCGATGTTCCTCTAATGGTAAGAAAACCACTGGTTCCAGCAACAATTGCGAAGAAAATCCACACGGCAATTGAACCGGCAACAGCCCCTGTCTCCGGGCGAACCAGGAGCCGACGGAGCGGATTGACGCGCAGCATACGCTCACTTACGGCAGCGTTGCCTGGGCTTCCCTGGGTTACACTCATTTTTTCCTCCAATCATAAAGCGGGGTTGGAGCCATGGCAGGTTGAAAGGCGGGCGAGGGCTGTAGAGTGCCGATTTATCGAGCACGTCCTCGTCCCTACATATCCCTGGTAGCTCCAACCTGCAATATGGCTAGCGCGTTCCCTGCGCCGTTAACTGGATGACCTGGCTTACGTTGTTCGCTGTGACGAAGCCGGGGCCGGTCTGGATGATATCGTTCGCGACGGTATTCAGGTTCGTCTTGTAAAGCGTCAAGAAGACGATGGGCAGGTATCCCTGCTCGTACTGCTGCTGGTCAATGGCAAACAGCATCTGACCAGCCTTGATCGCATTCAGCACATCGGACGACAGGTCAAAAGTAGCCAGCTTGATCTGCCCTAACTTGTTCAGGTCCTGCAGTGCCTTGATGGCCGGGCTGGCGCCTGTGGGGCCAAGGGTCAGGATGCCATCGATACTGGGATCATGCTGGAGTGCAGCCTCGATGGTCTGCTGGGTCTGAGTCGGGTTGCTCAGGTTGACGCCTATCTCAGTAATCGTGCCGCCTGTCTGCGCCAGACCTTCTTTAAAGCCCTTGCAGCGCAGTTCAAGAGCGGCGTTACCGACCTCCTGGTTGACGCAGAGGGCGTGTTTGACACTGGCAGCGCCCATTTTCACACCGCCGCCAATGCCAGCCTGTTCCTCGGTCTGTCCGATATGCAGCATCACCCCCAGGCTTTTCGCGACATCGGAGCCAGAGTTGATCGAGATGACCGGGATACCGGCAGCAACAGCTGCTTTAATCGAGGGACCCAGGGCATTGGGATCGGGGATCGAGACGACCAGTCCATCCGGATGGGCTGCCACCGCAGAATCGATGAGATGCGACATCGCTACCATATCGAAGGTGGGTGGCGCTTCATAGATCGCCTGGACACCCATGTCGTGGGCTGCCTGGTCAACACCCTTCTTGACCACCGACCAGAATGGGTCTGAAGCTTGACCATGTGTGATGACATAGAACTTGATGTTCGCACGTGCCGGGTTGCCCGACGACGATGGGCCGGTGTTGGTGGTGTTGTTGGATGTCCCTCCACCGCAGGCGGCAAGGACGACAAGCAGCATCACTAACGGAGCAATGAGTTTGAAGATGCGTTGCATTTTGTTCTCCTGTTTATGAGTTTCACTTAATCGCACACAATCCCCTGGATTGCGGCCGCTAAAGATGATCCGTGCAGAGGGCGACCGCAAGGGTCGCCCCTACATATAGACGATATCGCCTCACAACATGTAGGGGCTGGGCTTGCCCCAGAGGCGTTCACTACATGTCCAGGGCGACCGAGACGGTCCAACCTCTCATGTCATCCTGAGCGCAGCGAAGGATCTCTGTGCCCAGCGAGTCAGACCCTTCCCCTTCGCTGCGCTCAGGGCTGCGGCTCATGCGCGGAGGCGTGACACGCTTTGGCAACTTAAGTGAACGCTTATGGGGCTTGCCCCTGCCCTGCCTCCAAGCTACAGATACTCCTAAGTGCTTTCCGATAGTTTCCTCCTTTCCTGGCAAGTGATTTTGCCACTTTTATGGTCCAGTGCTGGCAGGAATACCGCCCTCTTGCCCCAGAAAATAGCGTTCCTGTTCCCGCATCGTTTCCCATTCTGCGCGAGCTGCTTGAACCTGGGGCATCTCGCTGACTTCCGCAACGGGCACATCCCACCAGCTCTCATAGCCGGGCACGCCCTCATAGCGATCATTCTGGATGTATATCACCGACGTGCGGCCGGTTGAGCGTACCGCCTCAAGCGCCTCCACGAAATCCGCATAGGTTTTACATTCGATTACATGCGCCCCCAGGCTGCGTGCATTTGCCGCCAGGTCAACGGGTAAGGTCTGTACACCAGGCCCCATTTCGTCACCTGGCAAAACGCCATCGCGTGGGTAGGCATAGCGTGTACCGAAGCCGTCCTGACCGAGTGATCGGCTAAGACTACCAATGCTTTTAAAACCCTGGTTGTCCAGTAAAACAAGTATCAGCTTGTAGTTTTCCTGGATCGAAGTGACAATCTCGCTGTTCATCATCAGATAGGAACCGTCCCCGACCATCACATACACATCGCGCTCTGGGGCGGCCATCTTTGCGCCCAGTCCACCAGCGATCTCGTAGCCCATACAGCTATAGCCATATTCCATGTGATAGTTCTTGGGGTGACGCGCCCGCCAGAGCTTATGCAGGTCTCCAGGCAAACTGCCTGCCGCGCACACCATGATAGCATCAGGGGCACTGCGCTCGTTCACCGCGCCGATCAGCTCACCCTGGCTGGGTAATGGCGTGTGACGGATTGCATAGAGACGCTCGACTTCGGCATCCCATTCAGTATGGAGCTGTGCGGCCTGAGAGCGGTAGCTCGCTTCGACCCTGTAGCTCCCCGATTTATCGAGGGAGCCCGATTTATCGAGGGAGCCCGATTTATCGAGGGGTTCGAGCAGTTCGAGCAACTCTGCCAGCGTCGCCTGCGCATCACCGACTAGCGGCATAGCCAGGTGCTTAGAGGCATCGAACTCGGCCACATTCAGATTGATAAAGCGAACTTCGGGGTGTTGAAACGCGGTCTTAGACGAAGTCGTAAAGTCACTATAGCGAGTGCCGATGCCGATTACCAGGTCAGCCTCTCTCGCGATGCGATTGGCAGCGAAGGTGCCGGTAGCACCGATTGCACCGAGGTTAAGTGGATGGTCATAGTGCAGGCTGCCCTTACCTGCCATCGTCTCGCCTACAGGGACACCAGTCTGGTCGGCGAAACGCTGCAATAGATCGGTGGCCCCGGAGTAAATCACGCCGCCGCCCGCAACAATTAAAGGCCGCTGGCTTGCACGTATCCAGGCTGCCGCCTGCTCCAGCGCTTTGCGGTCCGGGCGATTGCGCATAATATGCCACACACGTTTGTGGAAAAAAGCTTCTGGATAGGCATACGCCTCTGCCTGCACATCCTGGGGCAAAGCCAGTGTGACTGCACCGGTTTCCGCAGGGCTGGTCAGCACGCGCATGACTTCAGGCAGCGAGGTCAGTAATTGCTCCGGGCGCGTGATGCGATCCCAGTAACGGCTCACCGGCTTGAAACAATCATTGACCGAAATATCCTGGGTGTGCTCTGACTCAAGTTGTTGCAGCACGGGCGCCGCGTTGCGGCGGGCAAAAATATCCCCTGGCAGCAGCAGCACTGGCAGGCGATTGATCGTGGCCGTAGCAGCGCCCGTTACCATATTGGTTGCACCAGGGCCAATCGACGAAGTACAGGCAAACGTCTGCAAGCGATTCCTGGTTTTAGCATAAGCTGTGGCAATATGTACCATCGCCTGCTCATTGCGCGCCTGGTAGTAACGAAATTCCGGCATTTGCTGCAGCGCCTGGCCAATTCCCGCAATATTGCCATGACCAAAGATGCCAAAGCACCCGGCGAAAAACGCCTGTTTAAGGCCGTCGCGCTCTACATACTGGTTTTTGAGAAAGGCGATAACGGCCTGGGCCATCGTCATACGCCTGGTTGTCTGGTTGCTCATGCTTGTTTTCCCTTCATTCCGAACACTGCACCGGGAGAGCTAGAAACCGCCGTGATCTTGAATGAATGTCATCACTTCATCGTAAGTAGGCATGAAATTGGCACAGCCATGCTTGGTAACCAGGATAGCGCCGCAGGCATTGCCCAGTCGCGCGGCTTTATACCAGTCCCACCCATTGACAAGGCCATAGAGGAAACCCGCAGCAAAGGCATCGCCCGCGCCGAGAATATTCTGCACCTCTACCGGGAAGCCAGGCACGTCGATGCGTTTCGCGTCCCCTTCACCTGGTGCAAGATGAACCCTGGAGCCTGCTGCACCGCGTTTCTGCACAAGCGCACGCGGGCCCAGGTTCAATAGTTGCTGGATTGCAGCATCGGTGTCACCGCGAACCCGTGCGTCTGAAATCTGCGAATGAGCGATGCTGATCTGGCTCGGATCCGTGAGCATGGCTGCGTTGATTTCGTCTTCTGTACCCACCACGATATCGACCAGGCGCAGCGCCGAGCGGAGTGTCACGCCGAAAGCACGCTGGTCGTGCCACTGGTCGGGGCGATAATCGATATCCAGCAATACCGTTGTGCCCGCCTGGCGTGCCATCTCTGCGGCGAAAATCGTTGCACTGCGGCTCGGCTCCTTACTCAGGCCAGTCCCAGTGATCAGCAAGGCATGGCTATCAGCAATGGGCACTACCAGCACATCATCGATGGTAAGTTCGATGTCGGCGCAGTTATCACGATAGTATGTCAATGGGAAGCGGTCTGGCGGTTCAATACCCAGCACGACGGCGCTTGAGCGTCGCCCCGGCTTGCGCGGGATGAACCGTGTTTCCACCGCTTCGCGGCGTAAAAAGTGTAGAATAAAGTCGCCTACCTGGTCGTCACCTATTGCCGTCAGAAGCGCAGACTGCAAGCCCAGACGCCTCGTGCCGACGCTAATATTGGTCGGGCAGCCGCCAACATAGGCTGCGAAACTGCTGATCTCTTCGAATGGCACACCAATATCATTGGAGTAGAGATCAATTGAAGAGCGCCCCATCGTGATTACATCGTATGTCTTGCGGGTCACATCCATGTCTGACTCCTGCTCTGTCACAAACGCTGCTCTACATCGTAGATTGGCACTCGTGGATCGCGCGACCGGTAGTGCTCTTTGACCCAGGCATAGCGTTGATCTTCACTGTTCGCAAGCGATTGAGCGCTCCCGGCCAGCACATTGAGATAGTAAGTAGTATAACCAGGAGCGCTGGTCACAGGATGGTAGCCTTCGGGCACGAGTACGATGTCATTGTTTCGCGCTAACAGCACCGCATCGATGGGGAAACCCGCCTTGTGCAGCGGGGACTCAGGTTCTGTGTAGATACGTTGGAAGGCGAATCCCTCCGGGCGATCCAGCTTGTAGAAGTAGACCTCCTCAAGGTCAGCTTCCACTATCTTTCCAGCCTGATCTGTCTTATGGATATCATGCTTGTGTGGAGGATAACTGGACCAGTTCCCACCGGGTGTGTAGACTTCCACAACGACCAGGCGCTGGCACGGGAAACCTGGCGGGATAATGTTGTTGATCTG
>WNFD01007823.1_pt1 | contig 10555 bp, 13 predicted proteins | sample 5400491 | NCBI WGS metagenome assembly WNFD01 (sample SAMN13153343, study PRJNA577476) | soil metagenome | isolation source: 120 cm saprolite under Douglas fir tree site 2 hole 2 replicate 2 | place: USA:California | collected 2015-04-18 | reverse complement strand
CCGGCCCGCCGTATCCCCGGCCCGGCCTGCCCAGACCGGACGCGAGCTGATCCTGCTCCCGGATCTCCGACGTGACCGAGCCCCCCTGACAACTGATCGATCGCGGTCACAACCATCCGTCAGTCACGACCAGGCTATCTCGCCGCCGGCCCAACCCCTCGAGACGGGCCGCCGAACAGCCCCGCTGACACGGCCCGGCCGCGCTATCCGCAGCAGGCCGGCCCCGGACAGGCCGAGCACGCGGATAGCCCGCGATACAGGACCCGACACGGCCGAGGCGAGGCATGGGCCACGATCACGATGGCCAGTCTCCGCACCACACAAACAAGGACCGACGGGATGGAGACGGCAGAACAGTCGCGACCGGACCAGCCGGCCAGCTTCACCGCACACCTCCGGCCGTCTTTTCGCGACAAGGACCTGCAGTTGATGAGCCGGCACTTCGACCTGGGCTCCCACGACGACGTGCGCGCGAATGCCGACAAAATCCCTGACCGGCTAGCCGCTGGGAAGATGCCCTGCGACGGCCCTCGGCCCGCCGACAGAGTCGAGCCTTCCAGGCGCCGGACGCAGGCGGGGATGCGGCCGTGATCAAGTCTCGGAACGCGCCCACCGCAAGGCCCGCGGGCTGCCCGGATCACCACCGTGCCATCAAAAGGGCCCGGTGGTCGCGGGCCGACAGCGGACTATGTTGCGTTAGCTGGTCGCCTGGTGGTGGAGGATGTACTCGATGGCGGCGATGATCACCTTGGCTGAGCCGTCGATCGCCTGGGCCACCGCACTGGATGGAGTGCGGAGTTCGCTGGCGATCTGGGGCTGGGACAGCCCGGCCAGAACCTGCGGATCGTATTGCGCCCCGGCCAGGATGTAGCGGTTACCGATGTCGAGGAACGGGACGGCTCCGGACTGGTCGGCGGTATTGACATATCGGCGGTATTGACATAAAGGGGCACGTCATAAGCCCGCATCAGCGTGTTGTCCAGGGTGGTCAGTCGCTGCAAGGGGCGGCCACGGCTGTCGGCGAGTTCGGTGGTGCGCAGCGTCAGGGCCCGGCTGCGGTAGCCGGCGCCGCGGAACGAGAGCGTGGCAGTGTTCGGGAAAACATCAGTGGCTGAGGACCGGGTGGCGCCCAGGTGGCTCCAGGTGCCGAAGTGGGATAGGGCGACGGCCAGCGGCCAGCGTTCGGCGGCGCAGAAGGGGCAGGACTCTTCGCTGACGAAGACGATCGCTGGCTTGCCGCCGATGCGCAGGATCGGGCCGGGAACCTTGGCCGCTTGCAACCGAGTGAGCGTCCCGCCACTGTGCACCCGGGCCAGCACGGCCACCGGGACCGTGCTGACCTGCCTTTCCACGCGTTGTGGAGCCAGAGTCTCGCTTGCGGCTGCGCTGCCGGCGGTCAGTTTGACCGCAACCAGCCCCGCCACAATTGCTAGCACTGCGCCGACCGCCGCGGTCGATACCAAGAACCGTCGTCGCGCCTGCGCGCGTCGCCGCGCCGCCCGGTCGCCGGCGATTCGATCGCGGGCGCGCACTCCGCTCCGTGACCTGCGCGTTTGCGTCTGGTTCTGCTTGGTCCTTGCCACAGGTGTCCTTTCGATCACGCTTTACCAAGACCGTCGAGCGCCGCAAGCCAGCGTGCAGCGAGACCTGCGGTACGCCGTGGCAGTGGAGCAACGAGTGCAGCTGAAGCCGGTCGGCGGCGATCTCCGCCATAGCAAGCCGGCTTGCAGGGAGACGATGGCCAGCGGCTCACAGGTCCGGTTCGAGAAGAAATGAGCACGTGATCGCGATGCGCCGGCTTAGACCCGGGATCCACTGCCAGGTTATCCACCTAGAGTCGATGACCCACGTGCTGGTGATACGGAACCGCGGCGAGTCATCGAGCGGCTCGCCGGCACGGTCCAGATCGAGCTGGCATGCCAGTTCGTGCTCGGTGCCCTTGACCTGCAGGCGGCCGATGGCCCGCCAGCCGGTTGGCACCCTTCCCAGCAGTTCGGTTCGGAAGCTGATCTCGGGGAAAGCTCCCGCGTCCAGGAAGCCAGGCCCAGCCAGCTGCCGGTCTAGCATGGGGTATCCGGTGCTGACCTGGCCCGCTCTGGCGGCCAGCCACGCTGTCGAGTCCTCGATCTGCTCCGCTATGAGCACTCGCCCGGTCAGCGGCAGGTGTCCCCGCACCGCTCGCCCGGCGACCCTCGCGGCGAATGCCGCATGTGACTGTGCCGGAACGACCCGCCAGCCCCCGGCTGCCGGTCGCAGCCGCACGCCGGGCCAGAACTCAATGTCAGGCCTCATCGTGGTCACGTGCATCTCCCTCGGTTGCCGAGCGATCCGGCCCATGGACTCGAGGCCAGGCGTCTCGGGCGTTTGCTAGCAAGGCGCATGCAAGGCCGCCTCAATAACTAACACGAGTAGTAGACCGACTCTGTTCACTGGATGAGGTCGTCGTCGGCCCGCGCGGGGCAGGGCGAGATGGGTAGCAGCGGCCATTCACCACGTGCAGCGGGCAGTCAAGGAAGCGCGCGGTTCGCTTGTCTCGGGCCAACCGGCCGGTCGGCGCTGTTCTGCCCACCGGAGGGCCTGGGCTGGTCTCGGCCACGATCTGGCGCGGCGGCGGCCCAGTTGCGGGCGGGTTCGGACAGAGAACGACCTGGGGCTTGCATCCGGCGTCCGGCCGCTAGTCGCCGGGCCAGACTCGCTGTGCAGGGCTGCTAAGCGGCCGGAATCCGGCCCAGTGCGAGCGCCACGACAGCCGGGGTCAGTGCCAGCAGCACGGGGGCGAGGGCGAGCGCGGCGGCGGCGGCGCGCAGCAAGTGCCGGTGCAGCCGTCCGAGTGGTTCGGTTGGTCCCAGCAGCCGGTGTATCCGCTGGACCGCGTCGGTGGCCGCTGCGGCGAGGGCCGGTGCTGCGACGGCCTGGGTGGGGGTGGCGAGAACGACTAGTGCGGTGGCCAGTGCCTCAGAGTCGGCGGCGCTGATGGCCGCGTCGTCGGCGTGCAATTCCGCCAGCCGCGCCACCTCCGCTTCCGCGTCGCGCAGGAGCGGCAGGAATGGGAGCACCTGGCGCCCGATTCGGGCTGCAGCCGTCAGCGCGTGGTGATGGTCGGCCAAGTGGGCTCGTTCATGGGCCAGGACCGCATCGAGCTGGCCGGAGTCCAGTGCTGCCATCGCACCGGTAGTCACGACCACGGTCGGGCATTGGCCAGCGACGCAGTAGGCGGCCGGCTGCGGGTGCTCCACCACTACGGCGCCCAAGGCCGGCTCAAGATGCCCGGCTAGCCGGGCAGTTTGTGCGTGCCGGAGCGCTTGGCGCCCGGCGGCGCGCAGGTGGGTGACGGCGGTGAGCACCGTGCGGGCCACGACAGTGCCTGCCAGGATGAGGCCGAGTTCGGCCACGGTGGCCCCGCCGGGGGTGGCGTACAAAGCACGCAGTCGCCGCACACACGCCCCGATCAGCTGGCTGAGCCCGCCGCCGAGGGCGGTGGCGTGCACTGCCAGCGTCAGGCCGGCCAGTCCGAGCGCGACGAGCACCGACCACTCGGCGGCCAGGTAAGTGATGATGCCCAGTAGCGGCGCCCGGGCCGTCCACCGGGCCCGGGCGAGCACACGGTCGCCCAAGGTGCCAACGCAACCCGCGTATACCAGCAAGAGCACCGCGACGGTCACCGAGCGTCTCCTCCCTTACCCTCGGGCCGGGCCCGGTCGAGCGCCTCCCGCAGCAGCTCCGCGTCGTGCGGGCTCATTTGGAGCACGAAATGCGCCAGCGCCGTGCGCCGGTCGCTGCTGGTAGTCAGTGCCTCGTTCATCAGTGCCGCGGTATACCCAGACCGGGAGCCGGTGGGCTCGTAACGCCACGCCCGGCCATCCCGCTCCCGCCGCAGCCACCCCTTGCGGTGCAGGTTCTCCATCACCGTCATTACCGTGGTGTAGGCCAGCGGCCGTTCGCTGCGCAGATTTTCAACCATCTCCCGGACCAGCATGGGTCGGCCCTGCTCCCACAGCCGGTCCATGATCACGGCCTCCAGCTCACCGAACCGCCGCATCCTTCACTCCCGCAGATCGCCGCCAAAAGAAGCGCCTACCTACTATCACGCATAGAGCCAGCACCCGGTTCAGCGGGCACTGTGATTCCCCTCCTATTGAGCCGCAGCTCGGCCCTGCGTGAACAAATCTATCGTACTATCCGTGATAGTAGATGTGTGTAAGAACGTGGATGCTCCTTGCAGTGATCTTCTCGGCGACGCCGACAACGCGATCCGCCAGCTCTACTCCTGCCACGCTAAGGATCTGCATGCCTACGTCCGGCGGTTCTGCACGGACGGGGCCAGCGCCGACGACATCGTTCAGGAAACCTTTATCCGCGCCTGGCGGAACCTGCCGCAGCTCCGCGCCGACGGTCGGCCAATCCGGCCGTGGCTGTTCCGGGTGGCGCGCAACCTGCTGACTGATGCTGACCGGGCCGCCCGGTCACGGCCGGTCACGGTCGCGGTGGCCTCAGCTGAGGACCTCGGGGACGATTCAGGACTTCCCCTAGTCCTGGACCGGCAGCTTGTCTGCGACGCGCTCCAGCATCTGTCCCCCGCACACCGGACAGTCCTGGTGGAGACCTTCTACCGGGGCGGGAACACAGCGACGGTCGCCCGCCGGCTGGGCATACCCAATGGCACGGCCAGATCACGCACTACGCGCTTGACGCGATGCGCCAGCACCTGCAAGACCAGGACGCCGCCGCGTGCCGGTGAACGACCGCGTACCCGGGCGCCGGCCCGCCGCCAGTGCCGATACTGGGCCCGCCGCACCCGTAACCGGCAGCCGAGCCATCCGGTGGCTGATCGCAGCGCTGCTGCTCGCCACGGCGGCCATGGACCTGAGCCGGTGCGGCCTGGCCATGGCCACCGCCCGGCATCCAGGTCCAGCCGCCGGGCTGGTCGCAGCCGGGCTCGTCGCCGCCGCGCTCAGCGGCTGGACCGCGTGCGGGTGTCTGGCCGGACGGCGCTGGCCAACCTGGGCCGCCTTGCTGATAAGCGCAGCGTCGGCGCCGCAAGCCGCAGGGTCCGGCTTCGGCGCCCCCTACACCATCCCCGACACCGCCACCGCCGCACTCGGGATCCTGCTGGCAGTGGCCGTCCTGGCCACCGCCGGCCGTACCAGGCCCGGACAACGATCCGAAAACCCATGCGCTATCGACAAGGAGGTCACCCGATGACCCGAACAGCCGCGCAAGCTCAAGGGCTCAAGGAGACCGCCACCTCTCGCAGCAGCCTCGGCGCGCCTCCTGGCCAGCAGGCAGACCGTCTCGCGCCGACGCGGCAAACCGCTCGCCCACGTCGGCCAGCCAGTGAAATCCGTGTCGGCCGCGGGAATCATGACGGCGCCGAAGCGGCATGCGCCGACTACGGGCTGTTCGGGCCAGGATCGGCGACCTGGCAGCTCATGGGTGAGCCGATCCTGTGGGTCGCCGGGATCCGTGCGCTGTACCTGCAGGCGCTCCACCCAAGGGCGATGCTCGGCACCTGGCAGAACTCGGCGCTAGTGCATCGCCGCGAGGCATGGGCACGATTCCTTCGCACCACCGAATTCGTACGCATCCGGACCTACGGCACCATGCAGGAGGCAGAGCGGGCTGGCCGTCGGGTGCGCAAGATCCATGCTTCTTTGACCGGGACCGACGAGGACGGCACCGAGTTCCACCTGGACGAGCCGGACCAGTTGCTGTGGGTGCACTGCGCGGAGGTGGATTCCTATGTCGACATCTGCCGGCGCTGCGGCATGCGTGCCACGCCGGACCAGCTTGACGCCTTCGTGGACGAGCAGCGCCGGTCGGCTGCCTTGATTGGGCTCGACCCGCAGCAGGTACCAGCCTCCGTTGCCGAGCTTGACGCCTACTACGCCCAGGCAGTGCAGCAGGCGCGCGCCTGCGACGAGGCGAAAAGGAGCCTGCTGATGTCCTTCAACCCGCCCCTTCCTGCAGCACTGATCCCGCTGAAGCTGGCGGTTCCTGCCGTCAACACGGTGGCGTTCGCAGCGCTGCCGCGCTGGGCCCGAAAACTGTACGGGGCGCCAGGAACCCCGGTCACCGACGCTCTCACTACAGCAACCCTCAAAACGCTCCACCAAGCCACACGCCTGGCCCCGGTCCGGCTCCGTTACACGGCCACTGTGCGGCAGGCCAAGCAGACCATCTCCGAATACGAGCAGCGCGAGCACACGGCCTCCTAAACCCGCCCTGCTAGAGCCTGGTTGCTCAACCGACGCGCCTGCCCTCTAAGAACACTCCCGGCGCCACCGGGTACACCATCGGCGCGATCACCGCGATTAGCGTCTTTATCGGGGCGATCGCGGCCCGGTCGCTGACCGCTATCGCCCGCGGTCAGTTCCTGGCACAACCAGCCGGGGACCCCCACGCCAGGTTCACTCCCGGCACGCACGGCGGGGTCGCAACGTCGCAGTGCAACTCCGTGCGCCGGCGTGACGGGCCAGATTCGCCGATGACGCCGCCGGCATGACTCGTCGCGTGCGGCGCCGACCCCGGCGCGGCGATCAGCGCAACTAGGCGGCAGGTCGTTTGTGTCAGATCGCGGTGCGCCCGCCATCGGCGGCGACGACGGCCCCGGTGACGTAGCTGGCTTGCGGTGAGGCGAGGAAGGCGACGACCTCGGCGATCTCGCCGGGCTCGGACGCCCGGCGTAGGGCGGTCGTCGCGCCGAGGCTGTCAGAGCGCTGGCGGGCCTCGGGGCGGGTATGGATGGGGCCGGCGGCGACCGCGTTGATGCGCACGCCGCGTGGGCTGTACTCCGCGGTCCAGCCTTGGGTCAGCGACGCCAGGGCGGCCTTGGTCGCGCCATAGACGGCTCCGCCGGGCAGCCCGATCCGGCCGGCCATGGCGCTGATGTTGATGATGCTGCCCGAGCCCTTAGCTGCCATAGCCGGGGCGAATGCGCCCACGAGCAGGTACGGCGCCCGGACGTTGGTGGCGAATATCGAGTCGAAGTCCTGCGCGGTCGTCTTCTCGGTTGGTCCAAGCATCGATTGGCCCGCGTTGTTGACCAGGACGTCGATCTCGCCGGCCTCTTCAGCGAGTCGCTCGACCTCGGCCGGGTCACTGAGGTCGGCGTGAATGAACCGCGCCCGGCCGCCTGCTGCTTCGATCTCCCCGACGACGGCGTTGCCGCGGCCGGCATCGCGCCCGACGACGATCACACTCATACCGTCGCGGGCAAGATCCTTGGCGATCTCCTTCCCCAGGCCGGAAGTTGCGCCGGTCACCAGGGCGGTCATGGGCTGCGTGCTAGCGGACTGCGTGGACATGACGTACTCCCCCCATAGAGTCGCGAGATACTGACTTATACCCGCGGGACCGCGGCGGACGCGTGCCTCGTTGGGAGTCCGCCGACATAGCGTGCCCGTTGCGGTCGGCCGCCCCCCGCGATGCGATCGACCGCAACCTCGGCGTAGGCCCGCGTTCTGCTCATTCCACCTTTCGGTCCTGGCCTTCGAATCCGCGCCGGGCGGCATGGGCCTCCCAGCCGCGCTCGGGAAGTACTTCGCCGACGCGGCAACCTCGCCCCGCCACGGGAACACCACCGACCCGGCAGGGGTGTCCGCACCAGTCAAGCTCCGCCTCAGCCGTGCCGTAGCCGACGCGGTGGACCACGACGACGACCTGCAGGCCGCCCGGGCATCCCTGGCCCGGGTTTCTGGGACTACATCGACGACCCAGAAGTCAGCACGCTCGCCGCCGCCACCCGCCAGCTAGGGCCGCGCACCCCCGTCACTACCACGGCACTCGGCCTGGCCGGTGCGGCGGCGATTGTCAGGCCGGCCAGGGGCATACGGCAGCCAACGTCGCCCGTGACCCGGTCGAGCGCCTGGCAGCCCCCGGCCTGGTATGCCTACCCGGCCGGGCGGCTGCGTTTCCTCGCCGACCTGAGATCCTGCGGCGTGCGCGTGACGCAGACCCCCATCTGCCGATCCGACCGTGCCCACGCGGCGGTTCCAGGCCGAGTTCGACCTGGCCGTCCCCGCCTGCCGCGCCGGCGCGTGCGGATCGTGTTCGCCGGACGGGGCATGGCCCCGTCCGTTTACGCCGACGGTCCCGCCGACTCACCTCACCGCTACTCCGACGGCGCGCTATGCATGTGGTATCCCGCGATCCCGAGAAAGTACGGTGGACCCGCCCGGACGGAGCCGCGGCCCTCCTCGGGCACATCACCGCCCATCTGCTCCGCGAGCCCTGGTGGCGGATAGCCGGCGAGTGGCTCGGCGATGAGGTCATCCACGGCGACCAACAAGAAACGGACCAGAAGAAGCCAGCATGACCGGGCAAGCTATCGCCCACATCGTGATCGTCACCAGCGACAACGGGTTCGGCCCTGCGGAATGGGCGACGATCAACGCGGCGGCAATCGCCGCGGTCGTCGCCGTCGCCGGATACGCCCTCACCCAGGCGTGGGCGCGGCGCGAACGGCACGCTAAGACGCGCTGCACCGCGTCTGGCTGCAAGTGGAGGCCCCCGCCGTCGCCTAGGCCTACGAAGCCCTCATATCGGCCGCCCAGGCTGAAGCCGGAACGCAGATGGCCGATGTCTGGAACTCGACGCCGCTAGCCAGGGACGCCGACATGAATCTCAAAAGTCGCCTATGCGCACGCACGCCGATCGCACGCACCAGACCAGTGAGCGTTTCCCGAGGTCAAGGCGGTTCCAGCCCTGATCAGGGCGAGTGGGGCGGGCGGGGATCGAACCCACGACCGGCGGATCATGAGGCCAGTCGGCATCTCGGTGGCTTCACTGCCCATGACCTGCGACAAGACCAAAGCAAGCAATGGCGCCATGGGCGACTCGGCCGCGCATTTGCCATGATCGGCCGGATACGAAGGGCGCGGCTGGACGTACACCCGGGTTGTCGTCAGTCTTGTCGTCAAGGCGCCCGAACCGTGATCATGGCTTCTGCCCCAGACCCACAGGACACTCTGGCTGGGCGCCGCCACCTTCTGCCTACGTGACTGCCGCGCTTCGCCGTGTCTAAGGCCGCGGCCATATCCCGGACCGACCTGGCGCGCAATGTCGAGGCGCGCCGGTCTGCTCAGATGGGCGCGTTCCGGCGTACCGAGCCCATGCGTAGCGGAGTGCCCCGGGGCCAAGACAGCCGCGATGCCAAGTGTGGAACCGGCCGATCCTGACGTTTGCCCTGATTAGCGGGCTGGCGACAGATAAGGTGGCACCACTGCGAACCGCATACGCGGCGAGTTCGCGTCGCTCAGCGCGCAGGGGGCCGGCGAGTGCTTCACCTAACGCGACCGCGCAGAGACCTTCGCAGGGGCTCCGGCCAGGATCCCGGCGGGCCCCGATCCGCACCGGCGTCGGCGAAGCTGGGTCGGGATGGATTTGACGGCGGTGGGATCGTGAGGCCCAGGCGGCGGGCGCGGGCCCCGATATCAGTGGATATGACAGTGAGTGAACCTGGCAGCGTCTCTGCGCGTCCCTTGAGCAGGACCGAAATCCTGGAACAGGACACCCTTCCGGGGCCGGTCCCGGCCGAAACGCATGTCGACGTCACCGACGCCGATGCTGCGGTTAGTGACCTGTACGGCGCCCATTACCGCGCCCTGGTCGGCCTTGCAGTCTTGCTGGTCCATGACACCGCAACCGCGGAGGGAGTCGTGCAGGACGCGTTCGTTGCAATGTATGCCGGCATGCACCGGTTGCGGGATAACGGGGAGGCACTGTCCTATCTGCGCGCGGCCGTGGTCCGCCGGTCACGCCGTCTGGTAGGTCACGGCGTTGTCGCTGACCGCAATGGCCCCGAGCCGACGTCGGATGTGCCGAGCGCCGAACGCGGCGCGCTCGACCTGCTCGAGCGGTCCGCAGTCGTGGCCGCCCTGCGGAAACTGCCGAGAGGGCAGCGCGAGGCCGTGGTGCTGATGTACTACGGCGGCCTGTCAGAGGCGGAGGCCGCAGCCACGATGGGGATCACCGCCGGTGCTGTCAAGCGGCTCATCTCGCGCGCCATGGCCGCCCTCCGTTCCGTTCTGGAGCGTGAGCCATGAGCCATTCTGAGCGCTGGCCGCGTGATCTGGAAGACGTGCTGCGCCGGTCGCTGCGTACGGCAACTCTGTCCGTCGAGCCCGGCGCCGACGGGCTGGACCGGATCCGTTCCCGGATCACTGCGCGGCGCCCGGCGCCCTCAGGCTGGAACATGGCTGAGCTGACTGGACGCGCCGGACCTAGCAGCTCCGTGCTGCGTTACCTGCTGCGGGTCAGCACCGGTCCGCGCGCTCCCTTGTACGCCGTGGTCCAGCGGTTCCGGCCACGATCCGATGGGATCGGCTGGAATCGCTGGCTGCGGCCGGCCGCTGCTGTGGCAACCGGGGTTTTCGTGGTCCTGGCAGGCTCCTGGGCCCTCACCGCGCTGCCACGGGTGATCGTGTCCTCGGCCAGCGATGGCTCCGCGCCCGGTTCGGGTGGCGGACGTGTCCCCGGGGCGGGTGGTTCAGGCTCCGGCGCGCTGGGAACTGGATCACAGAACCCGGTCATGAGCCCCAGTTACTCCAGCTCAGCG
>WNFD01007821.1_pt1 | contig 10556 bp, 7 predicted proteins | sample 5400491 | NCBI WGS metagenome assembly WNFD01 (sample SAMN13153343, study PRJNA577476) | soil metagenome | isolation source: 120 cm saprolite under Douglas fir tree site 2 hole 2 replicate 2 | place: USA:California | collected 2015-04-18 | reverse complement strand
ATCGACGCGCGTCAGCGCCTCCTCGTACGGCAGCAGCAGCGCCTCGTGGCTGGTGAAGAAGTCGGTCTCGGCGATCTGCGGCGTGGTCGCCGAGGTAAGACCGCAGGCCGCCATGAAGTTCAGCGTCTCGTCGAGGCGGGCAGCAAGGTCGTGGTAGCGCTCCGATGCCGGCGAATTGCGCACGAAGTCGAGGTTCCAGCGGTTGACCTCATGCAGGTCGGCATAGCCGCCCTGGGCGAAGGCGCGCAGCAAGTTCAAGGTCGCGGCCGCCTGGTTGTAGGCCTGCACCATGCGCTCCGGATCAGGCTGGCGCGCCTCGGCGGTGAATTCGAAGCCGTTGACGTTGTCGCCGCGGTAGGACGGCAGCTCGAGGCCGTCGATCTTCTCGATATTTGACGAGCGCGGCTTGGCGAACTGGCCGGCCATGCGGCCGACCTTCACCACCGGGACGCCGGCGCCGTAGGTCAGCACGACCGCCATCTGCAGGAGCACGCGGAACATGTCGCGGATGTTGTTGGCGGTGAAATCGACGAAACTCTCGGCACAGTCGCCGCCCTGCAGCAGGAAGGCTTCGCCGTTGGCGATCTTGGCCAGCGCCGCCTTGAGCTTGCGCGCCTCGCCGGCAAAGACCAGGGGCGGATAGCGGCGCAGCCGCGCCTCGGCGCCGGCGAGGCCGGCGGCGTCGGGATAGACCGGCATCTGCTCGGCCGGCCGGCCGCGCCAGCTGGTCGGCGTCCAGTCGGCGGCACTCGAACTGCGGGACTGCGCTTTGGCACCCGTGCGGGACGGGTCCTGAATCGCCGTCATCTTCTCCTCCTGCAACCCCCGGCCATCCGGCCGCCGGGGTTGGTGAACCTATACGTGCTGTGGATAAAAGGCCAGTCGACACGGGCACATTGTCATCCCGAGCGTAGCGAGGGACCCTTGATCGGCATCGCGAAAGGTCCCTCGCTACGCTCGGGATGACACTACTTTCGCGGCTGCCGCCTTGCGTTCCTACTCGGCGGCCTTGCGCGTCGGAGCGGGCTCGACCCGCGCCGTCCGCATGGTGACGAACTCCTCGCCGGCCGTGGGATGGATGCCCACGGTGGCGTCGAACTGGGCCTTGGTGGCCCCCGCTTTCACGGCGATCGCCAGGCCCTGGATCAGCTCGGCGGCGTCGTCGCCCACCATGTGCACGCCGACCACCTTGTCGGTCGCGGCCTCGACGATCAGCTTCATGAAGGTGCGCTGGTGGCGACCCGACACGGTGTACTTCATCGGCCGGAACGCCGAGGTGAAGACGCGGATCTCGCCGAGGGTGAGCTTGGCCTCTTCCTCCGTCAGCCCGACATTGGCGAGCTCGGGCTGGCAGAACACGGCCGACGGCACGTCGCGGTGATCGGGCTTGCGCGGCTTGTTGCCGAACTCGGTATCGGCGAAGCAGTGGCCTTCCATGATCGCCACCGGCGTGAGGTTGATGCGATCGGTGACGTCGCCCACCGCCCAGATGTTGGGCGCCGTTGTCCTGGACCATTCATCGACGGCGATGGCGCCCGCCTTGTCGAGCTGCACGCCCACCTTCTCGAGTCCGATGCCCGCCGTGTTGGGCGTGCGGCCCGTGGCGTACATCACGACGTCGGTCTCGAACATCCCGCCGAGCTGCGTGTTCACTTGATAGGGCGCCTTGCCGCCCTTCGAATCGCTGGGGGTCGCCGCGATACGGCCGATCTGCATCTCGGTGCGCAACTTGATGCCGCTGTCCTTCAGGGCCTCGTGCACGGCCGTGCGGCACTCCTCGTCGAAGCCACGCAGCACGCGGTCGCGGCGCAGCACCAGGTCGACGTGGCAGCCGAGCCCGTTGAAGATGCCGGCGAACTCGACGGCGATATAACCGGCGCCCACGATCGTGATGCGCTTGGCCAGCGGATCGGGAAGATGGAACGCTTCGTTGGAGGTGATGGCGAATTCCTTGCCGGGAATCTCCGGCACCACGGGGTGGCCGCCGGTCGAGACCAGGATCTTCTCCGCCGTCACGGTCTCCTCGCCGACCTGAATGGTGTGGCGGTCCATCAGCCGGCCGCGGCCCATGTGCAGCTTGACGCCCGCTCCTTCGAGCAGCCGGAGATAGACGCCGTTCAGGCGATCGACTTCCTTCTGCACGTTGTCGCGCAGAGTAGCCCAGGAATGCGTGGGCTCGGGCACGATCCAGCCGTAGGCCGCCGCGTCCTCGAACTCGTGGGCAAACTTGGAACCATAGACCAGGAGCTTCTTCGGCACGCAGCCCCGGATCACGCAGGTGCCGCCGACTCTGCAGTCCTCGCAGATACCGACGCGCGCACCATGGCCGGCCGCGATGCGCGAGGCACGCACGCCGCCCGAGCCGGCGCCGATGACAAAGAGGTCGTAATCATAGGACATGTGGATAACCTGAGAACAAAACCACAACACGGCCATATTCCGGTCGCGGGCCAGACTATATCGGCGCTTAGACGGCCGGGTAAGGGAAATGGAGCGAGTATTTCCATCTCCTGATACAACTTTAAGGATATGCTCCCATGCTGAAGTTCCTCTCGCTGTCCGCTGCCGCCCTGCTCCTCATCGCCGGTCCCGCGTTGGCCGCGCCCGATGACACGGTGGCGACGCCCGAAAAGCCCGCCCGGGCCTCCAGTGCCGTTCCGCGCGGTCTCATGCGTTACGATACCAACAAGGACGGCGCCGTCGACCGCGCCGAATGGAAGGCCGGCCAGGAAGCGCGCTTCAAGCAACTCGACACCAATGGCGATGGCAAGCTCACCCAGGACGAGCTGTTCGCCCGCACGCCCGCGATCGGCAACAGCGTGCTGCCGACCGACCGCCAGGCGCAACGGCAATCGACCTATTTCCAGCTGCTCGACGCCGACAAGGACGGCGTGGTGACGCTCGCCGAGTTCATGGCGCAGGCCGACCGCAACTTCGCGCGCTGCGATCTCAACAAGGACGGCCGCATCGATACGGCCGAATGCCGCCAGGCGCTGCAGCGCAGGTCGACGGAGCGCTGACGACTTCTTTTCTTCTTTTCTCCCCTTCATCTTCCTCTCCCCCGCTAGGGGGAGAGGCTAGCTGAGGGGGTGCATGAGCTTTCGACGCCCCCTCACCCTTCCTCTCCCCCTAACCGGGGAGAGGAGCATGAAGACGGGGAGTTTGTTACGTCGCAAGCATGCCCTCAAGTGCTCTCGGCAGCCATGATGTCGCCGAACAGCTCCCAGGAGTCGTCCTTGAAGCGGGAGAGCTGGACGGCCTGAATCGGATAGAAGTCGGTCAGGCTGGTGCTGACGTTGATGCCGGGCAGCAACAGCGGAATGCGGACCTTCTGGAAGTTGGCAGCCTGCTTCATCACGTTGTCGCGCGTGAGGTTGTCGCCGCACTTCTTCAAGGTCTCGCGCATCATGGTGCCGACGGCATAGGCGAAGATGTAGTTGCCGTCGGCCTGATTGGCCTGCGGCATGTACTTGGTCATGTACTCGCGCCACATCTTCATCTCGGCGTCGTTGTCCCACTGGTGATCGGTGGGATCCTTCAGATAGGCCGCCGTGAGGATGCCCTGGCTGTTCTCGAACCCGGCCGGCTTCATGGTCGAAGCGACCGAAGCCGAAACGTTGTTCAGGTACTGCGCCGGTTTCCAGCCTATGTCGCCCGCCTTGCGGATCGCCTGGGCAGCGAACTTCGGGATGGCGATGTTGAAGAAGGCATTGGCGCCGGAATCCTTAAGCTGGATGACCTGAGAATCGACCGTGGGATCGGTCGTTTCGTAGGTAACGTGCTTGACGATCCGGGCGACCTCCTTGCCGAGGCCCTCCTTGAAGCCCTCGTAGTAGTCCTTGCCGTAGTCGTCGTTCTGCATCAGCACCGCGATCTTGGCATCCGGCACGTTGGCCAGCAGATGCTTGGCGTAGATGACGCCCTCGGTGTGGTAGTCGGGCTGGAAGCCCATCGTCCACGGGAACTCCTTGGGCTTGCCCCACTTCGACGCGCCGGTCGACACGAAGAGATGCGGGATCTTCTTCTGGTTGACGTATTTATGGATCGCCGTGTTGGTCGGCGTGCCCAGCGTGTTGAACAGGCAAAGCACCTTGTCCTGCTCGACGAGCTGGCGCGTCACCTCGACCGACTTGGGCGGCGAGTAGCCGTCATCGAGCGTGATGAAGTTGATCTTGCGGCCGTTGATGCCGCCGGTCTCGTTGACCATTTTCCAGAAGACCTGGTGGGCCTGGCCGATCACGCCGTAGGCCGAGGCCGGTCCGCTGTAGGGGCAGAAATGGCCGACCTTGATCTCCTTGTCGGTCGCCCCGTCGTCGTACTTCTTTTGGGCGAACGCCGAACGCGACGCCACGAGCAATGCGGCAACCGACGCGCCGCCTACAAAACCACGCCTACTGGTAATCAACGCTCCCTCCTTGTTAGAACTTGTGCCGTGAGGTTCACTCGAAAATCCCGGCTTGGAAAGGGCCGAACAGGAAAAAGGCCGCCAACCGGCGGCCTTTCCCATCGTCTGCCCGTAAAATCAGGTGCTTTCGGCGTGCATGACGTCGCCGAACAGGTCCCAGGTCTCGCCCTTGAAGCGCGAGAGCTGGACTGCCTGGATCGGGTAGTAGTCGGTCGGGCTGGTGCTGACGGTGATACCTGGCAGCACCAGCGGCACCCTGAGCTTCTGGTGGTTGGCGGCCTGCTTCATCAAATTCTCGCGGGTGAGGTTGTCGCCGCACTTCTTCAGCGTCTCGTGCATCAGGAACGAGACCGCATAGGCGTACACATTCGACGCATCGGTGACGTTGCCGGATGGGTTGGACTTAGCCATCCATGCCTTCCACATTTTCATGTCGTCATTGGTATCCCATTGCTTATCGGTGGGATCCATCAGGTATTGCGCCGTCACCACACCCTGCACGTTTTCGAAACCAGCGGGCTTCATGGTCGAAGCGACGCTGGAGGAGACGTTGTTCAGATACTGAATCGGCTTCCAGTTGAGGTCGCCCGCCTTGCGCATGGCCTGGGCGGCGAACTTCGGGATCGCGATGTTGAAGAAGACGTTGGCGCCGGAGTCCTTGAGCTGGATGACCTGAGATTCCACTGTCGGATCCGTCGTTTCGTAGCTCACATGCTTGACGATGCGGCCAACCTCCTTGCCGAGGCCCTCCTTGAAGCCTTCGTAGTAGTCCTTGCCGTAGTCGTCGTTCTGCATCAGCACGCCGATCTTGGCGTCCTTGACGTTGGCCAGGATGTGCTTGGCATAGATGACGGCTTCGGTGTGGTAGTCGGGCTGGTAGCCCATGGTCCACGGGAATTCCTTGGGGTTGCCCCACTTCGACGCGCCGGTGGCGACGAACAGCATCGGCACCTTCTTCTGGTTCATGTACTTGTGGATCGCCGTGTTGCACGGCGTGCCCAGCGTGTTGAAGGTGCACAGCACCTTGTCCTGCTCGACGAGCTGGCGCACCACCTCTACCGTCTTGGCCGGGTTGTAGCCATCGTCCAGGGAGATGAAGTTGACCTTGCGGCCGTTGATGCCGCCGGCTTCGTTGACGCTCTTCCAGTAGGCCGAGATCGTCTTGCCGATCACGCCATAGGCCGATGCCGGCCCACTGTACGGATTGGTGTTGCCGATCTTGATCTCGCTATCGCTGGCGCCTTCCGAATACTTCTTCTGCGCCAACGCGGTGCCCGATGCGGACAACACGGCAGCGCTCGAAACGCCGGCGAGAAATGTGCGCCTATTGCTCTTCAACGTGCCCTCCTGTGGTTTTTTGTTATGCGAAAGAAGGTCGCCTGAATCACGGTCCGTGAAAAGAGAAAAAGCCGCTTGGCGGTATACAAGATTTCAATGTTGCGGCGCAAAATTGCCCAAAGAAAAGGCCGCCAGGTTCGCCGGCGGCCCTTTGCGTCGTCCAGTGCCCGGAGTCAGCTGCTCTCGGCGTGCATGACGTCGCCAAACAGCTCCCAGGTCTCGCCCTTGAAACGCTGAAGCTGGACCGCCTGGATCGGATAGTAATCCGTCGGGCTCGTGCTGACGGTGATGCCGGGCAGCAGCAGCGGCACGCGGAATTTCTGGAAGCTCGCAGCCTGCTTCATGAGATTGGCGCGCGTGAGATCGTCGCCACAGCGCTTCAAGGTCTCGGTCATCAGGGCGGCGACAGCGTAGCCGTAGATGTGGTTGGCGTCGGCCTTGTTGGCCGACGGCATGTTGTTGTCCATCCAGGCGCGCCACGCCTTCATCTCGGCGTTGTCGTCCCATTGCTTGTCCGTGGCGTCCATGATGTAGGCCGCCGTGATGATGCCCTGGGCATTGTCGTAGCCGGCGGGCTTCATGACCGCGGCGACCGACGCCGAGACGTTGTTGAGGTAGTGCGCCGGCTTCCAGTCGATGTCGGCCGCCTTGCGGATACTCTGGGCGGATGCCTTCGGCGCCGAGACATTGAAGAAGACGTTGGCGCCGGAATCTTTTAGCTGGATGATCTGGCTGTCCACCGTCGGATCGGTCGCCTCGTAGGTGACGATCTTGACGATGCGGCCCTCCTCCTTGCCCAGACCCTCCTTGAAGCCGCCGAGATAGTCGCGACCATAGTCGTCGTTCTGGTGCAGCACGGCGATCTTGGCGTCCTTGACGTTGGCCAGGATGTGCTTGGCGTAGATCACGCCTTCGGTGTGATAGTCGGGCTGAAAGCCCATGGTCCACGGGAAGTTCTTGGGATCGCCCCACTTCGACGCGCCGGTGGCGACATAGAGTTGCGGCACTTTCTTCTGGTTCATGTACTTGTGGATCGCCGTGTTGCACGGCGTGCCGAGCGACTGGAAGAGCGCGAATATCTTGTCCTGTTCGACGAGCTGGCGGACCACTTCCACCGTCTTGGGCGGGCTGTAGCCGTCGTCGAGAGAGATGAACTTGATCTTGCGGCCATTGATGCCGCCTGCCTCGTTGATGGCCTTGAAATAGGCATCGATCGTCTTGGCGATCGCGGCGTAGGACGAGGCCGGGCCGCTATAGGGGTTGGTGTTGCCGATCTTGATCTCGGTGTCGGTCGCACCGTCATCGTACTTCTTCTGCGCCAACGCCGCAGACGAACCGGAGAACAGGGCCAGCGCCGACGCGCCGCCCACAAAACCACGCCTTGTCGCGCCCATCGGGCACCTCCCTGTTATGAGTTGTGCGGGAGTTTCCTCGATAATCGAGCAAAAAAGAAGGCCGCCTTTCGGCGGCCCTCTTCACCACAATGTCGCAGCGCGGCTGCCCTCGGCAGGCTTTAGCTGCCTTCAGCCGACATGACCTCGCCGAACAGGTCCCAGGTCTCGCCCTTGAAGCGCTGAAGCTGGACCGCCTGGATCGGATAGTAGTCGGTCGGGCTGGTGCTGACCGTGATGCCTGGCAGCAGCAGCGGCACGCGCAGCTTCTGGAAGTTTGCCGCCTGCTTCATGACGTTCTCATGCGTGAGCGTGTCGCCGCACTTGGCGAGCGTCTGCTGCATCAGGAACGATACCGAATAGGCATAGATGTAGTTGGCATCGCCCTGGTTGGCGCCGGGCATGTATTTGTCCATCCAGGCGCGCCACGTCTTCATCTCGGCGTCGTCGTCCCACCTTTTGTCGGTCGGATCCTTGAGGTAGGCCGCCGTGATGATGCCCTGGCCGTTGTCGAAGCCGGCCGGCTTCATCACCGATGACACCGAAGCCGAGACGTTGGTCATGTACTGCGCAGGCTTCCAGCTGATGTCGGCCGCCTTGCGGATCGCCTGGGCCGCGAACTTGGGTGTCGCCACGTTGAAGAAGACGTTGGCGCCGGAATCCTTGAGCTGGATGATCTGCGACTCGACGGTCGGATCGGTCACCTCATAGGTCACCAGCTTGGCGATGACCTTGTCGGCGTCCTTGCCGAGGCCTTCCTTGAAGCCGTCGACGTAGTCCTTGCCGAAATCGTCGTTCTGCATCAGCACGCCCACCTTGGCGTCCTTGATGGTCGCCTGGATATGCTTGGCGTAGATGACGGCCTCGGTGTGGTAGTCGGGCTGATAGCCCATCGTCCACGGGAACTCCTTGAGCCTGCCCCATTTCGAGGCGCCGGTCGCGACGTAGAGCTGCGGCACCTTCTTCTGGTTCATGTACTTCTGGATCGCCGTGTTGGAGGGCGTGCCCAGCGTGTTGAACAGGCAGAGCACCTTGTCCTGCTCGACGAGCTGGCGCACCACTTCGACCGTCTTGGCCGGGCTGTAGCCATCGTCGAGGGTGATGAAGTTGACCTTGCGGCCGTTGATGCCGCCCTTGTCGTTGACGCTCTTCCAGTAGGCTTCGATGCCCTTGCCGATCACGCCGTAGGCAGACGCCGGCCCGCTGTAGGGGCCAGCATGGCCGAGCTTGATCTCGCTATCGGTTGCGCCGTTGTCATACTTCTTCTGCGCGAACGCTGCGGTCGAACCGGAAAGCAGCGCCAATGCCGATGCGCCGCCTACAAAACCACGCCTACTCGTACCCACAGAACACCTCCCTATGAAAAACGGCGCGGAGTTTCTTCTGGAATCGGGCAAAAAAGAAGGCCTCCTGCCGGCGGCCTTCCGCACTACGGTTATGTTGCAACTCGGCTGCCTGCGGCAGCCTTTAGCTGCTTTCGGCGTGCATGACCTCACCGAACAGGTCCCACGTCTCGCCCTTGAAGCGCTGCAATTGCAGGGCCTGGACGGGGTAGAAATCGGTCGGGCTAGTGCTGACCGTGATGCCGGGCAACAGGCACGGGACGCGCAACTTCTGGTGACTTGCGGCCTGGCGCATCAGGTTCTCACGCGTGAGCTCGTCTCCGCATTTCTTGAGGGTCTGCTCCATCAGGAACGATACCGAATAGGCGTAGACGTAGTTGACGTCGCCGAGATTGCCGTTGGGATTGTATTTGGCCATCCATTCCCGCCAGGTCTTCATCTCGGCATCGCCGTCCCACTGGTGGTCGGTCGGATCCTTGAGCCAGGCCGCGGTGATGACGCCCTGCACGTTCTCGAAGCCCGCCGGCTTCATCGTGGTCGTCACCTGGCCCGACACGTTGTTGAGGTACTGGACGGGCCGCCAGCCGATGTCGGCGGCTTTGCGCATCGACTGGGCGGCGAATTTCGGGATCGAGATGTTGAAGAAGACGTTGGCACCGGAGTCCTTCATCTGGATCACCTGTGAATCGACCGTGGGATCGGTCACTTCGTAGGTGACGTGCTTGACGATGCGGCCGACCTCCTTGCCCATCCCCTCCTTGAAGCCCTCCCAGTAATCCTTGCCGTAATCGTCGTTCTGCATCAGCACGGCGATCTTCGGGTCCTTCACGTTGGCCAGGAGGTGCTTGGCGTAGATTACCGCCTCGGTGTGGTAGTCGGGCTGGTAGCCCATGGTCCAAGGGAACTCCTTGGGATTGCCCCACTTCGAGGCACCGGTCGCCACGAACAGCATGGGGACCTTCTTCTGGTTCATGTACTTGTGGATCGCCGTGTTGGTCGGCGTGCCCAGCGTATTGAAGGTGCACAGCACCTTGTCCTGCTCGACGAGTTGGCGAACCACTTCGACGGTCTTGGGCGGCGAGTAGCCGTCGTCCAGCGTGATGAACTTGATCATGCGGCCGTTGATGCCGCCACGGTCGTTGACCGACTTCCAGTAGGCCTCCTCCGCCTTGCCTATGACCCCATATGAAGACGCCGGCCCGCTGTAGGGGTTGGTGTGACCGATCTTGATCTCCTTGTCGGTCGCGCCGTCGTCGTACTTCTTTTGTGCAAACGCCACTCGGGAACCCGAAAGCATTGCGGCGGCTGAAAGACCGCCCACGAACGTACGCCTGGTCGTCTTCATGGTGATTCTCCGTGTTGGGTTTACGCCATCGACTACTCCTCACTCTGATTGAAAGGTTGGTCTCTACGATCCTAGCTGCGCAGGCCGCGCAGGCGACGCATGGCGAGGTAGACGCCGCCGACGATGCCCATCGGCATCGTGTACATGAGCAGGATCAGCAGGATGCCGAACACGGTGTAGGCCGACAGGTCGAACTGCAGGCCGAGGTCGTTCTTGATGAAGGTCGAGAGCGCCTGGGCGGAGTTGTCGACCAGCACGTAGAAGATGCCGCCCACCACCGACCCGGCCAGCGAGCCGATGCCGCCCACCACCAGGCCGATCAGGAACTTGATCGACAGGAAGATGTTGAAGCTGTCGGGCGCCACGAAGGCGATCGCCGAGGCCGACAGGGCGCCTGCGATGCCGGTGTAGGCGGCGCTGATGCCGAAAGTCACCGTCTTGTAGAGGGCTGTGTCGATGCCCATCGTGTCGGCCGCCATGTACTGGTCGCGGATTGCCATCATGGCGCGTCCGCTGGGGCTGTTGAGCATATTGGCCGCCGCCCAATACAGCAGCACCATGACGACCAGGCAGTAGTAGTAGAGCCACTGGTCTTCGCTGAGCGGCAGGCCGAACGGAACTTCGGGCTTGCTGAGCACGATGCCCTGCACGCCGCCCGTGAGGCCCTCAAGCCACTTGTATTTCAGGATCTGCGGCACCGCGAGCGCCAGCGCGAAGGTGGCGAGCGCCAGATA
>WNFD01020263.1_pt1 | contig 10557 bp, 13 predicted proteins | sample 5400491 | NCBI WGS metagenome assembly WNFD01 (sample SAMN13153343, study PRJNA577476) | soil metagenome | isolation source: 120 cm saprolite under Douglas fir tree site 2 hole 2 replicate 2 | place: USA:California | collected 2015-04-18 | reverse complement strand
CGACCTGTATCTCGCGGAAGAGCACGCTGGCCGTGAATATATCCGCTTCGAGCAGCATGCTTCCGCCGACACCAGAAGCACGCTCTACGCGCCCGGCTCCCCTGCCTTTGAGCGGCTTGTGGACAGGGTGATCGCCACCGGCATTCATGAGGTCGACGATCTCGACCACAATGCGGCAAAAGAGAGTGAGGATATCGCGCGCAAATGGGTGGAAGGCTTCGGGGCAAAGCCGAAGGTGGTTGAACTCGACGAGGTCCGGCGCTCGTTCGACGGTACCGCTCTCCTACGTGTGCGGGCGACCGTAGCCCACGATAGTTACGAACGCCTCGTGGAGGTCTCCTGCGCACCTGAGGAACACAGGAGCGCGGCCAATCGGTCGGCGCTGGCACCTTTGACGAAGACGATCGAAGATCCAGTGGCGCTCGGCCTTGACATCGCAAAGCTCACCGACGCCGTGAGCTTGGATGAGGCCGTATCCGAGTTCTCGCGCTTCTATCTGGAGCGGCGCGAACAGGAAGTGAGGGCAGCCGAGGGGGACGAGCGTAAGCGCAAGAAGCTGCAGGACGAGTTCACACCACGCCTTGAGATGACGCTCGTCGGTCTTGAAGGAAAACTGCATCGCGAGATGAAGGTACGGACGCGTTACGCGTTTGAATCCGAACCCGGCTACGAGAGCGTTCTCACCATTACCCCTCATAGTGGCGACGTCACCGACGCGCCCGCGCGCAGCCTCTGCTCGATATCAGGCCGGATGGTTCCCAACTCGTGCCTCGCGAAATGCGAGATCACTGGTGCCGAACTGCTCCGGCACTTGCTGGTCAAGTCCGATATGAGCGGCCGTCTGGCACTGCCGGAATTCAGCGCCAGGTGCAGTCTGAGTGGCAAGCGCATCTTGACTGATGAGGTCGAGGCTTCTGCGGTCACCGGGAGGCTGGTCGGCCGTGCGTCCCTTAAGACCTCAGCTCTCAGCGGTAAGCGGGCCGAGCCGGAGCATTTTGCGCTTTGCGACTTCACTAATGCCGAGTTGCTCAAAAGCGAACTTGCGGTGAGCGAAATCTCGCTCAAGCGGTACCGGGTTGACGAGGAAGCGCGTTCCGCGGCTTCGGGCAAGGCGGGGCACAAGCAGGAGTTCATCCTATGCCATGAAACCCGCCAGCCGATCGCGCGGTCGGAGGCCGAACGATGCGAGGTCACCGGCAAGCAGGTGCGGTCGGGGATTCTTAAGAGTTGCGAGGTGACCGGGAAGCTGGTCCTACCCTCCGAACTGGAACGTTGCGCAGCGACCGGGAAGCGGGCGCTAAAACGACTTCTTGTGACCAGCAGCATTTCGGAGGGGCGCATACTGGAAACTGCGGCGGTTCAGTCGTCGGCAGGGAAGTTCTGCGCACCGGCCGAGGCGCAAATCTGCTTTTGGAGCGGGCGCAAATGCCATCCCGACGATCTTCGCCTCTGCGCCCTTACGGGACTTCCAATCCATATCGAGTTCGCCACCCCTAACGGAGAGCCGCGTCTCCAGCCGTTGGCTGAAATGCTGGATGGCGTCAGGCGAACCACAGATGAGACTGACCTATGGGACGATGCCGCCACACGGATTGAGGCGGCCGTGAAGAGTGGGAAATGCCGGGTGGAGGCGGCAATAATCTCGCCCACCAAGCAGTATCTGGCGACCTGCTCCCAGGTTAGGGCGTTCTTGGGGTTGCGCACACATCAAGTAGGAGCGGTGTACGACCTCGCCGACGGCGCCATTATTGGCCTCATCGCGGTGGGAAAACGTAGTGCAAACAGTTGGACCCAGCGGCGACATTAATTGAAGCATATCGCAACTCATAGCCGTCGGCCGCTAGTCCGCACCGTCGCGGCCGGTCGGGAATGATTCAGGCCAAGCAGAACCAGCGGACGCGCAATGGAGGGTCGGAACGAGGGTCCCTTTGCGGGGATGCGCTGCCGGCCTAACTCTCGGGCAAGACGAAAGCATTCGGGCTCGCCGCGGTCAGAAGATTTGCGCAGCGTCGCCCTCAATACCCAGATCAATGTTTCACCGCGGTCGGTGGGTTAAATGAACTCCGGCCCGGTACGGGGCAGATGGCGTGGATGGATCACCGCGGCGCGAAACCGACTTCGGCCAGCGCCGCCCGCAGAAGGTTGAGAGCGGACCACATGACATCGCATTCGGCACGACCGTTGTAACGCTCGAACTGGCTCGAAAGCCGAACGCAGTCATCATAGCCGACGCGCTTTGCCAACTGGGCGAGCGCCATCGCCTCATCCGACGGTAGGCGCAAGGGAATCGTGGTAGCTTCTGAATTAGCCATTAACCTGCATCCTTCAGGTTGGTGGTTAGGGCCGGAAACGAGGTTGGCGCCTTGTTTCCGGCCTGCATTTCTGGTACTACCACGCAATGGCGAGACGTTCAATTAAAAAGACGGTAGTACCAAAAAAACGCGGGCGTCCGTTCACGGGTGTGGACAATCGCGACCCCGTGACGGCGATTCGGCTCGCGCCGGAACTGCGCGCATCGATCGATGAATGGGCAGTCCGACAGCCTGACAAGCCGTCGCGCTCGGAAGCCCTGCGCCGGCTGGCGAGCAAGGCGCTCGCCTCGCAAGAGCCGGTCACCGCCGCTGCGCCATTCGTCGGGTTACGACTGCCGGCGGAACTGCTTGACGTCGTGGACGCATGGGCGGCATCAAAAAAATTGACCCGCTCGCGAGCAATCCGCGCGCTGATCGACGCCGGGATCGTCGCCTCGGTCCCGCATACCAAGCTGCGCCCGATACCAGATGCGTCGGCGGCGGCGAAGCCTACCCGCAAGAAATCCCGTTAGGCACTCAGGCATTTTCCAATTTGGCGTGCCGCTGCTGTTAGGGTCTGGCGCGTAACACCTGATTGGTGGCACCTTCCCGGTCGCCGGCCGGCCGATACTTGCCCTTGCCCGAACACGATCCTACTCGCATAGGCACCGTGACCGCGGCCGCTTGCCCCCAACGACCGGACCTAAGCGACCAAGGGTCGGCTATTCCGAGTCGGGCCATGAACCGACATTGAGCATCGCCAAAAAATGACCTCCCCGGCGCAGCGATATCGGCTCCTACAATCTTATGTTCTTCGCTTGCGCAATGATCCGCTCGTTGTCGTATCGCAGCTGGCGGGCGCGTTTATTTGCCTGAATTGTTGCGGCGATCTTGGGCAAGTCTTTCATCCATGCGCCGGACTGAAACGCAACAACATCAACATATTCCCAGTCGCCTCTAGAGGCAAAAATGCCGCCTTCGCTCTTTGAGACATGTATATCGAGAACAACAGTGCCGTCTATTGCCAGTTCAACATTACCGCTGTGATAGGTGTCCCCGTCGGGCATAACGCTAACTGGATTATCAACAACAGTGAGCTCATAACGGCGCTTCTTGTTGGTGAACGCGACCCTTAGCACCTCGTGCTTTTTCTTACGTTGCCGTGAGAATTCAACATCGGTCGCGGGAAAATTGATGTGTTCGTAAAAATCGTCGCGCCTGAACAATGACGGCCAGTGTTCGATCTCATGAACAAGTGTTGGAGCTAGTGCCGCTCCAAGCCCGCCTTGCCCCACTATCTTTCGGGCGTTTTCCAACGCCGCTCTAGCGTGATCCGCTTCTTTAATGCGAAGCGATTCGCGGCGAGCATCTGCTCGCCTCGACAAATATCGATCAAGTGCGGCCCGCAAAAATTTCATGCCTCCTCCCATTAAAACAAAACTGCTCACCTTTGCAAAAAAAGACAACGGCTCAGTCTCTCCTGACCGCTAGACCACCCCTCGCACTGTCGGGCCACAACAAACACGACGAACCCGCAACAGTAGTTCGCGCGACCGCAAGTCGGCTCCGAGGCCATCACGCGCCTTGCCAAACTCTGGTGACAGCGGAAATGAAGACGCGGAATTATCACATATTCAGGCGACAGAAAAGAACCGCCCGATTTTGGGCGGTTGCAGCCCCGGAACGCCGTCACGAAGCGGCGCTGTCTGCTCGCCGTGCCGGGATACCGAAGACAGTGACGCCGGGTGGACATCCTCCTTAACGAAGCTATGCGCACCGACGATGGCACCTTCGGCGATCGTCACGCCCGGCATGATGATCGAGTGGGTACCGATCTGTGCGCCCTTTTTAATTATCACCGTCGTTTCTCGATTTTGCCATCGGAGCGAAAAAGCCGGTCGATCCGGTTAACGGCGGCGCACAGATTGCGACGATCCAGGCCGACGGATCGGGCTTTCGCAAGATCACATCGGGTGCAAACAACAACGGGTTTGCCTCGTACTCTCCAGACGGCGAGCGGATCGTCTACCGGACCATGGGGCCGGAGGGCGACGGTCTGCGCATCATGAACCTGAAAGACCGCACCGTGACCCCGCTCACGGCAGAGTATGACAATTTCCCGGTTTGGTCGCCGCGGGGAGACCTGATCGCATTCGTTCGCCGGTTGGATGGCGATAATTTTGAAGTATTCAGCGTCCGGCCGGACGGGACGGACCTGCGCAGGCTGACGAACTCCAAGGGCAACGACGCACATCTGGCGTGGTCGCCGGATGGAGAGAAGATTGTGTTCTCCAGCACGCGGATGGGCTTCAAGGACGAAGCGCCATACACGTTCGCGCCGCAACCATATGGCGACCTGTTCGTGATGCGGGGCTTCGGTGGTGACGGCGCAAGACGCCGCCGCCAACCGAAGAAGGATCCGACCATGTCAGCGAACAAACTCACCGATACGCAACTCGTGCTGCTATCCGCCGCCGCACGGCACCCGGAGGGCGCGATTGAACTCGCGTCCGATCTTAAGGGCGCCGCCGCCAAGAAGGCCGTCGGCAAGCTCCTGCGCGACGAGTTTATCGAAGAAATCCCCGCCCGTGGCGCGCTGCCGGTCTGGCGGCGTGACGATGACCAGGGTCCGCTGGTGCTCCGCATCACCCCACACGGCCTCGCCGCGATCGGCGTTGAGGCGGGCGTCACGGAACGGAAGGGCGACCCCCACGACACCGAACTCGCCTCCGATCGGCCTTCGCAACGTGTCAACGCTGCCCGTCGCAGGAAGAGCAGAGACGAGGTCCCCGCGCAGTCGGCAAAGCCCAGCTCGCACGATTCGAAGCAGGCCCGCGTTGTCGGGATGCTCCAGCGCCAGCAGGGCGCGACGATCGCGGCCATCATGAAGATAACCGGCTGGCAGCAGCATTCGGTCCGCGGCTTCTTTGCTGGCGTGGTGCGCAAAAAGCTCGGCCTGACGCTGGTGTCCGAGAAGACCGGCACGGAGCGGGTCTACCGGATCGCGGTCAAAAATCCCCCACGCAAAGGCAAGTCGGGCCGCACGGCGGCGTGACCGGAATGAACGGCCATGCGCCCGATCGTGAGGCGATCGGGCGCACGACGCAGGCGCGCGCGCTCGCGGCGATGCCGCCCGGCCATTGAGAGGAGCCACCATGCTTCACCACCGCAATGTGAATATCGCGATTGAATACCTGGAACAATTGTCGCGCGCCGAACTGCGTATACTCTGGGAGCGTGAGTTTGCCGGTAAGCCACCTCGGTCGCTGGGGCGTGACATTCTTGCGCTCGGGATTTCCTACGCGCGGCAGGAACGACGCTACGGCGGGCTCACCAAGCCGGTCGCCAAGGAACTCGACCGCCTGCTGGTCCGTGCGCTTCGTGAGGGTGCGACCGACACGCCCCAGCCATCCACAACGCCGCTTCCACGAACCGGCACCATTCTGGTGCGCGAATGGCACGGAACAACCCACCACGTCACCGTGACGGATGACGGCTTCCTCTGGAACGGCAAGCCCCATCGGAGCCTGTCGCGGATCGCCCGTGCCATCACCGGCACGAAATGGAATGGGCCGCGGTTTTTCGGCTTGCGGGATGTGAAAACCAAGACATCGGAGGTGCGCGATGGCAACTAACGAACGTAGGATTCTTCGCTGCGCTATCTATACTCGGAAGTCCTCAGAGCATGGCCTCGAACAGGACTTCAATTCGCTCGATGCCCAGCGGGAGGCCGCCGAGGCCTATATCAAGAGCCAGGCCCATGAGGGCTGGCGATTGGTCAAGGCCCGCTATGACGATGGCGGCATCTCCGGCGGCACGCTGGAACGCCCGGCCCTGCAATCGCTGCTCGATGACATCCGGTCGCGCAAGGTCGATATTGTGGTGGTCTACAAGGTCGACCGCCTGACCCGCTCGCTCGCCGATTTCGCCCAATGGCGTGTCATTCGTGGCCGTCACCCAGCAATTCAATACCACGACGTCTATGGCGAGCCTCAAGCCTTCAGGTCCGTGATGCGCATAATTGCGACTACGCTCCCGTCATTGAACACCTGCTCTCTTGTGTCCTTGTTGCAGGTCCAGACGTAGTTTTTCTTGGCCGTGAAGGTGTTGCCGTCTTGTTCCACCCTAAGCTCTCCGTCGGTGATGTGGCAGACCATGGCGTTGGCCATTGGGGGACCCATGGTTTTCGACCCCGGTTGCAGGATGACGTCGCGCATCGCGACGGTCTTGAAACCGGGGATCATTGCGGATGTCTCACTATAGGACCGCACGACGACCCCCGGCCATGGTGATGAGTCTTTGCCCGCGAGCGGGTCAGGCGTTTGTGAAGCGGCGGCCTTCACCATGGCGGAAGAGGCGGCGGCCAATCCGATTGCCATTGCTGACCTTCGATTGAGATTCTCCATCGGTATTCTCCCACATTGTGAAGACATCACTCGGAAGCGGTGGTTTGGAAGCCTGGCACGTGTCACAAGTGCCATCAGAAAACAGCTACGCGGAGCGTTATTGTGCGCCTTTTAGCCCAACTTCACTAGACTTGCGCCGCAAGGGCGACCTCCGCCGCCACTCCCGTCGGCGCACCAACCATACCGGCGGGCACTATAGCCGGTAAAGGTCTTGGAAAAGATCGTTGCCGCAATGTCAAATGAGCCGAGTTGCAACCTTCTGTGAATTGCTCGACGGCCTCAGCGCACGCCGACAGACATGCGACAATCCATCCAAGGACCAACTGTCGACTGCTTCCGCGGCGACGAGCGGTCAAATACGGTTCAGGCTAAATCCTTGCCCTGGTGTCCGACAAGACCGGCGGCGCGCGCGTCTATCGCATCACCGACAAGCCCGCCCCGGCCAAGCGCAAGGGCAAGCCCGGTCGCAAGGCCGGATGATCCGCATGACCCAGCAATCATCCGATCGCGAAGCCATCGAGGCCGAGATCGACCGCATCCAGTCACTCGGCCTCGACGACCTTCGCACCCTCTGGCGGACCAGGTTCCGTTCGTCTCCCCAAAGGGCTTCACCAAGGACCTCGTCGCCCGCTTCATCCGCTGGCACATCCAGGAACAGGCTTTCGGGGGCTCGATCCGCAAACCGCCAAGGTCCTCGACGGCTTCGCGCGGAATGGTAAGCCACCGGATAGGCCCTCAAGGCCGGCACCGTGCTGGTGCGCGAATATCAGGGCGAGCGCCATACCGTCACTGTCGTGCCGGGCGGCTACGTCTGGCGCGAGGTTCGCGGACGCTGCAAATTTTCGACATTTGCGCCACTGCGACCGGAGGGACAAATTACACGGCGCGATTTCGCGGATTTCATTTCAAGGCAGATCCCTACCGCCGGCCGCAGCGTGGTCCGGTTACGGATGTAAACCTGCCGCGCGGCTTACGCGGTCGGCGTGTCTCTTGATGACCCCGAGCTGACGCCACCGGCCCGCTTCATTGCCCCTTGATGCCGGCTTCCTTGATGATTGGCCACCATTTCTCAATATCGGCCTTCACCAATGCGCCGAGTGCCTCCGGTGTCTGACGCTCGCGCGGAAAAATCTCGAATCCGAGATCAACGATCCGCGAGCGCACTGCTGGATCGGCCAACGCCTGCACGGCCGCCGCATTGAGTTTGTCGATGTCGTCCCTTGGTGTGCCCTTGGGCGCAAAAAAACCGAGCCAAGGGAGAAAGGAAAGCCTCGGCAATCCGATTTCGGCAAAGGTCGGGATGTCCGGTGCCAGCCCCGAGCGCGCCTCGCTTGTCACCGCATAGGCCTTGATACCCCCGGCCCGCACCTGTGGTAGGGCATCCGTGGGACTAAATAACAGGTCGATCTGGCCGGCCACCAGGTCCTGCAACGCGGGAGCGTTGCCACGATAGGGCACGAGGGTGAATTGCGTATTGATTTCTTTCTGAAAGACTACGGTCATCAGGTGACCGCTGGCTATAGCGACCCCCGCCGACGTTTTGCCGGGACTGGCCTTTAGCCAAACGATCAATTCGTTCAGGTTCGTCGCTGGAATGGTTTTCCTTGCAGTTATCACCCACGGCACCAACACCAGCGGCGAAACTGGCGTGAAATCATTCAAAGAGCGCCGTTCAGCACCTGCGTGCTTATGGTGCCGAGGGCAATCGTATAGCCATCGGGCCTTGCATGAGCGGCCCGGCCGATACCGATGCTGCCTTCCGCCCCGGTGACGTTTTCAACAATGACGGGTTGTCCAAGCATCCCTCTCATCCGCTCGGCCAGCAATCGTGCGACCACATCAGTTGGGCCGCCGGCGGCCAACGGCACAATCATGGTGATCGGCCGCGTCGGGTATGTCTGCGCTCTTGCAATGGGCGAAACGACCGGGAGCGCGGCGGCACCCGCCGCCAGATGGAGAATTTGTCTTCGGTGGGGAAGTTTCATGATGTGCCCCTCAATGACTTTTGGTGATGAAATTTCTCGGATCACCAAAACTACACCAATTTGCGATGTTCGCGGAAGGGGCTGGCGGCGGCTCTTGGCCCATGTCTTCCGTCACCGTACCCGTCCAGCACGGAAGCTATCAAGAGATAAGCTGCCGTCAGGGCGATCGTGCACGACGGTCGAAGATGACCCAAACCGGCCATCAGAGCCGAATTTATTCGATCACGTCGTCAGTGATGGCAAGGAGTTGCGGCGGCAATTCGATACCGAGCGCCAGCCTAACCTTTGACCGATGTCTTCTTGGGACGCGCTCGCTTATGCACTGCCTGTTTCTGCGTAGCCCACCCACCCAACTCGTTCAATGCTTCCCGTTCATCGAGCTTGCGGGCCTCGTTGACCACTTCCGGCGGCACCCAGTCAGGAAACGGTACGTCGCGAGTCATATGATGTCCCGCAACAGTATGCTCCTCATGCACTTGCGCAAGTCGCTGCGTAGGGAAATGCTCTGCCACGCGGACCACCGCCGGCCATAGGCGCCGGTGAACGAACGTCACCTTCCCCTCAACTAGCCGACAGACGAGTATTTCTCGTGAAACCTGCAATTGTTGCAGGATTCTGAATATCTCCCGGCCCCGCGGGTGTCCCCACCAGCTGCCTTTGATCGGCTCATTGGCAATCGCTTCTACGACATTTGGTACCGGTCCCTTGCCCGATGCCAGCACGACGCCGTGTTGGCGCACGAACGCGAGGGCCTCTTCACCGGTCATTACTGATCTCCAATAGCAGTTGCTACTTAAGCGCAATGCAAATTTATAGAAGAAAACGCCTCCACCGTCCTCCCCGAGTCCGGCGCTCGCCGTCTAGGGAGGGGAACGAGCCAACACGGAGGAATTGCCCTTATTTCGGCGGCAGGGGCAGGTTATTGGCCCAAGGCCGCCATCATCGGCATCCGCCTGGAACGGCAGCTATCTGGGGATAAGCTGCCCTCAGCGGCGATCGTGCACGACGGTCGAAGATGACCCGAATGCGAAGTACAGCCATATCCGCTGGCCGGTCGCTATGAAGGATAGCCGGGACGTCTGCCTGGCGTGTGCCCGCTGGGCAATGCTCAGTCGGTCCAACTCACTTCACGACTTGTCCGCGGATCTCGCCGCCGCGGTTTGCGTTGGTGTGAATATTGATGTACCAGCGGCCTCCCTGCAGGTCGGCGGCCTGGGCGTCGGTCAACGTTGCCGTGCCCTTGGCGGGGCTGGTCGGGTTGGTGCCGATCATGAGGACCACGCCAGCGTTTGCGCCGGGCGCCGCGGGGCCGTGGAAATGGGCCATAGTCGAAGGGCCGGTAAGCCCATCGAAGTTGATCGTCCAGGTCAAAGTCTTGCTGGTGGTGTCGTAGGTGACCTCCGCTGTCCCGGTGCCCTTGCTGTCGTTGGGTGTCGGTTGATTTTGTGCATTGAGCACGGCCTTGTAGGTAATCGTCTCGGCGACGGTCGCCGAGTTGGCGGCCACAAGCACGGACAGCGCTAGTCCGATCAATACGCTGCGAATAACGGTGGTATGCATCGATTTGTCCTCCCGTTTTATGGGTTTTGATTATTGAACCGACATTCGCCGGACGAACCGCGCAGACGATATCATATGGCGGGGTTACCCGGAAGCGGCCACAGACGGGCTGCCCAAGACTTCCGGCGCACTGATACCTATCGCTGAATCTGGGTGAGTGCGGTGCAGTTCACTGATTCATCCGTGGAATGTGGATTTCGTCTGGTTGTGGCCCAGGCTGTGTGAAAACGCTCCTTCGTGAGACCTGCTGAGAATCTTTTCCTTGGTCGTGCCCTCACGATGATGTCGGAAGATTTCTTGGCTGCTGTTTCCCCC
>WNFD01013092.1_pt1 | contig 10557 bp, 4 predicted proteins | sample 5400491 | NCBI WGS metagenome assembly WNFD01 (sample SAMN13153343, study PRJNA577476) | soil metagenome | isolation source: 120 cm saprolite under Douglas fir tree site 2 hole 2 replicate 2 | place: USA:California | collected 2015-04-18 | reverse complement strand
GCGGGCAACAGCATTTCCTATTCCTACTTGCGCGATCGCGACCGGGTCTACCTGCAAAACATCAGCTACAGCATTTTTCATTTGAAGCTGCAATATGAGGCGCGCCCCGATTCACTGCGCAATGGTCGCGCAGGTTTCGAGCGGATGACAGCGCTGCGCGCGAAGGCAATCGAGCTGCATTGCGACCGTTTGGCGCCCACGCTGATGCGTACTTACAGCTTCGAATATGTGGCTGCTTTGAACGGCGCGTCGTTACTCAAAAAGTTATCGCTCACGGCCGAACAAGACGGCGAGAAAGCTGGATTTCCGGATCTCAGCTTTGAGTATTCAGGGCTTGATTTGCAGTCCTGGAAGGTTCACGAAATGAAAGCGATGGTGCCGCCGCCTACGCTTGATGACAAAAACACCCAACTGGTAGACATGAGTGGCGACGGACTTCCCGATGTGCTGCAGACCGCACAGTCTCGGACATACCTGTGGCGCAACAGCGGCGACGGTTGGATGGAAGGTCCGGTGGCGCTGGATGGAGTGCCTTCGACGCTCAGCCTGGACCGGGCAAATGTAGCCATCGCCGATTTGCAGGGAAACGGCCGAGGCGCTTTATTCGCGGTAGATCAGCCGCTTGCAATGGCGTTCGAAGCGAACGGGCGCGGCGGGTTTTCTCAACAGCCCATCGTCTTTCGCGACGCTCCGACGTTGCGGCTGGCCTCTGCGGACACGCGCCTCATGGACATCGACGGCGACGGCGTCACCGACTTGATCAGTACCGGCCGCGACAATTTGCTGCTGTTCCGCCATGAACCGGGCATCGGTTGGACCGACCCCCAGCCAATCCAGAGGATTCACGATCTGGATCAATTTCCCGACGTTAGTCTCGCCGACCGTGGCGTGCATCTGGCAGACATGTCGGGTGACGGTCTTCAGGATCTGGTCGCCGTGCGCAGCGGCAATGTCAACTGGTGGCCGTACTACGGGAACGGCAAGTGGGGACCCAAAGTGGAAATGGACAAATCGCCCCGCTTCCCGGAAGGCTACCGCGACGACCGCGTGCTCCTGATGGACATCGATGGCGACGGCTGTACAGACATCGTGTACATGGACTCCGATCGCACACTGATTTGGATCAATCAGTCTGGTACAGCATTCAGCGATGTAATCGAGGTGCCGATTTCGCTGGGCACTCGCGGCGGCCGAGTTCTGATCGCGGACATGTTCGGCGACGGTCGTCCGGGCCTGGCCTGGAGCCAGGCAGCGAACGTCGATGCCAGCGCGGGATATCGTTTCTTGCGATTCGATGCGGGCCGCGCGCCCTATCTGCTAACCGCTATCGACAACGGCATGGGCGGAAGCACCGAGATGGCGTATTCCAATACGACGCAGATGCGCTTGCAGGATCGTGCCGCTGGACGCGACTGGCCAGGCCAAATGCCATTCGTGGTGCAGGTGGTGGAGCGCATCAGTGAACGCGACCAGATTACCGGCCGCGTGAGCGAACGGACATTTCGCTATCACAACGGTGTGTACGACGGCTTGCGGAGAGAGTTTCGCGGCTTTACGACCGTAACAGCGGAGCTAAACGGTGACGATTTCATTCCGGCAGGGCGGCAGGAATTTGCTTATTTTCAGGGCGACCCGGAAGCCATCGATCTGGTGCAGCGCGCACGGGAACGTTCGCTGGCGGGAGCATTGATCGCTACCAGGTTATACGAACCCGCCGAAGGCAACTATAGGCTGCGCAGCGAGTCCACGCAGCAGTGGGATGCGCGTAGCGAGCACGCCGACCCCCAAGCGCCGGTCTTCTTTCCCTTTCTGACCAGCATAGAAACGAGAGAACATAGTGCCAACGCGGGTGTGCTGGACCGCATCGAGCGAGTTCTGTACTCAGACTACGATGAGCACGGGAACGCCGGCCGCAGAAGCCGCGAGAGCCTTGCCGAAGGTGACGCCCCAGGGAACTGGATACGCGGCGAAGAGCGCTATCAATACGCGAAGAATACCGTGGACTGGTTGGTGAAACTGCCGGTTCGAACGGAGGTGCGCGACGGTGCCGGCACACTGTTTGCGGTGAAAGTCCAATACTTTGATGGAGCTGACTTCACAGGGTTGGCGGAAGGCCTTGCGGATAAGGGCCTGCTGACGCGAGTGCAGGAACTGCGCCTGTTCCAGGCGAAGCTGCCGCCAGGATATATCGGCGACCGTGACATGACAGCGCTCGGCTATCAGTTGCAGGGCGCGGGCGACACGCTGGGCTACTACGCTACCACTATGTCGGTACGCCGCGATTCGCGAGGAAACATCGTGGAGCAACGTGACCCGCTGGGCGCAGCCCTGAAATTTACCTACGACCCGGATGGAGTATTTCCCATGCAGGCCACGGATGCGGTCGGAAACCAGGCGACGGTCGTTTTCGATGCACGTGCGGGCGAGCCTTCGCTCGTGACCTATCCGGATGGCCGCCGCGTACGGTACGAACATGACGCCATCGGGCGTCTGACAGCAAGCCTCGACGATTCCGGCAATGAGCAATTGGTGAAGCGCTGGGTGCTGGATCTCACGACGCGTCCAAGTTCGGTCACTTCGGTTGCGCCGAACGGGGGCGGAAGAAATAGTTCGGAGTTTGGCCCCGAGACGGATTTCGCGGCACTCGATGATGTTGTGGTTTCGCGGACCTACTATGACGGCATGGGCAAGCCGGCGCTGCAGATTTCGACTGCGCCAGATGCCCCCGGGGGCACGCGCCGGTTTCTGACGGCAAAGCGAACGGAGATGAACGCCCGCCTCATGCCCGCGGCAGAGTTTCTGCCTGAGTTTGTTACCTACCTCGAATATTTCCCATTTCACCCTGTGGGTCCGGGCTGCGCCAGAATGCGCTACGACGCCGAAGGGTCGAAGGAAGAGACTGCGGGCCCCGGCGCAGTACACCAAAGAGTAGTGCGCGATAACTTCACCATCACGCACTATGACGGCGCAGGAGCCGGAGGCTTCGGAACCCCGCATCCTCCCGGTCCTCCGACACGAACCGAATGGTTCGATGCGAGGAACCGGTTGTACCGGATTCAGGAGGCGAAGGGCGGCGGCGAGTTCATCACCACCACCTACGATCTGACTCTGGACGGCCACATTGAGGTGGTGAGGGACAACGCTGGCGCGGAAGTCACGCGCTACACGTTCGCGGGGCCCGACAACATCGTACAGATTGTGAACCGCGATGCGGGCACACGGACGTACTATCGCGACGCCGCCGGGCATCTCGTCGAACGGGTGAGCGCAGACGGCAAGCGCGTGTTCTATAACTTCGATGTTCTGGGCCGGATGACGCGGATCGAATCGGGCGATGGAGGCGCGCGTGAGCTTTTGCGCGAACTTGTGTACGACGACGATCCTGGTCAACCTACCGCGGGCCGATTTCTAAAAGGCCGCGTCGCGATGACGCGCGAGCCAGGTTCTGAAATTCATTACTCCTACAACCGTGCCGGCAAGATCGTGAACGAAGAGATAACGGCGGGCGGTGTGAAACTCGCCACCGGACACGAATACACATTGCAGGGCCGACTGCAGGCGATCACGTATCCAGATGGTTTTCGTCTTGCCTACACGCTCGACCGCAGCGGATTTCCCTCGGAAATTCCGGGAATTCTCTCCAGCGTGACCTACGACGCGGACGGCGCCGTCACTTCCTACGTCTTGTCAAACGGAGTCGAGGTGGCAATGCCGCGCGATGCGGATTCGCGGAGAATCAGCGAGACCGCCGCGCGAAAGAACGGCGCGACGCTGCGCAGCGTCTCGTACGACTACGATTCAGTCGGAAATATCATTGCAATGCGCGATGAAATGCCCGATTCGACTCAATACCAAACGTTCGGTTATGACGGTCTGTACCGGCTCGCGGAATTTCAGATCAGGCAGGACAACGCACAAGGGGCGCTCACTAAATCTGGGAACTACACCTACGATGCATCCGGCAATCTCCTGCGCCTGGAAGAAGCACAGCCGCTCACGCTCAGTTACGCCGACGCCTCGCGTCCGGGACGTTTGACCAGCGTGTTCGACGGTAGCACGACGCAAGCGCTGAGTTATGACGCGCGCGGCCATCTTAGCGCCATGGGTGATTTGAAGACTTTCGAGTTCGACGCGCTCGACCGGCTGGTCCGGGTAGTGAAGGCGGATGGGATAGAACTGCGTATGACCTACGATCCGCAGGGCCGGCGCATCCTCAAGCAAGTGACCAAAGGCGGCATTTCGACCAGCGTGCGCTATGCCTCCGGCTTGTTCGAACAGTTTGATTCACAAGCGATTCGCCACGTGTTCCTGGCGAGCGGCTTAGTGGCCAGCATCACAGTGAAGAACAGCATTTCAAAAACGGCTTACTATTTGACCGATCATCACGGCTCGATTCTCCTGGCCACGGACGAAGCGGGCGGCATCGTCGATAACCAGCGGTATTCGCCTTTTGGCTTGACGCTCACGGGCAGTTCTCTGGCGCGCTACCTCGGCCGGGAGCGGGATGTGGAGACAGGGTTGTTGCAACTGGGCGTCCGCTATTACGCACCGTCCCTCGGACGCTTCATCTCACCCGATTGGTTCGTACTCGAAAATCCGAGCAAGCCGGCGCGGATGCCGCAAGGATTCAACGTCTACAGTTACGCGATCAACAATCCTTTAGTGTTTAAAGACCCGAGCGGCATGTGGTTCTTCATCGTTCTGGCGATTGCGTTCGCGGTCGGCTTCATCGCCGGAACCATCTATGGACTCGCGAACGGCCAAGGCTGGAAGAGCCTGCTCACTGGATTGGAGACGGGCTTGGCGACGGCCGCCGGTTTCGCGCTGGGTGCGGGTACAGGGTATCTACTGGGGCTCGGCTTGGGTGGCGGTGCGGTCGCGCTGGCAGGCATCGGCGGCGCCATGGGAGGTCTGAATGGCATGTTGAGCGGTATGCATGGTATCTACGACTGGGAGCACCCCGGCGGCTGGTTCGCATTTCTGGCGGACTCTACGTGGGGCTTGCTGGGCACCTCGCTCGGAAACATCGTGCAGGTTATGAACATGGTTTCCGGCGCCAAGTACCGCGACGATCTCAGCCGTCGGCAAAATCGAAATGTGTACGAAGGCGGGTTCTACATCATGAAAGACGATGCCTTCACGCAAGGCAACGTGATCAGCAACGCCGGCCTCGGCGGCCGGGGAGTCGACATGAATCTGATTGACAACCACGAATCGATTCACATCCTACAGAACCGAATCTTCGGACCTTTGTTTCAGGTCGTGTATGTGGTTTGGTTGGTAGGCGGATTCATCGTTGGCAGTGTGTTCTGGCTCTTCCACACCGACCACAGTTGGGGCGATCTTGTCGAGACCGCAGCTTACTTTGACAACCCCTGGGAATACTGGGCGTATTCGAATCAGAACTACTGGCAACCGACGGGACAAAAGGGGTTTGATCCGATCATTGCCTGGGGGTAAAGGATAGGGACTCTTACTGGAATTCTGACTTGATTTCGCATACAGTACGACGGCAACCATGCGGATAGCCGGAGACTATTCCGGTCCAGAAGTCGGCTTCGAGGAGATCTCCCCGAAGCCCGTTCCTGGCCAGAAGAACTAGGCCAAGAGTGTGAGAGGCAACCCGGGTGGTCGGCCTCCGAAATCCCGTTGAGACATGGGACGCTTCAATTATGGCCCCGAAGCAATAAGATGGCCAGAAGTCGCATCCCACAACCAGAAAGTACCGTCATCGCCCAACGAGCTCACTCGGTGCTCGTCTTTTGAAAACCCCGCCAGCCCGACGGGCGTCTGGCCGTGGTTGAAGGAAGCGAGCTCCTTGAGCTTCGCTCCTTCAAAATCCCACAGGTCGATTCTGCCCTGTTTAGTAGCAAGAAGGAAGTGTTCTGACCTCGGTGATTGGCTAAAAGACGCAAAAACAATACCTTCGTTCGCAACTTGCAGCTGTTGAGGAGAGCGGGGATTGTTCATGACAATCAGATCAGCCCTACCTGATTCAAATACGACGATTGCTCGTGTTCCTTTTTCATTACTCTCAAAAAGCAGTGGTGCATCTCGGTATCGGCCACCCTTCAATTGTGGCCGTTCTTTGGAAGCCGTATCAGCCAACATAAGGTGTCCTGCGGTATCTCCAACTAGGACATAAGAGCCGAACGTGCCAGCGATCAGATGGGTAGGTTCTGCATGAAATTCGAGTTGAACGCTCTTCACTAGATCACCGGTAATAGAGTAAATATCCAGGTAAAACTGTCGGGTAACAAAAATCTCGTCGCCAGAAGTACTGAATCCCATATATTCAACTCGCCGACCCTGGCCTTGTTTCCCTGGGGATAATTCCTTGGTTCGGAGGGTCTCCAGATTGATGAGGTAGACGTTGCCTGCCGGTGTGGGCCCTTCCTTACCCCTTTCACTGGCCACCAGTGCATAACGACCATCGCGGCGCAACTTAGTGAAAACTCCGCCTGCTCGCCAACGCCCCATGAGATAGGCGCCGCCTGCGGAATCTAATTGGCCTTCTTCCTCTGGGCCACCGAGGAAGGGCCGCCGAGAGCGACCGGGGCTTGGTCTTCGTCGCGAATTGATACGTCCCCGGACTACTTGTACGCCTTAGGTTCGTTCAGGAGAAGGGGACTGACAAAAGTTCTTGCGGCGTTATTTCTGGTGGCCATCGTCTAAGCAGGCTAGTGTCGAATTGAGCTGAGTTCGCCATGAGCTGTTAGTGAACCGAGAGCCTGCCAAACCTAATCACCGTTCGACGAAATTGCATCTGGTGCCTGATCATTCCTGCCAGTCAGAAAACCGCGCCACGAAAGGGTCGTTATTTCTTTAGCCTTTATAGATCGCAATTCTTGGTACTTGCTCCAGGCACGGTCCAGAATAGCCGGTTCGAAAATACTAAGTAAACCCTCCACCGACGGGTAGTCCATTGGGGTTAACACCCAACTGAACTTCGTCCCCAGATCCTTAAACATGGAGAAGCGCTCTTGTCCTTCTTGAATTATGGGAACGAACGGGATTTGGTAATCCGGAACGGTTGCTTGCAACTCAAGGGGAACAGAACTTGGCTTCGTAATGTCTGCGATTACGAACAAGCAAAGACCCGCAAGAGTTTTGATCGTCTCCGTGAAATCCCTAGCGGCTGATTTTTCAAAATCGAAAATGATGGGCAAGAGATTATGACGGCGAAGCTCTTGCGCGATCGCCTCGAGAATGCCCTTTCGCTCCGGAGTGAAGCGGCCAAGGACAAGGACCGCTTTGGACGTAATAGTATCGAGAACGTTCCGAAGCTTTTCGCGATTGAGCAAAAGATAAACGAATTGAGCAACCTCAATGTCGTCGACAGTCACCGTCGACTGATCGTCCCTCGTAATCACCAAGTTTCTTTGACGAGTGTCTGCATCAGTAACAAGACTCCAGACAGACACGCCGAATACTCTGCTATTGGAGAAGTCCGCTCCGGAAGCATCAGTTCGAATAAACACGGCGCCTCGAAGGGTCGCATTCTGGAGAGTGGCTCGACGCAGGTCGGTCCTATTGAATTGCACCCATTGCAGGTCTGCATGAGTGAAATCGGCGTTCATGCAGTTGCTATCTCTCAGATTGGAGCCCATTAGGTCCGCACCGCGGAAGTTGCAGCCTGACAAATTCATTCTTATCAGCGCGGACCATCGAAGATCGACGCCGCTAAAGTCCGCGCCACCCAGGTTCATACCTCTGATGTCAATGGCAGCTGAGAGGTCCAATTTACCGGCTGAGGGATTGCGCTTCCGCCAATCGTTCCATGTGTCCGTACCCCGATGCAGGAGTCGTAGAAGGTCAGGATCGGCCATAGGCACCACCTTGATCCGCTAATTGCCTTGGAGGCGCCGCAATAGTATCACTCTTCAAGATTGTTCCAAACGCGGGCCCTCAGTTACGTTCCGCAAGCCACATATGCCGTTGGTTTTCGCTATCGCACCACGCAGGTCAAAAGCGTAAGCCGCTTGTAGCATTAACAAATGCAAAGGCTCTTCCTGATTCCGGATGCTGGAACATCGAATCTATGATGAAAACTGATGCGGGCGAGAAGTTGGCTTGTGGGGTGTGAGCAGGTTGCTTCGTCGCTTTTCCTCCTGCAGGGGTAAAATCGCCAGCTATGGGTACGCCTACCGCAAAATTGCCCGATTCCGACCTCATCATTGAGCGCCTTGAGGAGCAGATTGCCTGGTACGACCGCAAGAGCAGCAGCCCCAGTCCACTCATCCACCGCGCGTTTCGCCCACAAGGGAACCGGAACGGTACCTATGTGCTTTCCCTTGCCAGGTCAGCAATCACGCAATGCTCTTCGCGGACCTGAAAATCTCCGGTTCTGAGTCCCACCAGTTCCGCGCAACGCAGACCGCATCCAATCAGCAGTGCCAGAATCGCCCGATCACGTTTGCCTCGGAGGCTGTCTGACGGTTTGCCGAGTAAGGTTCTGGACTGATCGACGGTCAACCAATTACCGATCCGAACGCCGAGACGCTTGGCCCCTTTTGACACGACGGATTCCTGCGGCGAGGTCTGGGTCAGAAGGCCCGTATCAGAGGCTTCATAGGCGAGACGCCTCACAGCGGCCAAGCGCACATTGATCGTGGAGGGCGCGAGGTTTTTCTGTTCGAGAAAGAACCGGTAGCGAAGGACGAATGAAAGACGCGGTTCGGAGCAATACCACCCGATAAACTCGTCGATAGCATGACCGTATGATTCTTGCGAGCTCGCTGCGCCGAGCGAGTGGAGAATCGCATTCTTCGACTGCTCTAAATCGGCTAGTCGAAGCATTGTTCTTGCCTTGGAGCGTTTCGGTTTCTTCCGATGTGCCATACTGGCGGCCTCCCACGTCGCGATCAGTATGGTCGTTCAGTTGGAGGCTCATGGTCTCGAACCCCGTTTCTGGACCGCGAACAATCACCGACCGCGCAGCTTTTGGATCTTGGAGCCAAAGGAAGCGTGCGTACCTGCAGGCGTCCCGTGATGATTCGCTACTCATCTGCGGACTCGGATCGGACGCCTACGAGGCCAGAGCAATTCCCAGCCTTCCTCCTTTTAATGTCGCGCGTCGGAACCTCTCTGGCAGTCTATCAATCAATTCCAGTAGCAAAGTATCGCTATACCCTGCATTGATATTCGTCCTTATCCTTTCGAAGCTCATCATGGAAAAGTCGTTAGCTTTAAGATAGTTTGCGATGTGTTGAGCCATTCTGCGCATCTCGTCTGGTGGAGGTGTCGGATCCTGTTGTGTTGTCGGATCCTGTTGTGGCGACCCAGGTGTCTTTGACGCAAGAACGAGCAACACCAACTCTTTCGCTTCCGCGGCCAAACGCCCAGTTACACCCTTACGTCGTTGAAGGGAGGTCTCCTCGGCGATGTCGTCCATCAGTTGAAGGCAACTGGCTTCCTCGTCCAGAGAAACGCTGTGTCGCTCACTCAAGGGCCCTGGGACATCGCGCTTGCTTGCTCCCCGAACAAGTACGGGGAATGTGGGCACACCTCGGCCCCATGAGGCGCCCAACTCGAACAGAACATAGCGAGAGTCTGCAGTTTCCGGTCCAATCACTCCGATTACTAACTCAGCGCCGTTAATGTCCACTTTCAGCCTGTCTGAAATCCGTTCGCCTGCTGGCAAAGCATACGGTTTCACTGATGTGCAACGGACATCCGCTTTGTCGATGTGGAATGCGGACTCTAAGACCGAAACCAAAGCCGAGACTATCTGCTCATCGGTGTGCCGATGGCTAATGAATATCCGTGGGGCTCTTGACTTGGTTTGTACGTGCTCCTCGATGGCATCGTTTAGTTCTTCCGCAAGCGTATCCAGTTCCTTCTCACCAACATTGGATAATTTGAAGCATTGGACATCATTGACAAAGTTGGGAACGTTTACCTCCCCGACCAACACCGGAAGCATGAGCTGGCCTTTGGATCTGCCGTAAGCTCTCGCGATTCCCACTTCTCCGAGAACGTAAGGCGAGCCTAGTCCACGCTGGCTTAGGAAGATCACCACAGCGTCGGCGCTTTCTTGCGCCGCCAGGAATTTTTCCCTCCAATTCCCTGCCAGTTTCGCTCCATACATAATTTTGAAAGAGTGCCCTCGAAGCTGAAGCCGCTGCTCGATTGCCCGAGCTAACGCCTCATCTTCATGCTGGCACGAAAGATAGAGGGTTGCCATATTTGTCCCCTGCTTGAATTTCCGACTGAATTACGATACAGCAATAATTGTGTCAACGCAGTAGGACAGTCTCCGCACTTAACCGCTAGGGAGACTCTGAATAAGTTCTCTGATATCCACCGGTGCTAGAGATAGAGTGGTGATGAGTCCGGATGACCGATAGAAGATGAAGCAGCAGACCTTGGCGATGGCGAGCGGGTTTGAGCGTTACGGGAAGAAGACGCGGCGGACGCTGTTTCTGGAAGAGATGGAGCAGGTGGTGCCGTGGTCGGAATTGTGTGGGCTGATCGAACCGGTGTATGCCAAAGCGGGGAACGGGCGGCCGCCGGTGGGAGCGGAACGAATGCTGTGGATTTATTTTTTGCAGCAAT
>WNFD01020040.1_pt1 | contig 10558 bp, 10 predicted proteins | sample 5400491 | NCBI WGS metagenome assembly WNFD01 (sample SAMN13153343, study PRJNA577476) | soil metagenome | isolation source: 120 cm saprolite under Douglas fir tree site 2 hole 2 replicate 2 | place: USA:California | collected 2015-04-18 | reverse complement strand
TTCCGAAAGCGATCTTCGACCGGCCATGTCCACACTCAACGTACGAGAGGTTCAACTCTTTCGTTCGCACACTTGGCTGACAAGCTCATTTAGGACATGGAGTCTGTCCTCTTGTTCCACGCAGAAGTGGACGACCATCCGGCCCCCATTGGCGATTCGGAGGACCCAACGATGTACGACACGTTTTTAAAGTCACGTCCAGAAAGATTCGAGGTCGACGCGATTTCGCGGGTCGTCGCTCTGCAGAGGGAGTTCCCCGCGCTCCGCTGTCACATCGTGCATCTCTCAGCTGCTCTGGCCCTTCCGATCATCCGCAGCGCCAAGGCAGCCGGGCACAAGCTCACGGTCGAAACGTGCTTCCACTACCTTTGCCTAGCGTCCGACACCATTCCCGACCTGCGCCCCGAGTTCAAATCCTGTCCGCCGATCCGGGACGCCGCGAATCGCGAGGCGTTATGGGGCGCGCTGCTGGACGGCACGATTGACTGCGTCGTCTCGGACCACAGCCCTTGTGTCCTGGAGCTGAAAAAGCTGAATGAGGGCGACATCATGGGGGCGTGGGGTGGCATAAGTACCCTCGGGATCGGGCTGAGTCTGTTGTGGACGGAGGGGCGGAAACGCAATGTGCCCATCGGGACGATCCTGCGATGGGTCAGCGAGAACACGGCAAGGCATGCTGGCCTTGGCGACAGGAAGGGCAAAATCGCAGTTGGATATGACGCGGATTTGGTCATTTGGGACCCTGACACCCAATATACTGTGAGAATTCCTCTTTCTAACCAATAAATGATGATCGAATGTGGGCCCAGGTCACGAAGGAAACACTTCGATTCAAGAACAAGCTCACACCATACGAAGGCCTTGTGCTCTCCGGGCAAGTGCAACAGACCATACTTCGGGGGAGTCCGATCTATAGCGGAATTTCCGACACGTTCACGAACTTGGAGCCATCGGGAGTTCTTCTGTGAAGACTCTCACAGGCGATGGTCACCGTCGGGTATGACCGGGGGAAAAGGTTCAATGTTGGCAGATAGTAGCTATTCCTGTAGTGATAGTGCGGAACAACGATGTATCACAGAAATGGGAGGTAATGAACATCAAAGTCGGTACATACACGGGATGGGCATACAATATGACCAGTCCTCGTGCAGATCAATGAATGATCCGTGCAACTAGACCATATCGACTATCCCATTATTCATTTCTTCTTCCCCTTCTTCTTCTTCACCCCTCCTGTCGATGCGTTAGATGTACTGGGTAGGTTGGAACCCTGTAGAACAGGCGAGACGGCCGCAGCTTGCGCGTGAGGGGCCGAGAGTGTGGCCGAAGCTATCGGCGCAGCAGCAGCACTCGACGGCAGGTGGATGTTCATCATCTTCTGGATCAGAGAGCGATTGAGCGCCTCGAAACGACCGAGGAAAATAGACGAATGAGTTTTGAATTTCAGACACTGTGTTGTCGGTGTTTTATGTTTTTGCATGACGATGGCAGCGTGGCAAGGTTTTGGCTAGTCAAGACCAACAAAAACATTTTTTTTGCAAAGAGAATGCGCACTGTCACGTCGTCGGTGATCTTGAGGACGAGTTTACCCTTCGAAGATCTCCATTTTATGCTGTACCGGGTCTCCAGAGGCCGTCAGACCGAGATCCATTCATTCGAACGTTCGCGAAGTTGGGGGTGGGCATACCTTTCTGGGTGAGTTGGCGTACAAGTTTTCGGCGGCTTCTTGATATTGTTGCCACGAGCTGATGTACACCATCGTTGCACGGTAGATTCGGAAGGGGTGATGGGCATCAACGCAAGCCCCAAGAGTATCGGGGATTTCGGATGGATGAATCCTGATCCAACGGCTGACCCGCTATCGCGTGACACACGGCCTTCCTCCTCGCGGCTGGCCGCCACAGCCTGAGAACTCACTCAAAACATGACCATATATCGATCATACCCGAAATCATGACAGTCGTTGTAGTCCAATTCAATATGTATTGGTAGACGATGAAGGTACAGTACTGTACTTGGGCTTGGGAGTCATTTTGCCCATGATTAGACGTCACTGGCACTCGCAATACATAAAATGGGGGAAAGCGTATGAGGTTTTCTGATCTTTCCCGATATCAAAAACTCCACCATGCCTACCGCACGCAGCCAGGCAGCGCTGAAACCGAATTATCATCACGCTGTCTCAAAGGAAAATAGTCAGCAGAACGGCAGAGGTAGGAGGCGTGGCGCTGATCGCAACGATGTGGAGAACCCGCGGAAGAAACTCAGAAAAAAAGATGTCCCTGAGAAGGAGAAAGAGCCAAGCGGGGATAGTGGGTATCTTGTGTCGTGTGAGCGGGAATTGCATCTGAACCTTGATCCAAAACGTTCATGTCTCCGTCAGATTCCGATGGCCAATTTATGTCCTCCACGTACGTCGCAAGTTGCGGGGGACGAGGAACGAGCAACATCTGGAAGCGAGCAACATCGTCGATCGAATGGACTTCCTCTTATTCCACTTTAGGCCGATAGAAAAAGTAAATGTGGTTCGACTGTCCCTGTTCCCTTTTGTTTTCTGTCTCGTTTTATCTACGGTTGCTGGGAGTACAGACCTGTTTTGTCGTGGATCTTAGCACACGGATAAATACTATCGCCTAGTCTCAGTCGGAAAAAAGAGGCTTCCTGATCCTTCGCAACCCGGCAGCGGACGGAAGGAGACATTTTGGGCGACAGTGACCGCAGTTGAGACGACTTGGCCTCGCTAGAGAGGGGGTTGGGCAGAAAGGAATACGACACCAAGACCCGAGGTGAGTAATCGTGATGTATTCCTGGGGAGAACGCAACGTCGATTACAGGGACTAGACATGAGGCGCCGAACCGTCTAGCAGGTCGAGGTGCCTATGCAATCGTGAACAATGAGCCCAGGGTATCTTCACAGCGAAGCACGCACCTGGGATATTGTCTATCCCATCCTGCTGAACCTGGCGAGCCACAAAAGGCGCTGGGGCTCCATTCTTCGTCGTATCATATGTAGTCCAGGTCAAAAACCCTCTTGCACCCGCTCCTAGGGGTCAGCGTGTTGGGCTTTCCCCAAACAAGCGTGCAAACTATCCAGACTGGATCATCAACAACACTTTTGAAAGGGGTCGTGGCAAGGGTCAGGAGCGTTACGGACTTCGCTTCGCCCCAGTAGAGAGCATAGAATTGCTGGAATATGAAGGTACGGAACTGTTGTTGATTGCAGCCAGGGCCGGAGAAGGACTGGAAACTAGCCTTGGAGAAGGCCGAGGGAACGGTAAGCATTGTCCTTATTGCGCAATACTGTGCTGTCAATGACCGTTAGTAAAACAGCTCTACGCGATGCCGAAAAAACAGATAGCGACGATAGTAATGGCGAGGTATTAAGAGAGCTTGCGACTGATTCCACTCGGTTCCCTGCAGAGCCACTCCAAGGATGTTGGATCTGATATGAGTTCGCAAGTATCTGTCTGCAGTATGGTATGTAAGATAACACATGTAGTCTGTCAACTGTATATCAGAAATGGGGTAAATTTGAGTAAGGACACGAACCGTTCGATGGTACACTGGTTGGGGGGGATAGATACATGACAGATCCTGGAGTCACGTCCGAGCCTCCGTATTATCATCCTCATTTACTCGGAGAACCTTCACCCATTCTTTATAATTAAAATTTCCTTGACGATCAGTGAATGAGCCCTTCAAAAACCTATCAATCTGTTCAAAACCCAGTCAACAATTGAGCTTGCAGCAGCGATAAACGAATACACACCTCCGACTGGCTCATCCTGTCGCCAGTCTCACTCAGCCATTTCCTAACTTCGTCGCACCTGACCGTTCCGGAGTCCGACTCGTCAAAGGACGAGAATGCCTCTATCAGCTCCGCCTCGGCGTCGAACTCGAACAGGTGTTCGCTCATCATGGTCAAGAACATGGCAAAGTTAATCCCGCGATCGCGCGGGTCTTCGACCGCAGCAGAAGATGGCTGCGAGCCGCGTTCCCCCGGGCGCGACGTGAGCAGCTCTTCCATCATTTCTGGGGACGGAACGATGCCTGGACGCGTGTCAATATAGAATATAGAATGAAGAAAGTACGAAATAAGCGATTTCGGGTGAGCGACGTGTGCTCCCAAGTTCCGCTCTGTAGTGCGCACCTAGGCTGGCAAACGTGTCCCTTAGGTCTCGCTCTCCGACCAGGCCGTCTCTATCTTGGTCGATGAGGGAGAAGGCCTCCTTGAACTGCTGGATCTGCTGTGGCTGGAAGAGCGAGAATACGCCCGAGGGTTCGCGACGCGCACGCGACTTCTGGGCCTTTCCGGACTTGGTGGGCGTGATGTTCGGTGAGAGGTGACTCGGGTAGCGCGACATTCGTGCGGAGGGTACGCGTAGCTGTGACAAGACTTGGAGATGTCCAGGCTCAGTCGTCTGCTGCTGGGGATGAACCAGAAACCGTTCCATATTTGGATCAAAGGGTTGGCTGCCCCACGTGTCCGGTGCGGCGAAGTCTCGCGTAGACAAACCACACCACACAAAGCAGGGCTTGAAAATTTTCTATTAGAAAATAATGCTTGTATGTGTAAACCCTGTCAAGGTGTTATGCATGTTATGGTTACTGTATGCCACTGTGTGGCATTGTGTACTTTCCAGATCCTGCGGGTCAGTTGAATTTGAAAGCCTGTCTTCACACGGGTGACGTAACCGGCTACACTTCGGTCGCCCGTCGGTCGCGTGTCGGTGTGGGCTTGCATCTCATACGTGGCCTTCAGGTTACACTGGTAGGGTTGGTATCGCTGATTTGAAAAGCATCATTTGTGTGGCACGCCAAATACAGTAACTTGCTACTCTCAGTTTTGGTTGTTGGGGACCAGCGGGGAATCGGAGAGGAGCGGGGAATGTTGGAGATGGCGGTCAGCGCGAAGATTGCGTTGGGACATCGGTCATGGACTGATGATGCTCAAGACAGTACGGATGTAAATATTACCAAAGGGCGAGAAACACAGATGACTCTCCCGGCCGTCAGGTCCTCACTGCGTGAAATCCTAAGAGGAAAACCCGTCACGGTGGGTTGAGGTTCCTTACATAAGCAAACAAAGCACGGGTTACATAAGAGCGCAACTTGCTACTCCTCAACCACACCTCAATAAATGTGCTTTCTGGCTTAAAGACTTAGTAGATATGATCCATACCTTTAATTTGGTTAAGAGATTTAAAAAAAATATTAAGCCATTTTATAGCAGTAAGAAAAATACTTGTTACATAACCCATGCTGGATCTTCATGACCCCTACCTTACTGTATACGTGACGGTAGACGTCCAGACGCCCAACTGAAACTCACCTTCTACTCTATAGCTTACTGCACAGAAAGGCAACGCGAATCCACTGGCACTTTAAGTTTTCTCTTCGTTAATTGAAATGCTGCTTTATATATGGTGAAGATCTGTGGTCTGAGTTACGTGCCATTGAATATCTCGCGCTTCCTCAGTTCTATCGATTTAGGTTGTCTCGACCAGCCGTTTTACAGACAATTTATCTGCACTTCTTTCCCTTCGAAACGGACAACCATCCACCCTCATTTTTCCCCTGCCCTATTTACGTATGTACTCGGCAAGATACATTCCTATTGCGCTGTCGTACAGTATATACGGCGAAGCTCAGCTGGTTGGCAACCGCAATTTCGGTTCCAGTAGTTTCCCAATGTACAAAGTGTCCGCTGGACACACATCGATCCAGAACCCCAGTTTTTCACCCAGTCCGACGTGTAACTCGCTTGACCATTGTTCCCTTCCATCAATGCGCCTTGATCGCGCGTGCCGGTTTATCATCACTTTTACGAAACAGCCAAACCAAGCGACAGACGTCACAGAAGAGCCTAGATTCCGCTGGCGCGGATCCTCGTAGAGGTTCCAGTTGTGGCGGTTGGTTGTCAAATTGCTCAGACAGCACCGCGGCGAGAGGTCAGTACTGGTCAGTTATAGGGAAAATCGTCCCTGGCGGAATTTCATCGGGTCAATGTTGGATCTAGTCCACCTTTTTCTCTGTAGAGATGAGGAGACATCCGGCATCGTCCATACACTCTCCGGCAGATCTATCCCCACGCACGTCCCGCTTCCCCGAGTGTTAGGTATTGGAGATCAAGATCGAGTAGAATGTGTCCCACAATGTGCATGCGGGGAAATAAAGCCAACGCGGAAAGCTGCGGGTCTGTAAGTCCGGTACAGGAAAGCTCGTGTGACCACCCCAGGCAGAAAATCGCCTGCATCAGTATAACTCTCACATTCATCTTCGCAAATTTCGCACGTGTCGAGTGATGCCAAAGATATTCATAGCGCTGAATATGAGCGTGTTCTTTGAGCAACAAATCGACGGTCTACCCTGTCTATCCCCGAACGACCCTTGAATCGGTATGGTTGGACCTACAACTAGTGTTGCATGATGTGGCGCGTGAACCACTAGTTGGCTGAACTGCCAGTGGTTGAGCCAAAGTAGCTCGTGCAGGGGTGCCAGTGGTATCCGAGTCGAGAAATGGCTTGCGACAAGTTGGATATGTCAACCTACGATTGGTCCATGTGGTGGGTTCATCTCTTCGGACAAGCCATTGAACCATGCCAGGAAGAACAAATTGAGTTGCTTGGATGGAATTAGACTGTCCAGTCAACCAAGGTTAGCGACGCGGACATCCTTCAGGACGTCCACGAAAACTGGGCCCCCGACTCGGACATCTGCACTAGCGATAGAAACCCTCCCTCCATAATGCAACGGACTCGTCGACGTTGTTTACATGCCAAGCATATGAGGTGGCGGGATAGGGTTCGGAAGCAAGCAAATTAGAATATTCATGGATGGGCAAGGGTTTGTGGGGATGCAATGCCGGTAACTCGATAGATAAAAAAGAATATCAGTCGTCAGGGGCTCTACGTCCAGCTGAGCACCGGAGGGTTTGATGAATGGGCGTCCCAGAGGAGATGAGATGCAGAAGATCGACCTAGACGGTAACTCCGAGTCGCTCTAAAGTCCCGAGTAATCAGCGGTCATCATAATTAGAAACTGATCATCTCCACGGAATAGCGAGTGATGACGAACACCATCACCAGAGATGATACGATACCATTTGTCGACTCGCCTGATTAAAAACTGACGAGCGAGAAAGAAGCAACGAGACATCATTTTCATTGACAGGGAAACCTTAGATCGCTTGCCGTCGCCGTAGAGATTTAGCGAACAAATGCTATATTTTTGGTTCTCCCATGGATTAGTAGACCCTCTATCTATGAATTACCAAAACGCTTCCAAAATATGGACAAGACCCATTTACGGGGAAACCATGCCAGAAACCAGAACAGCATAGAACCCTTACCCAGCGTCATGTAACTTGGTGGATTTGGTGCCAGGGCTTTCGTCACCACCTGCTTCGCAAAGACATCAGTGGGCATTGGCGAGGACTGGCCGATGTTCTGTCGGGCCAGAATCTTATCCAAGTACCTCGCATAAAGGCTGTCTGGAGGTGAGAGGTAACTCAGATTTGCAGCTGTTAGACCTGACGTCACCCGGGGCGACAAGCAAGACTTTGATGTTGAAAAGTCGGCACTCCATCTCTAATGCATCGGTCGGTGATAGCGAGTAACGCTGACTTGGTAGTAGTATATATGCCACCCCACGGCAGGGGGCTAGAAACCGGCAGATTTCACATTCGGTAACGTCAATGCGAGGAGAGGGGGCGTGCGTACTGCTGCGCGACGACGGAGCCAATGGTGATGAACATCCCTTGCTTGCGAGCGGCCACGTGGGGGAGCACTGCTCGGTTTACGCGGAGAACCGAAAAGACGTTCGTGTCAAAGGCCACCTGGACTGCGGTGTCATCGGTAACGTCGAGCGCGAGAAGCTCAATTTGTAAATGATGTAAAGCCTGCATCTTTTTGAGCTTCCGGGCTGTTGCATAAACTTTGCACCCCTGAGAGGCGAATTCCTTTGCCCTGTTGAGATTATTGAATACACCATTCTGTACGGTATTTCCAAGTAAAAATGACCTACAGGTAAAATCCTATCCCTCCTTTGGAGCAACCCGTCACAAAGACGACTTTCGATGACATCATGGCTAGCTCGTGCGTGGTGTGTGTTAATTCATCCAGCTTGTGATCGCAAGCGCAGTCGACCAAACATGTTCAATGTGCCATTTCTACGAGAGAGAGCCCCGGAGCCGTCCTCACAAACGTAATCTCTAGAAGGATCAAAGTTCACGTAATTTGAATCCTAGCATCTTCGGCATTTCCTCGGCCCCTACTGCGAAGTTTTCGGCAGCATGGTCCTGGTCCAGGAATGTGGTTCGTGACTCCAAGGAACAAGAACAGCCAGACCCGCTGGAAAGCAGACAATTCATGCTGACGCGCCGCACTCAGCCCCTTTCAATTGGCTATCATTTTGCCACATCATGCGCTCTAACTGCATCTGAAGCTCCAGCAACGACATCGCCCGCGTGTAAGGCTTGGGGGAGTGCGCGCTGAAGAACACCTGCCCTCCCATCTGCTCGATCCACAACAATGGCCGATACGTACTTAGGTTTTGCCTATCGGTCACATTCAAGTCTGTAGCCGCGGCAGTGTCTTCTTTGGACGTTGCTACCTCTGCTATGGGGTAACCCCGGCCGCTCTCTCCCCGGGATCGTGTAAATGGGGATCGTGCACCATGACCTTTGTCGCCTCGTTGTCACGCGATGACCTACAACCTAGATCTGCAACACATTTTTACCCGGATATCTTTTGTCTCTACAACATCATTACGAGGAAACTACGGCGGAATTATACATGGGGAAGTCTCTTTCCAATGCACCCGTGGGGCAGAGAAATCTGTTCTTGGGGTTTTGCGGTAGTTTTCAGGCCTTCTTCCGTTCGGGTGACCCTTGATAAAGGAACAGAGGACATGCACACGACGACATTAAACCTTCCCCTTGTGCCAATCACGTCTTGTGGTAGACCTAGCGTGCAGAGACCTTGAAGAGGTTTACATTTGGCTGTAAACGTTCAGTCTTGGGTCAGGTCCCTGCCCACGACAAACGCGAGGAGCCTTCCACTCTTTTCCCTCTGCAGATCCTTCCTGCATCATTTGCAATGACATATTCGACTTCTGAAGAAGCGTCTTACAAACGACATTCGCTCGCCCTAGCATCTACCCAGTCGTTTGATGACTCCCCTGACAAGGAGCGTGCCTCGATATGGTCGTTAAGCACAGTGGACGAGGACCCGGATTACCCCCACCCAACGCGCTTGTATCAATGCGCATTGGTTATTTCTGGCTTCATGGCGACATTTCAGACGATTGGTGCCAACCAAACATATGGAATATTTCAAGTAAGTGCCTCGCTGAGCCATTGCGGCAATGCCTCCATGGGCTTTTATATGAATGATACTTTGAACAGGAATACTATACGTCACCGGGAAGCAAGATCGTTGATGGTCCCGGTCAGTATGCACTGGCCTCGCTCATTGGCACGATAGGAGGTGGTCTTACGTGGAGTGGGAGCATTTTGGTCGGCTTGATCATCTCAAAAGGATGCGACCTATGCCTCATGTGCCTCGCCGGATCAGCGCTCATGAGTCTGGGTTACATTCTCGCGAGCTTTGCCACGAGGGTATGTGCCGCCGGCTCCGTAGCGCGTGCCTTCGACTGACTCGGATGATCTTCTTGGCCAGCTGTCGTATCTCTTCATTACACAGGCACTTCTCGTCGGCATCGGCTCGTCGATGTTGTACTACCCTGTCATATCATTGACTCCAGTGTATTTCAACCGTCACCGTGGGTTTGCAATGGGCATCGCTATGGCTGGGTCAGGCGCAGGTGGCCTGGTCCTATCTCCAGTCACGCAATTGTTACTTTCCCGTTTTGGTCCTGCCGTGACACTGCGCATTTTTGGGGTATGGAACTTGGTGGTCTGTGTTCCTATCTCCTTCGTGGTTCGCAACCACCCGGCGTTTCGACCGATCCGTCCCACTCTGGCCCTCGCCACGAAGGGAACATTCCTTTTGCAGGTATGCTCTGCCCGCTCGTTTTTGCCGCCGCCCGTCCGCTCAGGTCTGCAGTTGCTCGCAGCGTTCTTACAGGCCGCTGGGAACGTCATACCCCTGTACTATCTGACCACATACTCGATTTATGTACTGGGATTCTCGCCTACCACAGCCAGTATGCTCTTGGCAGCGAACAACGCCGTCAACAGCGTGGCACGCGTATCTATGGGCCTGCTGGGTGATTATGCCGGACGGCAGAACACCATGATTTTCTGCGTGAGTACAGATTCTACCCTTTCGATTCGCTGCGCTGTTCTTTAACGCTTGATCACTTCCGCGTGCAGGTTATTTTCTCTGGTCTCTCACCACTCGCGTTCTGGCTTGACGCCTCGCGTGTGCGTTTCCTCGCTTTCATTATTCTCTACGGCATGGCCTCTGGAGGATACAGCGCCCTCTTGCCCACTACTATAGTGGAAATTTATGGTAAAGAACATTACTCCTCTGCCAACGCTGCTATCTACTTCATACGCGGCCTCGGTGCGGTATTGGGTGCACCCGTCGCGGGC
>WNFD01008359.1_pt1 | contig 10558 bp, 9 predicted proteins | sample 5400491 | NCBI WGS metagenome assembly WNFD01 (sample SAMN13153343, study PRJNA577476) | soil metagenome | isolation source: 120 cm saprolite under Douglas fir tree site 2 hole 2 replicate 2 | place: USA:California | collected 2015-04-18 | reverse complement strand
GCGTGTCTGTTCGTGGGTTGAGAAAATCGAGACGACGCCCGCCGGATCAAAATCGCGCACCAGTTCTTCAGCGCGGGCGCGCAAACTGTCACACGCGCTCTCGTCAACAAAGTTCTCGACCACCAGGAAGCCGTCGCGATCGTAGGCTCTGATTTGTTCGGGATTAAGCGTCATGCGGAGAAAACATTCTCAGTTCTCACGCCAGATTAATCAAGGCAACATCCTTCCCTTGGCGCGATGAGGTCAGTACCACCCGCGTATGGCACTCAAGCAGTCCGCATGTTGAATGGTTGATCCACCCGCTTACGCGGGTGGTACTGACCTCACTGCACGCGGTATGACTTTGATCGAACCGTTGAAGCGAAGCCCCGGGCCACGAGCCCACAACCCTGTCAGGGTTGCGGCAACCACGGTCCTTGATCCCAGGGTAGTCGCCTGCGGCGACAACCCTGGGCTATGTTGCGCGACCGCGTTGCGGTCTAAAATGCTTTGCGTGACGGAAAGAGCACGATAAACTCACGACGCTTTTTGGGAGGCAGCGAGCACCTGGCCCGATCAAATCAGGAAAGTGATTATCAACGAACCAATCACCCCACAGTCGCCGTTCGCGCGCTTGTTCAAGATCTTTGCGCCTGCCGCGGCAATACCTATTCAAGCCACCGACCCGGCTGAAGTCTCGAGACAATATCGTCACTGGCAAAAGCGCGTGCTGCTGACTTCAATCATTGGTTATGCAACTTTCTATTTCGTCCGCAAAAACCTGAGCGTGGCGATGCCTTACCTGGAGCACGGCCTGGGCATCAGGAAAACTCAGCTCGGTCTGTTCCTCACGCTGCATGGTCTGCTCTATGGTGTGTCGAAGTTCGCGAACGGATTCTTCGGTGACCGTGCAAATGCGCGCGCGTTTATGGCGTTCGGGCTCGGCGCTTCGGCGTTGATGAACGTGCTCTTCGGTTTCAATTCAGCCGTGGTAACTCTGGGGCTGATCTGGATGGCGAACGGCTGGTTTCAGGGGATGGGCTTTCCGCCGTGTGCGCGTCTGCTGGCGCACTGGTTTTCGCCCAAGCAGCTCGCGAGCCGGATGTCGATTTGGAACATCTCGCACTCGATCGGCGGCGGGCTGATTGTCATCCTGAGCAGCTATCTGGTTTTGATCAGTTGGCGCGTTGCCTTCTTCGTGCCGGCCGCGATCGCCTTCATTATCGTTATCTTCATTTGGTTCACGCTGCCCGATACTCCGCCGTCCGTCGGCCTGCCGGAAGTCGCAGGCACCGAACGTCACTCGCGAAAGCACGAATCACCCGCCGAGTTCAGACGTTTCGTGATCGATCGCGTTTTTCTAAACAAGTACATCTGGATCGTTTCGCTGGCCAACTTTTTTGTATACACGATCCGCTATGCAGTTCTGGATTGGGGGCCGACGCTGTTGACTGAGTTCAAGCACGTGAAGATCACTCACGCCGGTTGGATGGTGGCGGCTTTTGAATTCAGCGGCGCGCTGGGCGCGATTTTTGGCGGTTGGATTACGGATCGATTTCTGGGCGGCCGCGCCGTGCGCGCGTGCGTGGTTTACATGGCGCTGGCGGGCGTCGCCTTGTTCGCCTTCTGGAAACTTCCGTTGCACTCTGAACTGCTGACCACTGCGGTGCTGGGCGCCGCCGGCTTCTTTGTTTACGGCCCGCAGTGTTTGCTCGCCGTGACCGCCGCAAATCTGGCGACCAAGCGCGCCGCCGCAACTGCGATTGGACTGACGAGCATTTTCGGCTATGCGAGCACAGTGCTTTCCGGTTGGGGATTGGGCGCCCTGGTCCAACGCTACGGATGGGACGCCGGCTTCTTCGGATTGATCCTCACCGCGATCATCGGCACGCTGCTCTTCATCGTCGCCTGGCCGGCGAAGGCCGATGGATATGATGCGGCCGCATGAGGCGTTGTCGCCGCAACCTCAGTGGCCGATGGGTGTTGCGGTAGCTGTTTCCGCCTCACGCGTCATTCCCGGTTGCCTTCGTCCCAGCCAGAGACTAACGAAGAGCCAGATGACGGCGATGGGCGCGGCGACTAGCGAGACTTGTGCTAATCCCAGGCCCATCCTACGCATCACGTTCGTCGACCATGCTCCGAACTGATCACCCCCGCGATAGACAAGCGTGTCGATCAGATTCTTCGCCTTGTACTTATCTTCCCTGCTCACGACCGTAAACAGTGTTTCGCGCGCCGGCCGGGCGAGCGCGAAGTCTGTCGCGCGCCGCAAAGTAAGAAAGACAACCAGCAGGACAAGAGTTGGCCCGACTCCCAGCACGGTAAATCCAATCACGCTCATGGCCGGCAGCAGCGCCAGGGTGACTCCGACGCCGAGCCATTTAATTAGTCTGGCCGCCAGAAAAGTCTGACCGAGAATCGCCAGGACGTTTACGACCAAATCTATTTTGGCAAAGAAAGCCGTGCGCACGGCGCGATCCGCAAAAGCATGGGCCGCGATGTCAACCTGTTGAAAATATAGCAGCGTCGAGGTCGTTGCATACAGGAACATGTAACCGCAGATGCCGAGCAGATACGGCGACTTGAGGTTGTGAATGATCCCGGCCCAGATGCTGCCGCCGATGGGCGCTTCGCCGGCATCCTTTTTCTTTGAGGACGCTGAACTCTCGAAGGTCGTGGGAAACAACCGCACGCATTGAGCGCCAAGTTCAAGTAACACCGCAGAGATTAAAAGAAGGTTCAGGCTTCCGATTTTCTGCACCAGTGTGGCAGTGATTGCCGCACCCACAATCGCGCCCAGCGTTCCGCCGACACTGATGAAACCAAACAGACGCTTTCCCTGCTCGGTGCTGAACACGTCCACCATGAAGGCCCAGAACACCGAAACCACGAAGAGATTGAAGACGCTGGTCCAGACAAAAAAGGCGCGCCCCACCCAAACCTGATGATCTTTGGAAAGCATCAGCAGGAGCCCGAAGAATATCAGGAGGTTGGCAATCAGGAAGCGGTAAGCGATGGGAATGAAACGCCGGCGGGAAAACTTAACGACCAGTGCCGCGAAGAGGGCGTTCGCGAACAGCATCGCGATCATCGTGCCCGTAAATAGCCACGGTAATTTATCGATGCCGTTGGCGGCGCCAATATCGTCGCGGATCGGACGAATGACGTAGTAACTGGAAAAGATCAGAAAGTAATAAATGAATCCCAGGCAGAGCGCGCGGACTTCTGACGCTTTTACGTCGACCGCCTTCTGTAAGAGCCGGATCATTTTCCATTTGTCATTGGACATTGGTCATTATGCTTCGGGTCCGTTCGTGTGATTTCGTGGATCGCTTTTCTTTTTTTTGGACCAGTGCACGATCCACGAAATCACACGAAGCAGCGCGAGACAAATCCGGTAATCGCCGATGATCCGGCTTCTGGTTGGTTTTCGCTATTCAAGGTCTTACTTCCTTCTCCCTCTGGGAGAAGGTCTGGGGAAGAGGGATTAGGGCTCGCCGCTAAGCCCTCACCCCTGACCCTCTCCCAAAAGGGAGAGGGAGTCAGAAAACAAGAACCGCCCTATTTCGTTTTTGCGTGCCATGCGGCCAGCACTTCGGCTTCGCGCTCCGGCGTAAGTCCTGCCTTCAACTTAGCCTGTCGTTCGGGGGCCTGTTTTCTGAACCAGTCGAGCGTCGCCCGGCTCGTGTCGGGAATCGCGCGGAAAGTCAGCCCCTTATCCAAAGCCTTCTTGATGCTGATCTCAGCAAAGCCGGCTGAGTCGCCTCGCGGCGGAACCCACACGGGCATGTCACTCCACGGCCTGACCTTTTGCGCGGCCAGGAAGTCTGCGTCGGCCCAGGTGAATCGAGACTCAGTCTTCGTCGCCTTCTTAATGCCCTCGAGCATCTCACCCATCGTCAACTTTGATTTGGGTCCGGTGGCGTTGAAAGTCCCGGTAGTGCCCTGCTCGACCATGCGGATTGTCCACTCGGCCAGGTCACGTGCGTCGATGAACTGAACCGCGTCGGAAGGCTTACCGGGCGCGAGGATTTCACCGCCCCGATCAATTCGTACCGGCCAGTAGGTGAAGCGATCAGACTCGTCGCCGGGGCCTACAATCAATCCGGGACGAATGATCAGCGCCTTTCCCGGGAACCATTTTTCAGCTTCCTGTTCCGAAAGAACTTTCAGCGGTCCATATAGTCCGAATCTTGAGGCGCGCAGAGTCTCCTGCGTTTCTTTCATTGCGTCCGCGCCTTCATACCTGGCCAAAGGCCCGCTCTCGTCCATGCCCGGCTTGCTGTTGTCTGAATAGACTGAAATCGTCGAGATGAAGACGTAGCGATCGACGTTCCCTTTCAGGATTTGCGCCGCATCACGAACCCACACCGGCAGCGTGGTCGGGATGTCTACAACGACGTCCCACTTTCTGCCTTTGAGCGCGTCGAGCTGACCATTACGATCGCCCAGCAACTGTTCGGCTTCCCTGGGGAGTTCACCTGGATGCGTCTTGCCGCGATTGAACACCGTGACCTTATGACCGCGGCCGAGCGCATATTGAACCTGGAAAGGGCCGGTGAACCCGGTGCCGCCAAGAATCAAAATGCGCATGGGCTTGACCGCCTTACCTACAGAGCCCGCAAACAATTCCGATGCGCCGGGCATCAAGCCCAAGCCCACACTTCCGCCCACGAGGGCTGACAGTTTGAGAAATTTTCTTCTACTGGTTGACATCCATTTTGTCTCCTACGGCACGGATTGGACTGGATACGCGCGCCTTTTAGATATTGTTTCAATGCACGAAGGGGAAATCCGAAGTGATCGCAGGGGAAGGCGTCAAAGGCGACCCGTGGCCGCCCCCCCAACGTTGCGCTAATTGACTGTCGAAGTTTAGATTTAGGTGGAGCCGGCTATCGGAGTTGAACCGATGACCTTGCGATTACGAATCGCACGCTCTACCAACTGAGCTAAGCCGGCCTGGCATCTGAACTATACGAACGCGTTGTTTGCGGTGTCAAGCAGGTTGAAAAAACGAGAAGCGTCTTTAGAGAGTGAATGTTGCCGGGTAAGACGATCCACGAAACCACACGAAGCATACAGAGTCTGTTCGTGCGATTTCGTGTGCCTTCGTGGATCGTTCTCGTCGTCATCGCCCTGCAGTGCCAGCCCGCACTCGCGCAGCAAACTAAAAAACTTCCGGCGGCCGAAAAGATCGTCGACAACTATTTGAAAGCGATCGGCGGGAAGAAACAGGTGAGCTCGATCCGTGACGCCACTTACGAGTGGACGTCTGAGCCCGGCGACCGCTCCATTAGCTTGATGAAAATTCAGTATCAAGCGCCGGCCTCGCAGCGATCAGAAACTACGTTTCCGAATGGGCAGATCATCTCAGCGGTAACTCCCAGGTCGGCCTGGGCACGCGGGATCGACGGTCAACTGCGCACGCTTACCGGCTCTGACTCTGCCAACGCGAAACTACTGGCGGCTCTGGATGCCTCCCATCTGGTCGATTACAAAAAGGTCAACGTTCTTGCCCGGGTGATGTCGCTGGATAATTCGCCGGCCGGCGCCGTCTACACAGTTGAATTCTCGTCGCGCGCGGGCGCTCGCTTTCGATATCTCTTCAGCGCGTCAACCAGGTTAATCGTTTCGGTTCGGTGCGATGCCCCCAGGATGGTTATCAGGTTTGAAGATTACCGTCGCGAAGAAAACATTCTCGAACCTCACATACTCCACATCAGCGAGAATGGCATAGACGAACTCACGGTCAGACTAAGGCGAGTGACCTACAACTCCGGATTGGCTGCGAATCTGTTCGATCCGCCTCGCAGCGTTGAGGCTTTGGACGTGACCACGCTGCTGCACGAGGTTTCCAAGAATCAGGACGCGGTTGAGAAACGCGTCACGGAATACTCGTTCCTGCAGAAGCAGACCGAACGCGAAATCGACGGCAAAGGCGTGCTGAAGAAAGAGACCGTCAAAGTGTTCGAGGTCTTTCCGGTCGCGAATCGCGCGCCGATTATGAAACTGATCAGCGAAAACGGTGTCGCCCTGTCCGGCGATCGCGCGGCCAAAGAAGATAAGCGAGTAATGGAAGAGTTTCTGAAAGCTGAACGCGACAAAGACAAGGACGCGCAGAAAGCAGCAGAGCGGCGCGCGGCCCGCGAGCGGGAAAAAGCGGCCAAGAGCAAGCAGGATGAAAGCGAAGACGTCGAGATATCGCAATTCTTCAGACACTGTGAATTTGTCTCGCCCCGTCGTGAACGCTTTCAGGATCGCGAAACCATCGTCTTCGATTTCCGGGTCCAACCCGGATTCAAACCCAGCACCCGTCAGGAGAGTCTGATCTCCAAACTTGTCGGAGTTGTCTGGATCGATCCCCTCGATAAGCAGGTAATTCGATTGGAGGCGCGTTTGGCCGAAGGCTTTAAGATGGGCGGTGGCTTAGTGCTTTCGCTCCGTCCGGGCGCCGCCCTGGTGATGGAGCAGATGCGGTTGAAGGAGGGAATCTGGATGCCGCGCTTTGCGCAGATTAATCTGTCGATCAAGGTGCTCTTGTTTGGTGGCGGCGACATAAACCAGACGCTCGAGTGGAGCGACTACAAACACTTCTCTGCCGATATTGAGAGCTACAAACTGGGCCTGCCGAAGACAGAGGAAACTCCTGCGAAGAAGCCCTGACGAAATTGAGTAATAGAAGACTATGGTCCTTGAATCTAAGATGCCTGGTTTCTTCCCCTCCCAAAGGGAGAGGGAGAAGAGACGTTCGTAGGACACTTAAGTCTGGGCCAAGGGAGGGAGCAATCATGCGAGGTCAAACCCGGAACATCGAGACTTATAAGGTCGGCACCGGCGCGCGCTTGAACGAATTCGATTTTCACAAAGCTCAGGAAGAGATGCATGAGCATCATGGCGACGAACCCGGCCCTGGCCCTCGTCAAAGCGAAACCAAAGCCGAACGCGTGGCCCGTTTGACGAAAGCGGCGCATGAGAAAGTCAGGCGCCGGGAGAAAAAGCATTGATTGCGTTCGGTTACTGGGAGCGAGGGCGCCCGCGCCCGCATTGATCGCGAAGCGCGGACACGATCTTCTGGAAGTCCGCACACGTTTGTGAAACTTTGAGCGTGCGGCGCACGCTGTGCGGGCGAGGGCGCCCGCGCTCCCAGTTAACAACTGATCTTATCCTTGCAGAATTTTGAAACTGACCCACCGCCTACACACGCTGTTCGATGATTATTCCGCGGGCGGCAAGCTCCGCGAAAAACGACGCCGGCTCGAAACACGCTTCGGGCGCCAGCACTCCCGTTCGACTTACTTCGCCGCGCGCTAGTTTCTGCGCCGCAATCGAAGCTGGAATTCCAGTCATCATCGCCGTCGCCGCCGTTCCCCACTCCGCGCGCGCCGGATGCCGGCTGAAGTATTCAATCCGCGACGCGCGTCCGTTCAGCTGTCCGAGCACCTCCACGTTCAGCAGGAAAGCCCACTCACCTTCCTCGCAAAAGTTCGCGGCGTGCTTGAGAATGTGAGCGCGCAAAAACTTTCTGGTCGGAATCGTCTGGCCGTCCAAGTCAACGGTGGCCTCGCCCGTCAATCCCAAATCAGCGAAGGTGCGCAGCGCGCGCATGATCTCCGGCCGCCAGGTACCGCGCACATCGACTCGGCGCACGCCTTTGCCGATGAATCGATGAACGGTGTGCGTCTCGGAATGAGGCACGAAGAACGTTTCAATCTCGCCGACCGGATCAGCAAAACGGACCTGCCTGGCGCCAGAGAACGCCGGCGTTTCGATGAACTCTCCTTCCTGCCAGTAAAATCTTTTGCTGTCAGGGCTAAACTCATCAAGTACAGTGTCGAGTAGACCCGGTGAAGGCGCAATCGATCGGAACGAAGCGAAAGCGATGTGCACTTCGTCGACTTGATCGAGCTGGTCGGCGGCAGCTCGGGCCATCAGGTTCGTAACGCCCGGCGTTGCGCCACTGCCCAGACAAATAGTCACACCCGCGCGCCGCGCGTCTTTATCCATCAAAAGCTGCTTTGGCGTGTTGTAGAGCCCGCCCAGATCGAGGTAGTTGACGCCCGCATTGATCGCCGCCCGAGTAACGATCAATCCGAAATGATAAGTCGTGCAATTGGCGACCACATCAAAGCCACGCAGGCTACCAGTCAATGCAGCTTCATCGTTCGCATCAACCTGAATGGCGCGCACTCGTCCGCCACCGAGTTCGCCAGCCAGTGCTTTCGCTCGCGCCAGGTCGGCGTCGGCAATGACTATCTCTTCAAAGTCGCTGGTGCGCGCGAGATCGCGGGTCGCCTCCGATCCCATCGCGCCACAGCCTCCAAGGATGATGATCTTCATAAGCAGGGGCACAGCTCAGGGGGCATATGCCAAAACCAGAAATGCAAATCCCAACAAGATGGGCAGTGGAATCCAGATCAGGAAAGCGACATTCCGATTAGTCTTCGCTCGTTTATGATCGGGATCGTTGGTCTTGAGTCCTCCAAACCTTACTTGCCACATCACCAACCTAATCGGCACCAGCACCATCAGGATGAACATTCCCACCAATCCGGCGATGCCGACGATTGGGATGTAGCGAATCAAAAAGAAAACCCAGCAACCGACCGCCATGTTTCTCATGAAACTGGCGTCGCTATACGCTCGGTTGACCTGGTCCTGAATGGTGGCGGCGGCTTCGGCCTCGGCGGAATCAATCGGAGCCGAACAATTACTGCACCTGTCCATACCGGTGTTTATGAGTTCGTTACACCTCGGACACGGAAAACTACGTAGTCGTTCAGTGAGCATGGACTACTCCTTCGCAAGTTCGATCACTCGGTCTTGCGGCCTTTGCTCCAGTCGTACGGATACCAATAAGGTTTCATCTCGAGTTGGTAATCGAGGTGGACGTGTTTTGTTTCGCGAAACTCTTCCAAACCTTCCATGCCTAGTTCGCGCCCGCCGCCTGACATGCGCATGCCGCCAAACGGTCCCGCATCATTGTCGGTGAGCGGATCATTAATCCAGAACGTGCCGGCTTTGATTCGTTCCGCGGCCTTCATCGCGTACTCGAGTTTGTTCGTCAGAATGTTCGCGCCCAGGCCGTATTCGGAATCGTTGGCCAGCGCGATGGCTTCGTCGATATCTTTGACCCTCATGATCGGTGCGACCGGGCCAAACGTTTCTTCGCGCATCAAAGGCATCGAATGATCGACATCGACGACGACGGTCGGTTCAAAATAGTAACCGCGAGCCGGATTCGCCGGCCGCTTGCCGCCCCAAAGGACAGTTGCGCCCATCTCGCGAACCTGATCGAGTTTCCTTTCCACCTTCGCGCGTTGCGCTGCGGAGATCATCGGGCCGAGGTCTACATCCGGGCCCATGGGATTGCCGATTCGTAAATCCCCGGCACATTTAATAAAGCGATCGATGAATTTGTCGGCGACGGATTCGAAAACGTAAAAGCGTTCGCCCGAGGTGCACACCTGACCCATGTTCAGATAAGCAGCCCATACTGCGCCGCGCACGGCAACTTCGAGATCGACGTCATCGCAGACGATGAAAGGATCGTTGCCGCCAAGTTCGAGATTTACTTTCTTGACGCGTTCGGCCGCGAGTTGCGCAATGCGTTTTCCGGTGGCGACGCTGCCGGTGAAAGCAATGACGTGCGTGTGCCGGTGACCGACCAGCGGCTCGCCCGCTTCCTGACCATAACCGGTGACGATGTTGACGACTCCTTTGGGGAATTCCTGAAAGGCGATCTCCGCAAGCAGCAAGGTCGAAAGCGGCGTGAGCTCCGAAGGCTTGATGATCACGGCATTGCCGGCCATCAGCGCGGGCGCGACTTTCCAGGACATCAAAAGCAGAGGGTAGTTCCACGGCACGATGCAGACGACGACGCCGTAAGGTTCCTTCATCACGAAGTTCATCTGATGGCGCTGCACCGGCGGAATCACGCGGCCGGATTCGTGACGTCCGACTTCGGCGTAGTAATCAAAGCACGCTGCGACCCACTCGACCTCATCCATCGATCCGTTCGCGATGTTCGCGTATGTTGCGCGCGGCCCCGTGCAGCAGTTCGCACTTTTCAATTCCGGGAACAAAGCGCCAATCATCCTGCGCCTGCAACGCCGCGAGCACCGCTCGATCGGCGTCTTCGGCGCGCGCGCGAGGAACGTCGTCAATAATTTCTTCGGTCGCGGGATTCTCAACCGCGAAAGTTTCGCCCGAAAGACTCTCGACAAACGAGCCGTCAATGAACATTTTCCGCATTTGTGTTTACCTGAGCAGTCGCAAACAAAGCTGTTTCACGCAAAGACGCAAAGGAGCAAGGACGCCAAGCTCGAATTCTGACTTTGCGTCTTCGTCTCTTTGCGGCTTTGCGTGAAATCCAGGCGCTATGCAGAGACTTCCTCCTTCAGCGAGTCTTCAAATCTTCCCAGCGAAATATCGATCAGTTCGCGCGTGATCACGAATGGCGGTTCGATGCGAATAACTTCCGGCTTGTTCAGCGTGTAAGCGATTAGCACGTTGCGATCGAACATCCGCTGCGCCAGGGATTCGCCAACTTTCGCGTCGACGATCTCGACTCCGATCAGCA
>WNFD01007819.1_pt1 | contig 10558 bp, 8 predicted proteins | sample 5400491 | NCBI WGS metagenome assembly WNFD01 (sample SAMN13153343, study PRJNA577476) | soil metagenome | isolation source: 120 cm saprolite under Douglas fir tree site 2 hole 2 replicate 2 | place: USA:California | collected 2015-04-18 | reverse complement strand
TGCTCGAATCTCCGTGCTCTTCTGGAGATCCTCAATGAGGAGTGTTTTCCGGCTCATTCAAGCGTGTAACCACACCCGTCACACGCCCCACGATTTCCGCCTCTTCCGGCACGCGCCACGTCTCCGGCAAACAATGCGATAGTGGGTGCGGCTGCATCACCAGCCGCGAGCCTTCCTGATGGAACCACCCGCAACGATATCCGCCGCGCACCTCCACGAAGTACATCGGCCGGTCATGCTCGGTCGTCCAATCCCCATCATCGATCTTGTGTACCGACGCATCCACCAGCACGATGCTCCCAGGACGCAGCAGCGGCATCATTCGCCGGTCGGACGTGCCGATGTATCCATAGATTTGGTGACTATGGCCGTTCGTGAGCACACCTTCAAAGTGGCTCCACTTTTCCACCATCCGCGACAGGAATTCCGTCCGCCGCGGATCGAACGCCGGGTCAAATTTCATCGGTATCCGCAGCGACCTCGGCGCCGCCATCAGATGCGTCTGCGGCACGGGGAACGATGTTCCATCATGAAAACACTCCTCAATGGGGACATCGTACCAGCGAAAGAGTTCCAGCAGGTTCAACCTGTAGATGGCCGCCAGCGTATACAATTTGTGTAGACCCGGCACAACTCCCCGGTTTTCAATATCCGCCAGCCGGCTAATGTGGAGAATGAAGTCGGGACGTCCTCGGCGCGCGGCCAATTCGTAGCTGGCGCGCTCTACATCTCGATAGGTGAGTCCGAGTCGCTCGCGGGCTTGCCGCAGACGAAGACCGGGTAGCATCGATCCCCCGGGAGCTGAGTGGATGCCCACAAGCAGAATATAACAGAATTACCACACTGTTAAGTTTTCGGAACAAATATCGGCGAGACCCATCAAGCAGGTTGAGAAGTGCTGTGGTTTGCCACCCGCGCCTGAGGCTGGGAGTTGGGGCGCAAGTGCTTGAACGTGTGCAGGTTGGATGGGTTGGGGAGGCCGCCATAGAGGGCCGCGTGTCGTTGACTTTGACACTCGCCCCAACAACTGTCCGACGGTTCGACACCTACGCGGTGCGACGACAGGCCGATTTTGTAGCTCGCGGCGCATGGAACGTTGCGGTCGATCTACATTCCTCCTTGATTCAATCACTTGCGGCCTCAAGCGGCGAGTTGTGAATCTGTTTTCTTCGTGGCAGCACGCTTGCATTCCCACCATGCCGGAAGCCAATGGCGAGCTGGCGTGGATATGCGGCGCTTGGTGCAGGAGATTCAGGCTGCAACTGGTTTGGTCGCTGGTCCAAATATTGAGTGAACAACGGGAGGACCTGGGTGAGTTCCTCGCGCGAAGTAGGAATAGGACCGGGGATGCCTTGTTTAGGCAGTGCCTAAAGGAAAGGTAGTTATGCGCAGGGAACTTTTATTGATTGCATTGCTGCTCACGATCGTGCACCCGGACTTCGCAAAGGCCCAATCGTTAACCGCGCCATCGACCCAGAAATCATCGCGAATCGATCTGAAGGGATTGACCAAGAAGGCCGACGCTGGAAATACCGCAGCGCAATTCCAACTCGGTTTGGCGTACCACTTTGGCAACGGAGTCGATAAAGATATTTATGAAGCGATCCGGTGGTATCGCATGGCGGCGAACAGCGGCGATCCCGGAGCACAAAACAACCTCGGGCATCTGTACCAAACTGGCCCGCAAGGAGTCAAGGATCTCGTGGAAGCGTCCAAGTGGTACATGCGCGCCGCCACCGATGGGAACCCCGTAGCGCAATTGAATCTCGGGCTTCTTTATCTCCGGGGTGAGGGTGTGAAGAAGAGCACCGAGGATGGCCTGCATTGGATCCGTCGTGCAGCGGATGCGGAATGTCCTACGGCTATGGCCGCCCTCGGCTACCTCTATGCCACCGGCCAAGACGTGCCGCAGGACCTAAACAAAGGACTCCAGCTGACCCTTAAAGCCGTCAAGAAGCACAGTCCAGAAGCGCAAACAAGTCTTGGGATCTTCTACGCTCGCGGGCTGGGAGTTCCCGCCGATGCGGTGGAAGCCGTGAAGTGGTTTAGAAAAGCGGCGGAGGCAGGTAATGCCGATGCTCAGTACGGTCTGGGAGTCATGTATGAGACCGGCCAAGGTGTGAAGCAAGACGTTGAGGAAGCTCTACGGCAGTACCGGCTTGCCGGCGAACATGGCTCGATGCAGGCACAAGCAGCTCTCGGTGAAATCTACGAACTCGGTCAAGGCATCAAGGCTGATTACCAGGAAGCAGCCGCATGGTATCGCCAAGCTGTAGACCAGGGTGACACCAATTGCGCAACGCGATTGGGAGCCATGTTCGTTCGCGGTGAGGGAGTCGGCCGGGATTTGCAGGAGGCCGTCAAATTGTGGAGTTGGGCTGCGGAGCAGGGTAATGCATACGCGCAATTCAACCTTGCGGGGCTGTATATGACAGGTACAGGCGTTCAGCGTGATCTAGGCAAAGCGGATACCTTGTATACTCTCGCCGGAAAAACACTGGATGTAAGCAAGCAATTGAGCGAGCTTTCTTCCGAGATCGATCCAGACGAATCGGCTAAAGTTCAATGACAGAATGCCCAAAGTTGAGGGAACTTCGATGAATTCGCGCTTGGGTCTTGTAGTTTCGTTGGTGATCGCGTTGGCCATGCTAGCGCTGCGCGCGATCTGCTCCAAAGTGAAAACCTGCATAGCATGAAGGATTGATTCTCCAGGAATGGACGCATAAACAGCATTAACCGGTGAGGGCGAGACGCGGGACAACAAAACGTCACACGATCTCCGAGTGACAGCGACTTCGCCATGGTCGGCGGCGGCATCGATATTCCACTAACCAGACAGGTGTCATTCCGGCCGGAAGAAATCGATCATCTGCTGACGGCTTTCGGAGACAACACGTCCATATCTGCGACGTCCAATCAGAACAGCTTCCGCCCCGCCCCCTGGAAGCGCGACGTTGCGCGAGGAAGAGCACAGCCAAGAATGGCTGTGCCACAGTGAACACGTCATTTCAAGCAGGAGTCTGAAGACCCGCCACTACAGAATGCGTACTTAGCCCTGTCTTTCGCGCCGAGCGCGATCAAAAGTAGCCGGTTCGGTAACGCATCGCGTGCCTCGGAAACGGGAGTACCCTCGCCTCACTGACTTTTTCGCCGGAGACAGTTCGGCGTCTCTCACGACGTGCGGCCACTCGGCGGGCGTGATTTCTGTGCTTTTCACCGTATATCCACTGGAACAGGACATAGAGCAAGAAGTCGCATCCAAGAATGCCAAACGCCAGAAATACCGTAAGCGACATGAGGACCTCACCCGGACTGGTGTGAATGGCTGGCCCGGACAAGTAAAGAGTCGTAGACGAAAGGCTAAAAAGTCCTGAGAAGTTTGTCAGGAATTCGTTAGGAGGGTTCTCCGCAAACGGATTCCCGAGATGCTCCCCTGGGGCTCGGGGCCGACGGAGCAGGCGGGACAGAGAAAGAGGGCGCCGCGGGTTGCGCCCTACACGCTCCAAGATCTCAATGTCGGAAAGTCCGGCTCCGCGCGGGGCTTCGCCAGAGCGCGTTGGGGAGAAAAGAGCTTGCTCTAATTGACGACGGGATTTTGCTCCGGTAGCGTAAAATGATCGTGAAGCAGGCGCTGAGCGAATCATGAGAATCTTGTTTGTGGCATCGGAGGGGCTGCCGTTTTCAAAGACGGGCGGCCTGGCGGACGTGGTGGAGGCGCTGCCGAAGGCGCTGGTGGCGCAGGGCCACGAGGTGGCGGTGGTGTTGCCGCGGTATCGCGGGACGAAGGCGACGGCGGTAGTGATGCCGAGCCTGACGATCCCGATGGGCGGGACGCGGCTGCGTTTTCCGGCGATCGATGACGGGACGACGTTGAATGGCGTGCGCTACTACTTTGTGGATGATCCGGAGTATTTCGATCGCGAGGGATTGTACGGCGGAAGCAGTGGGGATTATCCGGACAATGCGGAGCGGTATGCGGAGTTTTGTCGCGCGGCGATTGAGGTGGCGAAGCACGTCTGGCCGGCGGATGTGATTCATTGCCATGATTGGCAAACGGCGCTGGTGCCCGTGCTGCTGCGGACGTCTTATGGTGATGATCCGTTGGTTAAAGAACTTCCTGTCGTTTTCACCATTCACAACATGGGGTATCACGGGCAGTTCATCAAGGACGTGCTGGAGCGCGTGGGGATTCCGCAGAGTGTTTTTCATCCCGGCGGGATTGAATTTTTCGGGAAGGTGAACCTGCTGAAGGGTGGATTGGTTTATTCGGATTATTTGACGACGGTCAGCAGGAAATATGCGGAAGAGATTCAGACGCCGGAGTATGGACATGGTCTGGATGGTGTGGCGAGGAGCCGCGCGGACCGGCTGGTGGGAATCTTAAACGGCGTGGACTACACGGCGTGGAACCCGGAAAAGGACAAGCTGATTGCCGTAAAGTATTCGGCGAAGGACTTGACCGGGAAGCAGGTGTGCAAGCAGGAGCTCCTGGAATTGTTTGGTTTGTCACACGATCACCTGGAACGACCGCTGATCGGAATCGTGTCGCGCTTCGCGGATCAAAAGGGCTTCGATTTGATCGCGGAAAAAGCGCACGAACTGATGCGCGAGGATCTGGTGCTGGTGGTGCTGGGAACGGGTGATCGCAAATATGAAGATTTGTTCCGGGCGCTGGCGGCGGCGTATCCCGGTCGCGTGGGCGTGAAGATTGCGTACGACAACGCGCTGGCGCACAAAGTCGAGGCAGGGGCGGATATGTTCCTGATGCCTTCGCGGTACGAACCCTCGGGCTTGAATCAGATGTACAGCTTGAAGTATGGTACGGTGCCGATTGTGAGAGCCACCGGCGGGTTGGACGACAGCATCGACCCGTTCGACCTGGAGCAGGGCACCGGGACCGGGTTCAAGTTCAAGGAGTATACCGGCGAGGCGCTGTTGTTTGCGATTCGGCAGGCGCTGCATCATTACATGGATGAGCGGATCTGGAAGCGCATCCAGTTGAATGGGATGGCGAAGGATTTTTCGTGGAAGACGCCCGCGGCCGAGTATGCGAAGCTGTACGACGCCGCGCGAGCCGCTCGCGGATTATCGTCAACCGTGCAAAATTCGGGAAAGGCCGCTTCGGGCTCCGGGCAACCGGGCCGCAGGGCGGGGCAGGGCCCTCAGGCTTCGGAGCAAGCCCCGCAAAGTGCGGGGCAGGCCGCACGAAACCAAAAGCCTGTTGGATCATCTAATTAAACGGACTGAGGAGAGAGATGCGGCGGCCGGATTGGCCAGCCGCTGAGGACAAAGACCATGGCTGACAATTCAATTCAAACAGCAACAGATGGAAATTTCGAAGCCGAAGTGCTTACGGCGAGCAATTCGCAACCGGTGATGGTGGACTTCTGGGCGGAATGGTGCCGTCCGTGCCACATGCTCGCGCCGACGGTGGCTGAGATCGCGCACGATTATGCGGGCAAGCTCAAAGTGATGAAGTTGAACGTCGATGAAGCGATGAATTCAGCGGGTCGCTATCGCGTTCAGGGAATCCCCACATTACTGCTGTTCAAGAACGGACAGGTTGTCGAGCAGATCGTGGGAGCAGTGCCGAAAGAGCAGATCACCAAGGCGCTGGAGCGGCACATCGCGTAAATTTAAAGCTGATTGCGGGGCGTCGCGTTTCGATCGGGGCGCCCCGATTTTTCTTTGGTCTCCATCGTTTCGCCTACCACTGCGGGTCAGACTCCTGACATAATCTTCGCGCAAGTCTCGGTTGAGTAATTTTGCGGCGGAGGAAGAGTGCGTCATCTGCGAGGCTCGCAGGCGGAACAGCAGGATCCACTTTCACCGGCAGGCGCAACGCCCGAGTCTCACGTTCGAATCTTCTTTTGGTGCGTGGCGCTCGTTCTGGGGCTGCTGCACCTGTGGGCGCACCGCAATGATGTGGCGCCCGACAGCATTTCGTACATCGAAATCGGCTGGGCCACGGCGCGCTTTGGCCTGCACCAGATTGTCAACGCTTACTGGAGTCCGCTCTATCCTTTTCTCCTGAGTCTCGTCTTTCGGTACTTCCATCCGGCGGTGCAGTGGGAATTTACCGCCGCACATCTCCTGAATTTTACGGTGTATCTTGCGAGCCTCGCCTCTTTCGAGCTGTTTCTGAAAGAACTCATTCTGCAACGGCAAGCCGCTGCCGAATCGCCCGAAAAATCTGTGCCCGTTTCTCCGCGAACCGTGTGGATCTGGGGATACGTCTTTTTCCTCTGGGCTGGTTACTTTTGGCTGGGCCTGGCGTGGGTAACGCCGGACCTTTGCGTTGCGGTGCTGGTGTATCTCGCCACCGCGCTGCTGTTTCGCATCCGGCGTGGCCGGGGAAGCTGGCTCCCGTTTGCGGGACTTGGCGCATTGCTTGGTCTCGGCTACCTGGCGAAAGCGGCGATGTTTCCCTTGTCCTTCGTTTTTTTGTTCAGCGCTTTCTGCCTCGGCCGCATCGCGGGAGTTTCTCTTCGCGTCGCGGCACTCCGCACGCTGCTGGCGGCCGGTGTGTTTGCCGGTTTCGCGCTGCCGCTTGTCCTGGCGCTCTCGGCAATGAAGGGACGTCCGACGTTTGGCGATGCCGGAAGCATTGCCTACACGGAATATATCGATCGCGCAACAAAAATAGCTCACTGGCAGGGAGAGCCATTGGGAACGGGAAACCCTGCGCATCCGACCCGGAAAATTTTCTCCGACCCGCCGGTGTATGAATTTGCCACCCCAATTCAGGGCTCCTATCCGCCATGGTATGACCCTTCGTATTGGTATGAAGGAGTGCGGCCGCATTTCCTGTTGAAGGGGCAATTGTGGACCTTGTTCCGGGCCGCCAACCTGTATCTCAAGATATTTTCGAAGAGCGGTGCGCTTTGGGCAGTGTTGGTGGCGGTGTGGTTTGCCGGGAGAAAAGCACTCTCCTGGGGAATCTTTGCATCGGGCAGTTGGCTAATGATTTTGCCCTCGGTCGCTGCGCTCGCCATGTATTCACTCGTGCTCGTCGAATTTCGCTACGTCGCGCCGTTCGCGCTGATGTTGATGTTGTGGATTCTGGCGAGAGTGAGAATTGTTGCGGGAGCGCAGCCGCAAGCGCTCAGACGCTTCCATCTTGTCGTCATTCTCGCTCCGGCGCTCGCCCTGGGTTGGGCTGTCGCGCACGATCTTTACGATGTGATACGCAACAAGCCCTATGAGCCGTGGGTCGTTGCGCAACACCTTCACGCCATCGGGATTCCGCCAGGAACGGACCTGGGTTACATCGGGAGCGGCGGGGATGCTTATTGGGCGCACCTCGCCGGCGTGCGGATCATCGTGGAGATCCCGTACACCGAACAACAGCGTTTCGTCGCTGCGGATGCTGCGCGAAGGCAGCAGGTTCTCGCGCTGTTTTCCTCCGTTGGAGCGAGAGCAGTCGTTACCAGGAATGCGGATGCCGCCAATCCCGCGGACGGCTGGCGTCAGATCCCGGGAACGCATCATTTTATCTGGCAGCAGCCGTGGCTGATCGCGTCGCCGGAAAAAAAGTAAAGAGTTTGCGGGGAGTGAAACCACAAAGACCATGAATGAAAAACAGCAGATCACCAGAGCACGTTGTACATGGGCGCAGAGTGAGCTGAACATCCCCTATCACGACGAGGAATGGGGTGTGCCCGTGCATGACGAACAAAAGTGGTTCGAGTTCTTGATACTGGAAGGCGCGCAGGCCGGGCTGAGCTGGGACACGATCTTGAAGAAGCGCGCGCGGTATCGCGAAGTGTTTGATGGATTCGATCCCGCCAAAGTCGCGCGCTACGACAAGAAGAAAGTCCGCGAACTGCTCCGCGACGCCGGAATCATCCGCAACCGCCTCAAAATCGACGCCACCATCGGCAACGCCCGCGCTTTCCTCGAGGTCCAGAAAGAGTTCGGGACCTTTGACGCCTACATCTGGCGCTTCGTCGGCGGCCAGCCCAAACAAAACGCCTGGAAGGCCCACAAACGCCTGCCTGCAAAAACCCCCGAATCCGACGCCCTCAGCAAAGACCTCCGGAAACGCGGTTTCCGCTTCGTCGGTTCAACCATTTGTTACGCCCTCATGCAAGCCACCGGCCTGGTCAACGATCACCTGATTTCGTGTTTCCGCTACGCGGAATTGCGCAGCTAGCTTAAATTCGGACCGAGAGAATCAATCCCGCAACGCCCGGGCCGGATCGGTGCGCGTAGCGCGCCATGCGGGCAAAAAACACGCTGCCAACGCGGCGATCGCCATCACTACGAACGCCGACCCGAACGCCCGCGGGTCGCGCGGGCTCACTTTGTACAAGAGGCTCCCAAGCAGCCGCGTCAATCCAAGCGCCACCGTTGCGCCGAGGACCGCACCGCCGGCCGTCAACGCCAAGCCACGCCACATCACCAGCCGCAACAGATTGGAGGCGTCGGCGCCAAGCGCCATGCGCAGCCCCAGTTCGCGTGTGCTCTGCGACACCGCATAGGACATCACGCCATACAGTCCGATGGCAGCGAGCAGCAGCGCCACACTACCCAAGATCCCGACCAAAGTTACTGCCACCTGCTGCGGCGATGTCGAGCGATCTACCTGTTCCTGCAGGGTGATCACCTCGTACGGCGCAAGATTGGCGTCGAGCGTGCGCACCTCGCGGGCCAGCGCTGCCGCCATTATCTCCGGGCTCAACGGGGTTCGGATATTCAAGGCCGCCCGGACTGAGAAATTCTGGCGTAATGGCACATAGAAAAACGGTTGCGGTACCTCGCGGATGCTCTGGTACTTGGAATCTTTCGCTACACCGACCACCTGCACCCATCGGCCTTTGACCTGAACGCGCTCACCAATCGGATTTCTGCCGCGCCAATACTGCGCGGCCATGGTTTCATTCACGACGGCCACGATGGCAGCCTTTTCGTCGTCCGCGCGCGTGAATTCGCGGCCGGACACCAAGGGGATGCCCATGGTCGCGAAATAGTCGGGGCCCACTTCGTTGTATTGCACGGCGGGCTGCTCCTCAGGCGGGGGTCGATACCCATCGACGGAGACCGGCGCCGATGAAAAACTTCCATAGCCCAGCGGCGTGACTCGCGCGAACGCTGCCGACTCGACCCCGGGCAATGCCTTTGCGCGATTCATCAGCTCGTCTTGAAAATTCTTGGCGCGCTGCGCATCGTATCCCGCCGACACCAAATCGACAGCAGTGACCAGCACTCCTCGCGTCGAAAAGCCCGGGCTGGCAGTCCGAATTCTCTGCAGGCTCTGCATCAGCAGGCCCGCTCCGACCAGCAAAACGAAACTCAGCGACACCTGGACCACAACCAGGCCCGAGCGGACCCACGCTCTTCCGCGGCCACCAACGACACCCGCCGATTCGGCCTTTAAGGCGCTGGCCAGATCGATCTTGCCGGTCTGAATCGCGGGAACCAGCCCGAGCAGGAGCGTGGCGATCAGGCAGACACCGGCGCTCAGCGCCAGCACGCGCCAATCGATTTCCCCCGGAAGATACATCGCTACCCCCGCCCGCGCCGGGAAGAGCAGCACCAGCGCGTGACGGCACCAGTGCGCAACGAGGATTCCGCCGGCCGCGCCAAAAGCCGCGAGGATCAGGCCTTCCGTCAGAAGTTGCTTCAACAACCGGCTGCGACCGGCGCCGAGCGCGAGCCGAACCGTCATCTCATGCCGTCGCGCGAACGACCTGACCAGCAGCAGATTTCCAACGTTTGCGCACGCGATGAGCAGGACAAAAACGACCACCGCGAGCATGATTTCAAGCGTGGGGAGCAAAGTGCCTGCATTATTGAACGGCGTTTGCCATAACGGCCACAGGTTGACGCCGCGTCCGCGGTTGGTGTCGGGATAGTCGGCTTCCAATCGTTTCGCTACGGCCGAGATCTCCTGCTGAGCCTGTTCGAGAGTCACGCCGGACTTGAGCCGCACGTAAGCCTCAATCCACCGCGCGCCTCGATCCTCCAGTTTGTACCCGCCCGCTTCAAATATTTCCTCCATCGAGGCTGGGACCCAGAACTGCATCCCCCAGCCCACGAAGGTTCCATAAAAGCCCTCTGGCGCGACCCCAACTATGGTGTGCATCACGCCGTTGAGCCGCTGCGTTTTCCCGATGATTTGCGCATCGCCGTTGAATCGTCCTTTCCATAACTGGTAACTGATCACCGTCACGGGATGGGCGTTCCGCCCCGAGTCTTCGCCGGGCTCGAATCCGCGGCCAAGAATGGGATGGACGCCGAGCGCATCAAAATAATTCGCCGATACGATGCTTCCTATGGTGCGTTCGGCGCGGTCACCGACGCTAAGGGTAGTGCCCATGATTTTGTTCACAATGAATGAGTCAATGAGCGTGCAATTCCTTTGCAAATCGAGGAGGTCCGGCCAGGAAATATCCGTACGGCCAGACTCGCCGCGCGCCGTTCCGGTAAGAGCGAGCAGCCGCTCCTGGTGGGTTACCGCGGGGTACGGACGGAATAGGATTCCTTCGATCCAACTGAACACGGCGGCATTGGCGCCGATTCCTAAGGTTAGGCAGAGGATCGCCAGGATGGAAAA
>WNFD01007816.1_pt1 | contig 10561 bp, 9 predicted proteins | sample 5400491 | NCBI WGS metagenome assembly WNFD01 (sample SAMN13153343, study PRJNA577476) | soil metagenome | isolation source: 120 cm saprolite under Douglas fir tree site 2 hole 2 replicate 2 | place: USA:California | collected 2015-04-18 | reverse complement strand
ACCTCTACATCGGCAAGTCGGCCCCCAGCGGCAACCAGCAGAATCCGATCACCTACTTCGAATCGCCCCTGTACAACCGGGTCTGCGCCTGCCGCTGCGGCACACCCATTAACCGCGGCGACTTCCTCCCCGGCCACGACCAGCGGGCCATCCACGAGCGCATCGCCAAGGTCGGCACGGTGATCACGTGGTTCGACGACACCTGGACTGTCGGCTTCCCTCGAACCCGCCCGCTGAGACCCTTCAGAGCACCGGGTGACGTGCAGGTTCCAGCTCTGGAGTGTCCCGGATCTCTGGAACCTGCGCGCTTCCAAGCGCGGCGTCCTCATCTACTGGACTGTCGAAACGGCAGGGTCGATGGCCGTGCACTCCCAGCTGATCTCCTGCTCAGCCTCGGAGGTGCACGCCATGGTCGAAGGCGCGATGCGGCACGGCACCGACATGCACCTGGAATCCAACTCCACCGACACCCACGGCCAGTCGTTCATCGGGTTCGGCATCACCCGGTTGCTGGACTTCGACCTGCTGCCCCGCATCAAGCAGATCAACCACATCAAGCTCTACCGGCCGAAGGCCGGCGAGCCGGACGCCTACCCGCTCCTGCAGCCAGCACTGACCCGCCCGGTCCGCTGGGATCTCATCGAGCACCAGTACGACCTGATGGTCAAGTACGCCACCACGATCCGGCTCGGCACCGCCTCCACCGAGGCGATCCTGCGCCGGTTCACCGGGGACGTCACCCACCCCGCCTACGCCGCGATGCTCGAAGTCGGCCGGGCCCAGCGGACCATCTTCGCCGCCCGGTACCTGCGTGACCGCGACCTGCAGCGGGAGATCAACGCCGGGCTCAACGTCGTGGAGAACTACAACGGCGTCCAGGACTACATCCACTTCGGCAAGAGCGGCGAGCTGGCCTCCAACCGGCGCGAGGAGCAAGAACTGTCCATGCTCTGCCTGCAGATCCTGCAAAGCAGCCTCGGGTTCGTGAACACGCTGATGATCCAGGACACCCTCGCCGAGCCGGAATGGGCCGGCGTCCTCGGCGACGCCGACCGGCGCGGCCTCACCCCGCTCTTCCACACCAACATGACGCCCTATGGCGACATCCAGCTGAACATGGGCCGCCGCCTCGCCCTCAGCCAGGACCAGGCCGCACGCGGCGAGGAAGCCAGCCAGCGATGACCACGCCAGCCGCCAGGACGCCAGCCAGGCGTAAAGCCCGTCAGCTCGCCCGGCACCTGCGCGCCGAGCGGCCCGACTACGCCTACCTCAAAGAGGTCTTCCGGCACCTGCGCGTCGAGCTCGGCGTCGAGGTCGCCAAGGCGCCGAAGAAACTGCCCTACGTCCCCACCGAGAACGAGATCCGCCGCTACTACCAGACGGTCTGGACCGCCCGCCGCGGCAGCGACATCGTGCTCATCAAGACCCTGCTCTACACCGGCGTCCGGGTCGCCGAACTCGTCCGGATCCGCATTGCCGACGTCGACCTCGACGCCTGCCGCATCCGGATCACCCAGGGCAAAGGCGCCAAAGACCGCTACGTGCCGTTCCCCGCCACGTTCAAGGAGACCCTGGCCCTGCACATCAGCGCCGCCCAGGACAAGGGCGCGATCTCCCTGTTCGAGTCTTCATGGAAGAAGCCATACTCCACGCGCGGCGTCCGCGCGATGCTCGCCCGCTACGCCGACCGAGCCGGGCTGGCGCACAACATGCCACCCCACCGGCTCAGGCACTTCCTGTTCACCTGGCTGAAGACCCAGGGCATCGACGACGCGCTCATCCAGCCCTACTCCGGCCACGCGTCCCGCACCTCGCTGGAGATCTACAGCCGCCTCGCCCTCACCGACGCCCAGCACACCTACGACACCGTCATCGACCGGTTCCCCGTATGAAGATCACCCCGGTTTGCGGCTGGTGACAGCTTCCTTACCGGCACCCCTGCACTCGGTGCACTCGAACAGGACGGGGTCTCATCTATGGCGGCCGGTGAATCCGCCATTGCTGCTTCTGGCTGCCGTGGTAATTCCAACATTGCCCGGCTGGTGATACCACCGCGGGGCCGGCCGGTGCCGTCCTGTGTGACGCGCTGCCCTGCGGCGGACAGCGGGGTCTGCGGCCTCATCCAGCACTTTGCCCGCGTCAGGGACAGCAACCCGCTGCGGCGCGGTCCAGCCGTTACCTTCGCTTGCCAGCGCGGCGAGCAGGTGCGGCCACTTCGACCTGCCGTTCTGGCCTCGGCTCACGCCGCGGTGCCATCCAGCCACCGTTGACGGCACGGATTGCCTCACACCGCCTCCCAGCCCCGCCGCAGCATCGGCCGTCGTGCGGTCACAGGCGGTATCCGGTTCCCACTGGCGCACCCACCGCGCCGGTGCGACGCGGCAACGTCGCTGGCAGGCTGGGCAAACCAGCTGGCCCAGAGGGTCATCATCCCAGCCCGCAACGAGCGCTCTAGCCCGGTTGTCCGCCTCCCCCAGCGCGGCCGGGTCCGCGAAAGCTGAGGCGCAGCCCGCCATCTCACACCGCGCGGAAGGTACCCGGATCTGATCACCGATGACACAGCGTTCGGTGATCGCTACCGGATGAACCAGCGGATCATAGCGCGCCGGTGGCTGCCCGGCTTCACGGTCAGTCTGCGGGCGCAGGCCCCTCAGCTCAGCCATCCGGCCAGCCCACTGTGCCAGGCCCAGCCGCCTGGCGTGCCTGGGAAACGTTCTCGTGTCCACCCGGCCTCCCCGCATCATTCCCGTCCCGGTGCGCGCAGCACAGCGGGACGAAGCCCCGGAGCGGGGAGCCGGCCGGCAATATCCGGCGGCGAGGCCAGAACTCCCCCCGTCTGCAGAACGCCGAACCGCCTCGTCCCGTTACCCCGCCGACGCGCATCACCCGAGCCCGCTGTACCGGCGTGGCTGCGGGCTTTCAGCTCGCCTCAGCCGCCCGGCCGACCAGCCTGGCCCCGGCTTCGGGACCGGGCTGGGTGGCCGCCTCACCAATAGCTCGCCCGGCAACCGGTTCGCTGCCCGCGGCGGCAGGCCTGGCCGGGTGCTGGCGGGGGGCCGTGCCACCTCAGCTCGAGTTAGAACCTGCCGCGGCCCGGCTCGCCGAGCTTGATCTCGTAGGTCATTGGCGCATCCTCGGGAATGGCCGGGGTGAGCTGCTCCCGTCCAGCGGGAGCGCCACCTCGCCGCCCTGCGGCCAGCGCCTGCCCCAGTGCGATAAGCCGCTGCCCGGCCTCGGTCGGGGACCCGCTACCGCCTGTTCCGTCTTGAGTTTCACCACGCGCGTCCCCTGCCTGGCTGGTCAGCCCACCAGCGCTCCCGGCACAGCAAGCGAAGGCGTCAGAGTGGGCTGTTCATCCGGGCCCGGCTCGGAGGGCGCGGGGCCAGCCCGGTCATGTCGTGGCGCAGCGCTGATCGTGGCGGTTCCGGTGACCTGCCGTGGGCGATGTCCTGGTCGAAGGCCTGGAGGAGTTGCTGGTACTGCTGGCTGACTTGCTGGGGCTGCTGGCCGCCGGGATTGACAGCAGCGGCTGCAGGTGCCCGAACAGGTCCTGTCCCGCTTGCGGGGTCAGGTGCCCGGCCTACATCCTCGCTCCCGGTCCAGGATCCGGTCGGTCGCCTGCCACACCGTCGCCCGCCCGCCTCACGGCTCGTCGCTAGATGCCGCCGTCTGAGACTCGGTCTCCTGCACGCTGCCATCCTCTCGCGGCTGAGGGTGGGTCAGCATGGCTGACGACACTCGACTCAGCCGTGCGGTTGATTCTGGTCGCCGAACGTGCGCAAGGCGTCGGAGGCAAACGCGATCCGAGCCGCCGTTAGGTGCGGACTCGGGGCTCCTCCCCGGCCTTGCGTCAGCCATCCAGAACAGCACATTCTGTCGCCTGGACTGGCGGGTGCACGTGCCGGAGACATGCCGAGGTCGGGAAGCCATGCCTCCAGGTGCCATTGCAGAGGGAGAACCTTCGCCCCCCCCTCTGCAATGAAGGCACTCGTCTAGCTAAGGGGCCGTTGTCGCGCTCGAGATGTCGTTGTTGCCGAAGGTCGCCGGGCAGTCCCCTAGCGGCCACGGTGCCGGGAACACCAGGTGAGCGGCGTCGAAGGACGCCTGCCGCCATGTGTCCATGGCCGGGCAGTCGGCGGTGTTCGGGACATCGGTCCACACCCCCGCTCCGTAGTTCCGGGTGGCGATGGCGTAGACGTAGTCGCCCAGGAACTCGTTGTAAAGAATCCGGCCTTGGGTGGTGCCCCGCGCGTCGCCGCTTGGGCCCACGAACTCCGTCGTCCATCCCGTCGGCGCGCCGTTCGCTCCGACCGCCGACGACCGCAGCACCCCATGCTCCAGCCGTGGAGTCGCCGTGGTGGTGCTGAACGGCGTCGTGAAGGCGTTGTAGGTCACGTACACGCGGGATCCGTTAGGGGCGATGGCCGGCGCGGAGTACAGCGCCCGGTCGCCCGGCAGGGACACCGGCGTCGGCGACGACCAGGTTTGGCCGCCGTCCGTCGAGAACGACAGCAGCGTCACCTCATGGTTCAGGCCGTTCCGGCCGTCGCTCCACACGTCCACGATCTCGTTTGTGGCGCCCGCACTGGTGGGGGCGCCGTTGGCGATGTCGATGCTGGGCATGGCCATAAGGTCGGTCCGCGCGCCGGCTGGCCCCTCCATGTTGCAGCGGCCGGCGACCGGGTCCACGAAGAAGCAGCCGGCGTTCATCTGCATGAAATCGGCCGGCCGGCCCCACGTGGTGCCGCCCGTTGACGACGTCACCATGGTCTGCGCGCCGGTGTTCGACGTTTCGGAGAAGTGCGTGAAGAACGCGTGCACCACCCCGTTGCTGTCCGTGCGGACGGTGCACCCCTGACGGAAGCCCTGGGGAGACGCGGTGGTGGGCGGAGCGACATGGTGCGGCGTCCAGGTGAGGCCGCCATCCGAGGACACGGCCACCGACGGGAACAGGGCGAAGTTATTTCCCCCGCTGAGGCTGTGGAAGTCGCTGTAGCACACGTACACGTTGCCGAAGAATTGGCTGGTGGCTGCGTTGTCCGCCCAGACTTGCTCCTTATCCAGGCCCGCTGCGGCGGCGATGTGTGCTGGCACGAAGAAAGGTTGCGACCAATTCGACTGTTCGGCCACGCGGGCTTCCGTCAGGTTGTCGATGTGCGAGACCGTGATGGCGAAGTTGGAGTTGATGCCGCCTTGCTGGATCTTGGTATCGGTCAGGTTCGTGGCCAACGTGGCGAAATACAGCCGCGTGCCGTTCGCGTAGGAGAACGTCCCGTTCTTCAGCACCGGGCCGAAGGCGACAGCGGGGTCGCTGCGGGAGCGAAGGCCGTTCTCGAAGAAGTTCGGGACCGTGTGGATCGGCCCCGGGTGGGGTGTGCATGGCTCGACCGTTGGATTGCAGCCGGCTGCTGTGAGCCCTTGATAGGTGGGCTGAATCCAGCTATGGCCGCTGTTGAAGGAGAAGTAGACGCCGGTCAGGCCCACCCCGAGATTGAAGGTTCCGAGCGGGAAGGAACATGCGCCCGCCGTGGTGGAAGCCTTCTGCGAGCAGGGCTGCATATCCACGAGGTCGTTCGCGCCCGCCGCAAGGATGTTCGGCGCGGTGGGATCGACAGCCAGCGCCGGCTCGTTCTGGGCGTTCTGCGGATGATTGCCCGTCGGGCTTCCCACGCTGACCAGGGCACCCGTGCCCGATGACGTCGTGCCTGCTGCTTGAGCCGCCGGCAATGCAGCCAACAGTGCCCACAGCACGGTGCCTGCCGCGGCCAGTATGAGAAACCGTGGCCCCTTCCGTACGTTCATCGCGTCTCCTTTGGAGGGTCTGCCGATCGTTCGCGGCGGTCGTCAAGAACGGCAACCGGGGACGCAGAGGCGAGGGCAAGCCGTGGTCGACGATGAGGGCCCCGGGGAGCCAAGATGGGACCGATTCCCCAGGATCCTCCTGGTCCGGGTGAGAAAAGAGTCTTGCAGCGGTTCGCCGGAACGCGCAAGCCCCCCGAGTCCGATGCATTAACATCGAGCACTCGTGCGGCGGCTCAGCCATCCGAGCGCTCATAAATAAACGGGACTTCTCTGCAACATGAGTGGCTGCTGTCGAGTATCGAAACGATTCGAGGCCTGTGGGATTTGGGAGGCAGTTGCAATGACTAGCTGCCGCGCAGACCTCGCGGACACGGCGTCGTAACAGACGAGATGTGTGCGGCGACCGGTCCAGGCGTGCAGGATCTCGCCGCCTTGCCCGAGGCCCGGGTACTGGCCGGTGTTCGGCCCGGTGATGAACCCGTCTACCGATATCGAGATGTCGGCTTCCACGATTGCCATTGCATCCTCCTGATTGCGCTCCGGCCGACTGGCGCGGTGCCGGCCAGCGTCCGCCTTGTGCGATAAGGCTCCGAGTTGCGCCAAGCTCGCCCCTTCGCGGGGCGTTCTCCGCCCGGGGCCGAGGCCGTTTCCCTGGTCCCAACTCTGAGGGCGACGCCCCAGGACCGCGTCATACTTTAGTTCCCTCTAAAAGGTGTGGTCTGTGATCGAGTGGAGCTTCATCCCCGACGACGCGACACCAATCCGGTTCGCCTTCTCGCCGCTGTGGGAGCTTGCTGCGGCGGTCAACGGCCAGGAATCTCCGCTTCCTTGGCGCCCATGTCGAGCCGGGAGCCGGATTGTTCGAATACCGAGGCGAAGAGGGCTAGCAACGCCGCCAGCACCGGCTGACTGCCTTCGGACGTGGCCGTCACCGAGCCGGTCAGCGGCCGGAATATCTCGGCCTGCTCGATCAGCCGTTCATACTCGGCGCTGCGGCGGCCAAAAGCATAGTCGGTGTCCTCCATTGTTGCCGATCCCCTGACGGGCGTCATTTGATCACCGGCTCACCTGCTTCCAAGCTCACGTCCCTCTCCAGGGCTCGGCCGGCGACCGGGACGCCGAGTTGCAGCACGAGCCAGATCCTGCTGGTGTCTGTGAGCAGGTGCGGTTCCTCGACCGGGTCTCCGTCGACTATCAGCAGGTCGGCGAGCTTGCCGTCTTCCACGGTGCCGATTTGTTCCGCCAGGCCCAGTGCCTCAGCGGCGGTCCTGGTCGCGGCCGTAAGTGCTTCGCGCGGGCTGAGCCCGTGGCGGATCATCCGCTGGATTTCCAGCCCGGTGCCGAGAGGGACATCGCTGCCGAGCGCGATCTTGACGCCCGCGTCCCTGGCGCGGTCCGACATGATCGAGGCGAGGTAGGGGTTCTGGGCGGCAACCAGACGTCAGATTGTCGACTTGGCGGTTAAGCATGCTGTGCTAGAACTAGACGCCCCAGCAGGACAACAGCCAGACGGGTCTCCCTGCGAGAGGGTAGCCCAGGGAGACCCCTGATCTCGCGCCACGCTGGCCATGGCGGACAAACGTGGCCCTTCTACGTTGAGGTCAGACACCCGACGTGCCGGTAGATGGTTGGGCGGGTGACGCCGAACTCGGCGGCGATCTGCGCCACGGTATAGCGGCGCTTGCCATCCGGGCCGGTTTCGTCGTACATCTCCTGGGCGATGCGGGCCTGGCGCGGGGTGAGCTTGGGTTTCTGCCCGCCGGTGCGGCCGCGGGCCCGGGCGGCGGCCAGGCCGTCCATGGTGCGCTCGGACATCAATGCGTGCTCGAACTCGGCGATCGCGCCGAGGATCTGGGAGAACATCCGCCCTACGGCGGTGGAGGTGTCGATACCCTGGTCGAGCACCACCAGGTCGACGCCGCGGGCCTGGAGGCCCTTGGACAGGTCGATGAGGTGTTCCAGCGATCGGCCGAGCCGGTCGAGCTTGGTCACCATGAGTTGGTCACCGCCCCGTGCCACGAGCAGCGCCCGGTCCAGCTCGGCACGGCGGGCCAGCTTCCCGGACGCCTTCTCAATGAAAACCTGATCGCACCCGGCGGCAGCCAGGGCGTCGCGCTGGGCATCGGGATTCTGGTCGCGGGTGGAGACCCGCCCGTAGCCGATCTTCATGGTCCGCGACTGTATCGGTAACCCCCGACGGCCTTATCAAGGCGCGGACACGGCATGCGTACACGATGCTCCGCCTAGGTGCCGACCTACACCACCCAGGTCGGCGCGGCCGGCAGCTGGGCACGGACGAACGGCCACACCGCGGCGAGCCACCGCTCATCGGGCATCACGTCGCCGGAGCCTACGCCTGGCACCCACGGCATTCATCCATCAGGTCACAACAAGGCTGCCCAGACGACCGCATCAGGTGCGGCAGGAGCGGGAATGTGCCCGGTGCAGTCCGTTCGCTGTCCGTTGGGATTGCGTGCACAACGTTTCACCGGAAGCTTGCGGCCTGGCGGGTGTGGTGTGTTCGCTGGCTGGATGGACGCGGCGGGAGGGGCAGGTGCCCCGGGCAGCTGGCATTACGGTGTGGTGGCCCAGTGGTGGTCGGAGTTCAATGCCGGCGGGCCCGAGATCGCCTGCTTCCGGGCGTTCATCGAGCGTTACGGGGAGCCTGCGCTGGACGTGGCCTGCGGAGCGGGCCGGCTGCTGCTGCCTTACCTGCGGGACGGTCTCGACGTTGACGGCTGTGACATCTCAGCGGACATGCTGGCCTGGTGCCGTTCTCGTGCCGGGCAGCAGGCGCTGGCCCCGGCGCTGTACCGGCAGGCGATGCACGAACTGGACCTGCCGCGGGCAGCAGGCGGGGTTCGACCGCATCCGGGTCGAAGGCGGCTACGCGCACGCAGACCCGGCCCGCGACAGCGACGTCTTGGTGTTCATCGCGCACAAGCCACATGACTGACCGTGCCGGCCCCGGAACGACCGGTAAATCAAGGCCAGCCCACCCACGGAGGCATGACAGCGCATCGCCATCGGGCCGAGCTGGGCATGCCCGGGTCACGCCGCGCACGTCCTGGCCCGCTGTCGGCCCGGTCCTGAATCGGGTGCGCCGTCAGGCGGGGCTGGCGGCTGCTGCGGCCTGGACTTCCTCCACGATGGCGGCGATGTCGGCGTCGGTGGTGCGGTGGTTGACGATGCAGGCGCGAAGGGCGAAGGCACCGCGGATGCTGGCGTTGGACAGGTAGACGCGCCCGCGGGTGAGTACCTCGCGCAAAATCGCGGCGTTGCGCTGATCCAGCCCCGCCTCCGGGGCGTTCTTCCAGCGGAAGCACACCGTGCTGAGCTCAACCGGTGCCAGCAGCTCCAGCGCGGGCTCGGCCTCTATGAGCCGTGCCAGCAGCTGGGCGTGGCGGAGGTCCTCGCGGATCGCCGCCCGGAATTGGCTGACGCCGTGGTAGCGCAGCGACAGCCAGAGCTTGAGCGCCCGGAACCGGCGAGACAGCTCGAGGGACTCCTCGAAGAACGCGAAGCCCTCGACCGGGTCATCGGACAGGCTCCTGGCATAGTCGCCGGTATAGGCAAAGGCCCGGCGCGCGGCGCCGGCGTCGCCGTAGAGCAGCGCACTGCAATCCAGCGGCTGGTACAGCCACTTATGGGCGTCCAGGGAGATCGAGTCAGCCTGCGAGAGGCCGGCGAAGAGCCCGGGAACAGCGAGAGCCGCGAGGCCGCCGTAGGCGCCGTCAACGTGCAGCCACAGGTCGTGGGCCTGCGCGATGCCGGCGATCTCGCGGAGCGGATCGACGGCGCCGGTGCTCGTCGTGCCTGCCGTCGCGACGATCGCGATCGCCGGGATCCCCGCCCGGCGGTCCTGCCCGATGGCCATCTCCAGGGCGTCGGTGCGCATGCGGAACGCCTCGTCCACCGGGATGAGCCGCAGGTTAGCGCGGCCGGTGCCCAGCACCGCCAGCGCCTTCGGCACCGACATGTGGACCTCGGCGGAGGCATACACCGCGCAGGGCCGGGCGCCGTCCTCGTTCGCCGGCACCTTGGCCTCGCGTGCCATCGCCAGGCCCATCAGGTTCGCCGACGACCCGCCGCCGACCAGGCTGCCGGTGAAGCCTTCGCACCCGACAGCCTCGGCCAGCCAGCGCAAGACCGTGCGCTCAACCGTCACCGCGGCCGGCGCTGACCGCCAGGCCGTCACGTTCTGGTTCAGCACCGACGCGTACAGATCCCCGACCGCCGCGACTGGCTCACCCGAACCCAGCACGTAAGCGAAGAACCGCGCGTTCCCGGGCCGCGAGTGGTCCGCGATCGCGGCCAGGTCATCGAACGCCGCGCTCCCCGCACCCTCCTCGGGCAGCGGCCGCTCAAACACCCCGGCCGTCACCGGCCCCGACGTCGCCGGAAAGGACCGGCGCCTGTCGAGCCCGGCGAGGTAGTCACTCGCCGCCCGGCACACGCGATCCGCCAAGATGCCGAAATCCCCGGGCGACAGCTCTAGCGGCATCCCCCGATCCTAGTTCCGCTCCCCCATGCCTCATCGAGCTAGACACCGGGGTCACGGCGAACACGCAGGACGTTGCTACTGATCAGGGCCAATGCCAGTCCGGAGTAAGCGGATTCGGCGTGCCAGAGGACCCTTCGGCCCGATTTAGCCGCTCCATCTGGGATGAGTACCCAGTTTGATTGGCAAGCACAATGCTCTCGACCCGGTCAACGAATGCGGCAAACCGCTGATCGAGGTCTCCGTCAACGTATTCGC
>WNFD01012860.1_pt1 | contig 10562 bp, 10 predicted proteins | sample 5400491 | NCBI WGS metagenome assembly WNFD01 (sample SAMN13153343, study PRJNA577476) | soil metagenome | isolation source: 120 cm saprolite under Douglas fir tree site 2 hole 2 replicate 2 | place: USA:California | collected 2015-04-18 | reverse complement strand
CGGTAGAATTGGCGCCTTGGGCCGGGCAGCCCAAGCCGTCTGCTTCATCTGGTGTCTTCTGCTGTCTTCGCTGGACGAATACTGAGAAACACCGAAGGCCGCTCAGGTTGAGCAACGTCACCGTGCGGCGGTGGGTGGTTTCGGGGGTGCCAGGACGAGCCCATACCGGGTCATGACCTCCACCATTTTCGCCGGATTGGGGCCGCTCGGCGCGTTGGCGACTTCCGCGATATCGCGAAAATATTGCGCGCCTATGTCCGGGGTCAGAATGATGAGTGCCCGAGCGGGGCTGTCATGCGGATTGCTGAAGGCGTGGACGGAACCACGCGGCGTGTACATACGCTGGCCCGGTTCAAGGTCACGCGTCTCGTCATCGACCGTGTAACGCAGTACGCCGTCGAGGACATAGATAACCTCCTCATTGTCTCGATGGCTGTGTGCCGGCGGAACCCGAGCGCCTGCCGGCACCGTCAATTCGAACATGCCCACCCCAGCGCCGGTCACGGTTCCGTCTATCAAATAGCGGATGTCGAGTTGTCCGATCTTCATGACCGGTTGTTCTTGCGGTTGCATGCTTGGCTCCTCGCGAATCCGATGCGTTCTGACTTTAGGCGGATTGTCCTGCCATGGATAGGAGGCCGCCGCGCACGACGCGCAGCGCACCCGCGAGAGCATAGTAATTAGGGCCAGACTGAGATAGCGGTTGCGATTCGAATGGTTGAACTCTATGAGGCCATGCGATGCCGGCTCGGGTGAGCGGGACGGAAGGGTATGCCGAGGTAGCCGAGGCGCTGCTCAATCAGAGGCTCTCTTTCACTGACCTTCACGGCCCGGTTCTTCACCTGGTGCCGAACGCTCCCTGTCGGGTTCTGGATATCGGTTCCGGAGCGGGACACGACGCGGCGTCCTTCGCCGAGATGGGGCATAGTTTGGTCGCCCTCGAGCCGACCGATGAGCTGCGCATACCGGCCATGGCGCGCTACCCGTCATCCTCAATTGAATGGCTGAACGACGGCTTGCCGAATTTGACCTCCCTGCGAGCGCGGGCACAGACTTTTGACCTCGTGATGCTCTCCGCGGTCTGGATGCACCTCGATGCACGGCAACGTCGCCATGCGATGCCGAGGGTTGCGTCGTTGATGCGGGCGGGCGGCATGATGATCATGTCCCTCCGCCACGGGCCGGTCCCACAGGGACGGCGCATGTTCGAGGTATCCGCAGACGAGACGATCCAGCTTGGCCAAGCGCAAGGCTTGGATGCCGTGTTGAACCTGCGCACGGACTCCGTTCAGGAGATCAATCGCCGCGCGGGTGTCACCTGGACACGCCTGGCTTTCATCAGAGCTCAACGGCACTCTTAGTCCGCCAAAATTTGCTCGGAGTAGATTTCTCGCTCAAGCAGGCAAGCGCGAAGCGCTGGTGCCGAAGCAATCGACCATCAATCCGGCAGACCCGCCTTGCCGAAACCGTCGAGGATCATGTCCAATGATTTGGGACTCTTGATTGGCAGGCGCTGTCGAGCCCCGGAAACCGTCAATCCGGGCGACAGCGATAAAAGCTTGGCAAGCGCGGCTCGCGCCTCCGCCAAGCGGTCAAGCTGGACGTAGGCGGGGACCAGGACCCAGTAGGTCGTGTCCCAATCGGGATTGAGGGCAGCCGACCGCTTGGCCAGCTCCAATGCGTACTCTGGCCGGAAGCTGAAGAGACTGGCAAGTCCTGCAACGGTCAAATACAGAAAGAAGCCGGGATCCAATGGGCTGAGGGCCATGGCCCGCTCCGCATGGACCAGCGCGTCTTCCGGACTGCCGCCGAAAACCAGCGCGGCACTCGACAAAAAAACGACGAACCCGGCACCGGGGTTGAGCTCGAGCGCGCGGCGCACGGCGTCAAGACCGGTGTCATAGTCCCGCGCGACCATCACCAGGACAAAGCCGGCAGCGACCAGCGCCATCGCATCGTCGCTACCAGCGGCGATGGCGCGACGGGCGAGCGCAACCGCCGTCCCCGCATCGTCCTGGCCGACCGCCGGCCAGCCCCGCACCAGCCGTTGCTCGTGGCACCATGCAGCAAAAGCAAGGGCGGCCGCATAGGCGGGATCGAGATCGATGGCCCTCCTGAGCAGTTCCAGAGCCGCCAGATTCTCGTCAGGACGAAACGCGTAAACGTGCGGCAGCGCGCGAAGATAGAGATCATAGGCGTCGAGATTCTCGACGGGCCTGCGGCGCACGCGTTCGATTTCCACCTTGCGCAGCGTCGGCTCGATCGCCCCGACCACGCTCTCGGTGATCTTGTCCTGGAGATCGAAAACATCCTCCAGGCCGCCGTCGAACCTGTCCGCCCACAGATGGGCGCCGGTCGCGGCGTCGATCAGCTGGCCGGTGATGCGCACCCGGGTTCCCGCCTTGCGGACGCTGCCTTCCAGCACGTAGCGCACGCCCAGTTCCCGGGCCGCCTGGCGCACGTCTACGGCCCGGCCCTTGTAGGTGAAGCTCGAATTGCGGGCGATCACGAACAATTGGCTGAATCGGGACAGGTCCGTGATGATGTCCTCGACGATGCCGTCTGCGAAATACTCCTGCTCGGGGTCGCCCGACATATTGGTGAAGGGTAGGACGGCGATCGAGGTCTTCATCAACCGTGCCGGCGCAGATCGGTCGACGCCCGGCGCCTCCGTCGCGCCCGATGCGGCGTCGTCGGCCTGAACCCGATAGGCGTGGACGGGTTCGGCTATGTTCTTGACCTTCTGTTCACCGAGGTCCTGGAAATCCAATTGCAGCTTGCTGCGGACATGGCGGTAGACATCGCCGGAGACGCAGATTCCGCCGGGGTCGGCGATCGACTCGAGCCGTGCTGCCAGATTGACGCCATCGCCGTAGAGATCGCTGCCCTCGACGATCACATCGCCCAGGTTGATGCCGATGCGCAGGAGGACGTGATGATGTGTGGGCGTGCCGGCATTCTGCGCCTGCATCGCCTTCTGGAGGTCGACGGCACACTGCACGGCGTTGACGACGCTGGCGAACTCGATCAGGACGCCGTCGCCCATGAACTTGAAGACGCGTCCGCCACCTTGCGCCACCAATGGCATCAAGACATCGTGGCGGCGCGCCCGGAGCCGCGACATGGTGCCTGCCTCGTCCTGCTCCATGAGGCGGCTGTAGCCAACCACGTCGGCGGCGAGAATTGTCGTGAGACGGCGTTGCGCGCGTTCTTCGGCCATTCCAAGCGACTGCTTTCGGAAGGTGCCAAGTGCAAACTGTACGCGCGCCCCAGCGGGGAGTCTATCGGCCCGAACTTCTGGACTGGGTCTCGGCAAAGGCAAAATAACTCTGGCTCCTTTCCTCCCGATGCACTTTGACAAGACGCGCGCGAGACGGTAAGCCGAGCAGCATTGGGGAGTAGCTTCCGCCGTTCCAGGCGGGTCCGTGTCAACACACTCGCGCGACAGCGCGTGGCACGGTCGGCAGAGACCCAGAGTTCTGCTTCGCGAGACCAGTACGCACCCGACGCCGCTCCGGCCGGCTTCGGGCGGCGTGCTGTCCTTGCCCGGTGGGTCTCTCCGCATGAACCTATTCGCTGTCGTCGTCCTTGCGTTCAGCATGTCGGCCGATGCCTTTGCCGCGGCGCTCGGCAAAGGCTCGGTCCTTCATCGCCCGCGCCTCGGCGAAGCCTTCCGCACCGGCCTTGTGTTCGGAACCGTCGAGGCGATCACGCCGGTAATCGGTTGGGCCGCCGGTCTCGCTGCAAGCGTCTACATCGCCGCCATCGATCATTGGATCGCGTTCGGCCTGCTTGCTGTCATTGGCGGTAAAATGATCTGGGATAGCGTGCGGCGTCCGCTCGAAGAGGAGCGACCAAATCGCCATTCCACGGGTCTCTTGTTGATGACGGCGATCGGCACAAGTATCGATGCCATGGCGGTCGGCGTAACCTTGGCCTTCCTCGACGTGAACATCGTCACGCCTGCGCTTGCCATCGGACTTGCAACCTTTGTGATGACAACGGTCGGAATTTTGCTCGGTCGCTTCATCGGAGAGAGGTTCGGCCGCGTCGCCGAGACGCTCGGCGGCGTGGGCCTCATTCTGATCGGCACCAAGATTCTGATCGAGCATACGCTGCTCGGCTAGCGGTGCGGTTCAGGCGCCGGGAGTGTCGGTAGAAGCGAGCGGAGGTCGATCATAGGGACCTGGAGTACTATGGATAAGGGATCGACGCTGTAATCGAGGAACCCAATCTCCACAGTTACCCTGGCAGCCCTTGACTCTTCGCCGAAGTAGGAACACAATAAACTTGTAGTCAACCAACGCGGAGATTGCGTAATCAGCACAACTCCAACTGGATGGTACTGAGTTGCCGACGGCTTGGCATCGGCGACCCACAAGCAAGCCCAAGATTTTACTCGGTGTACCGAGTATGGACACATGGTGTCCGCAAATAGACCCCCGCGAGTCATAGACTGGCGTTTAGCGGGGGTCTTTCGCTGGCGGGTAAGCCAGAGGCGAATTTCCGATTACCAATTTAGAAAAAATCCCCGATTCCCTATCCCGATTCTTTCAACCTGCGGTGGCGGCAAAAATCCTGATTCCTTCTAAAATGGCTTGATGTGCGAACGATAGCCGGATCAAATTGATTGCGCTGCTCGGCTGCCGTCGCTCCTTAACGAGGGAATTTGCGTGAAATCACTCCTGGCGATCGCGGATGGCGGGCCCGCACTGGTTCCGGCGCTCACCGCGGCGGCGGCCTGGGCAAAACTCCTCGATGCCGAGCTCGACGTGCTCCATGTGCGCGACACGGAAGCCGCGCGCGCCGCTGCCTTCGAAGACAGCACGATCGACGCGGGAGTCACCAGCGGGCTGGAGATCACTTTTGTCAGCAATCGCGCCAAGGCGGCGCGCACGGCATTCGAGGAGTTGTGCAGGGGCGGTGCCATCGCCAGCTGGAGCGAGGACCACGGCGACGAAACCACAATCATCGCCCGGCGAGCGCGCCTTGCGGACCTGACGATCGTCGGCCGGCCGGGGGCCGATGCAGACAAGTTGGAGCCCGCCTATGTGCACGCGATATTGTTCGACTCCGGGCGTCCGGCATTGATCATTCCGCCGCGCACGACCACCGTGGCCTTGAGCACGATCGTCGTCGCATGGAACGGCAGCGCCCAGTCGGCGCGCTCGCTCGGTTACAGCCTGCCGCTGCTGCAACGCGCCGGCCGGGTCATCGTGCTCAGCCTCGGCGCACCGAACCGTCAACCCGCCACGGCAGACGTTCTGATCTATCTCGAGCGGCACGGCATCACCGCGGATACCGACAGCTTCGATCCGGGCTCGGGCTCGGCGCGTGCGCGTGGCCGCGCGCTGCTCGGCTATGTCGACGACAGCAAGGCGGACATGCTCGTCATGGGCGCGTATGGCGAGCACGGAATCTTGAAATTCCTCGGCCTTGGCGGCGCCACCGGCAAGGTGATCACCGCCTGCAAGGTGCCGTTGTTCCTTGCACACTGACGGGGCACAGTGACGGGCGGAAAGCGAAGTCCGGGATTTTATCGCTTCAAGTCGATCCCCGGTCGCCGTCATCCCCGGCTTGCGCGAGGACGACGGGACAGGGTTCGAGGCAGTCCTAAGGCACGACCACCCGGCGATAGAGGTGCCAGGTCGCATGGCCGAGCACCGGCAGGACGACGACGAGGCCGAGGAAGAAGGGGAGCGAGCCGATCACCAGGCCGGCGGCGATGATGAGGCCCCAGACCGCCATCGGGCCGGGATTGGCGATGACCGCGCGCAAGGAGGTGCGCAAAGCCGTGGCGGCGCTGACCGGACGATCGAGCAGCAGCGGGAATGAGACGACGCTGATCGCCAGCACCGCGACGGCGAAGAGGAAGCCGATGCCGATGCCGGCGCCGATCATCACCCAGCCGGCATCGCTGGTGAAGGCGTCGCGCAGGAAGGCCGAGACCGAGACCGGCGGCTCGGGGCCGAGCGTCACATTATAGAGCGAATCGGCGACCACCAGCCAGAACGCGAAGATCGCCAGGAGCAGCGCGCCGAGTTGCGCGATGGCGGCGAGCGAGGGCGAATGGATGACGCCGAACGCATCGGCCCAGGTGACCTTGCCGCCCTGCTCGCGCCGCCGGCTCATCTCGTTGAGGCCGACCGCGGCGAGCGGGCCGATCAGCGTGAAACCGGCGGCCAGCGGAAACAGCATCGGCAGCATGCCGTAGCCGAAGGCGAGCCGTCCCAGTAGCAGGCCGACCAGCGGGTAGAAGACGCAGAGGAAGATGACGTCGCTGCGGGCGGCGCCGAAATCGTCGAGACCGCTCGCCAGGGCCTGGCGCAGATCGGCGAGGCCGATGCGGCGGATTTCGGGCGCCCCTTCGTGCAGGCGCGACTGCGGCCAGTATTCCTCGGGGCGCGCATCGCCGACGTGCGAAGCCGAGACCTTGGAGCGGTTCCATCCCCACTCGAACGGGCTTTGAATATGGATCGCCATGCACATGCCTCCTCAGCTCGCAATTGGAGCGGTCGGAGCACCACGGCAGCGTGTTCGATGGCCTACCGGGGACGCCCGACCGCGGCCGCCGTCGCGGCGCGCCGCGGCAGGCGGTACGAGAGAGATGCTACGCCTGGTACGGCACGATGTCGCGTTACATCTCGGTGAGCATGCGCGGGGTCAGTGAGCATGCGCGGGCCCGCAACCGGAGCGCAATGGCCAGCATGCCCGATGACGCGCCGCGCGAGACCGGCAAGGGCACGGCCGAACAATCTTCGCGCCCGCTTGTTTATCCAGCGTCTTCGAGAGGTGGAGCATTCGCATGTTGTTGCCGATCCGCGCCCCCTGGGCGCTCGTGCCCGTGGCGCTCGTTCCCCTGGTCGCCATTCTGCTGGCGCTCGCGATCGTGCTCGTCACGGCGCCAGCGCGCGGCCAGACGGCGGCCACCACGCCGTCTGCCAGCACGCCATCCGTCAGCACGCCGCAGACCAGTACGGGCATCGCGGCGCAGACCGGCAGCGATGCGCCGGAGGCGCGGGCCTTGCGCGACGCCGATACCAAGATGCATGCCGGGATGATGAGCGTGCGGCAGAGCGGCGACGCCGACCGCGACTTCGTCGCCAGCATGATCCCGCACCATCAGGGCGCCATCGACATGGCGACGATCGAGCTGCAATTCGGCAAGGACGCCGACACGCGCCAGATGGCGGAACGCATCATCGCGGCGCAGCAGAAGGAAATCGCCGAGATGAACGCCTGGCTGGCCAAGCACCCGGCACCGGTGAAGTGACCGCATGACGCGGGATGCGCCGGTGGCCCCAACCGAGCCCATCGCGCAGCAACGTGCCTCGGACCTGATCCTTCGATTACGCCCCTTCGACTACGCCCCGGGGTGACGGCAATTCTTCAACAATCGATCCGCGCACGCCATTCGCTGCGCAGATCGATCGGCATGACGAAGCCTTCAGCATCGAGGGAAGCGAGGCGTCGCTCGCACAGTGCCGTCAATCCGGGCGGGGCTCAGTCGTTTCGCTCAGTCGTTGCGCTCAGTCGTTGCGCGCAATCGTCGCGCTCAACCGCCAGCATGGTCGCGAGCGGTCGCGGCAACCGCAGGGTCAGCCGGCAGCACCGTTCTTGTGGCGAAGTTATGTCGGGCGGAATGCCGGCGGCGGACCGCTCGTTCGATGCGGGACCCTCGATCCGAGGTTCACAAAAACGGGAGAAAACCATGACTCGACTGAAGACGATTGGCATGCTCGGCGCGGTGCTGCTCGGTGCATCCTCGCTCGCTTTCGCGCAGACGACGCCGACGACGCCAGCGCCCGCGACCCCGCCGGTGACGAGCCCGAGCGCGAACGCCCCCTCCGCGACGGCGCCGGGAGCGCAATCGGCGAGACTGACCGAGCAGGACGTCAAGAAGAAGCTGGAGGGGGCCGGGTATTCCTCGGTCACCGACGTCAAGCCCGACAAGAACGGCTACACCGCGATGGCGACGAAGAATGGCAAGAAGGTCAAGGTTGACATCGATGCCAACGGCAAGATCGCGACGATGAATTGATCCAAGATCGAGACGATGAATTGATCATCGGGAAACTGACCGCGCATTCGGAGGAGAGGCGCCTCTCCCTTCCCGCCCCCGAGTTGAAGGCGATGACGAGGCCGATGCCGAGCACCGTGCCGGCGACGGCGAAGGGCACCATGGCGACGGCGCCGAGAACACCGGCGAGGCGCCTGCGCGTCAGAACATAGCCGATCGGCCCGCCGAGGAATGCCGCGCCGAGCGCGGCGGCAGCTGGCAGGATGAGCGCGTTGGCGAGCGGCCGGCGCGCAGGCGAAGAGCTGGATGAAATTTACCGGCGCTTCCGCTCGGCGGTGAGGACGGGGCAAAGCCTCGCGCAGCCGCCAAGGCGAGGGAGACGACGGCGCCGACATGGAAAGCACTGGGGCGCCGGCATGGAAAGCACTGGAAGGCGTCGTCGCCGCTGTCCTATCCTTTGTCGCGGGGGATCAGCAGGAGGCACGGCGATGTTCCGGGTGACGATCCTCGACGATTATCAGGAGACGGCGCTGCGCCTCGCCGATTGGGGAAAGCTGCATCCGCAGGCGCAGATCACCGCCATCAACACGCATGTCGCCGATCGCGAGACGCTCGCCGGCCGGCTGCACGATTGCGACGCGGTCGTCGCCATGCGCGAGCGCACGGCGTTCCCCGCCGGGCTCTTCGCGCGCTTGCCCAATCTCAAGCTGCTGATCACCGCCGGGATGCGCAACGCCGCGATCGATCTCGACGCCGCCGTGACGCACGGCGTTACCGTATGCGGCACCGACATGCTGCCTTATCCGACTGCGGAGCTGACCTGGGGCCTCATTCTCGGCTTCGCCCGCAACCTTGCGCGCGAGGATCGCGCGATGCGCGAGGGCAAATGGCAGACGACGATCGGCACGGGGCTCAAGGGCAAGACGCTGGGGCTTCTCGGCCTCGGCAAGCTCGGCAGCCAGGTCGCCGCAATCGGCCAGGCATTCGGCATGGATGTCATCGCCTGGAGCCGGAACCTCGACGCGGCGCGCGCCGCCGCCGCGGGGGCACGGCTGGTCGACAAGGCGACGCTGTTCGCCGAGGCCGATATCGTCTCGATCCACCTCGTCCTCGGCGAGCGCACGCGCGGCCTCGTCAAGGCGGAGGATCTCGCGCGCATGAAGCAGACGGCGTTCCTCGTCAACACCTCGCGCGGACCGATCGTCGAGGAGAATGCGCTGATCGCCGCCCTGGCGAGCCAGCGCATCGCCGGCGCGGCGATCGACGTCTATGAGGAGGAGCCGCTGCCGGCGGATCACACGCTGCGGCGACTGCCCAACACGCTGCTGTCGCCGCATCTCGGCTACGTCACCGAGGAGAATTACCGCCTCGTCTACGGCCAGGCGGTCGAGGCGATCGCCGCCTATCTCGCCGGCGCGCCAATCCGCATCCTCGCCGCGCCGGCGAAGCCGAAATGAGTCCGATCACATCTTCGTGAGGAGGGCCGGTTGGCCCCTCGTGCAACCCTCTCCCCGCCGGGGGAGAGGGTTCAAGCACGCGGCAAGCGGATCCGCGGCAGCGTCAGCCGACGGCCGAGATCGCCGCCGCTTCGCGGCCCTTCATGCCTTCGACGACCTGCATGGTGACGCGCTGGCCTTCGGCGAGATCGGCGATGCCGGCGCGTTGCAGCACCGAGGCATGGACGAAGACGTCCTTGCCGCCATCACCGATGGCGATGAAGCCGAAGCCCTTGTCGGGGTTGTACCATTTGACGGTGCCGGACATCTCGACGGCGTTCGAGAGATCAGGCGCGGCACGCTGCGGGCGGGCGCCGAGCGGACCCGGCCGGCGGGCCGGCTGCGCCGCGGCGCCGCTTTCGTCGACGTCGATCACCTCGGTGACCTGCGGGCCCTTCTGGCCCTGGCCGACCCGCGCCTTGACCTTGGCGCCGGCGAGCACGCTCTTGCGCCCGGAGGACTCGAGCACCGCGATGTGCAGGAAGGCGTCGCCCGTCCCGTCGGCCAGCTCGACGAAGCCGAAGCCTTTCTCCGGGTTGAACCATTTGACCACGGCGTCGATCACCGGGCCGGTAGCCGTCGGGCGCGGCGGGCCGCCGAATTGTCGGGGCATCTGGAACCCCGGGCCGCTATCGCGCGAGCCAAAATTGTCGTCATCGAAACCGCGGCGGCGCGGTTCGCGGAAATCCTTGCCTCTGCTCATTGTGGGTGTCGTCTCTCTGGTGTAAGGGTACGGGTCGGCCGACCTAATGTTAATTGCTGCGCCCGCGATGATCAATCGGCGAAAAATGAGGATACCATGACAGCCGCCGCAGACGGCGCGCGGGCGGGGGCCGCGCGGACCCCGGTTTTGACCTTCTGCGCGCTCGCGCGAGAGGCTATAACCCTGTCTCGGCGCCGTCCCCGTAGCTCAGTCGGATAGAGCACAGGATTCCTAATCCTGGGGTCGTGGGTTCGAATCCCGCCGGGGACGCCACTCGCCCGGTGTACGGACCGGAGACATAGGTAACGGACCGTACCTAAGACATGGGTGACAACCTCGGGCC
>WNFD01008464.1_pt1 | contig 10564 bp, 2 predicted proteins | sample 5400491 | NCBI WGS metagenome assembly WNFD01 (sample SAMN13153343, study PRJNA577476) | soil metagenome | isolation source: 120 cm saprolite under Douglas fir tree site 2 hole 2 replicate 2 | place: USA:California | collected 2015-04-18 | reverse complement strand
GCTGCTCTATGGCATAGCGGGTAGCGGCGCTGCGCGAGGAAACCTGGATCTTATTGTAAATGGTGGAGAGATGCCAACTGACGGTGCGGGGACTGATCATCAGTTGTTCTGCTATCTGGGCATCGGTAAGTCCTTGTGCCATCAGGCGCAGTACCTCGACCTCTCGTGCCGTCAGGCCGCCGGGATAGGAGGGTGAGGACTTCGCTGGAAGCATTGATAATGGTTCTCTTGGGACCGGCTGAGGCAGCTTCACTGGCTCCCAGGCGGCAAGGACCTCTTCTGGTATCATGGTGCGCCCTTCAGCCCAGATAGCGGTAAAAATCTGCCCACCCAGTTGGATACGGGCAGCAGCGACCGAGCGCTTGTAGCCAGGATTCTCGATAGGTGGTAAGGGCATACCCATGGCTTCGCGCAGAGCTTCCGCCGCGCCCCAGAGTCGGGTAGCTCGCATAGGTTCTCCCTGTGCCGCGAATACGGCTGCTAATCCTTCCAGATTAGCTGGGATAAGCCGCTTGAAGCCCATCTCTCTCGCTAGCGTCAGACTCTCCTCATAGAGAGCCCGCGCTTGTGCGTAGTCACCCTGAGTAGCTGTAACCTGTCCGAAAACGGCCAGCGATCCTATAATTCCTGCTCGATACCCTTTTGCCTTAGAGAATGCCAGGCTCTCCTCGATGAATGAGCGTGCTGTGGCAACAACGCCCTGACTGAGAGCACCTCGCGCCGCGACGTGAAGTGCATCAGCCATCCTCGATTCATCGCCCGTCTCCCTGGCGAGCGCGAGACATTCCTCAAGCAGACGGTGCACTACCGCTTTCCCACTTTGCGAAACAATAAGCACTTTCACCAAACAGAAGAGCGCCTCGCTAATGCCATGACCATGTTCTAACCCTCTAAAAAGCTTGAGACCATCCTCCGCAAAGGAGCATGCCTTTTCGTACTCTCCTTGCTCGTTGTACAGCAATGCCAGGTGACAGAGCGAATAAGCACGACCTATCTTGTCTCCCGCTTCGCTGAAACGTGTCAGGCACTCCTCGAACAGCGAATGGGCTCTCGTGTACTCACCTTGATCGAGCGCCACCAACGCCAGGTGATGGAGCGGCCAGGCTATGCCGACCGTGTCTCCGAGTTCCCGGTACAGCGCCACGCTCTCTGCGCATCGCCTCTCCGCCTGCTCGTAGTCTCCCTGGTTGAGGAGCAGAAGCCCAAGAACATTGAGCACGTTCGCTCGCACCGATGTCACCCTTCCCTCGCCTCCAGAGAGCGCTTTCTCCAGCCATTGACGCCCCTCACTCAAGTGATTATGTGTCAACCAGAACCACCAGAGGGCGTCGCTCAGCCGCAAGGTCAGTTCCGCTTCTTTTCGCTCTATCGACCAATGCAAGGCCGCCTGCAGATTCGCATGTTCCCGCTCCAAACGATTGCACCATCTCTGCTGCTCGACACCAATCAGGTTCGGCCCTCCCTGCTCTGCAAGCTGCAGGTAATATATAGCATGAGCTTGCAAAGTGACTTCCATCTCCCCACTTGTAGCGAGCGCCTCCAGCCCATACTCACGGATAGTCTCCAGCATTACTAAACGCGGCTCCTCCCCCTCTTGCTCCGTTTGTTGCAATAGGCTGTTGTCGATAAGTGACGCCACCCCGTCCAGTATTTGTCCCGAAGCATCGCCAAGAGCAGTGTAAATAGCTTCTAGCGCATCCAGAGTGCAGCCGCCGGCAAAGACCGAGAGCCGCCGGAAGAGGCGCTGTTCCGCTGCATCTAACAAGGTATAACTCCACTCTAGTGTGTTCCGTAGTGTCCGTTGGCGAGCCGGGACATCCCGCGCTCCACTCGTCAATAGGTGCAATCGATGCTCCAAACGTGCCAGGAGGGCATGTGGTGGGAGCAGGTTGATGCGGGCTGCCGCCAGCTCGATGGCCAGTGGTAACCCATCCAGGCGAGTGCAAATGGCTGCTATGCAGCTAGCGTTGGCATCTGTTATATGGAAATCGGGCTTGATGGCTTGCGCCCGCTGAATGAAGAGGGCCACCGCCGCGTACTCGGTCAGCTGCTCACGCCCGGGGAGATGGGCCAGGTCTGGCAGCTCCAATGGCGGGATGGGGAAATCGTATTCAATACTAACGTGCAGAACAGCGCGGCTGGTTACCAGCAGCTTGAGGTACGGGCAGTTAGCCAGGAGTTCCAAAAGTTTCGGCGCTGCCGTCACAACCTGCTCAAAGTTGTCGAGTAAGAGCAGCAGGTGCTCGTCCTGGAGATAGGCTTTCAGGAGGTCAGGCAGTGATTGTTGTCCAATTTCTTTGAGTTCGAGTGTCCGGGCGATAGTGGGCACGACCAGTTCAGGGTCGCCGATGGAGGCCAGTGGAATGAAGCAGACGCCGTTGGCGAAGTCATCCATCAAGTCGGTGGCTACTTGAAGGGCGAGGCGGGTTTTACCGACTCCACCCGTGCCGGTGAGGGTCACGAGACGTACTTCTGGTCGCCGCAGGAGCGTACAGACCGCAGCCACCTCCTGCTCGCGCCCAATCAATGGAGTAAGCTGCGCTGGCAGATCCTGTTTGGCAATTCGCCGGGCTTCGATTAAGCGGTCGGCCATGCTCGGCTCTCCTCATAGAAAGGTAATGATACGCAAACCACCACGCCGGTACGCAATAAGACTAATGCATAAGCAGAGAGGCTACGCACAAAGGTGCAGTTGACATCCTCCACTATGTGCCGCCACAGTAATGATACTCTTCTGTGAGCAGAAATTCAAGATTCCGGGTTCACGTTCCAGGGCTTCGCAAAAGTCGCTTAACCCGCTCCTGCCTCACCCCAGCCCTCTCTTATGGATCAATCATCGTCATACCCTTAGGTGGTAGGCGGCGGCGACTCGAGGGACCAGCAGGACTGCCGGATCCGCTCGACTGTTGCCGGCGATTCCAGTTCGAACCACTCGTACCGTTCAGCCGCCTGGCGGGCAGCCATAATTGCGTGCTTGATGGCGAAGAAAACCGAGTTGGCAAGCACGAATGGCGGCTCACCCGTGGACTTGGATGACATGATCCCATATTTATCCATGGGCGTATCCGTGCGATGATCCGTTCTCACGTACTCCAGCAGGTTCGCATTGAACTCGATCGGTATGGTCTTGCTGCACGGCGGTTTGTAATGCCACGTTCCGTCTGAATAGGGTCTGCCGTCCGGGGCGTAGTACATCTCCTCGGTGGTAACGTTACCTACACCCTGGATGAAGCCACCCTCGACCTGGCCGAAGTCCAGTTCAGGGTTGATGGACTGGCCAGCATCGTAGATGATGTCGGAGCGGCGAATCGTGAATTCCCCGGTGAGAACATCGATCTCGACTTCCGACACCGCCGCCGAGTACGTGAAGTAATAGAACGCCTGCTTTCCGGGCGTCAGCTGAATATGGTCAGGCCCGAGTTGCTCCAGGTTGGGGCTATCGAAGCTCGCTTCGCTCGACAAGTCCACCCTCTTTTTGTATGCGGCCCGAACCACGGCTTTCCAGGAGCCAGCCCAATCCTGCTGCCAGTTGGTAGGGATGCCGGAGTTGGGATCATCTTGGTTACACTTGCAGAAGTCGACCAATCGCTCGCGCAGTTGCCTGGCTGCGGCCAGCACTGCTCCCCCCTGTAAGTCGGCACCCGTCGAAGCTCCAGTTGAACTCGCGTTGGGCACTGCTGAGGTGTCCCCGTAGGCAATCTGAATCAGGTCATATGGGATACCCAGGGTGTTAGCCGTAATCTGCAGGATTTTGGTATCTATACCCTGGCCCATCTCTGTTCCGCCATGATGGACCAGCACGCTACCATCGTTGTAGACCAGCACCTGGGCGCTGGCTTGATTCATCGGCAAGTACGTATAGGAGACGCCATACTTGATCGGTGTCATCGCGATGCCGCGTTTGCGCCAGCGATTTGAAGCGTTGAAGGCCTGTACATCCCTCCAGCGCGCGTCGAAGTGCGCCTTTTCGCACAAGTCCGCCCAGACCTGGTTAATGCGGCAGTCGCGCAGCTCCTGCCCGTAGGGAGTGCAATCAAAGGAGTCAATGGTGGCATCTTGATAGAAGTTCCGCTCGCGCACCGCTTCTGGTGTCATGCCCAACTGGCATGCCAGATGCTCGATCGCCTCCTCAAGGATCAGACTACACTGGATGACTCCGAAGGAACGGAAGGCGGTGTTGGTGGCAAGATTGGTGCGGCAGACCGTGCCGTTTGCCTGGAAGGTGGGCACATTGTAGGCACCATCGGCCGAGAGCAGCACCAGGTCCATAATTGACAGCGAGCAGTCATAGGAGAAGCCCGCGTTCGACCAGAAGTCGATGCGCAGTTTCTCGATCCTGCCCTTGCTATCCGCCGAGAGGTAGTAGGTGCCTTTAAAGGGGTGCCGCTTGCCGATCATGATCATATCGGTATTGCGGTCCAGGGCAAGACGCACAGGACGGTTGAGTTTGCAGGCGGCCACTGCCGCCGCTGCTGCAATTGTCGGCGGCCGCGTCTCTTTGCCCCCATATCCCCCGCCGATCCGTGTGGCCTTGACTTCCACCTTGCTTGCAGGCAGCTTGAGCGCTGCCGCTACCACGTTCTGGCAGGCAGCTATGTGCTGTGCCGAGCTGTAGAGGGTCATGCGATCCATTTCGCCCGGGATGGCCAGGGTAGTCTGGGTCTCGAAGTAGAAGTGCGCTTGTGCGCTGGTCCGCTGTGTGCCTGTAATGAAGACCTTGCCTGACTCAGGCTGCGGATTTGCGAGCCAGGCCTCGACACTCCCTTTTCGCTCAATGCACTCAAGGTTGTATTTTCCGTGTAGGATGCCCTTGCCACCCGGCTCCGCCAACGCCTGTTCAATCGTCTCGACAATGCGCATGCCCTCCGTGTTGTACTGGATCAGTCCCTGCACCTGTGCGGCAATCCGCTGCGCAGTACGCAGCGTGTCCGCTACCACCAGCCCGATCGGCTGCCCGTAAGCAGTGACACGACCACTTGCGAAGATGGGATCGTAGCCCCCAGGATCATCATCGTTGTAAGTATCGCCTTTGGACTTCTGCGGAACATCAGCCTCTGTAATGTAGGCATGGAAGCCTGGCCACTCCGATCGGAGTTTGGCATTGAGCTCTTCGAGAGTCAGCGAGCCATAACTGAACAAGCCGTTCTGGCACGTGCTGTAGACATAGGCAGCGTGCAACATACCCGGCGGCCCCGGCTCATCCTGAGTATAGCCTGCCTCGCCAGTAGCCTGAATCCTGGCCGAAATATTCACCGGCGGCTGGTCCCCAGGAGCTGGCTCGAGTTGATTGACGGCGATGACATCCGGCCTGATCCTGACTGCTTCGGCACCCGGGGCCTGGATGCTGGACGTCAGGGCGCCGGGAATCAGAGCGCTGCGTGCAACCGCGTAGCTCGGTGTTCCTGGATTCCCATATTCAGCAGCCAGGTCGAAGGCTGCTTTCATGCTGCGTACAATCGCATAGCTCGGTGTTCCTGGATTCATGGTCACCGGCGACATTCTGGACTGCAGCGGCTCCCTTGCATAGTAGGGTGCCTCGACGTAGCCATGTATTCCACTTGATATCTTCCGCTCCCACGGTTCCCCGGCGGACTTCTCGTTATGTGGTATCTCCTGTGGTGCGATCTGACTGGCGACGTAGACGAAATACTTGTAGAAGAGTGCTTCCGCCAGGGCCTCCCGGTACTCGGTGGAAACCCTATCTTCCAGCCTCGGAACGATATGCGCCGCAATCTCCTCGCGCAGTACCTGGACGGCAGCTTCGTATGTCGCCCGCGTCCACGGCTTTTCCCGTAGGAAGGCAGCAGTTCTTTCAGCACTGATGGGCAGGCGACCAATGCCGCCGAATATGAGTGTTGCCCGTTCAACCTCTGTCGATAGACCAAACTCGCAATGGAAGCCCGCGTTCACGAGAGCGTGAGCGTTCTGGAGCCGCCGGGAGACCTTGTACGTCTGGACCATACTCCGTTCGCTGGTGAATGGAATGAGCACTTTGGTGATGACGAAGCCGCTGGGAAAGCTGTCTACGGGTGGCATCTCCAAAATCGGAAAGTGCTGTTCCTGCTCAGGATCGTCGGCCGCTCGCAGCACCACTACAGCACCAAGTGTCGCCAGCACAGTGAAGAGGTCCGACGTGAACGGCACGCCTTCTGCCTCGTGATTCTTGACTAGCATAATGTTGCCGGCGACAGTTCCCACCCCACGCACTTGCTCACCGGCGAGGCGCGCCAGGCGGGCTTCCATCTCGACGAGCCCCTTGGTATGCACGGGGTCCTGGCTCTGAATCACTTCCGCGAGAAAGCTCTTGAGTGTCGTCAGTGTAATCCCGCCACCAATCACAATCCTAGCATCAGCATGACGATAGTCGAGTTCGGTCAGTTCGACGATTTGTGAAACGTCGATCAGCACCTTGGGATCATACACTTCTCGCTTATAGATAGCGATGGAAGTATTACCGTTGACGAGTTTCACGGTGGAAGGCGTGGCGTGATAGCGTTGGAGCAGTTCCAGCACCTCGCGCAGTTCGAGGGGTCGGTAGAATTCGTAGCCGCTCCTATGAAAGTAGAGGCGCCGGGATTCCGGGAAAGCGTTGGGATCGATGGATTCACCGGCTGCCTGGTCCTGCAGTGCTATGTCGCCCACGAATAACTGCATAGCGTTGAGAATAGACCTGTACCCTGTGCAGCGGCACAGGTTGCCGCTGAAGTAGTCTTCTACTTCCTGTGAGGTCGGCCGGCGATTGTTTCTCAGCAGCCCATACATCGTCATCACCCATCCTGGCGTACAGTATCCACACTGCGAACCATTGCCATCGGCGATCTTTTCCTGAATGGGGTTCAGGTGACCTGTGTACGTGCTGCCCAGGCCTTCCGTCGTCGTAATCATGGTACCGTCGACGCCACACAGTGGCCGCAGGCAAGCGTTGACCGGGCGCTCGACCACCTGTCCCGTCCCGCGGTCTTTGTGTGCCATCACGACCGTGCAGGCACCACAGCCGCCCTCGCCACAGACCAGCTTGGTGCCAGTCAAGCCGACCTCGGGCAAACGCAGGTAGTCGATGAGAAGCACGGTGGGATCAACGTTCTCGAGGCAAACAAGGGTGCCGTTGAGAAAGAACACGAGGTTGCTAGTGTCAACCATCTTCTCTCCTCCTGGTGGATGGCCTGAAGCCGGTACCACCACTTATCAGTCGGCCATCTAACAGGTCTGAAATAAGAGACTAAATATAGTTCCGTTTGGGTGACCCTTGTGGCAGGAAAGTCCCCCGGACTTTCCGCCTGTGTTACACCAGACGATGTTCTATGACGTAGCGCGTCGCCGCGCTGCGCGAGGAGACTCCCAGCTTGCTGTAAATCGAAGTCAGGTGCCAGTTGACCGTGCGCGGACTGATGACCAGCTGTTCAGCTACCTGGGCATCGGTCATCCCCTGAGCGACGAGACGGAGCACTTCGATCTCACGGGCGGTCAGTTCTGCAGGATAGGTGGGTGATGTTTTCATGGTGGTTGGCCATGCTACTGCGGGAACGTGTTCGGGCGGTGCTTCTGGTTCCTGCACGGCGAGAGCTTGTTCTGGCGTCATGGCTCGGCCCTCTTGCCACGCAGCAGTAAAGGCCTGTGCGCCGAGTTGGCTGCGTGCAGTAGTAACTGAGCGCTCATAGGTAGCACGTTCGACCCGTGGAAGGGCCATCCAAAAGAGTCCTCCCTGCTCGGATCGTGCACTGATGACTGCACCCAGAGACTCCGCCGCCCCCCACAGCCGTGCCGCCCACGCTGGCTCTCTCTGTGCCGCCACTACACACGCCAATCCTTCCAGGCATGAGATGGTAGACCATTTGTCATCCGCCTCCTTGCAGAGTACCAAACCCTCCACGTAGTGGGCACGTGCTGCTACGTAGTTGTCCTGGCTTGCCTCCACCTGTGCGAAAAGGCAAAGCGACTGTATCATGCCCCACCGATCTCCAAGCTCCCGGTGGAGTGCGAGGCTCTCCTCAGCAAGCGCACGCGCCGTGGTCGCATCGCCCTGATCGAGGGTCACCTGTCCCAAGATGACGAACGCTTCGGCCATACCACCCTTCTCGTGCAACTCCCTGCAGAGCATGAGACTTTCCTCGAGCAGCGAGCGTACGGCTACCTGATCGCCCTGGGAAGAAAAAAGCATCTCAGCCAAAAGAAGGAGTGACCAGGCCATCCCCCTCTGATCGCCTACCTGTCTAAAGAGCATGATACCTTCCTCGATTAAGGTACGTCCTCTGGCGTACTTACCTTGATAACCAGCCAGCATCGCTAAGTAGCAGAGCGATTCAGCGATGTGCTCTTTATCGCCCACCTCTCTGCGCAGCGCCAGGGCCTCTTCCATCAGTGAGCGTGCTGTGACAGGGTCGCCGCTATTCCAGACTGCCCACCCCAGCAGACGGAGGGAGAACGCAATGCCTCGTCTGTCTTTGAGCTCCCGGCACAGCACCAGGCTCTCTTTGCACAGCGTCTCTCCCCGAGCATAGTCACTCTGATTGAGAGCCACGTCCGCAGCGGCCTGGAGCGCCTTCGCCCGCACTGACGCTGCGACTCCTCCGCTTCCTGCCAGAGCCCGCTCTAGGTAGGTCCGCCCCTCGCTGAGGTGCCCACGCGTTCTCCAGAACCGTCGTAGCGCTCCCCCCAACCGCAGGGCCATCTCTCCTCTGCTCTCCTCCGCCTCGCCTCGTTCTAGTGCCCACTGCAGTGCTGCTCGCAGATTGTCATGCTCCCGCTCCAAACGATCTAACCACACGGATTGTTGGGGACCCTCAAGTTCCGGCTCAGCCTCTTCTGCAAGTCTGAGATAGTATGCGGCATGAGCATGCTGGATGACCTCCAGTTCCCCATTGGCTGCAAGGCACTCCCGTCCATACTCGCGGGTGGTCTCCAGCATGGCCAGACGTGGCTCCCCTCCCTCTTGCTCCGTTTGTTGCAGCAAACTCTTGTCGATGAGCGATGCCACCTCATCGAGCACCGATCCCGCTCCGCTTATACGGGCAGGGTTAGTGGAAGCGTCATTGTCCGTAGAGCGTTGATTCATCAACGCGTAGTGCGGATTTATCCAGCACGTGGGCGAGGGCGGCGGGTTGGGAAGGGCAAGAAAGATACGGGGTATCTTTACAAGGCCTTGATGGTCGCAATCCGAGGGATTGTGTGGCCCGCTCGCGCCCCCAAGCGTACTGTACAGGGCCTCCACCGCCTCCAGGGTACAACCACCGACGAAGACCGCAAGCCAGCGGAAGAGCCGCTGCTCCTCTTCATCCAGCAAGTCGTAGCTCCACTGGATCGTATTGCGCAGCGTCTGCTGGCGCTCCGGCATGGTACGCCGCCCACCGGTAAGCACCTGGAAGCGCTGCGAGAGGCGTGCCAACAGCGCCTGCGGCGGCAACACGCGCACGCGGGCCGCCGCCAGTTCCAGCGCCAGCGGTAAGCCGTCCAGCCGCACGCAGATCTCCGCAATCGCCTGCGCATGCGTCTGCGTGAGCTGGAAGTCTGGCAAAATCGCCTGCGCCCGTTGGACGAAGAGGGCCACCGCCGCGTATTGGCCCAGCTGCTCACGCTCGGGGAGCTGGGCCAGGTCGGGCAGCGCCAGCGGGGGAACCGGGAAGCGGTATTCGGCCTGCAGGTGCAGCACCTCGCGACTGGTGACGACCATGGCAAGCCTGGGGCAGGCCACCAGGAGCTCCGCCAGCAGCGGAGCAGCACTGACGATCTGCTCGAAGTTGTCCAGCAGCAAGAGGAACTGCTTGTCTCCCAACCAGGCCTGCACAGCCTCAAGAAGGGTCTGCATCCCTCCCTGCTGGATGCCTAATGTATATACAATGGAGGATATGACGAGGCCGGGATCACTTATGGGAGCCAGGCCCACAAAGCAGACCCCGTCGGCGTAGCGCCCTCGCATCTCCATAGCCACCTGCATAGCGAGGCGGGTCTTGCCAAGCACCCAGCAGAGTCACCAGGCGTACCCCTGGACGCGAGAGTAGGGCACAGGCAGCAGCCACGTCCTGCTCTCGCCCCACCAGGGGCGTGAAGCTGCTGGGGACATGCCACAGCGGTGCGGGTGGCTCCGTGTCAGCAGGCGTCTCTTGCTCCTCCCGTTCGACCTGCGGAGCAGCGACCGCGCCGGGAGTCATCACGGTCGGTGCCTGGGTCAGGGCGACAGGAGGTCCGGCGGCTGCGCGAGCAGGGTAAGGCACCTCTGCGGCAGCTCCCGGGGCCACGACAGGCGACGCTGCCTGCTGAGCGGCCTGCTGCAAGGCGTTGGCGAAGTCCTGTACGCAGGCAAAGCGCAGCCTGGGCTCTGTGGCCAGCGCGCGCAGCACCACCTCCTCGACCGCAGCCGGCAGCTCAGGCACCTGCTCGCGCAGGGAGGCCGGAGGCATCGAGAACTGTTGCATGGCGATCTTGATGGGGGAGCCACCGAACGGTCGCCTGCCACACAGCCACTCGTAGACCACCACGCCCAGGGCGTATTGGTCACTGGCTGGGCGGGGCTTGCCCTGCAGTTGTTCAGGCGCCAGGTAGGCCGTGGTGCCGTTCAGCGGCGGTTCCC